>Ga0207841_1000217_pt1 | contig 31658 bp, 39 predicted proteins | sample HigsolmetaGSP18D_FD_184846 | JGI IMG/M metagenome (GOLD analysis project Ga0207841, IMG submission 184846) | High solid enriched microbial communities from the Joint BioEnergy Institute, USA - SP1-8-D (SPAdes) | ecosystem: Engineered > Bioreactor > SSF (Solid state fermentation) > Aerobic >... | reverse complement strand
GCGGGCTTTAAAAATTTTTTGCCCGCGAGACCCCCCCCCCCCCCCTCCGGCACAGTCCGAGCGCAGCCAGGATGACATGTGCCACAACGGGTTTTCCCTGTGCGCGTTATATGCTATCGCTAGCGGTCCCCTTCGCATTGACAGCTTCAAACTGTACAGCTCTCTCTCATGTAGCCAATATTTCTTATCGAGCTCCTTCAACTCTTGCCCCAAGGCTTCCAACTCTGCTTGTTTCTCTGCTGTGGCGCAGGAAAGCTGAACGGCTTTCTGCAGAGCTTGGATCTCCTCTTTAATGTAAATCACGTACTGCGCGATTTTGCGACCCTCGATATCGAGAGTGATGGCCCGTTGGCACCGTTCCCTTGTTTCCAAAGAGTAGTAATTAGAAGAAGTGATGTTCACGTTCACGTACTTGTTGGATGGGTGCATGGTTTCCAGCTTTCTTGGCCTTCCGTTTCTTTCTTCTCAAGATCCAAGATGCAATTAATCCAACGACAATGGTTCATGAGGTCCAAAAGAAAAAGAAAGAAAAAAAATGTATTTCAATGATTATATCGATAACGATTCTGCGCGATGGAGAGATGGGCTTAGAAAGAACAAAAGTGGATGAAATATAGAGGGTAATAGCGAAAGTCGAAGAACTCGAAAAGTTAAGACGATAGATTTATATCCTCGGAATTGACACTTCTCATGATGTCATACTTTAAAATCTGTGTGTCAGATGATGGGTCGGCTAAGCCATGTTGGATGAGGTCTCATGAACTCTATGTCATTTGATATTCCCTGGCTTGATTTATGTTTATTGTACAGAACATGATGAAATACCTAGCGAGAATTATAGATATTCTGACCGTTGGCACAGAGATATGTTGCTCGGTGCCTAGATTGTACAATATCCGTACGATCCCTGGGGTACCTAATGAGGTAAGACAGAGTCGTGGTCTCTGTCATCATGGTGACTGTTGGATTATAATTATCGTCGTGTATCGCGATTGCACCGGCATCCCCTGCAGAGGAATGCCGATCAGACGGGGCCAGGTGTGGAGAATAAAAGCGGCAACGCGAGCACGCCGCCAAACGAGCGCCGAACCCCCGCGGGCTGCAAAAGCGGCGCCGGAGGCCCCCGACCGACCCCTTGCACGTGCTGGACCCTTATCTATCATCGCCCGACGTCGCGACATCCGCACCTCGAACCGCTTCAACGGACGACTGCATCCGCATCCCACACCAGCACTCCTCCCTAGCCTCGGTTCGTGGAGTTGCTTCTGTGCGCGCTTGCGAATGCGGTCGCCATGTTCCGTCCCTGATACAGAATTCGATATCCGTCGGTCTTGATTTAGCTGCTGGAGCTCCTTGAACCGCCCAATCTCTCCATCCGAATCCCTCACTTTACGATGCGTGTCGTTGATTTTTCCACTCATTTACATCTGCCATTGAAGCTTGCGGAGCAGGAAAGCACAATGTCGACAGCATCTACGATGTCGACTGTCAGTCACAGTCCGCACGCGTCTCACTCTCATGGCCACGGCCGTCGCGGGCACGGTCACTCTCGATCCAACCGCTGGGCACCTGTTCCTAGCTCCGTATCGCTGGGTTACACGGACCAACAATCCCAGCAAGACTTTCAGGGCTCGGCTACATCGTCTATTCATGCCAATGGCCATGTGCATCACCACTCGCACCACGCTACCGATAGCTATGTCGCTCACTCCGCTTCGACGTTTGATGGTCTCATGGGGAATGCTGCCTCGAGCGGGAATGAGTGTGGACATCTTCCGCATACAAAGGTGGCATCTGGAGTTTCGACTCATCCTGGATCTTCCTCCGAGTCGTCGGGGCCTCAATCGCAGCAAATGTGAGTTATTCGGTATCGAAGCGGTCGTCCACCCCAACGTCTAACCTGGATATAGTCGCGAGATCGTTGCCGGCCTTCTTATGGCCCTCCCGTGGGTCGTACTGTCCTGGCACTTGGAACAGTATACGCAGTCGATTTCTTTAAACAGTGACGACTGGCTAGAAGCGGCCGCCACAGAATCAGACTTCATGCGTCCTGAAAGCCCCAAGGGTGGTATCGGGGGAGTTGGACAGAAAGTCTGCTCCTTGATATCTACCACAATGCTTGTGATGGGCGTCTGGCACAGACTACGAGGCGGACAGGCAGGTGGAGCTTTCCCCGGCAAATCACCTACAGGGTTACCTCCACTCAATGTGACCGTTGTGTGGACTGCTGTCTTGCGGATGATCTCTTTGGGATTGCCTATCTATGCCGCGATGAAGATTGGTGGGGTGGTAGTTGCCCTCGTGCTACTTCTGGCATTCGCGTCAGGCCTTGCTACGACTGTTGAGAATGGCAGTAAGCGGCGCAGCACGCAAGGGTTCTTGAAGAAGAAGAAGCTGACACTCACGTCACTTTTGATTTTTGTCATCTTTAGCCTCCTTGGTCTGGATGCTACCGCTGATCGAGCGCCGCTCAGGGGATACGCGGCTCTCTTTCTCTCGATCCTTGTAGTTCGGCCGCCGTTTCCGACTCACCGAGGGATGTCCCAGCACGCATCTGAATCCAGTCTGGACTCTCCCCCGGATATGATCGATAGCGCGGTGTCCGGCAGTCAGCAGGGACCGACTGTTCCTATTTCCCCTTTGGTTTCTTCTCCGGAAGATACCATGTTGACTCTCGTCTCTGGAGGACTTCTGGCGTTTTTTACAGCATTAGCCTCCATTTTCCGCGGGAGTTTCTCTTTAGGGATCTTGGAAATAGTATCAATGCTAGCTACTGCTTCTTCTTTTGCAGTATCCCTAACTTCATCACCCGCCAATCTGCGCACCCCCCAAAAGCTTGGTCATGCGGCCGGTTCCCTTTTTGCCGTTCTCCTCGGTGCACTTCCTCACTCTGAGCGCAGTCTAATGGCTGTTGTTTCTTGGCTTTTTCTAACTGCGTTTTCATATGTTGCCGCTCGCTTCGATGATAACTCTCAGGGTTCCCATGACCACCACCACCATCACCACCACTCACACGGCCACTCAGAGGCGGAGCCTTCGAAATTTTCAAAGTTTCTGCTTAGATATTGCGAGCCTTACCCACTGCTGTATAGCATCCTGAAGGAGAGGGACTCTCGTCGGATATTCTATTTTATGAGGTATGAAGTTGTATGTACTTCCGTGTGTTAGCCAAAACTGACAGCACAGTCTCAATTTCGCCTTTATGCTTGTTCAAATGTCGTATGGCTTCATCACAGGGTCGCTTGGGCTGCTCAGCGATAGTATTCACATGTTTTTTGACTGTCTTGCGCTTGTGGTCGGCCTGTGCGCGGCAGTCATGAGCAAATGGCCGCCTAGCCCCAGGTTCCCTTATGGATATGGCAAAGTGGACACTCTTTCTGGCTTCGCCAATGGCATTTTTCTCATGTATGTTTTGCCGGTGCCGAATATCTGACGGTCATCGATGCTCATTTATTCTCAGGATCATAAGCGTGGAGATTGTTTACGAAGCTATCGAGAGGTTGCTATCAGGCAGCCAGATGCATCGGATAGGGGAGCTGCTGGTTGTCAGCGCCGTAGGGCTTGCAGTGAACCTTGTCGGCATAATGGCGTTTGATCATGGCCATTCTCATGGAGGTCACGGCCACGATCACGGGCACTCGCACTCCCACGGAAATGAAAACATGCACGGGATCTTTCTACATATTCTCGCGGATACGCTTGGCTCTGTTGCGGTAGTCATATCGACGATTCTTGTCCATATGTATGGCTGGCCAGGGTTTGATCCTATCGCCTCCTGCCTCATTGCGATCTTGATCTTTGCGTCGGCAGTGCCCCTTGTTAGCAACACCGCCAAGACACTACTCCTTACGCTGCCGGCCGATGTGGAATACAACCTGCGCGACACATTGGCTGGCGTGAGCACGCTGCGGGGAGTCGTCGGGTATACCGTTCCGAAGTTCTGGCTCGACGACACCAGCTCTGCCTCGGGGCACGATCACCACCACGATCACCACCACCACCATCACCATAGCCATTCGCATGGTCATTCGCACGACTTCGATCACTGCAATCACGATCACGGGCACCACCATGATCGCGATGGCCAGCATCAGAAAGTCCTCGGCGTGATCCACGTCATCGCATCTCGCGGGGCGGATCTCGATGACGTGCGCCACCGGACCATAAACTACCTCCGAGAAAAGAATATGGACATCCTCGTTCAGGTTGAGCGGGAGGGTGACAGCCGCTGCTGGTGCGGTGGCGGGAACAAGAACTCTTAATTTGGAATAGTTGCAGGGATGTACAATACATTAAACCTAATATCGACGCTTGCATCTTGCATATCTGGGATGAGGAGCATTTTGGGGGTGCCGTCTGATGTGATATGTTTCGGGAGTTATGTTTCGGAGACGTCTACCTTTTGATTTCGGGGTTGCCATCGCTCTTCTAATGTGTCTTCCTTGTACAGCAGATTTCCCTACTGCATGCACTGTACCATCATCGTCTGCCAAGCTGGCAAACCCAACGAGAGACGCTTGTCTCTATGTCTACCTAATCTATACTGGACTATAGACCAATGCAGTTGATTTTATGACCGTCGTAGCTTATTCCTGATGGGATCGAATCATCCCGATCCCGACAGATATTTGCCATTGATCGGATCATTGCACCCTGTGAGCGTTTCTTCCGCCTCTCTACCTACCCGTTTGAAAGCAGACTTGATGAAGGAAAGCTCGACCACCTTTCTTTCTTAGACTGGACTGACAAGACGTCAAGTTTGATATGATACTCCGTTCCAGGCCAGCCGACTTTTTTGCCTCTTGTCAGTCCAGTCCAGTCCAGTCCAGTCTACCGGTCCAGCGGTCCGTTCCGTGAATGCAAAATGTGGTATTGTGGTATTTTTTTTATGCAAGGGCGGGAACCCGTATTATATCATATCATATCATTATCAATCTTCGTTCGCATCACCAGCTCTCACCTTCTCACCCCACCATCTGATTGATATTCTTATTATTGCCATGTGATTCATGTTCACGGAGTGGAGCGGCGGCCTCTTGCACAGTTAGCTCACTTAGGTACAGTACAGTTACAGTAGAGTAATATAGCAGTATATCGACGGGTGGATTGGTTTCTAGTACAGTGCCTTGGTACCTACCTGAGGTGGTTCCCGTCTCTCTACCTACCTACCTAGGTAAGTAAGTAGGTAAGTAGGTAGGTAGGTAGATAGGTAGATCGGGCAGGGTAGAGGGGTGGGGTGGACAGCAGGATAGGTGGGACAGACAGAAACGCGATCCTCGATAGGAAAAAATGGAAATTGTTTCTCTTAGTCACGATTCGCAAGTGATATCAGATAATCTTTGCGTGCCTATAAGATCTATCCCTCTGTTCTTGAATTCGTCGGTAAGCACAGTGAACTTCAAGCTCGATAATATACTCGGGTCATCTGTACTAATCCCAGCCAGATCTGTCTGCGATCTGACCGAACCCCGACGACTACGGCCAGTCACTTACATTAGGTACGTACATCCTCCGAAGACAAAGATGAAGACAAATAGTCTCCATTGCTCATGCTCATGCTCACGCCCATGCTTCTACTCATACTCACATATACCTACCTAGGCACATACATATATACCTTAGGTAATATGTATTGAGACGCCATGCGCCCAGACGAAAACAAAAGAGACTGAACCAAACAGCCAAAAGAGAAAACAGCAAGAAAATGACCGAGGCACACGCACACAAAATGCAGAGAGTCCACAGACAGGAACCACCGACAGTCGAGTCGAATCGAGTCGAACCAAATCGGATAAGCAAAAGGAAAATAAAATAACCAAGACAGATGCACCGCGTATATGCCCCCACACCATACTTGCTTCGCCATGGCATGGCATGGCATGGCACAGCATATCCCCCATCACATCATATCTAACTAGCTAGCTAGCTAGCCAGCCAGCCAGCCCTAAACCAACCAACCATCCATCCATCTTTCCTTCCTTCCTTCCATCCATCCAAACTCGCTCACCCCTAAGCTCTCTCGTTTCACGGTTAATCCTCCCCCAGACTCTCCCGCACGCACTTGCGCACGCGGCGCTTGAACTCGGCGGGATCCTCGCGCCACAGGCGCGCGGCCTCGACGTTGGCGGGGCTCTCGTCGTTGGGCGACGACAGCATGGAGATGACGGAGAGCAGGATGGTCTCGGGCGTCTGGACGGGCGACCAGCGCTCGGCGGCGGACTCGTAGCCGTACTTGTCCTCCTCGGGGGGGTGCAGGATGGAGATGCAGACCTCGCCGTTGGGGTAGACTGGTCGTCTTGTTAGTGATGCCGGAGGCATAGATGTGCAAGAAGGGGAAGGGAACGTACTGTTGGGGTGGAAGATGGGCGTCTCGAACTTCATCTTGGGCGGCATGTGCGGGTACTCCGGGGGGAAGGAGAGGCGGGCGCGGAAGAAGCCTCCTACACAATCATCTTATTAGCATGGTTCCCTATACTCATATCCAAGTCCCGTAGAAAGAGGGGGGATACGCACCTCCGTACCACTTGACATCATCCGAAATCATCAGCATCACCTCCCACTCGAAGATGTTGTTGTCCACGAGCCCGCAGCTGATGCCCGGGATGTCCTTGTCCGTCTGCATCTGCTGCAGCTGGCGCGCGAGCATCCGGCCTGCTGGTGTGCTCGCCATGGTGTCTTTCTGTTTGTCTTTTTATCTGTCCGGCTGTTCCAGAGCTGTGCTCTCGGAGAGATGTAGGTAGGTAGGTAGGTAGGTAGGTAGGCAGTTGGTGTGGCTCGTGGAGTGGGGGAAACTCGAGCAAAGGCGGTGTCCGGAAGCGTGCGGTGGCGGTGGGCGGTGGAGGACCTTGGAGAATCAGGCTCGCAGAGCACAGAGGCCAGAGGACAAGCAGGAGGAGTGCGGCTGCGTCGCAGACAGGTCTACAAGCTCATGTCGAGGGGAGTTTGCAGGAGGAAGAGAAGAGGCAGGTTTGCTGCCGCGGGGTCTGCTCGGAAGCGATACGTGATACTGCGTTCGCCGCCACAGAGCCTTCGAGAGCCCCTCCACCGCCACGCTTATCGGCCCGCCGATAAAGCGCGGAGGACACTACATCTTGGGGAGATTTCCTGTGTCAAGATGTTCATTCTGACCGTCCCTATGTCTCTAGATACGGTAGCTATCAAGAAAAGTACGTCCGGACGGGGTAGTGAAAATTCTTAAGCACAGATATCAAGTCAAACCACTGGCATCCATCGATCAATCGGGGTGCCCTCCGCTAGCATAGAACCAAAGAGTATTCACACTGTAGGCAGGTATTGCACAGTCTAATAGAATGTAGCAGCAAAGAGGATTATCCCTTCAACACTCCAATGCCGTCTACAATCAGAGTGCCCGCCAGAACACTCGGAACTCCGATAGATGCTCAGATCAACATACGGACGGCCTTGCCCACGCGCTCCTGGGCGAACAGACTCACCTCGCCGACCAGGATCAGCCCAAACAGGACGCCCAGCGCCAGCTGAATCATGAAGGCCTTGACGAGGACCTTCATGAAGCGCGCACGCGAGGCCCAATTGAAGCTCCTCCACGCGTCAAGGAGGCCGATCTTGCCGCTACCGCCCAGGATAGTCGGGACGACCCTGCCGCCGAAGGTGCGGTCGAACGGCACAATGGCCTCGTCTTCCTCCGGAAGCATCGATGCCGCAACGCGGATGAAGGTCACGTTGGCCGGTACCTCGACCAGCACAGCAAGCGCCAGGCCCGCACCGGCAGTAGCAACAATGCCTCCGATGGTCTTGCAGAGAGGCTGAGCAGACTCGCCAACGCGCAGGGACACACCCAATGCCAGGGGCAGGTACAGAGCGATCTGGGAGGCTACCGCGCGGAGGGCCGCGGCTGGTGCGATCTTCGCCCAGCTCCTGCGACCGGGGATGCGCTGGTAGAAGGGCTTCGGGGAGGACTCCGAGATGACGATGTGGATCCAGGCCATCTCCAGGTTGGCCAGGAGGACCTCAGCGATAACCCTGGTGACGATGACACGACCCAGGTAGGTCGCGCCGCCCAGGGGGATTTCCAACAGCGTCATAACCATGGAGCTGGCGATCTGCCAGACAATGTACATCTTCAGGCCACGGAACCGAGACCAACGGCCGGCGCGGGCACGGAGGTGGCGGATGGTGGTGCACAGCTTGCTGGTAATGGGTTTGCGCGGGGTCAGGGGTGCGGCGGCCTCGTCTGCTGCGCCTTTGGAATCATTCTGGTCCGAGTCGATACGGACGTAGACATCTGGGTTCGGGTCCTCGACGGCAGCCAGAGTGGGCACGAGCAGGCCGTAGGTATATTGGAACTGCAGCCATCGATGGTCAGTTTACGGCTCAGAAGATCCGGGTAGGACGCAGGAGCAGCGGCCACTTACGGAAGCAGCCAAGAGGACGAAGACAAAGACGGTGCTGGCACAAACGAAGACGCCCCATGGCGATAGCTGGAGGTCCTTGAAGGGCTTGGGCGCGTCTGGCGCGTTGGCGACCTCCATGCCTCGCCGCAAGAGGCCGGAAGCGAAGGCGGGCGTCCGCATGATGAAGCTGCGCACTCTCGACGGTCGGAGCTTTTGGTGAAACCAAGAGTCGTAAGTGAAAAGAGAGATGACAAATGGAGATGGAAAGGGAATGAAGAAAGGAGGGACCAGCAAACGAGGGACGAGGTTGGCGCTGACGACGGCGAGGGCGCGGAGGTTTATTAAGACGAGCAGCGCAGCAGGCAGCAGGGCCCGTCGCAGCCTCCGCGCCAGACGTCAGCACCGGTGCCGCCGCATCCGACGAGGTGATATTCTTAGATCTGAGATCCGTGCGATTAGCGATTCTTACGCGTCAGAGGATATTATTATTGCTTCCCTTCTCTCCAAGTTGCTCTTCCACACAGGTGCCCCGCATGATCCAAGGAGTAGTGCTCGTATATACTCCGCACCATGCTTGTATGCTAGGACTCTGCTCTGTATCAATTCTTCCGGAGTGAAGAGGATAAGAACATCGTGGTCCAGCATGAAATCATTGTCCTACATCTCGACCCCTCAGGGCCGTTCTCATCCACTCGTTGGCGTCGCAGCCTGATGCCTCCGCGCCTCCTTTTCGATCGGTCTTTTTGACCCCTGCTTCCTCCGATCATCTCGCCCTGTCTGCTCCACCACTTGCGCAGCTTGGAGGCAGAGGACGTCAGCGCTTTGAATGCTACAAATAGGACTGAAATAGGACTGTTGTGATTATCTCTTTTGAAGAGCTCTTACAGGTCAATGGTGATTGCACCATGTCAAACGGTAGTTTCCAGATGCTCTGTACACATTATCACCAACTGTTTGTTGAAGCACCGTATTGATACCAAAAAAATAAGACAAAATAAATATTTAAAAAAATAAAAATAGCCGACAAACCGGTATGGTCTCAAGACGCTACTGCTGTTCTGCTCATAACGGGCGAGTTTTGTATGAAGCACGAGGCAGGCTGCATAAGCCGAACAGAGGTACTTCATCAAGCAGACACAGCCCTCCTCCGATGTTTACTGCACGTACATGCAGATTGCTAGATCTCTCCGCTTGCCTGCAGGCAGCACTGCCCTGGCCATCGCACGCTTGTCTATGGACATTGAAGGGCGTTGGGTCCATGATATCGGACGCCTACATTAAGCGTTCTTCCACCGAGTCGCACGCCGACCGTCCCGTGTAAGACCTGAGCATTCACGTGCGCTGGACCGAGCATTGCACTTCACACTCTGAGTGTCTCTCGACATACACTTGGAAGGGATCGCGAGGCCATCCATGAGCGTACCGCAGGCGCCCTGTCTTGGCTCTGCGTTTTCGAATATCCCTCTCCAGGACGCCCACGCCAGCTGCAGGTCGGGGAGTCTGGGGTAGGGCCAACCTCTCCGAGCGGGAGTCTGGAGGACCTGGGGGAACGCAACGACGTCAGTACCCGCCCGTTCGTCCGGAGTCTGCGTACAGATCCCCATGCGATCCCAGAGAACGGCGGCGATCTTTGCCTCTACACAGCATCGTGCATGAATCATGGGGACTTTCATCTTCCCTTCGACCAAGCTTGGCGCGCTCGCCCGACGGACGGATCACGGGGCACGGTCGGCCCATCTCCCTCGCCGAGCCGAGGTCCACGCGCCGCGGAGCAACGCTGGCCTCGTGGTATGTCTTTCCTCCCCGTCTGCCAGCATTATTCTTTCTTATTCTTCCTTCGAGGGTTGTGATCCTGTGTCGACGGCTGCCTCTTCCTGCGTCTCGTCTCTCCTGGGAGTCCCTGTCTTCTCTCCGTCTCCTCGCGCCTCTCCTGCACTCTTCCCCGCCCCCCGCAGCCGCCATGTCGTCCACGGCCCCGACCAACCCGCAGGAGGTCGCAGACGAGATCAAAACCACCGATGCGAAGCCGGTGAACCAGACCCTTGCCCAGATCCGTTCGTTTGTCGCTGGCGGTGTCGGTGGTGTCTGCGCGGTCGTCGTCGGCCACCCCTTCGACCTGGTCAAGGTGCGGTTGCAGACCGCCGAGAAAGGCGTCTACACGGGTGCAATTGATGTCGTGAAGAAGACGCTGGCCAGAGAAGGCATCGCCCGGGTGTGTAGCTCCTCTCCGGACGGCCTGGGATCCATTGGTTGACAGCAGTAGGGTCTGTATGCGGGTGTGTCGGCGCCCTTGGTCGGAGTCACGCCAATGTGTAAGTCTACACCATAAAAGTAGCAGTCAGAGCGCTTCAAGAGCAATCGACTGACCAAGATCCAGTTGCCGTGAGCTTCTGGGTATGTCGCTGACTTCTGCTTCGAGCTTCGCCATCTGACCTGCCTAGGGTTACGACTTGGGCAAGACGATAGTCAGCAGCCTCTCCACCGTCCCCGTCAAGAATGACACCCCCCAGTACACCATCGGCCAGATCTCTGCCGCCGGTTTCTTCTCCGCCATCCCCATGACTTTGATCACCGCTCCCTTCGAGCGGGTCAAGGTCCTCCTGCAGATCCAGGGCCAGAACCCTCCGCCACCGGGCCAGAAGCCCAAGTATTCCGGAGGCATTGACGTCGTCCGGCAGCTGTACAAGGAGGGCGGAATCCGCAGCGTGTTCCGTGGCAGTGCCATGACGCTCGCGCGAGACGGTCCGGGTTCGGCAGCCTACTTCGCCGCGTACGAGTACATCAAGCGCCGCTTGACCCCGAAGGATGCCAACGGCAATCCGACCGGCGAGCTCTCGCTGCCTGCTGTCCTGACGGCCGGTGGTGCGGCCGGCGTTGCCATGTGGATTCCTGTCTTCCCCGTCGACACAGTCAAGTCTCGGATGCAGAGCGCCACCGGACGGCCGACCATCGGCGGGACCATCAGCTCCATCTACGCCAACGGCGGGTTCAAGGCGTTCTTCCCGGGGTTCGGCCCGGCTCTCGCAAGAGCGGTGCCGGCGAATGCGGCTACTTTGTATGTTGAGCCCCTGTGCTTGCCGGAAGTTCACGATCAGGCCACTAACCGCGGAAACTAGCCTTGGTGTTGAGTTGGCGCACAAATTCATGAACAAGCTCTTTGACCCTTAACGAGTTCAATAGGGAAATGGAGCTTGAGCGACAGCGAACATTGCAGAGTCGCATCTTCCTGATACTCTACCCAGTGCATGCGTTTTGGACTTTGTTTTGACGACCTTGGATGTCTCCGATACCTCTCTGTTTGGTTGGTGTACATATTTCCGAAGTTTCAGGGACTCCTGCATCGGACTGTGAAAGCAAGCGTTTTGTTTTTCTCCGGGCGCGTTGGACGATGTATTCTGACAGGGCTTCTTTCATGCTGCGTACCTGACGCAGGATAGACGTCGAGATACGACTATACATAGAGGCTATACATAGAATTAGAGGAATCCTGCAGAGGACCGGACACTGAATGCTCTCCATCCAGCCCCGCAGTGTTATGTACTGTACAGTACATATGGAGCACTCCGGATGTAGGAAGATGGGTATTTAGCGCAGCGGGGCCTGTGGAGATGTCTGTGTGCATGCGGATCAGATTATTCTCTGATCACTGTGCGGATAATCTGCAGTGCACCAGGCGCACAGTAGTAACCGAAGGAAACTCGCATCCGTGCATCTCAAGTGCACCTGAGCGGACTCGGGGGTACTGTTAGGTGCGACAATGCCTTTCCTCTCCGGAAGGTGTTGAGATGGAATGACTTGTAACTGCCTCATCATTATTGATCTATTAACCCCCCATTCACCACCTACCCTGCTATTTCTCTCCCTTGCATCTTCGTCATTGAAGATTCCTTCTCTCCCTCCATCATAGGAAATAGTGATATCATTGAATCAGAATATTTGGTCCTTTTGATGATTTCCTGGGAGAACCTCTTTCAACTTACTCCATACAGAGTTTGGTACAGTAGTACCCGAGCAGCTGAGCACAGACAACCCACATCAAGTCAATGAGCCATATCACCCGTTTGCCTGGAATCATGGACTAAGGGCATTTATTATTTTGTTGCTTGTATCGGATTCACACACACACGCACACACACACACACACACACACACACACAAAACGGTATACAGCGTCAGACTTGGATGGGATCCTTTTGCGACTCTGGCTGTCACTCACTGCTCTGCTCCTAGGTAGCAACTTAGGGCTGAGTCGGCTGGCAGTGGACAGAGGACGCACAGACCTTGATTGTGGCAGTCCCATGCCATTATAACAATGATATTATGCTGATCTGACCTCTGGTGAGATGGGATCCCTGCCTAGGTGACTGGCTGCTGAGTCCGGGCTGCTCCGTGGGCCCGAGATAGATCCGATCCCTGTCGTGAACCGGAGCCACTGTACGCGCTGGCGGCTCGGATACCGATACCGGTCTGGAGGATGGGACAATGGACATGCTACTCCATACGGAGCAATTACCCCAGACGCCCAGACACCTGCATGCATGCGTTGCCCTTGGTCTGTCCATACTACTACTGCGGAGTACTCCACATGTATGTAGCATGTTAGCATGTGAACCCTGATCTTCCATCGACAGCCACGGCCAATTTGACGGCCTCCGGCATCTGGCTTTCTCTGCGACTGGATCCTGTTTCCGACATGACCTGACAGAGTGCGGCTCAGTCCCGGTCCCGGTTCCTGAGGCGCTAGTCTTTTTACCATTTTTTTATGATTTTATTTTTGCATGCCAAGCTTCCAATGGCTTGCCAAGTTGCCCTATTTATTTTCTCCCGCACCGAAGCAGAATGGCAAATACGGATAGACTAAGCGAGCTGTGGCGCGACGGGACACTACCAATTCACTAACTGCTTCGAGTCTTTGACAGGTTTCTAGCGCAAATATCTGTTTCCCATGGGGGTGCCTAATCGATGATGCAAACCTTGCGAAACAGGAAATGCTTCCTTTCGGCTATGCATGTACCCCGTACATACAACCTCCTCGGCACATAGACATCCTGTACAACAAGGGCCGCTTTGACACAATGCAACGTTTGATGCACACACGCGGCGCTGAGGGTCTGACCGGGTTAAGGACCCCTGAACCCTAAATGGGGGGCACTGGTAGACCCTGGGCTGGACCGGGACCGGGGCCTGGGGAAGTGCGTCCCGATCCTCCGCTCCCCGTGGAGGGTCCTGACTCCGGCTCCAGTGGTATGGTCTGGACTTTTTGCGCTTCAATCACGTCAGGCCTCTCTAAGACATCGCACTATCATTGCTTCCAGGTCTAGCACGGGCGAGTACCACGTTCCTGGATGGGTGGAGCAGCAAAAAACCGGGTCACTGTGGCGCTTCCATGGTGAATACAATTAGGGCACAGATGAGCCGTGAAGGCCAGAAGAAAAATCACTTTTCTTTTCTGTGGACAACGGCTGCTTCACTTCGTCCGTCAGACTTTTTTCCCCGAGAGTTTAAAGGTCAATGGACTTTGCGCGTTCGCTATCCATCCTATCATCTCCTCGGGGTTCCCGACACAACGGACGGGATTGCGGAGGGGTGTGGATCGAATACGATCTCGTGGGGTTTAACTCCGTTCTTAGGATACTGTACCTAGCCTAGCTACTTGCTGTTACTTAATTACAAGCGCCCAGAGCTGTTCTCTGTCGTAATTGTTTGCTTCCTTTTCGTCGGGCTGCTTGTCAGCTCTTCTCTCGTTTCTTCCTCCCTCCCTCTCTCTCTCTCTCTCTAACAGTGTACTCCACACTCTCTCATCACGCTGCTGGCGTCAACTAGATGTCGTCCTCAGAGCGAGTGACCCGGCCCACCGACCCGGACGGCCTGGTCATCGAGGCCTGGGGCCAGGGCCTGATGGTCGGCTCGCTCGTCGTCATGGCCGCCATCACCATCTCCAACATGCGCAAGCACATCATGCTTCACAAGCTGATCCTAGCCGAAGTGCGTGTCCTCGATACTCTTGCCATATACAATCTATGCGCATGCCATACTCACCTGTTGTGAATAATGAACAATAGCTCCTCCTCGCAATCGGCCACGGCACGTTCATCTTCCTCCACGGGCCCGCCTACGGCTGGTACCTCTCCGTGACGGCGATCGGGCTGAACATCTCGTGGAGCCTGCACAACGTGATCGCGTGGCTCAAGAACCGGCCGTTCCTGTCGCGGCGCGTGTCCATCTTCTACATCGCGACGGTGCTGCTGGTGCAGCCATACTGGGTCGTCGAGATCTACGCCAACTTCACCTACTTCAACAACATCAACAAGGTCTTCCTCAAGACGCGGCCGATGGAGCCGCTGTTCCGGTAGCGTCCTTCCCGACCTCATCTGGACGTTTACACGTTCCACCGTAGAGCCATACAACTGACAGATACGTGCGAAGCGACCCCTGGTGGATCTTCACGACCTGCTCCCTCTTCTACACCATCAAGCGCGAGTACAACTTCAGCATCCTGGAGCTCGTCCGCGTCAGCCCCCGCTTCGGCATCATGCTCATCTCCATGTGTCTGTCGATCGCGTTCATCGTCGTCGACACCTGCACCGTGCTCAACGCCTTCCACCTGCCGCTCCCGACGGGCGTGGAGCCGTTCTGGAAGGTAAGCCGCCCACCTACCTTGACCCTACCAAAATGAAGTGATAAAATAACGAAAGCACAGTTATCATTCATCTTCAAATGCCTCTGCGACAGCGTCATCCTCGACGACTTCAAGACCGCGCTCGACCGCATGCGCCAGTACTGGCTCGAGAAGCGCGTCCGCCTCGACGAGGCCCACCACCTTGACACCTACAACCGCTCGTCCTCCGGCGGCGGGCGCCGGCCCGTCCTGCGCCGCGACTACGGCGTCGAGGCGGCCCTGTCGCAGTCGCAGGACGACCTGAAGCGCGACGCGATGCCGCGGGTCGTGACGACCGAGGACGCCGGGATCGGGACGGGGAAGAGGGGGCTCCGGCCGGCGACGTCGCCGTCGCAGTCGGCCCGGACGCTGCGGTATAATGAGTATCATGGCGGTAATGAGATATGACCTACGATGATGACTGCATAGGGAGTAAGTAAGCAGAATTTTCGGGAATTTTACGTAAATAAGTAAATAATACCTACAGTGCACGGCACCTTTTCTAAAAGAAACATTTCGGGTGAGTTCGGGTCTTGTATGTATGTACATACATCGATTCCTGGGTACTTGTTGCACTTGGTTTCATTAATTTTCATTAGGGGATTTTTTTCTACCCTATTTGTTCTGGAGAAGGGAGGGGTGGAGAGGTCTACTTTCGGGACTGTACATAGTATAGCACAACTATTAGTAACAGTCTACGGGTACTGTACTGTACATCTATCTGCCAAAAGAAAGATACGGATAGTCAGGGGTTCTCCACGACCACATATACATATAACCTACTGTACAGTACAACCGCCAAGATAGCAACTCAACAAAAACGGTCGGCCAGTCGGGGGGGGGGGGGGAAGAAAAGAAAAGAAAAAAAAAGAAAATTCGACAACAAGGTCCCTCATTGACCCGAAATGTACCTCTCTAGACTAGACTAGATAGATAGATGGGTGGATGGATGAATACCTTAGGATGGATGATATACCGACGTGATGTGATACCCTTCAGATGTGAATGTCACAGTATCCGAGGGAGGCCGCCTGAGGTCGCATCTCTCTACCCCTCTCTCAGTCCATCTATTTATTGATTATATATATATTGGAAGATGGAACCCTGGACACAACAGGCAGGGGCAGTTGAAGAAACCCCCTAGGCACAGTACAGTACCTACCTACCTAGGTATACCCGGGAGGTGTGCCCTGTCGAGAAAAGAAAAAAAGGAATCATGAAGCACATGCGAGCCCCGCACCCCCACGGTCCCCAGCCCATTCTGCCCTGTACCCCGCGGGGATCTACTCAGGAGATAAGGGCGCGGGCCTCGCCTCTCCTCTCATGATAGCCCAAGTAAAGTTACAAGTCCGGAGTGCATACTGTACAATGCGGGGGTTACATCTGCCCTCTCTGCCCTGCCCTGCCAGGGGTCTGGCCCTAGCCTGGGCCCTGGCCGGGCGCCAGGCGACGTGACAGACAAAGTAAGGTTAGGTACAGTACAGTACTCTCTCCTCGTGCAGGAGTTGGGACTTGGCTGTTGGGCAAGGTCGCGTCCAGCGTGTTATATTGATAATATCGTTATCACTTTCAAAGTGTATGTATGTACATATCCGGCTGGGGAGTTTGTTCTACAGAACCTCACTCGGAGACTGGGAGTACTACAGTACGGAGTACTTGCTAGGTACAGTACCGCCATACGTACGGAAGAGGTATCTTATTCCGAGTGGCTGGCTGGCCGCAGCCCGAGGTGGCTGCAGGTGGGCTTGCTTGGGTGTGTCCCTGGCCCTGCAGGTGAATCTTGAATACCGTCTATCTCTCCTCGTGTCCAGCCGCCCTCCGTAAAGCAAGCAGTACGACCGCGTCACTGTGCTGTGATCCAATCCAGTCCAATTCAAATCTATCGCAGCAAATACATACATACATACATACATACATACCACGTACCAATGTGACAAACAACTTGAGAGGTGAAGTGGGCAGCTTGCCTGAAGAGAGTAGAGTATAAATACCCAAAGTATATGCATATGCATGTACATACAGTACATGCACCGGAGCACATCGGTATTGAACCAAAAACAAAGAGAATATCATATCTCTTCTTCTCAGATACTTGTCCGCTACCGATCTCCAATCCTAACAACAGGACAGAAGATAGACAGACAGATAGACACGAACATCTTTATGTATCTCTATCCATCGATCCCTGAGATCCCAACACCAAAACCAACACAAAACATGGCGTGTCACAAAATCCGACCTCGGTATCCATACCTATCCGCGAGGCCCACATGGCTACCTACTGAGCAAAAAGCTACGGGCACCTGGTCGACTGCCCTTCTCGTTCTAGTAGGTGAGCAACGCCACCCTGAAGTTGCGCGATCGGGGTGAGTGGCGGGTGAGGAGGGTGATTGTTGGGTGACCGTCGCGCGACTTGAGTGATTAGTGTGGCGCCGGCTCACCCTCAGTGTCTCAGCTGCAGAGTATTTTCATAATGTCCACACATGGCCATAATCTTGAATGTTCATTGATGATCTGTATGAGGGTCTTGAAAGTTATCTAGACAAGCCACAGTGAGGCTCAAGCCTTTCTCTCATTGATTTGCAGACCACAATCCTGTTGAGCACAGCCTCTTTTACTGCCGCCTTAACTGATCTCAAGTTGTATTCTTGAAAGTCCACAGCCTCAACTGGGGAGTGGCAGTGTGTGTTACACATAGTCTAATGCTTCTTGTACTCATTATATTATTATACTCTATTTAATGATTATCTGGTGAGGTGCTGCCTAAAATGGCTGCTCTTGACACTGTTTGTGAGTCTCTCACTGGGCCCTCAACAGCAGCACACCTATTTCTGGCCCAATCTATGCATGCTGGTGTGTGGGCTCCATCCTTAATCCCCATCCCATTCCCCCTCTGCAGTCAACAGCTATGCTATATTCAAAGGGCTGTCTCCTGCTCTGGAGTGGGTGCTGCCCTTCTGACTTCTACTCTCCCAAGCTCCAAGTTTCTATTTTCTTGCAATCTGAGATCAGGATTATTTCTTCATGTCTCCATGTTGTTCTTGACTATCTACTAGCTGTCTCTGCTTGCTTGCCCTATGTGCTGTCCATTCTGTCTGATCATTGCTGCTTTAGCCAGGAGAGCAGCAAGAATCAGGTCTCATCCTTGACAGAATGATGCTGTCACATTCTTCAATGATGAGAGCAAGAATAGTATTAACATCACTGCTGATATCTTCTCAGACAGTGCCGTCAACAGTTTGGATGGCTTATCAGACCTTGACAGTGATGATGCAAAGAAAGAGGCCATGGGGTTCAACAACAAGAAGCAGCAGCCTTTGGAATACTACCTTGCTGAGGCAGAGGCCTTGGCCCATCTCAACTCCACAAGAGTGATATAGCCTGAAGACCTGAGAGAGACTGAAGTGGGTAAAGGGAGACTGGGATCGATGAGATGCACATGGTGATAAGGTTTTTATGGGGCTAACATCATCAATTGCACATCCAAATACTGCTGGTATATTGGACAAGATCCAATCTGATGCTTGAGAAGATCTCATCAGGGTTTCTCAAGGGATTTTTGAGCTGGGTCTGCGACCAGTGCCATGGAAAAGAGGGGTGGAGGTGTCCAGGGTTCAAGTATACAAGCTCCCTGAAGACCTTCTGGAAGTGGTATGAGGTCTACAAGCAAGAGATTAGGAGCTGGATTGATGATCTGATCATTTCTCAGACACAAGAGGTGAGTGAGCCCCACCTTTTCTTTCTGGGACATGAGAGACACCAACTGGGGGTGAGTAGATTGTTTCACCCATGTCCTTCTTGCAATGACAGAGATGACATTTGTCATTGGTTGGCTTTGGATCCAGCTGATTCTGTTTTGCCAGTTGGCTGGGATCACTGGAAACTGTCCACAGGCCCTGTTGGAGCTTCACTATCAGCACTTGGTGCTGACACTGATTTGGGACCGCTAAGCCCCCCTTCTCTCAGCTGTTCATTTACCTAAAGACTAATTCATCAAGGGCTTTCTGGGCCTGAAGAATGTGTCTGTTTCTCCTCTTCTCCTCTTACTTTTCTTTTCTCATGCTGTCTTTCCTCACAACAGACTGACTGGTGATCAGGAATACTTTCCCATACCAGAGATCATCTTTGACTGAACACTTCTTAGCCTGCTTGTCTTCCTCCTGGGTATGTTGTTCAAGACAGGCGTCTTCAAGTCACTGAGCATGAACTCTCCTGAGAATCTCTATGCTCCCAGCATCCCAAAGGTGTTAAATCAACTTGAACTGCTGTTGAAGGATGAGATGCAGGATGGATTTGTCTCCTGTCAAGCTGTCCGCGAGGTCCATAGTGTTCAAATTGCCCGCGAGCTCCCACTCTCAGCGGCAACAGTGAGATACCAGGTGAAGCAGAGCGGTCAGATCACCAGCTTTGAGAAGGTCACAAAGCCATATGTTCTGCAGAACAGGACTGCTAAAGCTGTCAATGCAAGCCATAAGTCTTTTAAAGTTTTCATTGTGGTGTTGATATAATGGCTAACCAAGCTTCCTCTCTGGCAGTGTATGTGAGTGACTTGGTCCGGAATCTGATCCTGCAGCATGCCTGGATTGACATCTTTGTCAAACATTACCTGGACTGTAATATCAATGTTGATGTGCAGAGCATCTAGTGTGGGATTGCGCTGCAGCAAGTGTTGATGCAGTTTGCATGCACAATGAGCCGGTTGATCAATCTGTGGCTTCCATGGAGATTGACACCAGAGCAGTTGAGGTTGGTCAATAACCTCTCTTGCATTCACACTTTATCTTGACTGATGATGCATCTTTAGGTGACCCACAACATGCACTGCAGGGACAAGCACAAACAGGCCACTCACAAGTATCAGGGGTCTGTTGTGATCTGCAGAATGAGAAGCAGTGAGAGCGCAATATTTTGGTACAAAGTATCCCTGAGCAGTATAAGAAGGAGCAGCTTGTGGTTGATAGTGAGCAACAACTCTCAGAACAGATAGTGAATAAGAATGTGAGAAGTGCTCTGGAACAGTCAGACTTCATAACAACTGAGCAACTCCACCTGATTGACTATCCTGACATTGTCTGCTACTACAGTTGAAGCAGAGTACAGTCAAAGGATTGCTGCTATTCATGCTATCATCATCTAATGCGGAGTGAAGGAGCATGTGCCTTTGTGGCCTGATCTGTTTGTGGATCTTCCTCAGTGGATGTTCCCTGTGTTACACCTGTCAAAGCAAAAGAAATGTATGAATCTAGGGAGGAGATGGCTCTCTGTCAGGCCATTGCATCAGTGTGAACAGATAAGAGACTGACCATCTGCTTCATCTGTATGAGAAATTGAGTGCTTAAGATCCATGACCGGGTCTGTTCATATAAAACACCTGGTTTTCTTAGCCGGCATTTTTTGAGATATCATGTCAACCCTCCCCGGAAGGATGGCAAGACAATTGACTGTTGTCAGCCGAACATTACCACTATGACCTATCGGTATGCCAAGAGTCCTATCAACCTAGTCAGCACACGCCGATCCAGACTCCCATAGGTCATAATCCTTGCAATATCATACTACCCCGGTTTATATTCGCTTATAATCGCACATTTTCATTTGTTATGGCCCCTAATCCATGAAATAAATAGCTAGTCAGATAGGTAGATCAAGAAAACCAGAGCTTCACCATCAGGCCTTCGGATTACTAGGTTCGCTTAGTCTGACACATTCCCAATTGGCAATGTGCCAACGCCAACTCCTCAAGGATTGTCTGGTGTCAGCAACACCTGTCGCATATCACATGTGAGAAACAGGATGGCGTCAAAGAAAAGACAGCTGTGTCGGGAACTGTTGCATATAGTCTTGATTGCGGTGACTATGCTTTACAGGAACAATCTTAAAAGTTGCTGTCCTGTGTGTCTGAAGGGCTATGCTAGGGATGATAAGACAATAGAGCACATGCAAAAAGATCATAAGGGCTCACCAATCACCCAGACAAAGAGCTCACTAGGTGATGAATACTACCAAATGACTGAGAGCTACAAGTCAATCTTGTTGTCCTATCTTTATTGGGGAGAATTGGAGATACCTGAACTGAGTCAACTCTTCAAGGCGCTCTATTCACTTGTGCATTCTTCCCATCAATCTTATCAAGAGGTGGAAGAGATACTAGAGACACTTCTGTCTGATGGTAAATCAAGACCTGTCTTTTGATTGGTTGAAATCTTGCTAACTAACTGACAGATAGCTTTGACATCAAGAATGAGCTGTTCCAGCTGCTAGAAGCTTGCTTGTCTCCAGCTCCGCGCCAATCTCGAAAGAAAGAATCAATTACAGTCAAACATTCATCTACAAGTAGGTACACCAATTAAATCTAATATTCTACTGCTCACTTTTCTCTGCAGAACATTCTACAGTCACCTCTTTGACAGACTTTAACAATGAGCACATTGAAGAGTTGTCCTTGCAGCTACCTTCCTGATGTCAATGTTCCAATCCATACAGAAATAGGAGTCAACTACCTTGGGATCCTATCACTGGTCAGGGTTATGATGCATGGTCATTGAGTTTTGCACAATTCTAAGGATGAAGTCTTCAATTTGTTCTGTTGTGTGAGTGGTGTTGCAATCAGGACTATCAGTTTCCACAACAAAAAAAACATCTTAGTAGGAATTATGATCAACAAATCAACATCCTCTTTGATCATTGCAGGGTGTTTGAAGTATTCCTGCTGTTCTGGTTCAAGCATCTTCTCTCCACTTTTGTCTCTAACAATGGCAGCATTGCCTATTTGAAGTGGGTAACCATATTGTAGGAATGGCCCTGGCAGCAGACCTGTCTCCTCAATCTGTATCAGAAGGAGGTGTGCTCTCTGCACCCAATCAGCCTGAGTTGACTTGACATTTCTGGGATCTGGTTTATCTGTTACCCCACTGTAAACAACACACAGAATCAATGCCAAGTCAGATTCCAATCCACCATCAACAGATATAAGACATCCCTCCCATTGCCTAAATTGACGAAATGCTTTGTTGAGTAAAAACCATTCAAGATTTTTCAAATCCCCAAGCAGGATCTGGTCTGGGAGAATCCAGGTTGGATGAATGATTAGAAGATTGACTTGCCCATTACTATCAATGTATTCCGCCTGTTGAAGGTATACAGAACATTCCAGTGTCAGTGCAACATCCTTAATACTGGCCAGATTTGCATCCCAAAGAGTGTAGCAATACTGTGGAAACAGCCCAGGTGTTGGAGACTGTCACCAAATCCAGACAAGTTGAATATCTGCAAGCTGTGTCCAGTCAGAGCACATATCATCAGGGAAAATTATAAATGCCACAGCTATCCAGTACATTATCATGCAGTTTTTGCAGGAAGGGGCAGAGTCTCTTGTCTAGATGGTTCACCATCAACACTATGCACCTCCTGTTGCTATCCACATCCCCACTTTTGAACACCTTATTGAACAGGAACAGGCAGATGTCACAGTAATCCTGCACACTAATGTCTGCTCTCAGCTGCAGTGGCTGAAGATGACCATAGAGTTCATGCATCATGGAAAGCCTCTCAACCTCACAACAGACAAGGTGATGTTGTCTCAGAAACACAAACCAAGCTCTGCTGTCAGGAAGACTGACATGTCACTGGCAAGATAGACCCACTCTGCCCACAAGGGGGTACTGTAAGTCTGCTAGCATTCTCAGGCATGAGACCCTGGCCTGATGAGGTATACAGTCCAGAATGCAGAGTAAACTAGTGTCTTGCCTTTGATGCCTAAAGCTTGATAAATCACTAGTAATATCTGCACTGGCTCAGCTGCCATGTTGCCCTGCTAGTTTGGGCACTCAACAAAGATACACTGTTCACAGATCACCCAGCAGGGCAGCAACCCTGATCTGGTGTTGATAAACTCAAGCCATTAGCCTCATTTGCATATGTTCTCTGTACTGGAGGCTGGTCCCATAGAGACTGAAAAATTCACTTGATTGGATGCCACTTTACCCCTTTGTAATCTCTGCTGTATAATGTAAGTGATTTCCCTGCCACTTCCGTCTGTCTGGCTTTGCTAATTGACTTGGTAACTCATATCAGAGATTGTAATTGAATCAAGCAGTTGGCTGGTGCTCAGTATTCTCAGATGTGTGCTGTTCAACTTCTAGTTTGCAACAATTTAAAATTGTTCTCCAGATGGTTTCAACTTGCTTTGTCCAATACTAGACATTCTATTGACTTAAAACATTCAGGATCTATTGCATGTAAAGGCGCGTGATGTAGCACAAAAAAGAGGAAGACTATGATACTCTGCAGTGAAATATTATCATATATACAGAAGATTCAGCTTTGGAAAGGGGTATAAAATGCTTCATAGCATAAAGGTGGAAAAGACAATTTTGCTACATGATGTCTGAAATCAGGGATTCGAAATTGACAAATAAATATTGTCCAGAGGAGAAGAAGCATGTAAGTAACCTGAAATTCAGAGCAGCCATCCTGGGGAGAAGGGGTTACACTCCAAAAAAAGGATTATAAAGGAAAAAAAATCCTGTATATTTCTGGAGATGGAAAGCACAAGTCATTGTCAACATAAACAATGAAGATGATCAATTTGAGGACCAAACTAGGACTCCTAGATGACATGACAAAACTGAATGGTGATGGTTCAAGAAGACCAGAATCATGAGAGAATCTAGGCAGATGATATGTTCCAAATAACTGCATGTTTTGTGTGCGAGGATTGCCTTGTTCCCAGATTTTGACAGGTATAGCAGACTTTGGTCAAGGCTTTCGCCCATAGACAAAGTAGACAAGAGCATACAGGTGTATTGAATGATCCTTAAGCTCATTCCGCACTTTGGCCAGCAACACCTCAATCTCCATCTGGTTCCAGCCAAGAACACGTGTAAAAAGTGCTGGTGTATAGGATTCAACACCCATGATCTGCTGAACTTGCTGGAACCTTCCAATCTCCTTTAGCTTTGGATCCTTTGGCCATGGGCCAATCGGGACCTGTTGTAGCTATTAGCTAGTTCCTAAAATTCAGAATAGACCAGCCAAGGAAGTAGTCCAAACCTTATAGATGGACTGTTTCACATCAACAAACCCAGCCTTTTCCATCTTTTCTTTCCATGTGGGCGCAGTGTCAAGGCGCTTGCCAAATTTGTTGGCAGCTTCATGTAGGTTTTTTACAAGTAACTGGCAATTCTTGGCCTTCTCAATGGTATCATCATCAGAGAACCAGAATGCGTAGGCACCATCAAATTCAAAATATCCTCCAGACTTTAGATGTTTAAATGCCTGGGTGAAGAGCCGATCTTCATCTGCAACACATCCCTCCAATTCACGGCCATGGATAAAGTCAAATGGGGTTTGGTACAGCCAATCATTTTCGAAATCATCGATCTCAAACACGCAGTTTGGAGGGACCCTATATTTTTGTCTCAGCTTTAAAAAAATACGCGGGATTGTAGAAATAGTTACCAGGGAGGTTGGATAGGGCTCAAATCAGTGCCTATCACTTGGGCAGAAGGATATTCACTATACCAACATCAGTAACTGCAAGGGGAAAAATTGGCAAGGACCAATGCTTACTCTGCAAACTGAATGGCCCAGATTCCTGTGCCAGTACCGATGTCCAATATGCGCTGAGGATTCTTGCCAATTGGTGCAAGGAAAAGATCTCCTCCCAGAAGAAGGCAATAGATGTGATGAAGAAGATCAATCCGGTCTTGTTCCTCTTCATCATTTGGCTAAGAACTGACTCAGTCACTTTCTTAACAAATAGTTTAACTGAATTGAAAATACCAGAACACAGGCCCCTTCATGATATGCATGGTAACGTCGCCCATTCTAAGAAGTAAAAATGTCAGTATCCCTGGCCTGTTGAGCAGATACACCTTGGAGACTTACCTCATATCTATTAACCATGTCACAAGTCATCTGGTTAGCAAGCTTATGGACAAAACAAAAAAAAACAAAAAATTTATTTGCATTACTTGTAGTTTCTGATGCTTGAACTGAGGGATGACACATAGCTAGCTGTTCCAATACTATAGCTGGTTGTTAGACAAAAGCTGCAAAGTTGTAGCTTGGGCACCTGAATCTACTCACAATTCATTGTAAGCTGACTCATTGTCATCAGGGGGAGCCTCCTGGACAAAACCAATTATATCAGTGGGATATCCCTCATAGCACACATAGCGCAGGAGTGTCCAGATGCTTACATCTACTTCCAGGGTGTTTTCAGCTGGCGGGCTTTCAGCTGGTGGACTTTGAGCTGGTGGACTCTGGGCACACAGACCTTGAGCTGGAGGACTTTGGGCTTGTGGACTCTGAGGTGGTGGACTTTGAGTCATGTCTTTGGTGTTGACCCTGCGTGAGACAGTGGAGAGAGGGGGCTCAAGCAAGCAGTATGGAATAGACAGAGTAGACAAACAGCAGTCTCAACATTCAAGGGAGGAATACCGCCTTTTATGTAACTGCTTGCCTGGTTTAGCCGCCGGCTGCAGAGGTGACTAGGGAGTACTTATCTTTTTTTTCCTTTGACACCATCAGCACTACCTCCTACCTGCTCTGTAGTATGCAGTAGACTGCAGGGGGTGCTTACCATATGGTCCAGGCCTATGTGGATAAAGCACCAATCAATGGCCCATCTACCCCTCATTATCCATTTAGTAGCCTCCCCAACTGTCGCTCCCAAGAGAACAAAGGCGGCAGTTGTTGAACTGGCTCCCTGTCAGTGTGCCAATCGCTTTGCGCAGGTGCAAGGTAGCGCTTCCGAATCACACTACAGGATAGTCAGCCAGTTGCGGCACAGCCTTCGTCTTGGAATACGGAGTAGTTTGCCAAATTAAAGATAGCTTGAGAAGTTGTATCCACCAGGCTGGGGGAAACCCATTGGAATCACCGCCTTGATATCTGCCTACTAAACTAGGTAGGCCCCTACCATTGCCCGGACTACCGGGCAGTTCGCCTATGCAACAGAGACAAGTAAGTACTCTGTTTCATGAAATATGTACAGCTTTGCAGGAACATGGCCAATGCATCCTTCGGAGCTCTACAGGGTTAATCAAGATGGCCACTCGCTCGGTGCGGGGATGGGCTCCGGACGCATTGTAACCCCTGTCTAGAGCACAGTATACAACAAGCACGGCACTGACTGCCATATTAGCCGAATGGCAATGGGCTCGTCCCTAGCCAGAGTAACCTCAGGCTTTGCCTGGGACAATATTAATAACTCAGCGGATATAATAACTGAATACATATTTAACGACTGAGGATAGCAACAGCATGTTTAATTGAGAAGAGTTTTTCTAATCAGGAGTTACTTATGTACAACAAAAAAGAAGGATTGATATTTTCCTCCCATTCAAGAAGCCTAGGAGGCTCCTGGGATTCGCCAGCAAATTGCTACATCTTATCTCACAGATCAATTGCGTTGGAGCTGTGTGTAGCACTTGACACAGAATATGCGCTATGATAGTGTGGCAATTCAAACTATTTAACACCTCAACAGTAACTCAGAATGCCAGTCGGGAACTTTTCTTCTCTGTACACAACCCATATTCGACGGATTGTTGCGCCATTTGATAAGGCGATCTCGTGAGAATGATTTCCTTGAATTCGACCGATAACTTCTGAAGCTCCCGAATTGATTGCTGGTCTCCCCCTCGTGTAGGTGTATGCCACAGTATACCGTCAAGACTTCCGATACGTGGTGGTTGTGAGAAGGACGAAAGAACGAGTCAAGAGACAAGGGAAACCGCAGATATGAGGCATCCATTCTCTGTCGACGCTCCAGGGAGGGTTAGAGACCGAGGGCAGGCGCCTTTCCCTCGTCTATGAGAACCCTCTCTTGCCCCTTCTCACTCTCTTTCTTCTCCAGGTTCCGCGTTGTCACGGTTCCTCCGCCGGATTATACGCTGCCTCACTTCTATTGTCACCAACATGTCACTCCCACCAGGTAAGTTGTCCAGGCTCGGCGGCGGCTCACTGTCAGCTTACCATGGCGTAGAGCGTTCGCGTGATGGCTCGCCTCGTTTCTTCTCCGCGTCTCCTCGGCAGGCGCTGACGGTCGGGCTGCCGGCGGGACTGATAATAACAGGTCCCTCGGTGACCTGACCCGCCCGGCTGCGATCAGAACCCCCAGCTACACACCAGCCGTCTACTCCGCGTCTCATGCTCCCACGCCGCAACGACCGGATGACTGAGCCCGACGGTATGCTTATCCCATTTCCATTGACACACACCAAAGTACACGACATTCTCCAATCATGGCGCCGGCTGAACCAGCCGCGGCGTTAGGGTCTGGGTTTTCTGGGGTTTTCTTGTCCACTTGGTTCAGCGGAGGCCAGGTGGTGCCAATTTGCGTGTTTGAGTTTTGAGAAGAAGCGGATCTCTTGTGCAGGATTGTATAAGGGCCTGATGAGGTGTAATTGGTGTTAGCTGCATGATGCCATCTAACCCGTTTGAAGTGGGGTAAATACAGCTTGCTCACCGTTGTTCCTGTCATTGCTTTTGGAGACGGAGATTCTCCGGTGATGTACCTTTTTCAATCTGCAGCCAAGTGTCCTCAACATCAAGGATTTGTACGGCGCTTCTATGAACATGTAGGGATTTCTCCAGGTTTACCGCAGAAAGCTAGCAGCACCCTAATTCTGGACCGCAAAACTGAGGCAGATGGATCTTGATCTTATTCCATCCGGTCCCTTAGCCTTGTCCTCCATCAAGCCTCACTCAGCATTATTCACCACACCCCTTCACTCTCTTCTCTCGCCATGCGAGATAGCAGTAACTATCTCAATCTTCTATCTTGATCTGCCAGTTCACCTACTTCTCCTGAGACTGTTTTAGAGCGGCTAGACTATGTTAACTATCCCAACTGTCTGGTCAAGTGTTATCTTATATATTTCATCAACTTTGCTTTAACTGTTCTTTTCACCCTCTCTGAAACAGCCCTGGCCATCAGGTGTTACTCCACCATCTTGCCTTTCCACAATCATATAATCACTTTTTTTGTGCACACATGCTGTTACTTGGTCATTGCTAGAACTTTTCACTCAACTGAGCACTGGCTATCATGTCCATCATGAAATAGAGCCCATTGCAGAACAAGGCCAATCCCACAGTCACATCTTTAAGTATTCATATCTTAAATAAGGTTTTTCCAAGCTGTGACTCTCTCTGCTCTCTGAGGGATTTAATTGAAACACAGAACAAGGTTCTCTATGATGATGAGGGTGAATTCATTTGTCGCCTCAGCTACCAGAAATGGTTGACAATTGTGAAGCAAGAGTGTGGTTTTGATCTGAGCTGTCACTATCTAACATACAAACTCAATCAGGCTGATACTGTCACTGTCAGCAGTGAGTATACTTGAAGGGCTGCTCTGCATCAGATCCACTCTCAGCACAAAGATCTCTTCAGATTCACCATGGTCCAAGCTTCAAATTGGGGCGGGTTAACTTCAGATGGTTGTCTTAACTGTGAAACCTGTCAAGGTGATGCTTATAACAACACATCTCAAGAGAAGATTTCAGAAGGAACATCAGGCCATAAGTGACATGCAGGTCAGGACTTAGAGCTACTGTGTCTACAAGTTCTTGCTCCAAAACAGGCACAAGTGCAAGAGGACTTGAAAGGCACAGACAATAACTCTGCATCTTATATCAGTGGAGATTCTGCAGCTGACAACTCAGACATGAAACCTGAAGATCTGGATATCCATCAGCAGTGCAATGATAATATCCTGCTGCAAGACAGACTATCTTCTGTTGATGTGTCACAGCCCAGTAATAACAGCCCTATCTGCTCTGGCAGCACAGGTCCCTGATGTGTTACTACTAACAACTGCAACACAGATGAGTCTTCTCCCATTGGTCCATCTGAGATCTCTTCAAGCTGAGATACACATTCTGAGCCTTTACAGAATCTGGATAGAGAAGCCAGGACCATCTCTGTAATCACAGTCATAGATGATCAATGCTTGCAGCCATCATTAACATCCTCAACCTACATATACCCTCCCAGAACCTCTCTCACAGAAATGCATCTGATCCCTATCCAGCAGACAGAGCAGGACATCTGCACAGACTCAGAATAAGATCCAGACTTTTCATCTTGTGATAAGGATGTTTCTGAGGAGGGCATCAGACAACAGAATAACACTGGAGAGGAGAAAGAAGCAGAAGGGATAGAAACTGAAAATAAAGAGACAGAAGAATTAGGGGAAGAAGATAAAGAGAAAAATATGTTGGAAAAGAACACTGTTTCTGATCTGTAAGTTGCATGGCTTCAGGCACAGATTGGCACAGTTTGCTAATTACTGATTTAGCTACTGGTGTTTTCAAGAGTCCAGTGCTGTGTGTCATCAACTCAACAGCAATCTGTAGAAGAGATGTCAGCTCTTCTACAAACTGACTGGGAACTATGGAAAGACCCTCAAAACCATAAGATCTATATTCAAGGCTTGAAGATTGATGTGCTGCTACACCAGGCCTTTTGTGTCTTCTGACAAATGATTACTGAGCAGACTGAGTGCTGAGGCAGATTTGTTGGACATGAAATGGACATGGGCAAGGTGAGAAAGTTGTTATTAGTCTTATAGATTCTTCTGATTTTCTTTTATCTTTTCCTCTTGCTCTCAGATGGCCTTCCCTGTTTCTACTGGATTTCTGACTGCCTTTCCAGACTATAGAAGCCATCCTCCTGATCATCATTGAATGTTGGCTCCATTTAGCTCATACAGAAGTCCAAAAAGCATGTTTGAAGGAGCAATTCAGCAAACACTTGACTGCAGGTCCTCAGTCAGACAATGCACACTGCCCAATTGATGCTTTTGCAATCTGCTGCCCTTGCATGAACAGGAACCTTACTTCCACCATGAAGCCCAAGATGAGACTAGTGCTGATTGTTGTTCCCCTAACTCTTGTTGGTAGCTGGGTTGAGGAGTGGGAAAAGGTGATTGACCTGGCTGATAGCCAGCTGCAAATGAAGCTCTTCATCAGTCATGATATGTCTGGCCTCAGGGATTGAAAGCTGGGTCCTGGTCAGTGGAAGCTATTTCAGTGGGAGAACAGACAAGTGAGAGAAGATCAGGAACAGTTTGTTGTGATTACAACAAGCCAATCTTATAACAATCATGTGAAAGGAATCTTGCAGACAGATATCATACTTTCAAAAGCAAAAAGGGCTTGAAAGAAACCCAAAAGATGTTTGAGCTGTGTGTGGCATGGGGCCACACCATCCACAATGGGTTCCATCTGGAGAAGAATATGGCTGCAGCAACACCAACTCTCTTCTGTTCTCTAAAAGACAATCTGTATCAGTGGATGATGTTGGGCACACCATTTGAGACATCACCAGCAGACCTTGCCAGCTATCTTGCCAGCCTGAAAAACCCTCAATAACAGAATGATCCCAAGCTGATGAACTGCACTGCTGCAAAAGTTATGAAACTTGATAGGCAGTTTGCTAGCCTGATCAAGTCAGGAGACACTGAATCCTTCCCAGCCATTGCCAAGGAATTTTGTGAAGGGGTCCTGAAGCTGGTCATAATTCAATGTCTGATCACAGACAAGTGGTTTAACCATCCTATTGTCAACCTGCCTCCCATGGATGAGAAGGACCTATACTGTGAGTCTGATAAGAGATACTCTCACTGTTTGCACAACATGGAGCAGGAAGTGCGCAATCAGATGATACATGAGCTTGAGCATAAGAGGCAAGAATGGATCCAGAAGAGAAAGCAGAGAAATAAATCCAGAGTTAACAGTTACATATACTTTATGTATGCTAGCCAGCTCCAACTGGTTGTCAGTTTCCCAGCCCTGTCAGAACTTCTGAAGAGTGGAGAGATAGACCTTACTGAAAAACAGCTAGTGCATAAAGGCTGAATGTATTCTGAGACTTCACCCTATTATAAGCACTTGGATGAGCTGATCTGCTCCAGCAGAAAGATCTCCCTCATTAAGGAGATCCTGGACAAGCAACATGGGCAGACCTGCAAAGCTGCTGATAATGTCTTCATTTCCAGTTGCCTGCTTCATCCTCTATCTTGTAAGTGTGATCATCTTTGCAAACATAAGAGCTCTGCACCATTATCAACATTTTGTGCTAACACAGATATGCAGTGACTGTGTTATTAGAAAGGCTGAAGAATTGCTTTGATACATACTCAACTCTCTATGCCTCAGCAACAGCAACTTGTCAGGGCATTTCAAGAGGATGAAGATTTGAACAAGCAAAATCCTAAGAGGGACATTCCTGAGATCCTTGTAGACATCACTGACATTCTTGATGTTGGGTTCACCTGCATCAGTGCCTTTCAGATGATTCTCCTGAAGCCTGACTGGGTTAATCAAGTAGAGCAACAGACAAAGGCTTGTATTAAACAGATAGAACAGTGCAACACTCAGATCTACAGTTACTGCATCATCTGTCATGATTTTAGAGTGGAGCAAAATATTGTGGACTGTCAGAAGAGGTGCTGTTTCTTCCAGAAGTTATCATATGAGAAAGCTCCTGTAACGACAGGCCTAGATAACTAGACCTAATAGGGCCGTTGGTTTATCTTGAAGACAAGAAACAAGGGGGTGAGCAATATAATAGTGAGAATAGCCTGTGTTACTAGCAATGTCTATACGACAGGT
>Ga0207841_1000215_pt1 | contig 32794 bp, 24 predicted proteins | sample HigsolmetaGSP18D_FD_184846 | JGI IMG/M metagenome (GOLD analysis project Ga0207841, IMG submission 184846) | High solid enriched microbial communities from the Joint BioEnergy Institute, USA - SP1-8-D (SPAdes) | ecosystem: Engineered > Bioreactor > SSF (Solid state fermentation) > Aerobic >... | reverse complement strand
AATATAGACCGGGGTAGTATGATATGGCAGGGGTTATGACCTATGATAGTCCGGATCGGCTGGTGCTGACTAGGCTGATAAAATTCTTGGCATACCGATAGGTCATAGTGGTAATATTCGGCTGTCAGCTTATGTTTATCTGATTGCCTGATGCGATGGTGGCGGAGAAGGATCTTGCGAATTCTGAGCAGAACTTATATTGTTCCTATGTATATATAGATGGGGTTAACCATCAACTCTTCCTGAAAACAATATCTACTTGGGTACAGTACATATACGGAGTATATACACAGATAGATCATAAGTCACGTTCCAGACGTGGATAACCTACCTGAGAACGTATCAGAAGAGGACACGGCCAGATATTCCTGAAAGGAAAAAAAAAGCAAAGACTACTGACTCCTTCTGCAAAGCACTCGTTATTCCTTTTCATCCATCATCTGTCTAGAGTCTGGACTCGACAAGGTATACCTATACCTACCTACCTAATTATTGCTTAATACCTAGGTAGGTACTTAATATATGCAACACGGAGATTAAAGTAACAAGCGGCTGCGCTTGGATCACTTCTTTTTGTTTTATCAGCTGGCGGGGTGATCGATCATCACAATAATGATATGCGTAAGGCCTAGACCTAGCCTATATAGGTATGTACTCCAGACAGGTCCCGTACGATGCGCTCTCGAGTCAGGGTCACAGGGACAAAAAGAAAAAGTCCAGAGAAAGTCTGGAACCGAATTACGCAGCGCTTAGTTATCAAGGCTTTCGGCCACGAGGCTGAGGGCTTTTCACCAATAGACAGTCTAGTCAGTCAAGGAAATATACGAAAAAGCAAATAAGAATGTTTCCTTGCAAGGAGGCGTTGAGATGATCGCGATGGGTTTGGGGGGTTTGAGCCTGGAGCGTGTATACGCGGTAGAGGTTGGCACTGGACAGCGCGCCGGCATGATGGATACATTCTTGTAACTTTGATAAAAGAGCAGATTGGAAAGGCTCCTCTCGAGTTTGGTCTTCGAGGGTACTTCATCATATGTGCCTAGGTACCTAGCCACTTTTCTTGAACCTGACATTGCGCACTCCATCATATGCGCAATGTGTAACCAACACCAATATACGGCTATAGGTCTAGACCGTGTCGACAAAGAATCATATCACGTGGAGATCGCTGTGTCAACTCACGGCCCAGACCGCTTTGCAGCGCGATCGTCGCCATGGCGCGGGCAGCCTTACTGATAATCTCTTGGACGCCCAGGGCCCTTTGCCGCAAACGACTGCGTTCCTGGGCTGCTGACTGCGGGGCCTAGCCCAGGCCCCAAGACCGCTGTGATCCGGGCGGGCCGAAACGCCACATATGCGGCGCCGCGGGGTGGAGTTGATCTCCGGTAGATATATCGAGACCCCAACGCCCCCGGGGAACTGGCCAATTTCACCGCCCTGGTCGAGGTCTAGAACTCAGACACTCCTTCATCTGTGCACATGGCGCTATGGCGCGTTTCAAGTCTCCCTCATTTCTCGGCCGGGCCGTCTGAGCACGAGAGGGAGGACCGCACCTCGTCATAATCGGGGCAAAGGGTTTCGACCGTCGATTGGGCACTGGCCTCCATCGCGATGGGACTCCGTATAATGTCCGTGTGAACGTGCTGCACAGACCCTCTTATCGAGCAGATGCATATCCGCCCTGATCCCTGCGTGGCGTGTCTGTCACCTACTGCCAAACGTCGCTGCGCAAAGTGCGGCCGGGTAAAGCGGCTCCTGCGCCTCCTTGGGTGATGATATCGGTCTGTGTATCTAGTGTCAATGAAGGCGCTCATCCTCGAGGTCGGCAAGTTATCGAGCGCCGGCACATACGTGGCCGTGGAGGGAAGGGATTTCAGACAGTGTTGGTTGGAGTAGCGCAAGTGCTCGTCTTCCAGGACAAAAGCAGACTTGGCGGCACCCTAGCTTCCAGGGTTCTTCAGCTGAGGTTGTGCCCATAGCAAGCAACGTCGTGAATCGAAACCCTTTCAGCAACGACCATTATCCGCTAATCGCGAGGTCGCGCCTGGATTATGATTGGGGGCACTAGAGTCTTGCTCAAATTATCAAAGGACTAACTGGGATCCCGCCCTGGGTGATGCGCCTGCCAGTACGTTCAAAACGAGACGGGTATACCAGTACTGGTATATCCGGTGCCATCGGGCGCTGGACATCTAGTTGCCTGGCAAGTTCTCGATTCTGCTTCTGATGGTTGGATGTAGGAGCAGCTGGGACATGCCCTCTTTGTAGTATAAGAAAGCCAGCTCGCATCCATTTCTCTGCAGAATGCTCTACTTTTCCCCGCTGCAGCACAGTTCAAGATCGTATAACCTGATATGAACATTTATCCCGCGCTTCAGGTCATCTATAGACCCGTTGAGCACTTACACTCCACTTTGTTTCTAATACTGAGTTCCGATCTCGTCGCTTCTTTGCCCTCGGTCTCGGTTATCATAACTTCTGCACCTTCGCTTCATCGCATTGCACTATCTCTTCCGCAGTCGCGACAGTGTCTCGGCTTGGAACCACATCGCAACAGCAGACCAGCGAACTTGATGTTCTCAACCGGTAACCACTTATCAAAGTATTAACCCCGCCCGTCATGTTTTGTACCCGTGTACGCTATCCGCTGACAGCTTGGGTATCCATCGCAGCACCGTCAACGGTGTAACTAGACGCCTGAACCCTGAGAGCCTAGCTCAGGTCCGTGACGCCGAGAACCACACTGGTATGGGGAGATGGCGCCAGACCCCCGCCAGTGAAGAGTCGTACTTCTTTGAGGCGCGCATGCAAGACCGAGAGGCCCATAAAGCACGCGTGGAGAGACAGATAAATCGGGTGGACGAGGTAATGAGGCAGTGATTTGCGATGTACAGTTGCTCCTGGATATATGGCAAGGGTATCGAAGAAGGACACAAATATCACGGATGAAAGCAGGGTGCGCATGTATCTGATATATGGACACGACATGATGGAACAGGTATTGAAAGGGAATTGGGGTATAGGCAATGTCATGAGAAATGCTATCTATTGTGTCTTCAACGAAAACAGGTATCTCGTGAACTCGCAAAATCTATAAGACGTCTTTGAAAAACAATGAGGAACGAAAATAGGGGAAACGAATACCAAGTCAAATCATCCCCAAAAATCCAAGATATGCTGGGCCACCTCGTCGTATTTCGTGCTCGGGAATTCGTGCCCTGCATCGAAGTACCTGAATTCAACATTACCCTCCAAAGCCGCCGTGGCGTCCTCCACAAGCTCCTCCCTAACAATGATACTGTCGTGATTACCGCACATGATCAGCACCTTGCCGTTGCGGAGGCCCTTTGCCTGCTGTTCCGCGGGCGAGAGGCTCTTCTGAGCGGTCAGGATCTTCCCCAGGCGCTTCCACGTCTCGAGCTGCCTCTCCCGCAGAATCGGACCGTGGCGCATACTCGACATGAACGACCAAACGAACCCAACGTGGTTGAGCACCTGCCAGTACACCGCATCCGGGACGGTTACGTTCGGGTACGCCCTGGACAGGAGTTGCACGTTGGCTTGTCCCTGTGTGGGGAGCTCTTCGGTAATGGCATCTGATGCGTTGACCTTCTGCTTCTTGGGCTTGGGTTGGATCAGGGGACCAGCGCGGAGACGACGCCCCACCAGGAAGCTGAGAACCATCTCCGGGACCAGCCCGTTGGAGTACAGGAGTCGACTCTGGAAACTAATTGCCGAATCCCGGATCAGACCCGCGGGGGCTAGCAGGACCAGGGATGAGAGCAATTCGGGGAAATAGGATGCAAATGCAGCTGCAATCCCGCCGCCAAGAGAGTATCCGACGAGGCAGAATCGGCCGGACCCAGCGCCCGTCCAGGACAGCGGCGATGAGCTGAGCGCGAGGAGGATCTGGGTCGTGAAGAGGCGTTCATCTTGAGGGAGGTCAGCGGGCGAGTCGGAATATCCCCTGCCGAAGCTGCAGTGTAACGGAGTCAGCCCGGACTCATAATGTAGTAAAGGTAAAAAGCAATAGAGCAATATGCAGGGGCATAATCAACGGGGCAATGTTAAATAAACAGAAAAAGCAAATGGAAACTTTACATACAGATCAAAGAGCATAACCCGACACCCCTTGTCGGCCATGGCATGCGCGATCCCGCCCAAGGAAAGACACGGGGTGGTGATCCCATGGACAAAGAGCACCTTGGGCCCATCCTCGGGACCCCATTCGTATACCCTGATGGAGCCGTAGGGCGTTGGAACATCGCGCGCCCCTGGAAGGACATCAGGCGGCAGGGGAAGGGCGGACTTTTCACTATCAGACAGGGCCGGCAGCACAGTGGTCCGTGGAGAAGGCAGCACACCAGGCGTTTCCTGCTTCGAGAGGAGACTGCTTAGAAAGAGACCCAGGGTGAACGACGCCCCTGTGGCAGCGATGAAGGGAATTCGTGTCCGTTGATTGGCAAGGGCGTCGGACAGGAATTCGGCCGTCTGGTTGAGCCACGACATGGCCATCTTTGGTATGTACAGAAGATCACTGGTTCTGACCTAAAAGAGTGAGTGGACGAAGAGGAAGAAGGAAAGACTAATGACGTGGATAGTAGTGAGAGAATACTGGGTCTCTTCTGGCAGTCTGCCTGGCCCCAATGCTTGACGGGACGTCGTCCAGCTGGAGGGAGTGTGTGCTGCAGTGAACCCGCGGAGCAGCGGTAGGTGCGCTGGCACGGCTGACGCGGTTTCGCCGCCCCGCGGCCCCGCGGTCGGCACCTCGGGAGAGCCCGGGCCGAACGATCATCAGCTGGCCTTATCGCCAACCTTATCGGAAGCCCTGCCCCGTGACAGACATGAACATCGTGATACTCTGGACCCCGGGAACGACAGAGTATCCGCTGAACTGAAGAGCTATTCCTGAAGCATGCTCTCTCCGACATTCATCTTTGTCGGTTCGATGTTCTGATGGAAAGTTCCAAGTCACACATTCCCCGCCAAAAGCCTTCTTCAAGTCTCCATATTCCACACACCCGCACCCCCCCTCTTTATTTTTAGAGGGGATGGAAAAGTGTGGAACAGCAAAATAGCCGGTTAGAGTTGCAGATTGATCGAGTGGACGATGCCCACTCAGAAACGGCTAAGAACTTCTGCATGGCATTTCGCAGGATGCAAGTAACAACGACCTACGTCCAATCATTGGCGATAAGCATGACCTATATTCGAAGTGCACAAAACAACATTACCTAGGTAACCAGCCAGTGTACCGCCATAAGGTCCTAACCGGTCGTTAAACAGCCTAGAACAAATACCGTTAATACATGGTCCATTCACTGCAATCATGGCAGTGAGTAGCCGACACTTCACGTCGAGGAAAGAAAAGGCACATGATACACAAAGATCAGCATGAAAATCGAAAGAAAGAGACGTGGATGTAGAGGACTTTCTAAAGAGCGACTCTGACCTTGGGAAAGCTGAGTTCCAAGGAACCATGGTTGGTTGGGCGGTCCCCCGCATGTTCTGATTTCTCTCGATCCAATAAACCCCATCTTTTATACGACAAGCAGGAGGCTCTCGAGGAAAAGGATCTTCTTCGAAGTGTTCTCTTCATGCTGGATTGTATTAAAGTTGCTTCTCTCGCAGGCGGACCCAGCAGCCCGGAAGATCCGTCGGCCCGCACGACCCCAGCATCCAATCGCTCGTGCGCTCGCCGCGCGCGCATCGCAAAAGAAACGGAGATGCCAGTGATCCGCCTCGCAGCGACAGCTTCGCGCTCCGCCCTCAGCTTTCGCTTCCAGCAGCCCGCCATGTTCGACACGGTCTGCACCTACCCGCTGAGCGCGGACCTCTTCGCGCAGGCCATCCACCCGAAGGAGTCAATTGTCTCCGTCGGTCTTTCCACCGGGCATGTCCAGACCTTTCGGCTCCCGTCGAGCGGCGGCGGCGGCGGCGACGACGACGACGACGACGATGGAGCTTCCAAGGCGTCATCGGCGAACGGGACGGGCCATATAGATACGATGTGGAGGACGAGGAGGCACAAGGGGAGCTGCAGGTGTCTGGCTTTCGGGATTGACGGGGAGATGCTTTACTCCGCGGGGACGGATGGGATAGTCAAGGCCGCGAAGACGGAGACGGGCGTCGTCGAGAATAAGATTGCGATTCCGCCGGCAAAGGATGGGTATGTCATGACTTTTCCGCCATAAGTCCTGATTACGCGCAGCATCCAATTTCCACGGAACTGTGGTTGAGCAGATTGGACCGTTGAGCTGCTGCCTATTATCGTGGGACCTACGAATCTAGCGCATTGCTGATCATTCTAATTTTTTCGGAATCTAGATCTGGGTCAGAAGTCGACGCACCAACCGTCATCCACGCCTTGTCCCCTCAGACCCTCATCCTCGCAACGGATTCAAGTGCGCTCCACCTCTACGACCTGCGCATACCCTACTCCAAGATCTCTCAAAGACCGCAACAGACGCACCACCCCCACGATGACTACGTCTCCTCCCTCACCCCACTTCCGCCATCAGAAACGAGCACGTCTGGTTTCAGCAAGCAGTGGGTGACAACAGGTGGAACCACGCTCGCCGTGACCGATCTGCGCAGGGGAGTCATGGTGCGCAGCGAAGACCAGGAAGAAGAATTGATCAGTTCAGTATACATCAAGGGCCTGAGCTCGAGCGGGACCAGCAGAGGGGAGAAGGTCATCGTGGGCGGCGGCAACGGGGTCCTGACCCTGTGGGAGAAAGGCGCATGGGACGACCAGGACGAGCGGATCATCATCGACCGCGGCATCGCCGGCGGGGAGGCCCTCGAGACGCTGGCCCTCGTCCCGGACGAGCTGGGTATGGGCAAGATGATCGCCGTCGGTCTTGCCGATGGGCGCATTGCGTTCGTCCGGATAGGCCCCAACAAGGTCATCTCCAAGGTCAGACACGACGAGGTCGAGGGCGTCGTGGGCCTTGGCTTCGATGTCGAGGGACGAATGGTCAGCGGAGGCGGCCAGGTGGTCAAGGTCTGGCACGAAGCAGAGACTAGCGACGAGAAGGCGCCTGGAAAGTCTGGCAAACGCTTTGTGGACAGCGACGATGATGACGACGATGACAGCGACAGTGATATGGACGACAGCGATGACGAACGACAGAGTGGAAAGAAGCGCAGGAAGAGGAAGCGAGCCAGGGGCAAGGATCGCACTGGCGGACAGCAGGTCATGGCCTTCAAGGACCTTGACTAGCAGAAAGAGGCGAAGAGCGAAGAGGCTCGCATTGATACCCGTTATTTGAGAGGGGTGTAGAGTAAAAAGTCGCTGTTCGCATAGCGTTGGTGTTGGGGGGTGACTTTTCAATTCTCAGACGTGCCCAGAATTTGGGCTTCCAATTGTTTCGTCCATTTTTGATTTGAATCGAATAGTATAATAGTATGTATATGTATACTGTATTCTAACATGTATATGTACTCGTTCTTGGAACAGACTCTGATATCATATCGGCGACATCAGTAAATCGAGATAGGTACCTAACCAGCCTCATTAATCCAGCAGTCCATATTTTTACTTCTCTACCACCCCGCTGTACTGTACATACATACAATAGACAAGGATTGCCAAAGATAAATAACAGAATATGCTCTTTTGAAAACATATATCCCGCTTGCAGAATGCGGAATCAGTACAGCTTTTTTTGGTTTCCATAACGGAACTCGATGTGGAGAGGAGAGAGGATGCCTGCCTGCCGTTGGTTAATTAAGTAAATCCAATGAATGTCCCGAACATCGGGCGACGGCGATTGCGATTGCGAGAGCGGGGTGGGTCAGTGTGGGGTAAGTAAGTGCAGTACTTGTGTATATATATGTAGGAGTCATGAAGAGTTACCAGGGCAAAGACATCAATCTTTGTCTTTTTATATTATTATTATTATAAGATATGTATATATATATATGGTCATAGCCAGAGACATAACCTGCGGTGCCCTGATTAGACAGCAATAATGATAAAATGGACTATCAAGTACAGACAGTACATGTACAGTACAAACAGTACTTTGGGGGGTTCAGATCGGAACCGTGAGCAGCTCCCTAACTGCCGAAGATCGCGCCCCGCTGGGACCAGCGGCGGCAAAACGCTTTGCCCGGGAATTATCCCCTTTACGAGTTCTCCAATGATGCTTTGAGGTCGGACAAGTGGCCTGATGGGGAGGGGGAGCTCCGGGGAGGACTTCGAGGGGAGGGGAGGCAATGGGGTTAGGATTGGGGATCCGGAGCTGTTGTTATTACTCGGGCTGCTGTCCTCGATTATTCTCTACGGAGGACTACCTGTCTTGTACTACTACTACGACACGGACAAGACGGTAGCAGCAGCAAAGGCAGAACATTAAGATGGATTCGTTCGAATACAACGCCAACCCGGCCCGAGTCATCTTCGGCAGCGGCACGCTGCAGAAGCTCCCCGACGAGATCGCGCGGCTCAACCTGTCCGCGCCGCTGGTGCTCTCAACGCCGCAGCAGGTGAAGCAGGCGGAGGAGGTGAAGAACGTGCTCAAGGGCAAAGTCGCGGGCGTCTTCACCGAGGCGACAATGCACACGCCCGTCCACATCACCGAGAAGGCGCTCGAGTACGCGAAAGCACAGGGCGCCGACTTGGTCATCTCTATCGGGGGAGGGAGCACGATCGGGCTGGGCAAGGCGATCAGTATACGGACGGGCTTGCCGCATATCTGTATCCCGACGACGTATGCGGGCAGTGAGATGACTCCGATCTTGGGCGAGACAGCGGATGGGTTGAAGAAGACGAGGACGGATCCGAAGATCCTGCCGGGGACGGTTATCTATGATGTTGATCTGACCATGACGCTGCCTGCTGCGATGAGTGCGACGAGCGGTGTCAATGCCATTGCTCATGCTGGTAAGTAAGGGGGTGCTTGTTATGATGTCCAGTTGACGGATGGAAGCTGACGGCCTGGTCTCTTTCTTGCAGTGGAGGCTCTCTATGCCCGCAACACGAACCCCATCATCAACATGCTGGCCGTCGAGGGCATCCGTGCCCTGGCGGCGGCGCTGCCTGAGATCGTGGAGAACCCCTCGTCGCAATCCGCCAGGTCCTCAGCCCTGTACGGAGCCTGGCTCTGCGGAACGTGTCTGGGCAGCGTGGGCATGTCCATCCACCACAAGCTGTGCCACACCCTGGGCGGAAGCTTCAACCTCCCGCACGCGGAGACTCACACTACCGTGCTGCCTCACGCCATCTCGTACAACGCTCCCAAGATCCCCGAGGCGATGAAGAAGCTAGCGGAGGTGTTTCCAGAGAGCGACGGGGATGCCATTCACGGGTTGAACGTCTTGCTGTCGAAGCTCAAGGTCAAGAGGGATCTGAAAGACTTTGGAATGAAGGAGGAAGACATCGACGAGGCTGCAGACATTGCAGTGAGCAACCCATACTGGAACCCGAGACCGATCGAGAGGGCTCCGATCCGCGAGCTGATCCGGAGAGTGTGGGCTGGTGAACCCGCGCGCGCAGACCTGTAAATAGTATATTTCCGGATGTAACCGAGATACCAAATATGTTGCACCTGGAAGTCATCTCTCGAGGTAGATGTTAGAGTCCTGATGCGAATGGGCAGATAGTTTAGTTCAACGTTGGATTATCTACTTCGGTTTGTATCGCGATTGGCGCGAGTGGCTGTGCAGGCGGGACGGACTGCGGGGTTCCGGAGGGGCCAACCACGCAGCCCTGATACAGATAATGTGAAAATCTAGAAAACCACCGCCACATTGGGCATGGCAGCTGGATCAACCACGCGCGCTGCTCACAATGGCGGAGGCAATGGAAGCGGCGCCTATATTATCGACACCGGATACACACCTCTTGGATGCTACTGCCCCGGTCGCTTCCAGAGATGCAAGCAGCGCACTGTCGGACGAGGAGCTCAGCATCACATATGATATCGAGCGCACCATCAAGGAAATTCGACAGGGACGATGGAAGAGGATCGCCCTTCAATTTCCGGATGAGATGCTCCCTGACGCACCGCGAGTCTTCCAGCTCCTGAGTCGCGGTCTCCAGAAGAAAGATGTCTCCAAGACAAACGGCCACACTAATGGGACGCAGAGCGCGGGGTCAGACGATCTGTCGGGTCCCGTATCGCACCTTAGCGTTGACGATACCCCAGAGCAGGAACCAAGACTGTACATCCTCGCAGACACCTCGTATGGGACATGCTGCGTGGACGAGGTCGCCGCGGAGCATGTCAATGCGGATGTCGTCGTGCACTATGGACGAGCTTGCCTGTCGCCGACGGCAAGGCTACCAGTGATATACGTATTTACACACAACCCACTACCTCTAGAGCCCTTGGTCAAGGCGTTCAAAGAGACATATCCGGACCCAACGGCGAAAGTCATCCTTGCTGCTGATGTGACCTATTCAGACCATGTCCCGTCGGTGCATGACCGATTGGTCAAGGAAGGGTACAGCAATCTGTTTGCGACTGAAGTGGTCCGGGATCCGTCGTCCGCCATACCGAACAGGACGGTTCCAGATTGCGTGAAAGACGATCCGGAATCCCTGGAGGAGTGGCAGCTCTTCCATATCTCAGATCCACCAACTGCGCTGCTCCTGACTCTTTCCTCCCGGGTCGCCTCCATCCATATTTATCCCACAGAAAATCAGTCAAACGAAGATGTCAAGCCATTGGCCGCATCTACTGCAGCAGCTCTGCGGCGGCGCTATGCTCTGCTGACGCAGTTGAGCACGGTCCCGATATTCGGGATTCTCATCAATACTCTAAGCGTGAAGAATTACCTGCACATCGTTGACCATGTGAAAGAACAGATCGCCGCGGCGGGCAAGAAGAGCTACATGTTCGTTGTCGGAAAACTGAATGCAGCCAAGGTGGCTAACTTCAGTGAGATCGGAGGCTGGGTGGTGATCGGCTGCTGGGAGAGCTCGCTGGTCGACAGCAAGGATTTCTGGAAACCTGTCATCACCCCGTTCGAGCTGGAGCTCGCGCTCAAGGGAGATAAGGACCGTATCTGGACAGGCGCCTGGCGCAGCGATTACCAGACTATTCTTGACGCTGCGCAGACAGAGAAGAACAAGCAGGAAAGTCGGGAGGAGGGCGCGACAGCGAGCGTCGATGATAACACAGGCGAGTTAGCGGACGAGGATGATACCTCGGAACCTGAGTCCGCGCCGCCAGAATTCGATCTCCGGACTGGTCGATATGTCTCAAACACTCGTCCGATGCAGGACTCCGCAGCATACGCTTCTGGCACGCCATCTGCTAGAGGTCCAGCGGCGGCCAGAGCACTGGCCAAGCGAGCCAAGGGGGACTTGGCCATGATCGGCGGGATGGTATCACCAGGGGCGGAATTCCTGCGGTCGCAGCGGACGTGGAAGGGGTTGGGCAGCGACTTTGAGATTAGGTACGAGGAGGATGGCAGAGAAGACAGCACACTGGTGGTGGAAGGGCGCAAGGGGATCGCAAGGGGATATACAGTTGGGGATTCCGTAGAGAGACGTTGACGTAGATACCCTGCGGGAAAAATGAACAGAAGAATACTGCCATGCAGAGGAATATTAAATGAAGGCTCCAGCCTGCCAAAAGAATCCACCCAGTGAATAATAATAGAAGAGGAATCCCACGATGAAACGACGGCCCTTCACAGCCCGGGGCGGCCTATCACATGACGCAAACGGGCCCCGACTCGGCGTCGCGATCTGGACTTGTCGAAAGCCCTGCAGCTCAACGTGGGTTGTCCATGTCCCACAACCTCTGCGGCGCCAGGCCTTGCTGAGCTCGCGGTCGTCGTGCGCGATATAGCCCGCCAGAGCGCCGGGGCCTCGATGTGTTTTTTCCTCCTCCCCCCCGTCCGGCCCCTCCCCTCCCTATGAGATCTGCTCACCGTCTCCCGCCCGCTCCTCCGTGCCTGCGCCGCCCTCCGATCGAGTCGACCTAACGTGCGACGGCCATCATGTCCATCGATCGCGACCCGGTCGGCAGACACGAGCCTGGTGGCCCGGCTGGAGGCTCTGTGCAGGTGCAATCACTGAACGGGACCGCAGCGGAGCAGCCCGCCATCCCCGTGCAGCGTCCGCTCTCGACCTTCGAACGAGTGATCTCGACCCATGCGCCAATCCTTGAGTCTCTGCTCCTCCAATCTCCCACGGATACCATCTTCCGCCTCTATCACACGTCGCATTACCTCCGAGCCTTTCTCAGATCCTATCCGACGGCATGGAAGTACCTGTCATTCCGCCTCCTCTATCCCTCTGGGACTCAGACCCGACCCTTGACTGCGGGCAGTCCAGAACCCGATTCACCGCGACAATCCCGCCCCTATGCACTTGACCAGCTGCTGATGACCGTTGTGATACCATTTAGCCCCTGCTTGAAGAGCTTGGAGCTGGATAATACTGCCGTGTCCGGGCAGATCCTCATCTCGACCGTTCTGCACGCGCGGCGGGAAACACTGGAGCATCTCTCCGTCCGCGGCTGCAAGAATGTCTCCCTCAAATACCACATCATCCCGTATCTCACCATGTTCGGGCTGCAATATGACGTTGATATGGAGAAGAACGTCGGCAGCTCCCCGGCTACCAAGCGGCTCGCTCTCAAGAGCCTCTACACCTACCGATGCCGTCATCACCGACGGAGACCGTACCTTTCCTCCTCATTGCTACGAAAGGACTCCGATTCGGAGCCTACCCATGAGCTGGTCAACCTGTGTCACAAGTTGGGCATTTGGACGGATACCGCGTGGTGTCCGACACCGGCGGGCCGGTGCTTCCGAAGAAGAGGTTACGTTTCCATGAGGGTTCCACAAGGTACCCCGGAGGTTTGGGTCGTGTTTGACCGGTTATGGCGGTCCAAGAATTGGATCGGCCCCGTGACGGACAACCCTGAACATGGAGTTAAACGGGACGGTAGACTGTGGGAACATGACGAGACTGGCTGTAATGGGGAGCCCCTAGGGACAGGAGAGGGACGGGAGTACGGAGAAGGGAAGACGGTCCCTGCTCATCTGCGTCAAAGCCACAGGCGCTTCGTGGAGAATATCAAGTGCGACTCCTGCTTCGAGGATATCCCGGAGAGATGCGAGCAGTGCAGCGTTCTGATGCACTGTGTCGGATGCAGAAAGACACTGTGTGCCAGCTGTGCATACGACCGGCCGTATCCTCGAAGTAAACCGAAGCCGGTTAACGGTGTCACACCTGAGAAGTTCTGGTGGGCGCCCGGTGCCACGATTTCGCCGTGTATCATGCAGGAACCTCCTCTGGATCCGGCGAATCCTAACGCGGCGAACCATATGCCATCAACCCAATATCCCTCCCTCAAGTTCCACTGGTGCTGCACTGAACCGATATTCTCTGGTGGGGGTGGAATCAGCATCGGAACAACGAGCCGCGACGTCGACTTGGTCCGAGCAGCGCCTCTGCCACGGGGACAGGGCTTCGAGGATCCCGAGTACTCAACAGATGAGTGGAGCAAGTCTTTCCCACGATATGCTTATGGTGATCCAAGAAGGCCCGACTACTCACTCGAGACCGGGCATATGGAGATGATGCGGTGGTTGCTGGGGCCCCCAGGTCGTCAGGTGTCAACCTGTCCCCGAAATCTCTGTCAGGAATGCTACGAATCTCCGCAGTGGAAAGTGCACTGCAAGAGCTGCTCAAAACCGCTATGTATGGAGCATGATTTGCGTGGCCTTCGCCTGAGGATATGTGGATACAGGGATCTTGCGTTGGAGAAGATGGCGCTGCAGAACAGATCTGCTCCAGGGTCAGGGAATCTGGGAAGTCACCCTGGGGGTTCGAGCGTACTACGGTCAGAGAGTGCGCCGGGGTTCGCGTCGCGATCCAGGCCTCAAGATAATAACTCTGCCGTGAACCGACGTGATTCCGCAGCGAGTAGCATCACCGGTGACCACACTGTTGATGGCTTAATGAATCCGCATCCCCCGGACCCACAGCAGTTCATTCATCCTGCCCTGCGTGATCGCCATGTTCCTCATAGCGACTCGCCAACCAATTCTAATCACTCACGCTCTTCGTCTCCCGCCTCCCTGTTCTTCGATTCCGCACCCGAACTCCCTAGATGGCAGGGTTGCCAATCCTTTTTCTGTCCCCAATATCGTGCAGTCGGGGACCAGCGGCAACGATGCACCGGTGTTCTTCGAGAGTGCACGAGTTGTTCGATCCACGTGTGCCAGAACTGCATCAATAAGAATCCTCCTTGCGACTGTTCCTACTGCGAGATCAACTATCTCTGTCCGAACTGCCGGAGACTGCGTGAGCGGGACGGGACGTGTCGCCGGGCAGAGGAGGAGCGGGCCAGGAAGGAGGAGAAGTGGAAGAGGGACATGGAGATGTTGGAGGATATACTCGAGCGGAAGCTGGCGAACGAGGTCGCTGAATTTGCAGGCCAGTTCTTCGACCGCATCGTTCGTACTGCCAGTGAAAACGGCGCACATGGCCAATTCGGTAATCACGAGGGCCGCCATCATGGCAACCCGGATGCGGATGTCGCGGCCGGGGAGATGTCAAGTTCCAGTCTTGAATGAGCGGGACAATTCATGGGTGGATTTCTGTACACATCAAGCGGGGATTTTTTTTTTTTCGCTTTTCTGCTATTTCCATTCGGATCTGTGTATGAAAATGCCTCTCCTGCTGCCTGTCTTATGGGACTTGCTTTTCGTCTTTTTCTTTGCGAGAAAAGGGGCATTTATCTAGCAAATGGGCTGGGACACTGGCACTGGACGTGGGGATCGGTGGTGGAGCATGGTTTATTTTCTATTCATCGGTCATTTGGGCTTCTCGTCAAGCACCTCTCCGCTGGCTTGTTCTTTTTCAACCATGCACTGGCGCATTAGGATAGGCGTTCTGTTCTCACGGGCACATTTTTTTATTTACTGGTGATTCCCGGCTGTTCTGTTCGATATTGACTGCATTTGATCGAGCATTGATGGTATCAGAATGACATGATTTGCATTTCTAAGGTACTCATATCCGTGCACTGGTTAAACCGTCTAACTAGGCTTTTGCCAAGAGAGAAATTACGTGCATTATTCCTGTAAAAGGTGGAGAGTAGACAAAGATAGAGATCGTCTCCATGGAATCGATGTTCCATGTAGATCTACGAGATCTAGCCAGGGACCCCCGCCGCCGCCGGGGGACGGGAACCCCACCAATCGACGGCGTCTCCGGCAGAAGCTACTCGAAATACTGGGACGGCAAGTCTTTGCTGGACATACATACAGCCCAGATACCTCTTCTTTTTCTTCTTTTCCCCCAGAAAATCCTCTAACGTACCAGAGACTCCCGTCGCACAGCTTGCAGGGTCTCTGATAGATACGTAAGTTGTCCCTTTCTCCTGGCCTGCTGGCCATGTACGTATCGAGACAGAAGCACCTAGCTAACTGAAGAACTGCGTACAGCTCGATTATCACCGCATCCACTACCTCCTAATAACATAACACACCTCACAAATCTCCTCCTTCTCCTCGACAGATAATCCCTCCCTATCCTCCCTCCTCCGTAACCCACCTACCTACACCCCGCGACACACGACTCGCGAACATAAAAGCAGCCAAAATGAGCAAACGCTCCCACAAAATGGTCGACCCGGACCCGGACATGGACGGGCCCACGCCCGCCGAGATCGCCGAGCGCGAGCGCGCCGAGAAGGAGCGCAAGGCCAAGGAGGACGCGGAGCAGGCGAAGCTGCCCTACCGGTGGACGCAGACCATCGCCGACGCGGACGTGACGGTGCCGGTGCCCGCGCACGTCAAGGGCAAGGATCTCGACATCTCCATCACTAAGACGCACATCCGGGTCGGGATCAAGGGGCAGGAGCCGATCATTGACGTACGTATAGTACAGTATAGTATATACTTGCAACCACAATAACCCCACCGCCCGGAGGCGGAGAGATACCCCCCCCCCCCCCCCCCCCCCCGTCCTCCTTCTCCTCCACACCCAAGGGTTGTTACAGTGGTTTTGTCTGCTTTGTGCTAAAATGAATGGCTTGCAGGGCGACTTCCCCCACCCCATCCACCCGGATGAATCGACCTGGACGCTCGAGACCACAGCCAACCCCCCCGGCAAGGAGATCGCGATCCACCTGGACAAGGTGAACCGGATGGAGTGGTGGCCGCACATCGTGACCACCGCCCCCAAGATCGACGTGACCAAGATCCAGCCCGAGACGTCCAAGCTGAGCGACCTGGACGGGGAGACGCGCGCCATGGTGGAGAAGATGATGTACGACCAGCGGCAGCGCGAGCTGGGCAAGCCGACGAGCGACGAGCAGAAGAAGATGGAGATCCTGAAGAAGTTCCAGGAGCAGCATCCGGGTATGCTTTCTCTCTCTCTTATATAGGTATATATTTGATTTGGAGGTGGCCGGATGCTAACGAGCCAGCAGAGATGGACTTCTCCAACGCGAAGATCGGCTGAAGACTTCTCTCTACGTAGAGGTGGCAGAGGCTTGGGGTGGAAGAAGATACAGTGCATCATGTCCTGCATAGCGAGTGTTCCTAGCGAAGTAATGTATGTATGAAATAGCCAACGTTTTCAGTCCGGGCGGGGCGATGTGAATCGACCGCTCTGTATATATTATTATTTTCTCTCTTCGTGTCACCTCTATCTAAACATAAATGCGTGCATACAATACATCCATAGACGGTTTTCCTTTCTTATGCAACATGAGAAGAGAGTCCGGGTATCATCATAGTAATACAGCTCAGGTCATATCTTCCTCTCCGTGTATACCCTCATAAAAACGGCACCTAGTCTCTCAACCGAAGATGATACGTCTGCAGCGCTTCCTCCGTCATCTCACTCGGAGCCTTGACCATCGCGTCCTCGCCTTTGCCGGTCTTCGGGAACGCGATCACATCACGCACCGATTCCTTCCCGAGCATGACGGCCACGAGCCGATCGAACCCCAGCGCGATGCCAGCGTGCGGCGGACAACCGGCCCGCAGAGCATCCAGCAGATGCGAGAAGTCGGCCAGCCGCTCGGGCGGCATCTTCAGGATGTCGCGCAGGATGAACTCCTGCACCCGCGCGTCGTGGATACGCCGGCTGCCTCCGCCCAGCTCCACGCCGTTGACGACCAGGTCGTAGTGGTCCGCGATCGCCTGGGTCGGGTCCGTCAGCAGCATGTCCACGTCGGCCGCGGTCTTCGGGGCCGTGAACGGGTGGTGCGTGGACGCGATGCCCGCGGCGCCGCCCTGGCCCGGCTCGGAGTCGCTCGACGGCGAGAAGAGCGGAAAGTCGACGACCCAGAGGAAATCGAAGCCCGTCGGGGCGGGCTTGAATCCTGTCGCGACAGCGGCGGCGTGGAGCGCGCGGCGCAGATCTCCCAGCGGCGTGGAGCCGCCTGAGAACGGGGCCCGTTTGCGGGCTTGCAGGACGATGAGATCGCCGTGCTCTGGCTCGAGCAGTTCTTCCACAAGTTCTGCTGCCTCAAAGCCGAACGGCATCAGCCCGCTGAGCGGCTTGCTGGCATCGTAGACGAAAATGCCGGGGGGGCCATCGGGGTTGTTGTTGAAAGGAGCGCCCGCGGGGGAGTCAAGGAAGTCTGTGATGAATTTATGAGTTGCAGCGGGGTCGTTGTCATTGCCTGGCAGTTTGAACACCTCAACGATGGGGTCTAACAGCGGCGTGATCTTCTGGACGAGATCCACCGGCAGCAGGTGGCCGATTCTGAGGATCTCCATCCCGATCCGTGTATCTGGCTTGTCAGAGCCGTAGCGGCTCATGGCCTCCTGATACGTCATCCTCTTGAATGGTCCTGAAGGCGCAGGCTCCTTCACCAGCGTGGACCACAGCCTGCGGATCACCCCTTCAATAACGGTCATGATGTCCTCCCCGGTCGCGAACGACATCTCCAGATCAAGCTGGGTGAACTCAGGCTGTCTGTCCGCTCTCAGATCTTCGTCCCGGAAGCAGCGGGCAAACTGGTAGTATCTCGGAATCCCGCTGGCCATCAGGATCTGCTTGTACTGCTGGGGGCTCTGGGGGAGGGCGTAGGCCAGCCCCCGTCTCCGCGTCGGCACAAGGAACTCGCGTGCCCCTTCCGGCGTCGACTTGAACAGCAGAGGCGTCTCGATCTCCACGAACGGCGGCTGGCACTGATCCAGCTCCTCCTTGCAGATATTCCGGACCTGTGCTCGGAACCGGAGAGCTTCCCGCAGGTCGCGATCCGAGCGCAACTGCAGATGCCGCTGCTCCGGCGGGAACACGGTCTCGGGGGTCATGATGATATCCTTCGGGAAATCATTGAGCGGGTATATCTCCTGCAAATCGATCTCCCACGACTCGATCCTCTCGGTATCCGGCGACTCCTTTTCATCCGGATTGCTGCCCTTCTTTCGCTGGACGATTCCCCGGACCGCGACGGGGCTGTTCGTCGCGATAACCTTGAGCTTCTCGAGGGCGTCGTTCTTCGCGGACGCGACGATCTGGATGTTCTGCCTCATCGTCGGGTCCGTCAGGCGCACGAAGGAGAGCTTCTTGGACAGGTCGGCCCGGTTCCCGAGGTAGCCGTGGAGGACGACCTCCTGGCCGGGAGCCGCTTGTTCCAGGAACGAGCGGAAGTCATGGGTGGCAGGGGGGAATTCAACTGCGAAAGAGTCAGTCGTTGCTGTTCAATCAGGTAGCATCCTTATATTAGGTTGAATGAGGGCCATACCGGCTTTCTTGTACTGCTCCAAGAACGGACGTCTCGATTCGTCGATATGCGGCTGCTGCTCGCGCAGACACGGTCGCACATGGAAGCTCCTCCTGTCATTAATAATAGGAGAAGAACGACATCGCAACGCGGGGCACAGGCCCGTCCGTCTGCCACGGATGTAGTTTGAGATCTCGATGTAGCTCTCGCGGGGAACCGCGCGGAGACGAAGGGAGCTTCGTCCCACGCTTCCTAGAAGCATGATGGTAGATGGGAAACCAGATTTGTTCTAAAGAAAATAATAATTTAGGTGAAATAATAATAATAATAATAATACATATCCCAATTGACCCGGACCATCAATATCAATTTCGTCACATCACAGGCCAAGATCTGCGCCGCTGAGGTTCTCCAAACCCTACATAGCCCGAGCTCCCGCGCGCCCGCTACCGCCGGGGCACAAGTTGATCCGAGCGAGCACCTGCGCTAGTGGATCTCCCACTACAAAAAACTTCCAACTCCCGCAACAGTTTTTTTCTGGCCCGTGAATCCTTCCAAGTTTTGTAAAGGTGAGCCCTACCCCTGCCCCCTTCACATACATTTCCCTCTCAAAAAACACCCTGCTAACAGGCTATTCCAGATGATGAAAGCCTAGCGTGTCCCATTTGAATCGCTCGCCCTTCTCCGTGGTCCTCGGGCTCTCCGCCCCCTCTTCCTTCGGGTGAGTGGGTGGCTTAAGTGGCCCGGAGACCGGGACGGAGGGGAGGATGAGAAAGGCGTTCGGCACAACCCTTGCACCTTGTTACTTCGTTTCACGGACGCGATGAAGGCATCTCTGATACAAGCAATTCTTGGAAGGAGTCATATTATTGTGTTTCTATGACGGATGATGAGATCTCCGAGAGGAAACGCTGGCGATAGGTCCTGGAAATGTGCGCGTGAGGAGGAACTTTCTTGCTTGGAAGTTCCAGTGTACGTTTATGACAGGAGCCTCGTCGGTAGTCTCTTGGAGGACCTTAGCACTTTGTATGTTCATAATGGAAATTTTCGTGTCCTTTGTTTTCTCTTACGAAGATCACGACCGACAGATTGTGAGGTACTTTTCCATCAAGGCATGGTTTTGATTTTTTTTGTCTGTTTATGTCCTCATTTCCTCATAAAACAGTCTTCAGTGGGTGTAACTACATTAGACAAACTCGTCTCAATAAGAGTCCTAGTATTAATAAAAAGAAATCTTTCGAAGAATGAAGACCAATTTTATGCAACCTTATCCATACCCTTGCTTTTCATGACCACTCAATCTTTGCTGTCCTTTGCAGCTGTGGACAATTGCAACAAATGCATATGGTTAGAAATAAGAGAAACAAGGTAAAGAAAGAAAGAAAAAGCTCTATTCATATCAAACAGCATTTTGTACTTCCTTTTTGCAGTCCCAACCCATCCACAACCGAAATCCTTCATTATTATTCCTCCATCACTCCAATCGTCGACAGTCCAAGTAATTCATGTATGCTTCATCCATATTCATGCTCGTATTCATTCAACACGCTTCGTACCATCCTGACTGAAAATGATATCCTCCAGAACCCTCCTCTCCCCACTCTCCTCCACCAGCCTCCTAAACACCCCGCCCTCGATCCCCATCAGCTCCCTCGGCGTCCCGAACTCAACCGCCCTTCCCGCGTCCATGACCAGGATGCGGTCGAAGTCCACGATCGTGCTCAGCCGGTGCGCAATGACCAGCAGCGTCGTGGCGTTGCGGCCGAACTCGGCGCGGATGGAGCGCTGGATCAGCGCGTCCGTGGCCATGTCGACGGCCGAGGTGGCCTCGTCCAGGACCATGATCTTGGGGCGGGAGACGATGGCGCGGGCGAGGCAGAGGAGCTGCCGCTGGCCCTGGGAGAGGTTGAGGCCGCCTTCGGAGATGGGGGAGGAGAGGGAGGTGAAGATGTTGCTGTTGCTATTCTTTGCCGTGCCTGTGGAGGATGAAGGCGTGGCTGTTCCTTCGGTATGGGCTGGAGTCGTGGGGGATGGTGGTGTGGGCGTCCCCTCTTCGCTCCTGTTAATCAGATGGACTCGCTCAAGAGCATCATAGAGCTCAGCATCGCTGTACTCGTCAAACGGGTCAAGGTTCGACCTGACCGTGCCAGAGAAGAGGACCGGATCCTGGGGGATGATCGCGAGACGGCTCCGCAGGTCATGGAGTTTGATCTTCGAAATATCGATTCCGTCAATGTAGATCGCACCCTCACGCGCTTCGAGGAAACGGAACAATGCCAAGGTCAATGACGATTTGCCAGCCCCTGTACGGCCGACGACGCCAACGCGCTGGTTCTTCTCCACAGTGAACGTAAGACCCTTCAGCACAGGAGGCAAGTCGGGAGCATAGCCAACGACCAGATTCCTGACTTCGAGTCGACCTTCCGTCGGCCAGGCAGCGGGGGCGTCTGCTCCTCCTTGGTTCTCGATTTCGATGTTGGAGTATTCGACGACCCTCTCCGTGGCATTCATGTCAAGCTCCACATTTGCGTACTGACGCAGCGACATCGCGATGGCGGTTGTGTACTGCAGCGCGAAGCTGAGCGCAAAGCCAGCCAGAGAAGCGTTTATCCCTTGTACCGAGACCACCAGAGCCGCCGTGGTGGTGGAGAAAATGGCGCCCACGAAGTTCATGCGGTAGCTCAGCCATCTGTTGAAGAGCCACATGTGCCAATATGCTCGCGCATGGCGATCGATCTTCTCGTACATGCGCTCGATGTAGACTTCGGCTTTGCTGAACGCGCGAATGGTCCCCAGCCCGTTCAGAGCGGAGCCAAACTGTTCGAAGATCGGGCTCTTTGCGTTGCTCTCCAGACGCTTGATCTCTCGCGCTCCCGCCAGATACCGGATTGCATAATGGAGACACGCCGCGAGGAGGATTGTTGCAAAAACGATCAGGGCGGGAGAAACGAGGACTCCGGCGGCGATGATTCCCAGCACTTCTAAGCAACGGTACGCCGTGAATGCGATGTCGTAGCCCAGCTTGGAATCGATCATGTGGAAGTCGGCCGTGAATCTGTTCAAGATACGGCCGCCAGGGACCGTGTCCAGCCATCGAAGCGGCGCCCGCAGCACAGCATACATCAGGCGCTCGAATAGATTCCTGGAAGCGCGAACCGCCGCTGAAAGAATGAAGTAGTACCTAGCTGAGCCAATGATACATGCTGTCACGGATAGTGCAACGTAAACCCCTAGGTATAACATGAGGTTGTCATTTGACTCCCTGGTGACGACCGGATCCATTGGCCGGTTAGTGGTGAGGAAATAATGCTCTGGCGTTGACTGGGCACTAGAAGAACTCGTCCAGATATTAACCCACCATGACTGTTCGAACGAGACGTCAGTTGGCGGTCCCATATCTGGGAAGATATATATCCTGCTGACTTACCCGGCAAAGAAGGAGAACAACATAGCCGACATATACGGCGACAACGAGCGTCCAGAAGGGAATGCTTCCGCCTGTCTTGAAGTATTCTTTGTAGACTGAGAGACTAATCGCCCCGGTTTCTCGTTTCTCCTCCTCGACAAACTTTTTGGGTGCTGCGCGCTTGGTCGCCTCCCCGTTCCCGTTTATAACAGAACTTCTTCGCTGTCTATTTGACGAAACCTTCTGGAGGCTTACGCCATTACTGCCAGGTAGGTCCTCCTTATCATTTATATCCTCGTCGACTGCCTCCTCTTTCCGCTCCTGGACCAGAATATCTGTAAGGCTGTTTGTCCTCCTCAGTTCCTCGACGGTGCCAGCATGTTTTACCGACCCTTCCTCCAAGTAAACAAAGTAATCCGTACGAGGGAGGCATAGCGCAGCGTGGTGGGTTACAAGGATCCTGGTCCTGTTTTGGGCCAGCTCGCCCGTGAGAGCATGCTCATATAGATGACGTCCCGTATGCGCGTCTACTGCGCTGAACACATCGTCCATGATCAGAATCCCAGCCCTGGAATAGAGCGCCCTAGCGAATGACAGTCGCCATTTCTGCCCACCGCTAAGGTTTACTCCATTGGCGCCGATATCAGTCAATTCCCCATCAGGAAGAATCTCGAGGTCTTTCTCCAGCGCGCAAGCAAAGAGGACCTTCTGGTAGCGCACCGGATCATAGGGCAATCCAAAGAGGATGTTGTCCTTGATTGTAGCGTTCTCAATCCAGGGAATTTGGGCCACATATGCGATCGCGGAATCAATGATCCAATTGGAAGGCGTGGCGTACTCATCATGCCGTTCATCAAGTGGAGGGGGCACTGGGACCCTGACAACGCCACTCAATATATCACACTCTCCCAGGATGGAGGCAAGGAGAAGACTCTTTCCTGAACCTGTCTTTCCTGATATGACGCTGAGACCCTTGGGAGGGAACTTGAGGTTGACATTGCGTAGGACATAGCGTTCTTCGGTGGGCTCATCCACGTCTGCCGGCCATGCAACAGCTGCCTCTTCGAACGATATGCTCTCTGCTGGCACAGTAATTGCCGTCTTTTCAGGATCGTTAAGATACTTTTCAATGCGGTCCGAGCTGACCCAAGCTTCGAGCATGTTAGACATCAGCTCGGGCAAAACAGCAAGTGCCAGTTCCAAAGATGAAAATATAGATATAGAGGTGAAAGCAACGGACGCAGTCAGTTCGCCGTGAATCAGGGCATAGACAGCCAAGGAGACGGCAGAGAGCATCAGTGGACCCAGGATCCATATCGAGATAAGACCAAGATCATAGAGAAACGCTGTCCACTGCGCTTGCAGCTCCGTGTTGCGGACCTCCGCGACCCTTTTCTGCCACTGGTCTTCGAGTGCAGAGAACTTGATCTGTCGGATGCCCTGTAGCACCTCAGTCACAATAGCCAGCTTCTGGTCTCTGTACTTCATCAGGTCCTCCTGAGCGGCAGAATATCTTCTTGCCGTAAAGATATTGATGGGCGTCACGATCACTGACACAGCCAGGCCGGCAAAGAGAGGCCTCCAACCAATGAGTTTGACGAGAAAAGTGCAGGCAATCAGTAGCTTGAAAATTGCCCATGGTAACACATAATTGTAGGTAGCAAACTCTGAAACACGCCTCGAGTCAACTGCGACAAGATTAATGATGCCCTGGCGGGTCTTCTGGAGGTCCCCTTCTTCATCGTCGTCTCCAGTGTCAGCTGGCTTCTTGGAGGCGCCATTAGAGGTAGATCTGTTGGGACTTGCAGAGCTGGCCAGCTCAGCTTCCTTGGACCGTTTCACATTTTTGATATCTTTCCGACGCATAGATTTCGCAAATACCACAGCAGAAAGCTGTTCGAGGATGGGGATGCCAACATTGGAGTAGATAACCCAGTAGAGTCGCCCCTCGAGGGTGGACGATATTATCATCAGAACGCCCAATGCAAATACCCAAGCCCAAGATTTCCACGGTGCCCAATCTTCTGTTCCACGGGCCTCGAGGGACCTCAAGATTCCAAGCAAGGCGAGCTGCGGGGCAAAATTCAGAATAGCGGCTACCAGCGTGAGCAGCCATTGTTCCACCAGAGCAGGATAATGTGCAAGAATAATGGTCTTCCACAGTCTTCGCGATCCCTTTACACTGTCGAATTCCGAGTGGAGCGTCTTTGAACGCAGGGAGTAGTGCAGTTCAGGGAGGTCATCAATGTCAAGTCTCCTATTACGGACAGAGAAGTTTAGAAGATTGTCTGCCCATGCGAAGGTTATTCGGCTCAGAAGTGAGACTGTGAACTGCTGCTCCACAAGCTTTCCATTTTTGAAAACATCAGGACGACGCGGAAGGAGAATATAGAGAAAGGCTTGGAGAAACGCAGCAACAAACTGAATAATTATTAATGCCTTGTGGACACTCTCAAATGGCACACTGGCACCGGTTGACCACAAGATATAGATCTCAATAGACGGAATTGCAATCGCAAGTACGCTGATTATGAACCCGTAGCCACCCAGCGCAAATCTTTTTGTCGAGGAACGCTCAGCACAAATGGAGATGGCCTGAACAGCAAGAAGGACCTGTGCAAAGAATTGTTAACTATCTAGCAGCTGAAAAACATCTCATAATACCGCGTATCAATCACATTACATACCCAAACTCCAACCTGGAGCCAATGCTCGACCAGCTGCGTTCTCCAAGGACTGTTTGTGGTTATCGTGGCGAGTGCCAGGGATACAACAAAACCAACAGCAGAGAGACCGGCGATAGCTATTCTTTGGCGCTTGTCTGAGAAGGCTTTGACTGATTCCTGGGTCGCTACTCCATCCTGATCTTCATACAGCTCCTGCGCATGTTGATACCCAGTTCGCTGTCTCCTTCCCAGAATGAAACGGGCCGCAATGCTGCGGAGCGCAGGCGTAGTGAGGAGTAAACCAAGGAAGAGGCCCAGAGAGCCCGCAACAAGGGAGACAGTCTGCGGGCTTGTCGCCATGCTGACAAGCCTCGTCCTTCTTGTCTAGATCAGGACGCGCAGACGTTCTGTAGAGATGACAGTTCATTCAGAAACAAGAACTCATAATGGGGCAGAAACAGGAAAATGAATGAATGATATTACGACTGGTGGAGTTGGTGGATAAGAACTGGATGCTACTCCACATGCGTGTCGTAACAGCACACGCGTTGTCAGAGAAGCCGGTGGGGAAGGCAGGCAATATCAGCATGGGCACCACCGCTTTGCAGGTTCCGTACATTTACACAGTAGTAAGGATATTTGGTGGTCTTCAGCCCTTACTATGACTACTGCGCCAACTTGCAACTTCACGCACAGTGACGCTTCGCACAGAAGTGGCGGAACTAGCCGCTGGTGCAGGGGCGGTGGGATGGTTCTCTTACCTGAAGCGGACTCCGACTGTGCTCTAGACGAGCTCATTTTATCGCCAGATCGGAAACCCGATCTCTCCGTTCAATTGGCTGAGGCTTATCAAGACTTTGTTCCCAGGTACTTTAGAGCGTCGATCTATCCTTACTCTCCTCTGCTGCCAACCATGGCTCCCAATCGAGACACATTATAAGCTTAGCATACCTAGGCACCTAACTGACATGCTTTTGAAAAGACGGTCTGCTTTCTCCAAGGGACCTGACAGCTGAAGTGGACATGACTGCAAACTGTCACTCACCCGCCTTATACTCCAATTCCTCGAGGACCTCACATCCCGACCGTTTCTGTAACCCAACAGAGAGATCGCGTCGCGCAGAGTGCGCCATCGTGCCCGCCGGACCCCGGTAAATCCAGACCCAGCCATGGCCCGCGCGCGTCATCTGAAAGCCATGTGCGGCTGTGAACTAAACGAAGGATGCAATGAAATGCCAGAGATCATTATTATTGGCCCCTCTGTCCTAGCTTCCTGAGGCAGGCCAGAGGTAACAGCGGCAGGTCGGGGAGTCGGAAGCTTGACCGCTCCATCGACCATTTACTGGGTTACTCCCGAGTCGCCTGCGCCCATCCCGGGGAAAGAAAAATATGCATGCGCTATGATACTATCACGGCCGCGAACTCCACCGGGCCCGCGAGATGACTCACGCCGGATGAGACATAGTCACATTTTTCTCCGCCAGTGACTCCTCCGCTGTCCAGACTCTTGTTATCTATCCGCCTTCTGGAAAGTTGGGAGGGTGGCCTTATTTCGAGTTGTCACAGCAGTTTCCCTTGTGGGAATGACGGCCGCGCAGAAGTACGACAGAGTGGTACAGGGGAGGTTGTTACCGTTGCCAGATGACTCGATTTCGGCTTTCTTAATTATTAAATACCTAACGACACAAGTGGATAAGGCATCCCCGGGGTTGCAATCGAGGTCACCATGTTGCGCCTCTTGTCACGGGGTACTAGTTATCCCCGTTTTGTTCCGGGAGGAAGCACATCATTTCGAGCCTCGATAAGCCAATAATACCCGCACATAGAAAATTTGTAAACCAACCGACCTAAACCATGCACGAATGTAGCTTGGCCTTCTACTTACCCACAAATAAGGCAGGTGACAAACAGTTCAATCGGCATTCCAAGGTTCCAGGTCTACGGTATTGTTATTATTATTGTTATTGTTATTATTATTATTATTATTATTATTAACGAGGAACTAATAATTATTAATAGCTTGGTCTGCGGGAGCAAATAAAAGCCCATGAGAAGTTCCATTTACAAATTCCTGCCACAAGCCGAATGCCATGGTTTTGCAGACTAACCTTAGCAGTCTAATAATTACCTGCACGGTAGGTAGGTAGGTAGGTAGGTATGTACATGTACAGCGTAGCTACCTAAGTCTTTAGGGGGCGCGGGGAATAGCTTAGTATTTGCAAGTTGCATGGCTACGCAGTAAGTAGTACAGACGGTAGACATGATGATTTGGCGACTGTTTCCACATATGGCTGATTCCTATAGTAAATCTGCATCATGCATCATCCATACCAGATTCCGCAGATAGAAACTACCTAAGAGAGCAAGCACAAACAGCCAGACGTTTGTCAAGCTCTCCTTGCCTGATGAAAACAGATCTCCCTTGCATTTCAGGGGGGCGAAAATCCCGCCTGGAGCTTGTCATTGAATGCTTTATTCCAAAAATAACATAACTGAGAGTGATCCTGAGGTCAGGTATATATGTGTATTGAAGGACATCAGCTGAAGAAACAGCAATCTCCACACTCAACCATATGCATGCATGCATTTTATTATTTGAGACAACTAGACAGCAATTAACAAGGACAACTCAGTGACCCACCCTCCTACCTGCAGGATGGATAATGTCCGAACTAAATTGACCTAAAACAGAACAACACTCACTGGTATAGATATCCGATCTGAAGTATCTGGACCAGGAATAATGCCTATCTAGATCGCCAGATCAAACTCAATTCAGTGACTTAGATGGAGTACTCGTGCCCCGTAACCCGCATTATATCTTATCAGGTTTGATCCGATTTGATCAGCGTCCTCCATCTCCCTACACATGAGACTAGAGCAGACCGGTCCAGACCAGACAGTAAAAAACCAGACAAGGCGTAGATTCGATGGCAAGTCGATCAGGACGATCAGGAATTAGGTAGACAGTGAGATTACCACCCCTGCCAGTGTATGGATTGGTCTGGTAAATTTCCGGTCAGAAATTTCAAGGTTAGAGAATTGTCTGACTGTCATTCCAACAAAATAAAGTATATCAACTGAAATGTTCATTTGGCCGTAGTAAACGGTAATTATTAGATTATATCCGCATATCCCCGGGATAGCATGCATATCTCCTGTCGCTCTTCAGCTGTGCCTCTGCACCCAATCCTAGCTTTCCAACTTCTGCTTCGGTTCAGCACCGCCGATCCATCCTGGGATGTGATCCAAGGCGTAGATTTCCTCCTCGTTCTTTCCCACCAACAGAGGCACATCGTCCGCAATCGCGGCGCCGATCCTCATCATGGCGAATGAGTTTTAAAGGTCGACGTCCAGGTCGGAACGTGACTGGCATACAAAGCCATCGCGAAAAGTGAGACGATGAACAAGCCCAGAAGGACGGAGACGATAATGATGCCGCCGGGGTTGATCGCTGGTATATCCATGTCATCGCCATAATCGTAGCTGACTTTCAGAGAGCCAAAGCGTGCCGCAGGCCCTTTGGTCAGCCAGGTGGAATGTGCTAGGTACATCGCTGCCGTCAGGGTCTTTTGCATCAGATACCCTGAAGGATTGATTGAAGTCAAGTTTAGATCATCATAATAGACCTGCCAAAATAATGATAACCACCATGCGACCTCGGTCGGGACAACGGGAGTATCTGCAGTTCGAAAGCATCTTTCAATTGCCGGATTGGTCTGAATGCCATAACGATTACGCATCAAGCCAAGCAATGGGACCGAAACACTGCAAAGACTCTCTCCAGGCTCTGTTTCATTTGCATAGGCCATTGGGTTGCGGGTGCGGGTGGCAATGTAGGAGCCTTGTCCGAAAAGCGCGATAGCAAGGGCAAGCAGTGGGGGCTCATTCGGCAATGTCTCCAAAGTCCCCGCCGGCTCCCTTTCTGTGTCATTATAAACGAGGTCGTTAGAGGATTGACGTTTAATACGCGTGCCATCATCGGTATTCTTATCACTACTTCATTTAGCAATTCACACCCTTAGATAAATTAGGAGGATATGGATCGCAACTTACGAGTTGACTTCATCTTCAAATCGTTGATACAGGCAGTGTATGTCACAGAGCTCATTCTGATCTTGATCCAGGAGTGGGCCCGCCCCGTTATTGTTTTCAGGTAATTTGGCAACTCAAAATACCCTGCTGTGCTGTTGGCCTGTACTTTGAAGACAGTCGTGTTCTGGAATTGGTCCATATCGACTGAGATATTGAGGTAGAGTGTCTCGGTTAAATCCTGTCGACGACGAGTGGGTGCCCAGGTAGAATGTGTTTGATTTGAAGGCATACATGCTTGAAGGCTATATGTTACCCATGAGTCCACGGTCCCGTTGTACTCTACGTAAAAAGCGCCTGGCAACTGGTCACATCTCGTCGGAAACTCTCGTACATCGACAGGCTCGAAGGAAACGGACGAATTCAAACGAGGCAGGAACTGCCTAATCAATCCGGTATTGAAATTGGCCGCTAGTTGAGCGACAAATGGCTCAGCGGATTCCGTCAGGTCTGACCAGGTTGAGCCACCGCGGCTCGCAAAGCAGCTAGGAGACACAGGCAGCAAACTGTATGTAACTATTGAGCCGTCGCCCAAGCTGCAATTGATACCGTCATTGAACCAGAGATTGGGTTGTATGTCATTGGAGGCGGAAGTGGTCAGCGCAGATCGCAGGTCAGCGATGAATATACTTGGATCGACGCTTTCAGCTTCTTCAATAAAAAAGTCGGGAACGTCAATCAGGGAGTCCATTGGTATTGCAAGTTGGGATTTTAATGGTTTTCTGCGACAAGAGAAGCTGCTGAATGGGTGCGATGATGAAGCCTGTACAAAATATTAGAATGCCTGGAGGTCTCCACACTGATCTCTAGAGTTGCCCACCTAATAAATGGAGGATTATCCCGAGCCGCAGTAAGACACTCCCATATGATGGAGAAGATGGAGCAAGACGTCTGGACTTGTCCACCCCTGATTCGCAAGTGCCGCTGCTTGCCTGACAGTAAACCCATGCCGCCGCTGTTGCCCATATGTGACCGCTGCTCTCGCGCAGACTGCAGAGGCTAGGGGGATCGTGAGAGCCCCAACACCCGTGTTGATAACTTTCGCCGCTCTATAATAGAATTTGTCTACCCCATACGAATGTACTCCGATAAGATGAATGGACAGAACGACGATTATGGTCCAGGAAAACACGGCAAAGATGGTGTAAATTAAGGCAAGAAGTATTGCAAAGAAGTTGCGTCGCAGGTAGGTTGAGTAGGGTGTTGCCGCAGATCGCTTTTCTGTTGAGCGATTCGCAGGCGGCCTTCCACCGAGTGCCCCAGTAATGCTTCGGCCTCTTTGATGGGAAAACGCTGCGGAGTTGGGTTAACCATTTGTGAGACGAGAGTATATATTCCATAGTTGAAAGGCCGTTGGGAGGTTGTTCAATATTTAAATCTGTTTGCGGGTGGAGTTTGAGGCTGAGAACATGGGGGCTATGTGCTCAAAATCTCAGCCTCATTTGAATGCACACGACCGTAACGATCGCGCAATGGTCGTCAGGTCGATCCACTCGTGTGTTCAGGCCGTATGCCTTAAACAGTGTTTTTTTTCTCTGGGTCCTTGTTCCCTTTAACAAATTATTAGTCAATCTTAGAGTCAATAGTGCAGCAGGCAATACCAGCTCCAGGGATGAGCGTCAAAACAAGATTCACATCCCAATTAACGGGGTATTCAGCAAGATCATCAGGAAGGGCCAGTTAAAGTTTAGAAATTATGGACACCAAAATACCAGTTCCGCCGCAATCAGCGGCATTGGCCTCTTTTTGTTGTCGGGCGGTAATTTTTGGACAAAAACAAATGCACTCACTTCATTCCAGAACAGGCCTCCACCCCCTCCTCCTCACGAACCCCTCGACCCCCTCATCTTCAAGCACCTCCCTCGCCAGCCTCCCCGTCACCACACTCCTCTCGACCTCCGGCCCGCGTACATAAAACGGTTCGAAACCCAACAACTCACCTTCAGCACTCCGTTTCCGCACCCAGGTTTTCTTCCCGCTTGACTTCGACGACGCAGTTGAAGGGACAGGCTCGAAGCCACTACTCTCCCGGTCGAGCGTGATAAACCATCGACGCTGGTGGATGGAGCCGATGGAGTTTGTGGCGCCGGGGTAAGCGTTCGTGAGGCGGGTCTTTTCGTCTTCGTCGTCGTCAGAGGCTGATGCTGAGCCGACTTCGTCATCGAGTTCGGGGTCGGGTTTAGGTGTTTCTACGGCTGTGTCTAGAGGAGGTGATGGGGATGGGGATGATGATGAGGTTGTTGACAGTGTGCTGGAAGGTTGAGTCCGTCTTCGACGCTTGCGGGGGATTCTCCCAGGTTGGGCGCGAGGATTACTATTATCCAGAGATGAGAGACGCATGGTGATCGTGTAGTTGGGTGGAAGACGGGTGCCGTGGAGGCGGAGGCGGATCTTGCGCTGAAAAAGAGATTAGAAGCAATATATGAATATGATCCTGAGGACTTATATCTTTAAGAACGTACATTCCGAAACGCTTCTTTGAGCTTCTCGTTTTCTGGTATCTCTTCAGAAGACATGAACGAATCTTCTGAGGTCTCTGAGCAGGAGTCATCTGTCTCGGGTAACTTCTCGTCTGTACGGTTCGGGAGGACAGAATATTCTCCGGTGTCCCAGATGAGCATGCTGCCTGTTGCGGGGGAAGCAGTCTCAATAAGGTGGTTCTGCGAAGATACTTTTAGCACGTGTATGATATACCTAAATAGGTAAATGGGAAAGGAGAGAATTGTGAAAGGTGATTATATCAATTACCCAGCGACAACAGGAACTCGATTAAAGCACAATACATAGATAATATATACTTAGATAATACAGTACTTACCCACAAACAATGCACCCTCGTCTCCGTCGCATTCCGATTCAGCCGCCGACTGTTCGGATTCCCCGGCACCCCGTACATAACCGCCCAGCTGACCGAGCTCGTCTCGGAGATCTGCAACCGCAGATCGTAGTGCGTGCCCGCGACGGGGTGGTCGTGCTGGTGGATGACAAAGTGCCGGCCGTGCGGGTGCTGGTTGCGGAGATAGAGGTCCATCCAGTCGGCGTGGGGGATGCGGGGGATGCCCTGCCCGGGAGGAACGGATACGGGACGCTTGGCCGCGGCCTGCGCGAGGCGGGAGAAGAAGATGGAGACGGGATCAGAGACTTTTATGCGGCCGGCTTCGATGGCTGCTAGGCTGATGGTGTCGTTGTCGTTGTCTTTGTCTTTGTTGTTGTCTTCCTGATTAGTAGGAGTGTTGGGAGGGTTGTATGTAGTTTTGGATGTTGTGTCCGCAGCCGAGAGTTGTCCCTCGACTCTTGAGGGAGGCTGAGATGTAGAGATGGAAGTTCCATCATCTCTATTCTGCTTTGGTACAGATCTCTTCTTCCTTGGGGGAGAAACAGGAATATTCAGCGACGACGGAAGACTGATATCTCGGTTTCTGCTTCTCCTTTTCAAAGAGGGTTCGTCTTCTGCAAAAAGTCCCGGGGATTGGCTGCGTTTCATTGCATGTGCGTTAGGTATCTATTTCGCCAATCGCAGCAAGAAGTAATTGTGGTGTAAAGATTTCCAAAGAGGTGCTACAGGCAGGAGAAGCATTCGGAATATGTTGCGGAAAATATATATGATTGCAGTACGTCATTTGAAGTTTCCAGTTCATGAGGTCTCGCTATGTATCTACTTCTGTAGTAGGTACATAGTACGTTTACTCAGACTGGAAGCAAAGAACCGTATCTCAGAATACACACATACTTCTTTCCAGAAATGATAAAATAGATGGATGATGTCTCACTGAAGAGCTTGAGTAGGATAAGGTTGATGTTGGAAGTGGCTCGTGCAGTGCGGGTGGGCTGCTTAGAACTATGCATAACGTAATCAACCACCGAGCGGGCCACACCACCGAACGGGCCACCCAACCACTACCAAATATTTTCAAATTGCAATTAGACTATCAACGCTGCAAGTATTGAAGCTATATACACTATATATCAAT
>Ga0207841_1000211_pt1 | contig 33437 bp, 37 predicted proteins | sample HigsolmetaGSP18D_FD_184846 | JGI IMG/M metagenome (GOLD analysis project Ga0207841, IMG submission 184846) | High solid enriched microbial communities from the Joint BioEnergy Institute, USA - SP1-8-D (SPAdes) | ecosystem: Engineered > Bioreactor > SSF (Solid state fermentation) > Aerobic >... | reverse complement strand
GGGGGGGGGGGGGGGGGAAGAGAGAGAAGGACTTCTTTCATCAATACAGCTTAGATATATTGTACAGTACCCGTATCTATTATATATGTATATATATATATATATACTAAATACAAAGGGCGTGTAGATAGACAGAGACACCTTTTTCTCGTATTTTCATATTTTATCTTGTACGAAGTATAGTACTGTACATGTGAGGACATCAGGGAGACCGAACTGAACTAGCCCTGTCAGGACAAAAAACAGCATCATTCATTTCAAGTTCCTTTTCAAAGAATTCAAAACAAAAGAAAATGAAACCGACACTTTTCCCCCCTTGTTCAGAGCGATAATAATTATGATTAATTTAACTCTTGAACTTGTTTGTGTCTGACTGGATTGGTAGATAGGTAGGTAGTTCTGGTATCTATCTATCTATCTATCTGCATAGTTCAATCGACTTCAGCGCTTTTCTTCGCTTTTGCTTTTGCTTTGCGCTCATAAGATAGATGTACACAGTATCTACAGTACAAACAAAGATTCCTGACGGACTGAAGAAGGCTTTTTTTTTTCTCTCTGGTGTACTGTACTGTTCTGCACATACGTAGATACATTCATAGTTATGGTATCTGTATCTTCATCTGTATCTGTAATCTGTATCTCTATCCGAGAGAGATCCAATCCGATCCGATCCGGTGGTGGTTCTCTTGCTCTGCTCTGCTCTGTTCTGTTCTGTTCAAAAAAAAAAAAAAAAAAAAAAAAAAAAAAAAAAAAAAAAAAAAAAAAAAAAAAAAGAGACCACCCACAAAAGACAACAATAACCAAGCCAACCAACCGTAGCGATAAATATCTAGGCAAGGCGAGCAAGGCAAGACAAGGTAAGTGGTAAGCAAAAAAGGTAACAGCAACAGCAACAGCGAGTACTATCGCCATTACCTCTTCTCTCCTCTCTGCACTTCTCTTTCCAAGGTCCAGTCCTCAGTCCCCAGTCTAGTCCAGCTCAATGAATGGGACCTAACTTTGTAAGGTTACGAACGGACCGACAATCCAACCTGGAAAGAAGAAGGAGGAGAGGAAAGGCAAAAGGTCCAGATTCCAAATAGAGAGAGAGCAAAGCGACTGCCATGCTGTTGTGCTATGCGATGCCACGCTAGGTAATGTACTTACTCCGGATGAGAGCGCCCCAAGAAGTGAAACAAAAGTATAGGCAGGTAGTTAGGTAGGTAGGTAGGTAGGTAGTATGCGCGGTGAGGGTGAAGGTGAGGTTGAGGGTGAGGGTAGGGGCTGGTCTAGGATATCGATCAATCAAGGGTGATATTGTCGGAAAAGGCAACAAAAAGGGCAGCGAGATATCTCAACTCAACTAGGTAGGTAGACAACCCTCATAGTCTATCTATCAATCATGAAATTGCAACAACGCACGCACAACCCACAAACCCGGCTGGATTAATTTAATCAATCAATCAATCACCCTTGATCCTGTCAGGATCAGAACCAATACCATACCCGGCATTATGATTATTATTATGATTGCTACGAGCCCTGCTCGTAGAAGAAGAAGCTGAAGCCGCTCGCGCAGAAGAAAAGGAAGAGGAGGAAGACTCAACTGGCAGATTTGTCTGCGACCTCGACGACAAACCGCGGCCGTCCCGCACGTTGTTGTCCTCGCTCTCGCCGGCGGAAGTGGGCTGTCCTTCATCCAGCTCGATTAGGTCCCCCATGCCGCCGATCCCGATCACCTGCCCGAGGCCGTATACATTTGGCCCTTGGGTGGCGCTCCGCTGCAACTCAGCCATGCCCGCCTTGGCGCGGGTGGCTATCTTCCTCACCCAGCCCTCGATCGCGCCGCCTACGTTCTCGAGGCCCGTCGAGGACGAATTCGACACCGTTGAGGTGGACCCGAACGAGGTCCTGCGATTGCTTGGTGGAGGAGGAGCTGCTGGCGCGAGATTCGGCAGATGCTGGGAAAAGAACTTGTTTAGACTGTCGGGCGCAGGGCCAGGCGCGGTAACGTCTCGATCGAGGGTGCCGACGCCCGGTCCTGACAAGGTTATACTACTACGTTGTCGACGGTGATTGGGGCCAGACGGGCGCGACGAGTTCGGTCCCGACGACGAGCCGGTCTGCGGTCGATTGCGCGAAGGGGAGAAGGTGGAGGATGACGGATTTGAAGGGGTTCGAGACCGCAAAGGTGAGGAGGTAGTAGGTGGTGCGGGTTGGGGCTGATCTCGCGATATATCCAAAGATGCCGAGGGCGTTTCGGAATCTCTATATGGCTGCGGCTGGGATTTTCGGCGGGTTCGTGGAAAGAATCCCAGGGTCCTGCGAGGGACGCGCCCAATTTCAACCGCCGCAGGGAAGCCTTCAATTTCGACCCATGCCTCGTGCTTCCAAAACTTGTCACTGTGATTTTCTGTCTTTCTATCCGTCGAGGGGCTGTCCTTGTCCTTTGAGCTGTCATCAACGCTGGGAACAGGGACCGGCACTATCGAACTATTAGTCCCATCCTCCGAGCTCCTTCCATTTGGGTGATTGTCTCCAAATAGATCCGGGCTCTCCATAGGACGTATCCTGCGCCCTTTTACTGAGCATGCTTCCACCGGCAGGAGGACCGTCTTTCTGCTCTGGATGCTGTCGCTAGGCCAAAACCCATTGGCCTTCCTCAGGACAGCGAGCTGACAGCCGTATCTGATCGTAACCCCAGTGAGAGTGTCCGTCGGTTGGACATGGTGAATGTAGACCAAGGCATCCTCATCCTGCTCTGGGTCGGCAGCGGATGTATCCCCCGTTGAATCCCGCCGCTTATGTCGACCTTTAAGATCGCATACTGGATCCCCGTTTAACAGAGCCTCTCTCTTCTTTGCCTGGAGCAACGCCTGTCTTTCCTCCTTGGTTCCCGCCCCGATCTGCGAGGTCGTAGTCCCTGACGGCCCCCACGACGTTGGCGCCGTGGACTTGGGGGCACTGCTTATGTAGATGCTCGAGCGGGACGGTTTCCGCCGGGTATGAGTACTGGCCCCCGTCCCTCCAGGATCACTCCCCAGAACCGATGAGGCCAGACTCTGTAATGACGACCAGGATGATTCTAGCAGGTCCGCGGCGAACCCTGACGACTTGCCGGCTCGTATACCACTGCCACCGAAGCCGAATGCCGAGAATAAGTCGTTCCCTTGCCTGCCGCGAGTGTGTGACTCCGTCGTGCGAGAAGGATGCTTCGCCGGAAGGGGCGACACCCCTCGGGAGGGGTATGGTGATGGTGTGGCACCCCGGGATTGAGGAGGGGTCAGATCAAAATGGGAGGAGCTCGTCGAGGGCTGCTGCGTTCCAGGACCGCCAGCCCTGAGGGTTCTGTCATCGTCGTCGTCGTCATTCGAAGACACCAAGCGGCGATTCCGTGACCGGACCGTTGAGGCCGACCTCGTACTCGTGCCCGAGGTGGAAGGGCTGAAAGCGTCGAGGAAGCCGTTATTGGAGCTCATCCCTATCGACGGAGGCTAGGTGAATCCCTTGTGGAACGGTACGTCTCGTCAGCTTTCGCACGAGAGCTTCGTCCTTTATGGACATGGGGAACATGAAACCGCCGTCGGAGGGTTACCTCGAGAGCATTCGTCATCTAGCCCCAGGCCCGCATCCGTGTTCACAGCACTCGAAGGCGACGGCGACTCAGGAGCTCGTATCGATAATCATGTCCTGCTGCTGTGCGCGATCCGGGCTCCGTCGAGCTCAATTGCAGTGCAGCTGGTGGTCGTGGCCTGTCTGGCGACCACGGCGAGCGGGATGCGGCAGGGACGCCGAATCTGGAACTCCGTGATGACGGCAGAGGCGCGGCTCGACGAGAGCAGAAGCGTGGAAGAGGGGTATCTCGAGCAGAGGCGACGTGCCGTGCCTGGGAGCTTCGTCTGGCCGAGCTCAGACAGCTGGAGGAGACATGCGAGCCGCAACGGACAGCGAGATGAAGTTGCACAGCTTGAGCCAAGGCTTTCCCTTGGCCTGGCCAGATGCCGGCCGCGTGGTGCCCTGCGGCAGAGGTACTGGTACTTCGCCACGGCCCGCGATGCGCGCGGGCGCCAGGTACCGGTACCTCCTCCATGCTCTGGCGCCAAGCATGATCCGCGCGTGCTTCCGTCCTACGATGATGAGCAGATCCAACAGGAAGACAAGAGAGAGTACAGCTGGCGGCTGTCTAATCCCTACAGAGCTTTTCTACGCGAGCACAGTCTACTGGTGGGGTGAATGAGTAGGGCAACTGCGTGCCCCTCTACTGGCTGGCATGACTCTCAAACGGCCATGGAGCATCTCATTATTATCATGACACGTCGCTGCCCCTCGTCTTGTCTCTAAGGGTATCAGACTAATGTGATTGTCCGTCCCGGAAGCATAAGCCCCCGTGACGAGACTATAAACATCAACTGGTACAATACATGTTCCAAACATCAGTATTCGCCAGTGCGCCCGTAGTTCTTATGACAACAATGCTGAAAGGAAGGATCATAAAAGAACATCAACAATCGTGAAATGGCAGCAAGAAACTGCCTGCTGTCTGTCGTCAAAGAAAACGCAGAGAGCTCAGCGAATTGAAAACGCAAGTCCACATCATATGCAAACCCTGTATGTAGCTGACCTGTCCAAAAAAAAATACTGTCCCTTCGCCGTTGCATATATGGTCCAGCGAAGTCCTGCGTAGTTGCATTTGAATACGAGCACCTTTTGGCAACGTCTACTCCGGTGGCTCCGCCATTGCGGAAGCGGGTCGAGTATCCCCATCAAAGCCTGCTCCCTCCGAATCTGTAGTCCATTCCTTCTCCGAGACGGTCCTGCTGACCGCGTCCGGAGGTGGTATGGACCGGGGAATAAGCTTCGGACCTCCTGTGCGGGTAAAGAAGTCTGACGTCCGGAGACCCCGTACCTCCCGGGGATCAACAGAGGTCATGTGTATGCCAGATGCCCTCTTCTGCCTGATCAGCTCTCGGACAGGAACCATCGCCGCATCACGGCAGGCTTCCTTGATATCGCTTCCAGACATGCCGGCCATCGCGTTGACAAGGTACTCCATATCAAAGTTTTCCCGATCTATCTTCGTGTCCTTCAATATCAGGTTCAAGATTCGGAGCCGCTGGGGCGCCGGCGGTAGATTGACGGGGAACTTCTTAGGCATCCGTCTCAGGATCGCCTCGTCGATATCCTGAATCCGATTCGTAGCTCCGAGGACGAGGACGCGCTGGGGCTCGCCCAGCGCGTTCGCCGATGTGAGGCCATCCCAGTGCGTCATGAACTCGGCCTTGACCATTCCGCTCGCCTCGTGCTCTCCGCTTCTTCGAGTCCCCAGCACCGCGTCAATCTCGTCGATGAAGACGATGGAGGGCTGCAGTTTTCTCGCAAGAGAGAACACGGCGTTAACCAGCTTATTGGAATCCCCATACCACTTCTCCGTCAAGGTAGAGATGTGCAGATTGATGAAGCATGCCCCGCTCTCGTGCGCCAGGGCTTTGGCGAGCATAGTCTTTCCGCATCCCGGCGGACCGTAAAGCAGAACGCCAGAAGGCGCCGAAAGAAGTGAAGATGTCTTTGAATAGAGGTGAGGCATCGTCAACGGGTATATGACCGACTCCTTCAGCTCTTCGATGATATCATCCAGACCCCCGATATCCTCGAACGAAACAGGAATGTCTTCCGGTGCGACCACATCCATGGCAATAGCTTGCTCATACGGAGTGAGCTCCAGGTCCTCCTTCCTTTGCCTGCGGCGCCGCCGTCCTTTCTTCCCCGACGAATCATCGTCATCCGAGTCGTCCGGGCCATCGAGCCTCCGTAGGATGGCCGCAGACTTGCGCCGTTGCTCCTCTCTCTTTTCCCTCTCGGGGTCGAGATCAATGCGCGACAGGAGATACCGGATCAGGAAATATGCGGAAGCAGACTGTTCCCGGCACGTCAGATCGCTCTCTCCAGGAGACACCCTCGTGGACTTACTGTGCCCGCGATCATCACCAGCTCCTGCAGGAACTGCTGCCACCGTCGGCCGGCTGACGCCATGGCTGTGGTCTAGGTGAGAAGAGGGAACGTAGCGACTGCAGCGGACAGACCGGTGGGTCTATCTCAGTAAGAGATATGGGAGGTAACGGGGGGGGCTGCAGGAGGATTGACAGCGGCAGGTCGGGATGCTCCATCGAAGCTGGACATGACCATGTGGCGGTGGTTGGGAGCCGCTGTGGCTGCCCGGAGCCCCGGCCGGCCCCGTTCCCAACCGGGTTACGGCGGTCACATGCTTGGCCACCTCAGCGCGCCGTGTTACAGGCCGATGATCGATCGATCTGGAGGCGGGACATCCCACGCGCCAGGGGGTTTGCTCGACCATACCGGCGCGCGCTCGACGGATCACTGACTGCGGCAAACGGTTTCCTTCGCGTGGGCCTGCGCTTTTGATATCTGTTGAGACAATGCCAAAGCGCAAGGCGGCGTCGAAAATCTCCGGTCTAGCCGACGAGGACGGCCAAGATGTGATGCAAACAAATGGAAATAAGGATGCGCCAGTCCACGAAGAACGCGTAGAGGAGCCACCCGTCAAGAGACCGAGGGGAAGACCGAAATCCGCTCCGCCAAAGGCCGCGGAGACCGACAACAGCGTTGCGAAAGCACGCGCGACGGTCGCGACATCGCCCAAGCAAGACACGCTCCCTAAGAAGCCCGCAGGAAGGGGGAGACCAAAAGCAGTCCGGGCGCAGCCAGAACCAGAACCGGAGCCAGAGCCAGATCGTCAAGTACCTGCAGATGTCGACAAGGGAGCCGCGCATGGTGTGTCCGTCGAGGAGGAAGCGCAACAGGGACAGTCAGATGCTTCAAATGATGAGCTCGACTCGCCCAAGAACGTCGCAAAGCCCAAACGCCCCGGCAGACCCCCAGGCAAGCGCGGTAGGAGAGCCGGCAGTACGAGGGAAGTCCGCACTGACGGCGAGTTCGAGTACACACCGACGGCCTCCAAACATATCGAAGCCTCAGACGAGCCTGAGAACGCGACGAAGAAACCTGCCGTTGGGCGACGAAGGGCTGAAACAGAAGAGAACCATGTTGTACCGGAAAGCGAAAAGTCCATGCCGGGGGTTGAGGAGACTATTCTTCCGGAGGAGCAGTCAGCATCCACCCAACCAAAGCCGGTCTCGCCTCTGAAATCTCGTGCCAATGGACACGCCACACCGCGAAACGTTCCAGATACCAACCGTAGTCGGGGTCCCGGGAGCGCTTCGGATACTGAGAAGATGGGAGAAGCGGAGCTGAGACGCAGACTAAATGACATGACGAAGAAATATGAGAGCCTGGAGGCAAAGTTTCGCGATCTTAGAGAGATAGGCATTGTGGAGGCAAATGCCAATTTAGAAAAGATGCGGAAACAGTGCGAAGCCACAGCAGCAGGTATGATGTACTGTCTCACTCGTGCACCGACATCTCTATTAACATCTGTTCAGCTTCAAATAAACTTATCCAATCCCTGAAGGAGGAGCTATCCGCACACAAAGCTCTAGGACAGCAGAGCAGAACTCTGCAGAAGAAGCTGAAAGAACGTGACACGGAAGTGGCCAATCTTGAGTCGAGGATCGAAGATCTCTCTGTGCAGCTCTCATCAGCCCAGTCCGAAATCAAGACGCTACAAAACAAGTTGGCGGCCGCTCGAAATGCGTCAGCAAATGTTGAGAGCATCAGCGCGAAGGTCCCTGGCAGTGCAGTTAAGAATAATGGAGCAAACCGCGCCGCTCTCGCCGCCGCCAGTGCAGAAGCAGCGCAGGCAGTTCAGATTGGGCAGCTGAAGGAGGATCTCTACAGTGATCTTACTGGGCTGATCATCCGAGACGTCAAGAAGAGGGAGTCGGATTATCTGTATGACTGCATTCAAACAGGTGTCAACGGAAGTAAGTCGATCGTACCCTGCTGGCTATGGATTCCTGGCTTACATGTCCACAGCACTCCACTTCAAATTGGCCGTTGGCAATAATTCGGACAGCAAAAAGACGAGTTACGAGCAAACGGAGTTCCACTATGTACCACTTCTGGATGAAAATCGTGACAGGGATTTGATGGATCTCTTGCCAGATTACCTCACCGAGGACATTACATTCTCACGACAGCAGGCTTCGAAGTTCTACAACAGGGTCGTTGACACCATCACAAAACGCCGGGCGGACCCTGGCAATTGAAGCAGGTCTTGATTTACGTAGATCTGGTGTGATTTTCGTTTCCGTATCCGCGTTAGCATGGTGTCAGGCGGGATGATATCCACGGCCCTTTTTCTGGCTTTGGTTTTACTTTCGTTGTAAGGAAGGCATGGAGTTGGTGTTGCATGCTATACCCGAGCTTGGAATACCCGGTGAAAATGAGGAGTATATATATAAGTAATATTTTGGCTTAAAGACTGTTCCTGGCGTTCTCAAGATCTACAAGATTGCAAGTAGGGTCCAAGTATTTCAGGGGTTCTGCGCGAGTGGCCGGGCGGGCCGCCGTAAAATGTGTGCAACATCCGGCCGTCGTCATTGGCCGTGAGCACTTGCGGACATTCAGATCACCTCCGCTGCCAGTCTCGACACGGGACAATGCGAGATCGATAGCCGAGACTGCCTTTTCCTTTCTTTCCTCCTCTTTTTTTATTATTTGCGTATTGTTTCCTGTGTCCCGGTCTTTGGGACCAATTCCACTCCTTTCCCGTGCTTCCGGAACCTGACTTCTCTCCAACGTGAGGCAGTCATGGCGCGTCTCGGCCGCGTAGGGTTCCTGACCCTGGCGGTGGTTTTCCACCTCATATACGTGTATTCGATCTTCGACATATATTTTGTCAGTCCGATCGTTAGCGGCATGAGATCCTTTGGGGTGGAGCGAGAGCCTGGAGCCGAAGCGCCTGCGAAACGTCTCGTCCTCTTCGTCGGCGACGGCCTACGCGCCGACAAGGCCTTCCAGCCCTTCCCCGACCCGTCGCCGCCGGAGGGTACCGAACCTGATCCCGACAGCCTCATTTATCTTGCACCGTTTGTACGATCGCGCGCTCTTTACCACGGGACATTTGGTGTTTCACATACGCGGGTACCGACCGAGTCAAGACCCGGCCATGTTGCGCTCATCGCGGGGCTGTACGAGGACGTCTCAGCGGTGACAACGGGATGGAAGCTAAACCCGGTGAATTTCGACAGCGTTTTCAATCGCAGCCGGCACACGTGGAGCTGGGGTAGTCCTGACATCCTGCCGATGTTCAAGGAGGGGGCGGTTCCCGGAAGGGTCGATGCGGAGACATACGGCGAGGAGGCGGAGGACTTCACATCGGACGCGACGCAGCTGGACACCTGGGTGTTCGACAAGGTCAAAGAGTTCTTTGCGTCTGCCAGGAACGACCCTGAACTGGATGCGAAGCTGAGGGAGGATAAGGTGGTGTTCTTCCTGCATCTACTCGGCCTCGACACGACCGGTCACGCCTACCGCCCATACTCCAAGGAGTATCTGCATAATATCAAGGTGGTAGATCAGGGAGTAAGGGAGATCACCGAGCTAATTGAGAATTTCTACGGCGACGGCAAGACGGCTTTTATCTTCACGGCGGATCATGGAATGAGCGACTTGGGTAGCCACGGTGACGGCCATCCAGATAATACCCGCACACCTCTGGTGGCTTGGGGATCCGGCGTTGCGAAGCCAAAGCCCGCAAAAGCAGGTGAACCTTCTGGTCACGAGGATGGATTCTCGTCTGACTGGGGTCTCGACCATATCCAGAGGCATGACGTTGCACAAGGTGACGTCGCCCCCCTCATGGCGTACTTGGTGGGGCTCGATTTTCCCGTCAACTCTGTTGGACAGCTACCCCTGGATTATATAGATGCGAGCCTCAAGGAGAAGGCATTGGCGGCCCTGGCTAATGCGCAGGAGGTTCTGGAGATGTATCGCGTCAAAGAAGAGAAGAAGCGAGAAGCACTCCTCCGATTCAAGCCGTATGGACCGTTGGCAGGCGATCAGAATTCGATTGAGCATCACATTTCTGAGATCAAGGCTCTGATCGCCAAGGGTGAGTTTGAGGAGTCGATTTCCAAGTCGTCTCAGTTGCTGTTGACGGCACTGGACGGCCTGCGCTATCTGCAGACGTACGACTGGCTGTTCCTGCGGACCATCGTAACCGTGGGGTACTTGGGATGGATCGCCTACGCCCTAACGACCGTAATTGACCTCCATGTTCTGCACGGCTCGTCGGAATCTAATCGCACGACGTTCAGCACGATGGTATTTTCGTCAATCCTCGTTGTCCTGTTCTCCATTTTCCTGTACCAGCGGTCATCATGGCGATACTACGCCTACGGCATATTCCCTGTCTTTTTCTGGGAGGAAGTGTTTGCGAGAAGGAAGGCTCTGGTAGCCGGTCGTGAGATTCTCCTGAGTCATGTCCACTCATTAGGAGGATATGTGACGTTTGGGTTGCAAGCATTGGCTTTTGTTGGTTTATTGGAGGCACTGGTGAGTCGAACAACATCCACAAGCCGACTATGATGCATTGACGGGTAAACACATGGGAAGTCTTCTAGCTGACACCACCTATAGGTCCAGTCGTATTTCCATCGTGAAATCTTCACCATCTGTTTTATAATTGCGGCCTTCTGGCCCCTGCTGTACGGGACGGATTTCATATTAAAGAATAAGCTCCTTTCAGCCACATGGGCGGTTGGCTGTGGGCTAATGAGCATCTTTACGCTGCTTCCCGTTGTGAAAACGGAGAGTATTGGCACGATGTATGATCAGCTTTTACCCCAAATTGCATTGCCCGCAACACTCGTGTGGTGACTTTTTTTCTGACTGGTGGCTTTCACAGAACTCTGGGCGGTTTGCTCATGTTTCTGACGGGGGTATTGTACCTGGTCTTCGAGGAGACTTTTGCACGCAATTCTAGATCACGTCACGGTGCTTCGAGCACTGTCAGCAGCAGCCGTGGTTCGCGGATAATTATGGGCATGCAGGTATGATAACACTCGATGTGTTTGCTTTCCGCCCTGGAAGTCTTTCCGGGCCCTTCGATTCTCGACTGTGCTGACCAGACAAATTGATTTATGCAGGTCGGCATGGTCCTTCTAGCTCTAATTGTCACGCGATCCAGTGCTGCATCTCTGCAGGCTAAAAAGGGTCTTCCACTTGGCAACCAAGTGGTTGGCTGGCTCGTTATGGGTAGGTTGTCTCGAGTGGTCTGCGACCTTTTGTCATCGCAATTTACTCACGAGTGCACCGTCATGTAGTCGTTTCACTCTTGCTTCCATTCGCCCACCGCTTGTATCCGAATAGCAACTACTTGCACCGCCTTATGGTGATCTTCCTTGCATTCTCGCCGACCTTCATCATCCTCACCATCTCTTATGAAGGGCTTTTCTACTTTGTGTTCTGCATGACTCTGCTTACCTGGGTCCGGCTTGAACATGCCATATATGTGTACCAGAAAGTATCGATGTCGGAGGAACGTCGCCAGAACCACACTGATCCGGCGGCTGTTGCCTCTTCAGCGTCGCAGGAGACAGGCGAAGATGCGTCTAGCACCAAATCTAAGGCCGGTTCTACAGCAACAGCGACCGTAGACTCCCAGGCGTACCAATACCGCACCCTCACCACCTCCGATGCACGTGTGGCGCTCTTCTTCTTCTTCCTCCTCCAATCCGCCTTTTTCAGCACGGGAAATATCGCTTCCATCTCGTCTTTCTCACTTGACAGCGTGTACCGGCTTATCCCAGTCTTCAACCCTTTCAGCCAAGGTGCGCTGCTCATTCTCAAGCTTCTCATCCCCTTCGCCATCATCAGTGCAAACCTGGGAATCCTGAACCGTAGGCTTGAGGTCGCTCCCAGCGCCCTGTTTATGGTGGTCATGTCCATCTCGGACATCATGACACTCAACTTCTTCTACATGGTCCGAGACGAAGGTTCCTGGCTCGAGATCGGCACGACAATCAGCCATTTCTGCATTGCGAGCTTCCTGTGCACGTTTGTCGCTGGACTCGAGTTCCTGAGCGAGGTGTTCATCAGCGGTGTCGATGTCGGGATCAGCTCACCTTCTACGAGTCTTTCCAAGGCCAGAACAGCAATCACAGACGCTGTCAAGAGCAGTGGGCTCGTCAATGGTTCTGTCGACAGCGTATCCCCCTCGGAGAGCGATGGGGTGTCGCAGCCCGTCACGAATGGGGCAGGTACAGCGGATAACAGTACTGCAATGACTAACGGTACAGCACATTCTGACAGCAATGTCTCTAATTCCATACCACAATGATATATCTACTAGTTTAATTTAACGATTAGAATTTAGAACTTCCATATCAGACTTTATCATCTCCTGCTCAATAAACTGCCATCTCCCGCAGTATGATTCGATAGATCCTCGCGTCCGTGAAGTCGGTTCCTCATGACTACATTTGTTCCCCCGAAGAAAAAACATGATCTGACCCAGACAACTGGGCGACAGCATGGCCCAAAAGACACAAGATATGGCATTCTTCTGGTATGAAATTGCCCGCCGTGCACCTACAGGACGGGTTTCACCTGTTGTGCGCCATAATACCACGGTTCAGGTGCCCAATGATCAATCGTAGAATCCAGACAACCTGAACACCAGCACGGGGGATTTCGGGCTTACCCCGGACAGACTGCCGTAGCTCTCCCTTCATTTAGAAGCCAGTAAATGGCACACACGGGTATTTGATGCCGCAGTCCAGTCCAGTCCACAGTGTGATTCTGTTCAGATGTACTGTATCTTCCCGATAGTTAGATTAGACTTGCTTCCTTGGATCCATCCACTAAGCCTCTATGAAGTACAGTACAAAGTCAGGTCCAATGTGCATGTGTCTGTCGGAGAAAGCGGGCTGCAGCTCGATCGAACAATGGACGTTTATGGCATATACGTAGGATGAAAAATATACTTAAGTGAAGAAATAATGGTCATTCTCCACAACCTCTCCCTCCCGTCCAATTAATAATCGACGTCAGCGCGAGCTTTCGCTAAAGGCTTGCCGATGGCCAGGGCTCCAAACTACCTCCTACCTACCTACGTAATCATGAACTCACTATACTCGGTTAACAGTAGTAGTAGTAGTAGCAGCAGTAGTAACAGTATTCCATTCATCAATTGGGACAAGGCCCCAGGCTGAACTAAAGATATTTAATCTCCGCCATCTGTCCAACCAACCAAACCAAACCAAACCACACACGCTCCGCAACCCCGCGTTTTTTTCCCCTTCACCCACATCATTTTCACATGCCCCGGATTACTCACTCCGAATGGAGTACTGTTGTGTCGGACATGCACGCAGCGCAGCCTAGAACCCTACCTGATCCACCCTGCAGGCGCCCAGTAGTAGTAGTTAGGTAGCCGACAAGCCAGGCATCTTACCTTACTCCCTCCCCTTGTCTTCCTCGCACTACTGGATGGATGGATGGATGGATGGATTGGAGCCAATCGTCTTGAAGAAGAGAAGAGCAGAGCAGCGACGCAACGCAGGCAGTTCCCTACTTAGCTTTACTGAAAACTCTGCTGGCTACTGCCAGCAGGCTTGTGAATGTGAGTGCCTCGGCTATTTATTTGTGAAAACGAGATGAGGATGAGGATTGGGATGGGAATGAGAGGAAGACGAGGTCAGGGTACAGTGCCTGGGCTATTCGGGTACCTAAGTAGAGTCAGTGGGAAAAGAAGGTAAGGATAAAGCGCATCATCTGAACAGGGTAAAAAGAATGTTCATTTCTTCTTCTCTTGAAGAAGGCTTGCTTGTTTCAGGTTCGTCTCTCTCTTAAGTGTGGAGTAAGTAGCTCAGAAGGTTAGGTTAGGTTAGGTAGGTAGGTACCCGCTGCCTCTTCCCTGGAGGGCAGTTAGTTGCACCTGGGGATTATTATCACCATCCATCTCCTTCGCGCCCGCGTCCGGAAAGCGACATGCGCCTGGAGAAGGTATTGTAACCCTGAACATGTGGTCAGGACCTGGTATGTACTTAGAAGCTCAGTTAACGAGCATCGCGCTTCGCGTGCGGGTAGTAATTAGGTAGATACTGGCCCGTTGGTATGAGGCATTGGTATAGTTAAAACCTAGAGATTTCAATAGAGTCTCTCGGTTTATACTGCGTACCGTCATCGTAGTAGGGGAAGAGCATGTGAAAATCATTGTACTGTACATCCATCCATATTGCTTACTGTGCAGAGCTCGCTGCATGATGAACCCAGGGCTTCCAAGCAACTGTCACGAGAGTCCGGAGAAAGTTTCAGACCTCCATTGACTGACAGTATGTAAACCTTTTCTTCTCTATACCAGTCGCAAGGTAATATACATATAACTGCGCTTTCTGGCACACTGTATGTAGAAGTATACCGGGCGTACGGAAAACAGAAATAGATCGCTGTTCAACTGAGGTGGAAGAAAATGCAGGCAGCCAGCTGTTCGCGGATCAAGCGTCCAGTCCAGACTGCTACTTGTCCATGGAGAATGCTGGTGTCCGGGACTTCTGCAGGAACGAGTGTCGAAGACGAGAGGAGAGAGGGATACTAATAATACATAGTGCATGTACTGTACCTACTGGATAGAAGAACAGACAATGTAGGACAGGACCTGATCCACGGGAGGGGACGGCAGAGCGCTCTGTAGGGGCGACAGAGGGCGCCGGGAAGCCCGGGCCGGGGCGCCTCCAAAAGGCCCAGCGGGGAGCAGCCGTTCTGCAGCGGCGCGTCCGGCGCCCTCGCTAGCTAGGCGGCCCCCCGCGTGTCGGCGACTCCTCCCGCAACCACTGCTCGGTTGGGGACCGATGGAGTAGCCTGTCTCGTGTAGGAGATTCGTTGCTGGCATTATCATCGCCATTATTGCCATCAGCATCGTCGTCACAGACCAGTCTGTCCGCAGTCGCTGCGCTCGCGTACCTGGGGTCTCTTTACCCCAGTCCTCCTGACCCCCCCAAAAGTCACCGCCTGCCCCTCTATTGCCGCAAGCTTCGCACGGGGCCGTCGTCCACACCATCGCCGCTCCGGGCTCTTCAGATCCCCTATCGTCTTTGCTCCGCACCCATCTCTTAGCTGTCTCAGCCCTCGTCTCCAGCTGGGCGTCGTTCCTCTCCCTTCCGCACCCTCCACCGTCCAACGCGTCGTATCCGAGTTCCTGTGTGGTGCCAACCCAGCCATTCCCCCCCGGTTCTGGCCGCGTCCGTTCCTTCGACTGGCTGCGCTCCCTCGACTGTGGGCAGGGACGGGCAAGAAGACACGCTGGAAGTCGGAGCACGGGATTCTCAGTCTTCCATCGTCGCTGCTTTCCACCTCCCCTCGTTCCTCGCGCACGATTTCCCTCTGCCGTCCCGGACCGCATAGCTGCCCGTCTGCATGCTTGATGGATAACTTCCCGCCATGAGTTCGACCGAAGAACCTCGTCCTGAACAACCGGCCGTCACCCAGCCCAGTCCTGCTACCAGTAACAGTGGTTCCGCGAGTACCCCCGCGGCTGCGCGGAGCAGCCGTGGCCCAAACTCAGGTCATACGAGTTTCAGAAGGTGGGTGTGAATCTCCGCAGCTGCTGGTGTGGTGCCTTTTTTTGCGGGTGCCTGGTCAGGGATATAAACGGGAGGACAGGAAAAAGGAGGTGGGCGTGGGAGAGTTTCTAAAAAGAAAGATTGGAGTATTACACATTTGCAAGATATATATGCTGATCTCTGTCGGTTCGCGTTCCAGGCAACGTGCGTCGCGCGCTTGTGAGGTATGTTCCGTCGCTTTCTTGGGGTGGACGCGACCTGGTCGTTTTACCTCGGTCTACCTACCGCTTGCTTATCTGCCTGCATACATCCACTTTTTTGGTTTATCAATCAATCCCAGAAACACAGCTCCATAAAAAAAGAACAAATGTGACTGACAAAAGGCTTTCTGATGCTTCTCTTTTATCTAGACTTGCCATGCTAGGAAGGTCAGTCCCCCGCATCCGGCATGTCGTCCGTCTTCGCGACCAAATTGATAGCGCAGGCCGTCGCCTGCAAGAGCAACATACATACTGACAGGAGGTTCCCCTGTGCAGGTCCGATGTGACGCCGCCAGCCTTGGGGTGCCATGCACCAACTGCGTGGCCTTTTCAATCGAATGCAGGATTCCGACACCCAAGCGGAAGAAGAACCAGGCCAAAGCCAAGGATGGCAGCGGGTACGTCTCGTTGCATGCTCATCTCATCTTCCCACTTTCCGCCCGACTACAGTTGCTTACCCCCCCTTCCTCATGTAGCGACGAGCCCAACGACAGCGCTACTGATGGCCTCCCGAGGAGGGACCCAAACGATCGCTTTGGCTTCAGACCAAGACAAATCTCCGTTGACGGGATGCCGGCGGCAGCACTATCGGACTCACAGGCAGCTCAACAGGCCTCATATAATGCATCGCAGACACAATTCATGAAACCAAAGTTTTCAAGAGCTCCCATCAAAGAAGCCGGAAGGGTCGCGTATCTGGGCGAATCGTCCAATCTGTCACTCCTCGTCCAGGATAAGCATGGAACGACAGACGTCGTGCACTACCCTCTACCGGAACACATCAAAGGATCCAGAGCGAGACTGACGGATCTGGATAACTTGGAGATTGATATCCTACACCAAAGGGGGGCGTTCCTGCTTCCACCAAAACACCTATGCGACGAACTCGTTGAGGCCTATTTTAAATGGGTTGCACCCGTTGTGCCGATAATCAACCGGAGTCGTTTCATGCGACGGTATCGCGATCCGAAGAACCCGCCATCTCTCCTACTGCTGCAGGCCATTCTCCTTGCTGGATCAAGGGTATGCAATAACCCGCAGCTGATGGACCAGTCCGGTTCCACGACTTCCGCGGCAATGACCTTTTACAAGCGCGCAAAAGCCCTGTACGACGCCAACTACGAGGATGACCGTGTCACGATCGTGCAGGCGTTGACGCTGATGGGCTGGTATTGGGAAGGTCCCGAAGGTTGGTCCTGCGGAACCAATGCTCTACCTACGTTTCATGTCTCTACTTCTCTCTGACACGGTCCAGATGTCACCAAAAATGTTTTCTACTGGAGCAGAGTTGCCATCATCGTTGCTCAAGGCTCTGGCATGCATCGGAGGTGAGTCACTTTGGCTCAAGAGCTCTGGAATGATCGCTTCGGAGCTTACGGCTGACAGCTGATTAGTGTGGAGAACTCGCAACTGAGCAAAGCCGATAAGCGGTTGTGGAAGCGCATTTGGTGGACTCTCTTCACAAGAGATCGCTCTGTTGCGGTTGCGCTTGGACGGCCAATCACCATCAACACGGACGACTCGGACGTAGAGATGCTGACCGAGGATGACTTTATCGAAGATGAAGATGACATGCCAGCCGAATACCCTCCTGATCCAGTGCATGTTCAGTTCTTCCTTCAGTACGTCAAGCTGTGTGAGATCATGGGCCTTGTTCTTTCGCAGCAGTATTCGGTGGCGTCCAAGTCGAGGCGCAACAATGCGATCGACTTGACTCATTCGGATATGGCGCTGGCGGATTGGCTGCAGAATTGTCCCAAGGAAGTGTGCTGGGCACCGTCCCGACACCACTTCTGGGCAGCGCTGCTACATGCAAATTACTAGTAAGTTCTTTGATCATCGGGGACGAAGAAAGCACATTGTATAAGAGAAAGCTGACGTGGGCAGCACCACTTTGTGCCTCTTACATAGAGCACATATGCCACCTGCTACATCCGCTTCGAACGGCCGAGTGGATGAGATGGCGTATCCGTCACGGACCATCGCCTTCCAAGCCGCTTGCATGATAACGTCCATAATCGAGAACCTGCAGGCACACGACGAGATACGACTCACGCCTGCGTTCATGTAAGTTTCTCTTCTCTTTTCCTCGGCGAAGAACTCGTGAGGCCAACTTGTGCGTAGTGTCTACAGTTTGTTTTCCGCCTTGATCATGCACGTCTACCAAATGCGATCATCTGTGCCGTCCATTGTGGCAGCCTGCCAACAGAGGATCAATATCTGCATGCAGGCGCTCAAGGATGTGTCCAGAGTCTGGCTTGTGGCGAAGATGGTCCACACCCTGTTTGAATCCATTCTGGGCAACAAGGTGCTTGAGGAACGCCTTCAGAAGGCGGCGGGCAAACGGCACCAGAGGGTGCGACCGGAGAATCCTCCGCCGCCGCCGCCGACGAAGAGGCCCGATCCGCCGCCCAATCCGCCGGCCAAACGCAAGTTTGACGATATGGACATCGGGTTGCCGAATGGAGGTCCTACGCCTCCAGTCTCGTACGAACGCTCTCGTCCCCAGACACCAGTTGTCACTCCGTCCAGGGACTCTGGCCAACCTCCGGCTCAACAGTCCATGGGCTCGGTGCATACGTCCCCGAACGCACAGCGCACGCAGCAGGATGCATTCGGGGCGGGGACTTCGCGTGGGAACACCAGGCCAACAACTCCCTTTAATCCCTCCTTCTCCGTGCCTGCAACGCCCCCGGATCTCTTTCTCGTCACTCGTGACTCCCCCAATATCTCACAGTCCCTTTGGGAGAACTTCCAGCCAGACCAGCTGTTCCCCGACGGGACGAACATATTCCCTGACCTGACGTCACCGCCCACAAACTCTGTGGACCCGCAGCTGCAGATGCCATCACAGCTTCAGGCTCAGGACATGCAGCAGCGTTCGATGATGATGGATCAGCAGCAGCAGCAACAACAACTACACTCTCGCAACCCCCACGGGACCCAGGACAGCCCGCAACTTCTATCTGGAATGCCTGCGGGGATGGGCGGCGCACAGTCCCAACAACAGATGTTTGCTAACCAGAACCAGCATTCGTGGCCAATGCAGGGTCTGGATGCTTCCCTGGCTGGGACCGGGCTGGACGCCTCGAGTCAGGATGATAACTGGAGCAGTAGCTCTCGGGGTCAAGGGCCGACCGCGCCGACGACCCTCAACGTCGAGGACTGGTATTATTTCGTGATGTCGAGACATATCTAGCGATGATGTACTAATTCGTCGCCTTTAGGTTTCAATTCTTTGGTATCAACGGGAGCTTTGGCGACATGGCTACGGATCCGCTGTGATGATACCCTTCTTGACAGGTTTCCTTTCTTCTCGGTCCGTTAACACCCGCTTATGACCTGTACAACAGTATCCGTTTTCCCGGTGGTGTTGTTCCTTATGCTGCGACGTGCAGCCATTCTTTCAGGTTCCTCCTTGTGTTCGACAACCAGGTATTTGTTATCATCTCTCTACCGACGGATGGAGGTTCGGGCAACCCCAAAATAATCTTTCCACAGTGTATTTGGATACCATTTACGTCTATATATTCCACAAATTCTCTGCAACCTTGAACTTTGGGGCACTGAATTACGCCACATGCACATCGGACCTGTGGCCTTTCTTCTCATTCATGGTTGCTACCCGTTGTGCCCAAACGAGCTCCGGGCTATTTTTTTTTTTTTTTTTTTTTTTTTTCACCGGACAATTGCATTTGCTGAAGCTGTTATCGTGCTGTTTTGCTGCCTTTGTGCTTTTGGGCTCTAGGGCTGGGTGGTGAGCCAGGCGGACTGATTCGAGGACCAGACGGTTGACCTGTTTGGACTGTGAAACCTTGGAGAATCCGGGGGAGTTTATATATCGGAAAATGTGGAAATGTGTTCTGGTCATTTCCTTGGCTGTGTTTCTATCTTTTGCCGGGTGCTCCTTGGGTAGGATCTGGATCAGTTTCTCGAGTTCTACCATGTATATAAGGTTACAGTACCTAATCTTTGTGTGACGGGGAGAGCGGCCGCTCGTACGGCCCGTCAATCGCACGAAATAATCTAGAGATTTGGAGGTGCAACACTGTACCGCCAGACAGGGCATCTCGGAGACCCGTTCCATGCTTGTTCGGCTTGTGAAGACCGGATTGTCCTCCAGTAGTGGCCCGTTAGCGCAGATGACGGAATCGCCCCTGCGAAAAGCAGGCGAACCAGAGCGCGGCGTTTGCGGGGCGGTCAGCACGTTCCGTTTGATCTCCGCAGTCACCACCGCCCTGCCCTTTGGGACCAACCCGCAAATCTGATAGCTGCGTCTCTCTTTTTTTCTCATCTCCTCCCGTCAGCTCCCTGAATTGTCTTGTCTGCTGGTCGGTGGCTGCGACGCCTTCACTGTCCCGTCGTTTTCCCATCCGCCGCCCCTCGTCTCCTCCTCACCTGACTCATCCCATCGCCCTCTCCTGCCCCGCCCCGCAGCGATGTCGGCGTCAGGATCGGGGGCGCCCAGCGCCGCCGCAGCCGCGACGACGACGACGGGAGAGAAAGCCAATGCTTCGAAGAAGGCCTTTCCTCACGTTGACCTCGACGGGCACAACTTGCCCCCGTCTCCGGCTCCTTCGACACCGCGCTCGGGGCGACGTTACGCGCTTGCCACGGAGCTCGTGTACACCGAAAGCAATGACCAGTACCATGCGAGCAGTGTGCCGATTTATCAGGTAGGGCGCTTCGCAGTTGTTGCAGTTTCTGATATCTACTAGAAGAGGAGATTACTGATACGTCTGGATGTAGACCGCTACGTTCAAGCAGACCTCCGGCGGCGGAGGCGGGGAGTATGACTACACGCGCTCTGGCAATCCGACCAGGACGCACCTCGAGCGGCACCTGGCAAAGATCATGTCCGCGCAGCGCGTCCTCGCCGTCTCTTCCGGTATGGCTGCCCTGGACGTCATCATGCGGCTGCTCCATCCCGGAGACGAAGTCATCACCGGTGACGACCTCTACGGCGGCACGCACCGTCTGCTGAAGTACCTGTCGACGCACGGCGGGATCGTGGTCCACCACGTTGACACGACGCAGCCGGAGAATGTGCGGAAGGTGCTCAACTCCAAGACGGCCATGGTGCTGCTCGAGACGCCCACGAACCCGCTCATCAAGATCGTCGACATCCCGCGGGTCGCGGTGCTGGCGCACGAGGCGAACCCGAGCTGTCTGGTCGTGGTCGACAACACGATGATGTCTCCTCTGCTGCTCAACCCGCTGGAGCTGGGCGCCGACATCGTCTACGAGAGCGGCACCAAGTATCTGTCTGGCCACCATGACCTGATGGCCGGTGTGATCGCGGTGAACGACCTCGCCCTGGGCGAGAAGCTCTACTTCACGATCAACGCGTCGGGCTGCGGGCTGTCGCCGTTCGACTCGTGGCTGCTGATGCGCGGCGTCAAGACCCTCAAGGTCCGCATGGAGCAGCAGCAGGCCAACGCGCAGCGCGTCGCCGAGTTCCTGGAGTCGCATGGCTTCAAGGTCCGATACCCCGGACTGCGCTCGCACCCGCAGTATGAGCTGCACCACTCGATGGCCCGAGGCGCCGGGGCGGTGCTCTCCTTTGAGACGGGCGACGTTGCGATGAGCGAGCGCATCGTCGAGGGCGCGAAGCTGTGGGCCATCAGCGTCAGCTTCGGGTGCGTCAACAGCCTGATCAGCATGCCCTGCCGGATGAGCCACGCCAGCATCGACGCCAAGACGAGGCAGGAGAGAGCCATGCCGGAGGATCTCATCCGGCTCTGCGTGGGCATCGAGGATGCGGACGATCTGATCGATGACTTGAGGAGAGCGGTAAGTGACGGGCTTGGGTCCTTCTGTCTGTTGGCACTGTTGTCTAACTTCTTGCAGCTCGTGCAGGCTGGCGCGGTTAAAGTGACGATGGACGGCTTCCAGGCGGTCAACCACACCCCGGAGGATCAGGAGGCTGCTTCTTCAGCTGCATGATTTTACTTGATCTTTGATCTTCTTATGCTGTCACGTCATCTTTTCTTCATTTGCGGGATATCTCTGTGCGGGCGTTCGTGTGGGGTAAATTTTTTTTCCTTTTTTTTTTTCAATTGATATGATCGTCACCGGAGCGTTGCTCCTTTCGGGTTTTTGGAATAGATGTACAGTTACTCTCACTGTATAGAAGCAATGCAGATCCGTGGTGACAAAGCATCGGCTCCCATTGCTCGCGGAGCCTGGACCGTCCGACCGCGGGGCCCGGCCGCCCACGCTCTCAGCCCGCTATTCCCGAAGCAGACTAGTGCACCCGGCATCGGAGACCGGCCGGCGCTGACTGGCGGGCGCCCGGTCGTCGCGCTGGGATGCGATGAGATGATTCAAGACGCTGCTTTTCTTGCGCCGGGTTTTTTCTGGTCCCTGTCTGCCTGTCGACATGATGTATAGTTAATCTTGGTCGCCGTCTCGAGAGGCTTTTCCCCTTATTCCCGGTTGCATATGGACATACTCAAATTCTTAATGTAACGAGTCGCGTGCTCACTTTCCCTACAAGATAAAGAGGGGGTTGAAAATATCCAACGGTTCTTTTTTGTCGCCTTGCCTTTCGCCTCCTTTTCAGTCACACTCGAGCCGAGATAATGACTCGCGATGCGGCTATGCAGGATGCTGCTGGATCCAGCGCTGCCATCGTTCCTGTCTCGGACCGTCCTGCATCCAAATCGGCCGCTCCCAGGTCCTGGAATACGGACAGCTTGGGGCTGCGGTTCGGCGTGGATGTCGCGAGTGCGACGACGGCCGGGGCGTTGATCTGCCCCATCATCACGATCATTGATCGGTAGGAGTCGTTTCTGCTGGTGATACAATGGTGATGCTCACATCGCGCGCCGGCAGTGCCATCATCGAGAAGGCCGCCAAGGGCATCCCCATCACCCGCACCACGACGTCCTGCCTCCGGACCATGGTCACCCGCCCCGGCAGCTTCTTCCTCACCACGCCGTTCCTGCTCATCTACACCCTCTATACCACGACTTACCTGACCGCCAATGCCATTGACACGGTCACCTCGACCGTGCGGAACCAGCCCTTCTCGACGGTCTTCCCCGGAACGGCCAAGTTCGTGACCACAACGAGCGTGAACATGGCCATCTGCATCTACAAGGACGCCCGGTTCGCGAAGATCTTCGGACCGTCGTCTCCTTCTTCCTCCTCCTCAAACCCTACCGCGGCCGCCGCTGCCGCCGCTGCAACCGCAGCCAAGAAGATCCCCAAGATCTCCTACGGCCTCTTCGGCCTCCGCGACAGCGTGACCATCTTCGCCTCCTTCAACGTCCCCGCCCTGATCGCGCCCTCGATCCCGGACTCCTTCGCCCCCTCCCCGGCCCTGAAGCTCTCCGTGGCCCAGTTCGCCTGCCCCGCCCTCATGCAGTTCGTCAGCACCCCGATGCACCTGCTCGGCCTGGACCTGTACAACCGCCAGCCCCCCGGCGGGCTGGGGTGGCGCGCGCGGCTGGCCCGCGTCCGACGCGACTACGTGCCCAGCTCGTTCGCGCGCATGGGCAAGATCGTGCCGGCGTACGGGGTCGGCGGGGTCGTGAATACGCGGATGCGGGCGGCGCTGATGGGGCGGTTGGAGAGGATGGCGGAGGAGGGGGAGGGTGAGGTTGGGCGGGGGAGGGTTGCCATATAGATGTAATGTAGATCGGCTCTGTAGAGGTTTAGAGGAAGGTTTCCTTTTTTTTTTTTTTCTTAGTAGATTTCTAGAGTTTCTTGCTATTTCCGTACTAATTAAGAACTAAGATGAGTTACGAACGAGCTTGTCATGCTTCCTTGATTCGCCTGTGTTCATCTGCTGTACAACTACGTTCGTGGTTTTTTTATTCATACAGGAAACTCTATGGCACTAAGGTTATATCCCCTTCCACGCCCTTACTATTTAGAGGGAGTCACGAATATATGTCACGATCTGGAATGTGCTGTGTTGTACAGTACATGTACAGTACTTGTCTCTGGGATTTCCATCGTTTCTTTTTCTGGTTCGATTTTTTGTTTGTTCTGTACTGTTTCTCATAAAACACACATGCTCAATGACCACCATTCATCTATGTTCTGTAGTATATAGTCGATCCCCAGACTCATCATCATCATCAATCAGATTCGCACAACCTCCCGCACCCGCCGGTCCTTGTCCACCACCAACCGCAGCTGTCTCCCCCGCCAGTCCCCCTCGGACGCCGCGGCGGACTCCGAACGATCCGTGTCCGGCGCGGGCTTGAAGACGCCCTCGCGGAGGGTGTCGGTGTAGAGCTCGTAGGAGGGGTAGTCTACAGTCATCCCTTTAGTATGGCTATATGGTTTCTTTTTTTTCCTTTCCTCTTTCGGGAAAAAAGGGAAAGAGGGGGGGGGGGGGGGGGGGGCATACACCCGTCGACGAAGCGGTTGACCTGCTCCTCGGTCATGCCGGTGCCCTTGACGGCGCGGAGGGCGCGCTCCTGCTCCTGCCGCCAGTCGTAGACGAAGTGGGTGTTTTGGGCATCGCTGGTTTTTCGTCTGTTAGGCTTCCTATGGAGTATATATTATAGGGTCTGTGTATACGTACATGTGGATCAGGGCGTCGAGTTGGCTGGTCGATACCAATTGAATCAGCATATAACCCCGAAATCTGGTAGGATAAGGAAGAAGAAAGGAATCTTACTCCGTCAAAACATCATATCTCTTCAACGCCTCGTTGACCACCCTCACGTCCTCGAACTTGACGTACCCCAGCCTCCCATCATAGTTTCCACTCTCCCTCGCCCGCACCGCAGCCTCCCACCGCTCCTGCAGCGTCTTCTCCTCCAGCGCGCGGAACCCGACGCACCATCCTTCGAAGATCACCACCTTCACTTTCTCCTCTCCTTCCTTGTTGTTCACAACCTCCCACCGCTCCTCCGGCACGCGGTCCCCCTGCCCACAGAACGCGGACTTGTCGTACTGCGGGATCGCGGTGGGTTTGTTGGCGCGGAGCGCGGCGAAGACGCGCTCGCCCAGCGCGAGGTCGTGCGTCGACGGCTGCCCGCGGTGCTGGAGGAGCGGGTTGTCGGGGTGTGCGGCCGTCAGCGCAACTTGGTCGGAGTGCGTGAGGTAGATGTCGTCGAGGGAGAGGGTCACCGTTGGTAAAGAGTAGGGCGGGGAGCGGAGGGTGTGGTGCAGGTGGGAGACCTAGCTCATTACATATTTCTTCTTAGTATGTACACATACGTTGTATATATTTCTCACAGTATACATGGATGGGACGTACGTACAAGCGTCGTTTTGCCCGCGCCCTGCACGCCGTTCAGGCCGAGGAAGAACGGGGGCGGGTTCGGGTTCGAGGCGTGCCGGGCCTGGTGCGCCTGCAGCCGCTCGAGCAGGAAGGGGATGCAGTGCTGGGATTTGTCGTCGATGATGTCGGGCATGTCTCTCTCTCTCTCTCTCGCGGATTTTTTGGACAGGGTCAATTGATGATTTTTTTTAATCTGGAGGTGGTGTGTATGTACGGGTAATCTATATTTGCGAGCCTCTCCCCGATCGGGGAAATCTGGGGAAGTTCCCGGCGGAGAGAGGAGGGGGCGGCAGGCGGGCGGGGAGAAAGTTGTGCCTGGTTCGTTAGGGCTTACGGAGGAGGCTCCGAGGTCGCCAGGGCTGTGTACGTACAGGACACTGTACGGTATAAAGTCACTACTGTGTATTCCGGTAGAGAGATCTCGCGATGCCAGACCACAGCGATCGGGTCAGCACGTTGAAAACATCATGTCCGATCACATGAGTCAGCACGACTCGGAGAAACGACCACCGGACGGACCAGCCCAGCAGCATGTGACAGGCTAACCGCATCGGGTGCCGCAGCAGCTCCGCCGAGCGCTGCAGCGACGAGCCGAGGTTCCCTGCGTGCCGAGCTGCTAGCTGCTCCTCCATCTCGCGTCTCATATGCTACCCCGGGAGCCCTCGTCTCCTTGTCCTCCGTAGCTCCTGTCATCCATATCTTATCTTCCCTGTTCTTCTTCTCCTGTTCCTGTTTTCTTTCTTCCTTTAAACCCCGATCTTCCTCCCCTTGAGTCGTCCTTCGTAGCTACCCCCTCATACCTGCGCGCCATGTCCGAGCTGCGCTTCGACAACCAGACCGTCGTCATCACCGGTGCCGGCGGCGGCCTGGGCAAGGCATACGCGCTCTTCTTCGCCTCGCGCGGCGCCAACGTCGTCGTCAACGACCTGGGCAGCTCCCACGTCGGCGAGGGCAAGTCGTCCAAGGTACGTCGTCCTGAAAACTCCCATCGATGCGAATGACGTCTGACGCCGTGCAGGCCGCAGACCAGGTCGTCGAGGAGATCCGCGCCGCCGGCGGCAAGGCCGTCGCCAACTACGACAGCGTCGAGAACGGCGAGGCCATCATCGACACCGCCATCAAGGCCTTTGGCCGCGTCGACGTCCTCATCAACAATGCCGGCATCCTGCGCGACATCAGCTTCAAGAACATGAAGGACCAGGACTGGGACCTAATCGACCGCGTGCACACCTACGGCGCGTACAAGGTATCTCTCTCTCTCTCTCTCTCTCTGTATATATATATATATATATATATATATATATATATATATATATATATATATATATGTACATGGCGGATGCTGATGCTTGACAGTGCGCCAGAGCCGCCTGGCCCCATTTCCGGAAGCAAAAGTACGGTCGCATCATCAACACCGCCTCCGCAGCCGGTCTGTTCGGCAGTTTCGGGCAGGCGAACTACTCGGGTGGGTGTTCATCGAGTTTTGCTGATCCCTGTTCAGCTTACTGACAAGTATCAGCTGCCAAACTCGGCCAGGTCGGTTTCACGGAGACCCTTGCCAAGGAGGGCGCCAAGTACAACATCCTCGCGAACGTCATCGCTCCGATTGGTACGTGCCGGAACATTGACCCGGAGAAACAGCAGCAAGGCAATTGCTGACTCTGCACAGCTGCGAGCCGCATGACTGCGACGGTGATGCCGCCGGATGTCCTGGAGATGCTGAAGCCCGAGTGGATCGTCCCCCTGGTTGCGGTCCTGGTTCACCCCTCCAACACCACGGAGACTGGCGGCATCTTCGAGGTCGGCGGTGGCCACATTGCCAAGCTGCGGTGGGAGCGCGCAAAGGGCGCCTTGCTCAAGGCCGACTCGTCCTTGACGCCCGGCGCCATCCTGCGACGATGGGACGATGTCAACGACTTCTCCAAGCCCAGCTACCCCACTGGCCCCGCTGACTTCATGACCCTGCTCGAGGAGAGCATGAAGCTGCCCAGTGCGCCTGCAGGAAAGGAGCCTGACTTCAAGGGCAAAGTGGCCCTGGTCACCGGTGGTGGAAATGGGTATGTCGCTTCCTGCCCATTTCAATATTAATACAGCCCTGCTGACGTTTACAGCCTTGGCCGCTCGTACTGTCTGCTGTTCGCCAAGTATGGCGCCTCCGTCGTTGTCAATGATCTCGTTGACCCCGAGCCGGTCGTCCAGGAGATCAGGAAGATGGGTGGAACGGCCGTTGGCAGCAAGGCGTCCGTCGAGGACGGCGAAGCCGTGGTCAAGGCGGCCATCGATGCGTTTGGACGGATCGACATCCTCGTCAACAATGCCGGTATCCTGCGCGACAAGGCCTTCACCAACATGACTGACGACCTGTGGAACCCGGTCCTGAACGTCCATCTGCGGGGCACGTACAAGGTCACCAAGGCCGCCTGGCCCTACTTCCTGAAGCAGAAGTACGGCCGTATCGTCAACACCACCAGCACTAGCGGAATCTACGGCAACTTTGGACAGTCGAACTACGCGGCTGCCGTAAGTTCTTTTCTTCTTGCTTCTTTGCCCACGAATGCAACCTGCTAACGAGTACAGAAACTCGGTATTCTTGGCTTCTCCCGCACTCTTGCTCTCGAAGGCGCGAAGTACAACATCAAGGTTAACACCATCGCTCCGAACGCCGGTACCAACATGACCCGAACTATCATGCCTGAGGAGATGGTCCAGGCGTTCAAGCCTGACTATGTCGCTCCTCTGGTGGTTCTGCTCTGCTCGGACATGGTCCCCGAGCCCGGCACCAAGGGTCTGTATGAATGCGGCAGCGGCTGGTTCGCCAGGACCCGGTGGCAGCGATCGGGAGGCCACGGCTTCCCGGTCGACGAGAAGCTCACCCCGGAGGCGGTGCTCGCGCAGTGGAAGAGGATTACCGACTTCGATGACGGCCGCGCGGACCACCCTGAGGACGGCCAGGAGGGCACGGCCAAGATCATGGCCAACATGACCAACAAGAAGGGCGGAGAGAAGAAGCAAGCTGCGGGCGACAACAAGATCCTGGCGGCCATCGAGAAGGCGAAGAAGATGTCGACCGATGGCACGCCCTTCGACTACGTCGACCGGGACGTCATCCTCTACAACATCAGCGTCGGTGCGAAGCGCACTGACCTTCCGCTGGTGTACGAGAACCACGAGAACTTCCAGGCTCTGCCCACTTTCGGTGTCATCCCGTGGTTCAACACGGCCACCCCCTGGAACATGGAGGACATCGTTGCCAACTACTCGCCCATGATGCTCCTCCACGGCGAGCAGTACCTTGAGATCCGCAAATTCCCCATCCCGACCGCCGCCAAGACGGTCTCGTACCCCAAGCTCATCGATGTCGTCGACAAGGGCAATGCCGCCATCGTCGTTGCGGGATACACCACCAAGGATGCGACGACGGGCGAGGACCTCTTCTACAACGAATCGACCCTGTTCATCAGAGGAAGTGGGGGCTTCGGTGGTTCCCCGAAGCCCACCGCTGCCCGGCCCAAGGCCGCAACCGCCGCGAACAAGCCACCGAAGCGGCAGCCAGATGCGGTCGTCGAGGAGAAGACGTCCGAGGATCAGGCCGCGCTGTACCGTCTCAACGGTGACCGCAACCCGCTCCACATCGACCCCGAATTCAGCAAGGTCGGCGGCTTCAAGATCCCGATCCTGCACGGCCTGTGCTCGCTGGGTATCTCCGGCAAGCACGTCTTCGGCAAGTTCGGTCCGTTCAAGAACCTGAAGGTCCGCTTCGCCGGCGTGGTCATCCCGGGCCAGACGCTGAGGACGGAGATGTGGAAGGAAGGAAACACCGTCATCTTCCAGACGACGGTCGTGGAGACCGGTAAGCTGGCCATCGGGGGTGCGGGTGCAGAGCTGCTGGATGGTGCAAAGGCCAGGCTGTAAAAGTGTAAAATAAGACACTCTAGATGAGATGGATGGGATACAGCGGGCTCGCTCTCTGCCGTGAGAGAGTATGGCAGAAAGCCAGGAGAGTGACGTGCATTTTCTTTGTGTTAATATATATAGTTCGGTCCTGGATATCAACTAGCTATATATGTACTGTATCGTTCTTCGGATATTCCAATCTGTTTTATACGTATTTACCTAGGGATAGCGTTTCTTTTCAAGCTCAAATGATGCATCTGGAATTGAAATCTTTCGATTACATGCCCCGGCCTAGACTTCAGCCAGATGGTTAGTCTGCACTGATCCAGGCATGATCTGCGATGCTAGGGAGGGCTTGGGCCAGCTAAGACATATACCAAGCTGCGGCTGGACCCTGGGCGACGATCAGAGCAGCCAACAGTCGTTCTGTGGAAATGCAGATGAATCAGCCCGAATATCTCCAAAGATTCCATGTTGCTTGCGAGGCGTCTCTGTGAAGGCGAGGCCGCGCAGCAGGATACGTAACCCGGGCCCCGGATCGGCCCTAGACCTCGGAGGGTCGACGTCGACTCCCCGCACGGCCAGACCACGACGCACCCTGACTGCCTCGACGCGGGCATCCTCCAGCGCAAGCAACGAACAAACGGCATCCTCTCCCGGCTGCTGCGTGCACCCTCTGATCCTCGATCGCACCTCCGATCATGTAGCAGAGCCTGCGAATCCCCCGCAACGATGGTGCTGTCCCTGCCCGTCCCGAGCTTCTCCAGGTCCGCCTCCTCCTCCCCTCTCCGCACCGGCGACAACGATGCCTCCTCCCATCATCACCATCGCGGGACGAAGACGAAGACGACAGCGGGGAAGACCTCGGGCAAATCGTCGTCCGCCTCACACCTTTTGACGAACGCGACCAACGGCTCCACGACGCTGAGTGAGGCCCTCCGCAACAACCCGTTCGGCAGCACGTCCCGGACCCGCGCCGCCCTCGAGGCCCAGGCCCAGGCCGAGCAGCAGCAGCAGCGCGAGCGCGAGCGGCAGGAGCTTAACGACGCCCTGGTCACCCTGGCACAGCTGTTCCCCGACGTCAAGGTCGAGGTCTTCCGCGAGCTGCTGGTCCGGTTCGACGGGCAGAGCCGGCTGCAGGTCTGCGTCGAGCAGCTGCTGCGGTACAAGAAAGAGTGGGTGAAGGGGCGCTGGAACGTGCCGGAGGGGAGAGTCGACGCGAGAAACGGCGGCGGCGGTGCTGGTGATAATAATAACAACAATGGTGAGGATCTGGTGCCGCCCGAGGAGCGCTTCCGCAGCGAGGAGTACAAGGCGGCCGTCAAGACGGCGCTGTCCAAGGAGTTCAGCGGCCTGAGCCGGAGCACGATCGACGCCGTCCTGGCCGAGGTCAACTTCTCCTACACCCGCGCGCGCCCGACGCTGCGCAACCTCTCCCGCAAGACCTGGCGCGCCACCATCGGGAGCCTGCTCCCCTTCAAGCGGAAGAAGGATCGGGACAGGGATGACCACCCGCTGCTGCTGTGGCAGCGTCTGCCGGATGGGGAGCTGACCCCGAAGCTGAAGGAGACCGGGTGCGAGGAACTGGATCGCGAGCTGCACGAGACGCTGCTGGAGCCGCTGCTGCGGCAGAGGAAGGAGGAGCGGGAGAGCCGCGACCTCAAGCTGGCGGAGGAGCTGAATGAGAGCGAGGCCAAGGCCGTGCATGCCATGTACGAGTGCGACTGCTGTCTCGCGGACGTTACGTTCGAGCAGATCTCGACCTGCTCTGCTAGTTCACATGTCATCTGCTACAGCTGCATACAGCGGACGATCCACGAGGCCCTGTTCGGCCAGGGATGGAACACCTCAGTCGACCCTGGACGGTCGACACTTAGATGTCTGGCTCCGGTGACCGAGGGGACCTGTGAAGGGTTCCTGCCCCCGGAGATCGTGAAGAGGGCCGTCCTGTGTGAAAGGGCCGGGGCGGAGACATACCGCAAGTTCGAAGACCGACTGGCCTCCGAGGCGCTCCTGAAATCCCAGCTGAAGCTGATCCGGTGCCCGTTCTGCTCCTACGCTGAGGTCGACCCCGTGTACCATCCCTCCGCGAAGGGCATCACCTGGAGGTTCCGCCGCGGCAACCTCATCTCGACCATTCTGATGACCATACTCCTTCTCGATTTGATACCCCTGCTTATCATTCCCGTTCTTGTTGTTCTCTTGTTTAATCCTTCTGCCGTGACTGCCGTCCTGAATACCTCCCTCCGTAATCTCTGCCTGAAGACCCGCAACCAGCGCTTCACCTGCGCGAACCCTGAATGCAAGCGTGACAGCTGCATCACCTGCCACAAGCCGTGGAACGACCCGCACGTCTGCCACGAGCCCTTGCTCCTGTCTCTCCGGACGACCATCGAGGCGGCGCGCACGGCCGCCGTCAAGCGCACCTGTCCCCGCTGCGGACTGTCGTTTGTCAAGTCGTCCGGCTGCAACAAGCTGACCTGCGTCTGCGGGTACTCCATGTGCTACCTCTGTCGGAAGGCCTTGGGGCCGCCGTTGAAGAGGACAGGGCCGCAGCAGCCTCGTCGACGTCGACGTCGACAGCAACGGGGCCGCCAGAACCCAAACCCGCGTCCTCCTCACCCGAACCAGGAGAACGAACCCCCGACGATGGCCGGCGGCGGTGGTGCCCCTGACTTCGAAAACAACGACATAGAGCAGACCACCGATGGTGAAGAGGAAGACGTCGAAGAAGAAGCGGAAGAGGAAGAGGAGGAAGAAGAAGAGGGCGAAGGCTACAAGCACTTCTGCGAACACTTCCGCATCAACCCGGGCTCCCGCTGCACCGAATGCAACAAATGCGACCTCTACCTCGCCGAGGACGAGGAGGAAGTCGCCCGTCGCGCGGGGGAAGAAGCCGAGCGCGAGTGGCGCATCCGCCAGGGCATGGTCGGCGTGAACATCCCCTCCTCTTCCTCCTTACTGTCTTCCTCGTTTCCCTACGGGGACGAGGGGACGAACAGGAAGAAGAAGAAGGGGTGGGACTGGGACGACCTGTTCCGGTTCAACGACCCGAAGTGGTGGCGCCGGCGATGGCGGTACTGGGTCGAGGACGTATGGCGCGAGGGGAGGTGGAAGCTGGAGGGGCAGGCGCTGGTCGATTGGGTCGTGGAGAAGGTGGTTGTTGTGGAGGATGTTTGATCTGTGTCTACTTATTTTCTAATCCCGTTCAGATTCCGTCTATGGCTTGTTTTATGGAGGTTTATTTTGTTCCTTTTCTTGCTTTTGCTTTGCTTTGATACCTACCTTGTCTCTCTCTCTCTCTCTTTTTCTCCCTTCTTCTTTCGGGTTAGGTTTTTTTCGTTTCTTTTCTTTCCTACTTCCTTATACTATCGGTCTTTTTTAATCTCGAGACTTTGCTACCCTGTTTTCTTTTCTTTTAGCTGGGGTACGGATACGGTCGCCGTCATGGTTCTTTCTTTCTGATTATTGCTTTTTTTAATTCAAGTCTGGGAGTGAGCGGAACTTTTTTCAAGGAGTGACAAAAAGGCAGGTTTGTTCCCTCTGGATTTCTAGGGGGGTCGTGTTGAGCTTTGTTTGTCTGTCTGTTCAAGTAGGTCATAAATAATTAATAAACGATCACAGCTAGCATAGAACAAAAATAAATGAATACAGAAAGGAGAAAAATAAAATGGAAACAAGTCGAGTTGAATCGAGAGAAAGAAAAGTTCAAATAAAGTTTTTTTTAGGGAGGTATTGTACTTAGCGTATTGCTCAAACCGACTTGCTGTATTCTTTCACTCCCTAATTACAGTAATTGGTGAATTGTGTATATATATATACACAACCAGGCAATTAATCGATCAGTATTGATGATCACTTCTGAGCCAGAATCAGATCAAGTCCGGTCCAGCCAGTTGGGTTTTATATATATATATAAATTGTATCTATCGAGATAGAGATATAGATATTATTTATATAATCCGCGGACGTCTTGGGCAAACTTGTTTATTATGTATGCATGTATGCATGTATTCATGCATTCTTGTTCGCCGGAGCATTGATAGGGGATTGCTGGATATATATATATACTGCTGTACGGTATTATATATAGTACCACATGATGCAAATAGACAAAACAGATCATAGATCGGTGAGTGAGTGAGTGGTTTATATCTCCCCTCCCCTTGAACGCTGACTGACCGGTGGATCTGTCTGTCTGTCAGTCTGTCTGTGCAATGATCAATTGATGTATTAATTATACCTGTGTCGACAGTTTCTATTAGCTTAGTTACTATCTTAGGTGGTAGTGTCAAGTCCTCCTGCAGTAAGGAAGGACTTGTGAAAAAAAAATTATATCAATGCCATGAAACCGAGTAACTTCACAGTTCACAATAGACATATTGATTTTGCAGCTATCTAATCACCTAGAATAGAGAGCAATAGCAATAGAGGGACGGTCAAAGATGTTTGAAGATAAAGCTTTCAGCTTCAGGGAAAGGGGGGAAGACTTCTTCATTCATTCAGGCTCTGGGCAATGCAGCAGTATTTAATTTATTATTCTGGAATATTATTCCCCCCCCCCCCCCCCCCCCC
>Ga0207841_1000206_pt1 | contig 34451 bp, 31 predicted proteins | sample HigsolmetaGSP18D_FD_184846 | JGI IMG/M metagenome (GOLD analysis project Ga0207841, IMG submission 184846) | High solid enriched microbial communities from the Joint BioEnergy Institute, USA - SP1-8-D (SPAdes) | ecosystem: Engineered > Bioreactor > SSF (Solid state fermentation) > Aerobic >... | reverse complement strand
CTCTGATTATTCCAATCTACCTAACTATCTGACCACTATTTATGGACTTAGGGGTTAAGACCTTCCGAATACTTCTTTGTTTAATGATCCCGAGACATTTTCGTGAAATAACAAAGGAAAATAGGTGGTTTCAGGTATAGACAGTATGATCCCTTTATTGCAGGGATTATAACCTTCGAGATGCCTGGATCGGCGTGTGCTGAATAGGCTGATAGGTCTCTTGGTATACCACTAGGGTATAGTGGTAATATTCGGCTGACAATATATATGGGATACTACACCGACACGATACTACTATGTGATTAAAATAGAAAGAACTCGCATATGTACTGTACTACAGTAGTGCGGAGCATTAGTGCTTACTGTACCTAACTAAATATCCCGCACACGTGGCTCGGAGAGCGCTTGTGGATTAGGTACAGTACATAAAGTTATTAAATCAATAGGTGCTTAAAATATCGCAGGAGATTAGGGAAGCGATGCATTCGTTCGTTCGGAGCCATGCCATGTTGTGCGATGCGGTGCGCAAAGCCAAGGGTGGGCAGAGCTCGTATTCGTGATACGTCTTTTCTGCAGCTGCAGCTGCAGCCATCGAGTCCACGCGAAATTAATGATAATATTCCGGGGTATCAGCGCTGTCCAAGAAGAAGCCTGAGGCATGCAGGGTATATGCGTCACATGATTTCCGCTCGCCAATTGATCATGTGATAATAAATCACGTGACCAATGATGACTAAGTCAAGGTACGCGCATCACGTGCACGCTCCCGCGGCGGGTCTTGTTTGCATGCGGGATACTACTACTGCAAACATACCAAAACAGGTTACCTAACCTAGGCGGTGACATCGTCGGCCTGCTTACCTACAGTAACTTCCAGGGAAGTAAAATAATAATCACCGATCACTGTGGACAGTTCACAACGACAACAATTATCCCGCAGCTACGAAGCTGCCCTGAATTGGCAGGATTGCTCCTTATTTAATTGATACAGATCAGCGCGATCTTGATCCTACGAAAGTCAGGTGGAAGGAAGGGAAAAATCAGCGACAATGGCGGAGACCGGAGGCTGGAGCACCATCGAGTCGGACGAGGTACGTACCTGCTGGTCTCGGTACATTGATCCTTTATGGCTTAGTACTTTTGCAATTTCTCTGTTGTCCGTTTGCTATTCTTTAATTTCGGGACTTTGTTCTCTCCTTTCCTTGAACTAGCTGCCTTCGTGTCGCATCGCATCGTATCCATCATATCAGGAACTGAACTGAAACTGACGCGATATCAATTCTTGTAATATATATATAGGGCGTGTTCACCTCTCTGATCGAGAACCTCGGCGTGAAAGGGGTGCAATTTGAAGAGCTCATCTCGCTTGATGCGGACACGATACGGGCGCTGAGGTAGGTCCTCTTTCTGCCTACCTACCTGTCCACCTCCTGGATATATGAACAAGATTGCTTTATACATTGAAGAAACAAGAACATGTCGCTGACGAGAATGCAGCCCCGTCTACGGCGTCATTTTCCTCTTCAAATGGATGACCGGCACCCAGCGTGACACCTCCGCGCCCCTCGACGGGACCTACGACCCCACCGCCCCCGAGGAAAAAGGCCTCTTCTTCGCCGCGCAGACGATTCAAAACGCCTGCGGCACGCAGGCCATTCTCTCCGTCATCCTGAACCACGACCAAGAGGACACGACCCGTTCGTCCACCGGTGGACCCCCCATCGACATCGGCCCCGAGCTCCGCTCCTTCAAGGACTTCACGACGGGTTTCCCGCCCGACCTGCGCGGCGAAGCCCTCTCCAACTCCGAGGCCATCCGCACTGCGCACAACGCGTTCGCAAGGGCCTCACCCTTCGTCGACGAGACGGCCCGTCCCCCGCCCGACGAGGAAGACGCGGACCTGTACCACTTCATTGCGTACACGCCCGTGCGGGGCACGCTCTACGAGCTCGACGGCCTGCAGCCTCATCCGATCAGCCACGGCCCGTGCGACGCGGACTCCTTCCCCGAGAAGGTGATCGAGGTCCTCCGCCGCCGGATCGAGCGATACCCCCCCGGCGAGATCCGGTTCAATTTAATGGCCGTCGTGCGGGACGGGCGCGAGCGCGCGCGCGAGCTCGGCGACGCGGAGATGGCGATGCGCGAGGCGCGCAGGCGGCGCGACTGGGCGTGGGAGAACTCGCTGCGGCGGTGGAACTTTGTCGGGTTCATCGGGGAGGTGCTGAAGGGGGTGGTGCGGATGAAGGAGGCCGAGGGGCCCGAAGCGTACAAGGAGTGGGTCGAGGGCGCGAAGAAGCAGACGGAGAAGAGGCTGGCGGTCAGGAGGGGGCATCATGAGGGGTTTTAGCTTTTGCTTTGGAGTGAGGGAGTGAAGGAATAAGGGGAAAAGTGATTTTGTCTTGTCTTTTGATGGTTTTCTTTTTCTTTTCTTAGGTATGGTCTGAGTTGGTTTGATTTTTTTGCGGGTTTTATTCCCCGGGGGGATAAGTTATGTGATTCATTGATTGACGATGATGATCCTGATGACTAACTGATTGACCGTGACGACAATACAATAATACCTCTATCCACATCTCTATCTGTCTATCTATACTGCCGATGCTGTGTTGTCCTGTTATCCTATCGAATAGGAATAGAATTGAGCAGTATACACTTTTAAGACTTGGGCAGTTGCTGTCATGTCCTGCTGAGAGTCCAGAGGTTGCGAGCGACCTGACCTCAGCAGCGAGTTCTCCCCCCCCCCCCCCCCCCCTCCAATGAGAATCTCATCTGGACGGCAATTTTGTTTTCCGGTCCGGCTGTGGATGGGAGGACTATACTATATATATTCCCTTTTTTATTTTTTATTTTTGTTATTTCCTGATGTCAAACCTTGCCTTTTTTTGACTTGCTGTGACTGTGACTGTGACTGGATTGATAGAATAGTAGAGCCTACGCTAGATAGATAGATAGATAGATAGATAGATAGAGGTCTAAGTACCTAAATGGTACTACTATTCCAGCAAAGATATGAAAAGAAAAGGAAAGAAAAGAAAGACGGACGAGTCCAAAAAAACTACCTACATACATACCTAGATAAAAAATCCATCTATATACATACATACATGCCAACGACAACAGACAATCAAAACAAGACAAGATAGAACAAGATAAAATAAATAGAACAGCAGGGGAGAGAGATTATGCAGATTACGCTAATGTCAATGCAAAAAGAAAAGAAAAGAAAAGCGAACCGTGCTCACTCAACTCATCCCAGCCAGCGAAGAGGAACAACCAAAGCCATGAGAGGGATACGAAGAAAGAGGAAAGGCGGGCGGGGATATCGACATCCATGACCATTCGTCATCTGCTATGCTATGTCTAGAGGACCAGAAATAGGAAGGGAGATACAGATAGGTGAGGAAGGAAGGGGGAGGAAAGGAAGCGTCATGACTGGTCATTCCTTCAGAGAATTCCAGGCCAAGAGCGAAGGAGAGTTTCTCAACTTCCTCTGCGGGACCACTCTTCAGCGGTCTTCACCGGTCAGTCAGTCAACTCGGTGTCGACGACAGTTAATAATCGATAGCCCGCGTCTTGACATGCTCCACCAGCTCGCGCGGCAGCTCGTCCTCGTCGATCACGCCCAGGGTGAGCACATCCGCCCAGAAGAAGAACGCGCGGTCCTGCGAAAACGCGAGGTAGTCGAATTCGTCGGCCTCGGGCAGATCGGAGTCTGACACCGGTGACTCGGGGCGGTCTGACGTCTTCTCCTCTCTCGTTGTCGCTTCCGTTGTAGTAGGGGTAGCTTCAGAATTGCTGGCTCCATTGCCATTCTGTCCCTGCTGCGTCTTTGCTGCCGCCGCTGCCGCCAGCTCCTCTTCCATCCCCGAGACCTTGGCCTGGACAATTCCCCATGCTACCCATTGCGCGGAGTTGACGACACGCCACAGCCGCGTCTCCCACATCAGTCTCTGCACTTCCGCCTCGAGGGCGTCTTCACGAGCCTTCTCGGCCTCCGGGTAGCTGAGCGACTGGGAGCTGGGGCTGCTTGAAAGCGCATCGAGCGAGAATGGCGCCAGGCGGGATGCACTGCCGGGCGTCGGGCGGATATTCGGGGAGGCAGATGGTATTCCGCCCAGCTGAGGGCGGTGGGTCAGGTAGGCGGTGATGAAGCGGCGCTGCTCTTCGGGGGTTGGGTAGGCTCGTGTGTTACAGTACCATGATCTCTCGGGGTCGTGATAGTTGTAGCACCACTCACTCTGTTGTTCGTTAGCGTAACCGGTTTAAGGTGTAAAGGTATGGATTAGCTGGAGAACTCACAAAATGGTTAGCAAACTCCATGCCAGGAGGATTCGCAGACGCGTATTCAAAGTCGATGACCACGAGCTGCTTGTGCTCGTTGGCAGGCAAAAGAAGAGGCGACTCTCCACTAGGCTCGAGCCGGAGAAGGTTCCCATATTGCGTCTGTAGAGTCAGCCAATGCTGAACATGTGAAAGTAGAGAGACGACTTACATCGTTATGTGCAAACACAAGCTGTTTCTTGATCTCATCCGCGCCACCGAATTTGTCAGTGAGCCACTCCCGATACTTCTCAAACGCATTCCGGAAGACAGGCCACGGCACTCCGCACACGAAGCCACGCTTCCGCCAAGGCTCAGAGCGCGCCTTGGACGCGTTGTGCGGGGACATGATCTCCTTGTCCAGCCAGGAGATCACCTGCTCGCAGCGATCAACCCACTTGTCCCAGTTCCGGAAGACGAACGGGCCGCCTTCCCTCTCCTCGTCGAGCAGTTCGATGCCCTCGTGCAGCTCCCTCATCCGCTTGGCGATCTGCTTCGACGTCTCCGGGTTCCGGAGATCTTTGGCCGTCAGGGTCCGTGCATTGAAATACTCCTCGAATCGGCCGTTGTTGAAAGTCCCCAGCACGCGGGGCCCGATATTCTTCTTTCCCAGACGACGCAGGATCTGCAGCTCCTTTTGCCGGTCAATCAGGTGGTCCACCTGAGGGCCGTAGATTCGTAGAAGAAGCTTCCTGTGAGGCCTGTCAGACGAGTGGGGTCACCAGAATGATCTGGAAAGAGAGACTTACGGCGGTGGCTTCCTGGGAGCCCCGTTTTGATCTCCATCCGGATTCTTCAACGGGCTCTTCGGGGGCGTGACGACGTAGACGGCGTTGGTCAAGGCACCACTGAGCCGAGTCACCTCGATCTCTGCGCCCTTTTCTATCGGGACCCTCCGCCAGCCCTTGAGTTGCAGGGTATGGGCGAGGCGAATGATTTCCGTCTTGAATTTCACCCAGTGCTCCTTTTCCCTGGTTCTTCTGCTGTTGGAGCTGGTTCCGTCACTCTCGTCATCCGCAGCACCGCCCGAGTAAGCAAGCGTCTTGGAGTTGTCCAGGTAAGCGTCGACACTGGGCACGCCAACATCGATATCCGGGTGGTCAGACTCCGACGCTGATCCCCTCCTGAGCCCCTTGACATGGTGGCGTCGACGCGTCGACCTCTTGCGGCCCAAGCCGGCTGTTCCAGAGGCGGCTTCCTTGCGAGAGTTGGCATACTGGAGGAGGATCTTCTCGAGCTTATCCAGCGCGAGCGCCCGTTCGGAGCTCTGAGAACTGCTTCTCTCCCGCGGAGCAGCCGTGCGACCGTCGCCGGAAGTGGCGCCATCCAGGGCCGTCTGTTCCTGTGACTTGGACGCCTTGCGCTTGGCCTGCTCCTGCTGGAGCCAGTTGAACACCTGGGTGAAGAGGGTGTCCTCGTCTCCATGCTTCGAGCCGGGGGCCATCTCCTCGTCATCCGGAGCAGAAGAATCCCGCAGGCTGGAGCATTGGCTGCTCTGGGAATGCTGCGAGAGGGACTGGTGGATGGGTGGCCGCGCCGTGACCTTCCTCCCCACGCTGGCACGGTGCTGCTTGGGGTTCCAGCCGTCCGCGATCAAGATGGGTACGTTCCCATTGGCTGGCGGAGGATGATTAGGCGACGAGGCATTGCCTGTTCCGGCAGCGGAGTTCCCTTCTGCCATGCGAGTCAGACTGATAGTCCAAAATACAAGAGGAACGACACCATGGAGAGAAGAAATCGACAGCGGAAACCGGATATATGGTTAATATAAAAACAGCACAACAGGCTGCTGGGGGGATGCTCAAGATGCACACAAAAAAGGCCGATGCAAAAATGGAAAAAAGGAAACAAAAAAGGAGAAAAAAAAAGGCAGGATGGTTTCTGGAACCCGTGATATATGAACATGGACATCAAACCTCAAAGCTAGAGACACATCTGTGCAGTTGATACAGAACAAAAAAAAGGAGGAAAGACGACCGGGCAAGCTGGCTCAGATACCGCACAAAGGCAGACTCAGGCCTACCTGGGACGGACCCTCCGGGAAGGGCGCTGTTCTCGTCGACCATGGTTGATATCTCCCCGCGCGCACAGAGATACCCGGCAGACACGCGGGTGCAGCGGGAGCCAGATGCAAGCACGACGCTGCTCGGGGTGACAATGGCAGGATACGAAGATGTCTTGGAGCGTCTGGGAGCGATGGCGCGGGGACCGTCAGGGCAGAAGCTGTGTGCCCGAGGCGTTTCCGGGCGGAACCCAGAGCAGGTGGTGGGGTGGCGCACCGCGGCCCAGCCTGCGCCCGCCGAGCCGCGACGGGAAGATGAAGGCCCGGCGCGCGCTCTGGCCTGGTCCATGGCTCGGCTGTCTGCTTTCCATCGTGTGCATGCATGTACAGGTACATGCATCTGGCCCTGCATCAAGCGGCGCAAAGGTACCAGTACCTGGACATACATCCAGTCTGCATCCCCAGGCCGACCAGAACCCTGCGTCTCCCCCATCGAGGATTGGTATTATTATATAATATGTAGGTATTATATCAATCTCCCTCGCCGCTCCAGAGCACCGCGCTCCAGCAGCTCATGCTCGTCCGCTGCGCTGCGGCTCCAAGCAGCGTCCAGGAACCTGGAACTGCGATAAAGATAGCCGCGCCGCTAACGCGCTACCAGCAGTTTCCATTGGCCCATGCGCTTGAGACGCATGCCATGAGCCATTCCCATTCAGACCTCCCGTTATTGGTGTGTGACCCTGTATCGAGGGAACTCTGTTCTTGTTTCCTCAGGACGGAGCAGCGCATCGACTCCGGTGTGCTGCAGCACGCTGCTCAGCAGGTCCAGCACGCGGCCTGCTGCCCCAGACCTAGGGATTTCTTTTCCTGTTTTGGGCAAGATGCGGAGGATCCACTCGACTGGGGACCGCGATGGGGAAGGAAAAACTTTAACGCTTAGCTTCCTACTTTATTCGATTACACTTTTTTTCTTATTTCATTTTGTCTTTTTTATCCTTATTTTTTACCTTTTTATTTTTTCCCCTGAAATCTGAATGGAACTCAAGGAGTTTATTTTCCATGATTTTAGTATTTTTTTTTTCATCTGTGTGCAGACAGATCAAAGTACTGTACTATGTAGCTGTCTACTAGATGCCTTGCTTAACTCCGTGAGATTAAAATACCCCGTACCTTATTCATGATCGATATATAAAACATGAAGATACATAGACTGCGGATATGCTACCCGCGGTACGTCACGCTCCAGACCTTGAACCCATGATCCCTCCTTTTCGCGTCTGGGTCGTTGAGCGTCAGTGAGCCCCGCTCGTCGATCTCCAGCTGACGCGCGTGCGACCGCGGGTCCGCATACTCGAGGCGATACCCCCTGCCGTTCCCCAGAAACGTGATGTTCACGTCCGCTGCCCCCGCCCGCTCATCGGCGGATAAGAAGGCACCGTCGGGGCCAACCCACTTGCCGTCCAAGGCACTGGAGATCTGGAAGAGCCCGCTCTCCTCTCCCTGGGAGTAGTGGATCACCCACCGCTGCCTCTTGTCCCGATGGTCCTCTGTCGCCCGGCTGGTCGTCACCCGGCTGTCGTTGTTCCTGTCACCGTCCGACGACGGGTTCGTCAGTGCGTACCCGGACATCTCAAACACAAGATAGCGTCCCTCTGTCAGGTACCCGACGCATTCCTTGAATCCTTCCTCAAAGAACAACGCCTCAGAGATGTTGTTCTGCTCACCGTACGGTACCGGTGGTCTGGTCGTTGGGAAGCGCGCCTCACACAACGCGGTGCCGTCATAAACCCCTGCTGCGTTGGTGTGAGGCTTTGAGGCGGTAGGGATTTCGGGGATACTGTAGTCGGGCTGCACGAGGATACGGTTAATTTCTGGGAGACAAAAGGGGATATGGGTCTGACATACATGGTCGAGGTCAAGGGCATTGACAAGATTGGACATGTGTTCCCGCCGCCAGGGGACCATTTGGTCTGTCTTTACTCCTCTGTATCCCTTTGCAGTGAGCCATTCTTCAATGAAGAGGATCTGGGAGTTGTGATCCGCCCGCTCCGTGAAGACACGGTTACCTCGTGTCCACGGAGAAACGATATAGAAAGGCACCCGGACGCCTTTTCACCAGCTGTCAGCATGTGCATGAAGGAACCACGAATTCTGAGCACTCATACTGACCAGGACCAACGTAAGTCTGTCCGAACAGTCCCAGGGGATCCTCCAGCCATTCTCCAGGTGTGCCTGGAGGAGAGTGGTACGGCGGCACATGATCGCCGAATCCGCCAGATTCTTAAGACGGTCAGCTGCAGGTGCTTGGATCCGCATGACAATGGAACATTACCGTCATAACTTATCATCAACACTGTTGATGAATACTTTGGGCCATTTACAACGGCGTTGACCACTTGTTGCTGGAGCCAGCCGCCGTCCTTGGGCATATATGGCGGGTGCTCCGACAGTTCCATCGGCCCAACGATAAAGCTGATTTGAGGAAGCGTCCCATTTCCAGCAGCCTCATAGAACGCATCGAGCCCAAGGAAAGCCAGTCCCTTTTGGGATAGAGATGAGTCCCTTGGGGCTTTCTGGTACTGCTCGAACCACGCGAGAGGATTGTCATCAAAATTGTTCGTGTCCTGGTATACCTGCCATGAGATCCCTGCCTCTTCATAGTACTCGAAAACGGTCTTCCATTTGAGCGGGTAGCAGTTGACATTCGGCTTCTCGCAACCTGCCAAAGAGACTATATCAGCAAGGTGTGACGACATCCGGATAACTGGTCTAACCTGGAGTTTCATTGTTGTCAATATAGACACCTCCTTGATCCGGACTTTGAGGACCACCGGGGACGTTCACGGACCCGCTAACCAACGTCACACGATTTGGGTTTGTGGAAGTAATTTGACTTTCCTTGAAAATCACTATCAGAAGAGCAGGTCATCTAATCGCCGATGGCTTCCTCAAACCTGATACATGTCTCCGCTCGTCCACCCTTCGGCTATAGCAAACTGGACAGGAAGATCACTTCTCTTCAGATATCCCCAGCTCCAGGGGGTGTTGTTTCTAGCCCAGTTGTTGTTCAGACCTTTGTTGATCGCAGCATGGTTGTCCTGATAGCCATTGTCTCCAGCAACCATGCATTGAATTGCTTCAGGCCAGTCACCTCCCAGATATCCGAGGTACCATGGCAGCAAGGTCTTCGCTTTAGAGGACATGTCCAGATCTACTTGTCTTCACGCCGGGCGAAATTCGTGTCAGAGTGAACACAATTCCCGTCGATATGGATTAATTGTACTGACTGATACCAGACGGGCAGCCCATCTGGGTTTACCTGCACATTTGGATCTTTGAATCCTCTCACACCTGCCATGGTGCCAAAGTACTAGCCGGGATTAGTGCTGAACACCACTGCGGGGGCAATGCATATAGAGGATCGCAATGCATACGGTATTCCATGACCGATTTTCCTGCATAAAAATCACCACATGCTCGATGTCTTTGAGAGAGCCTGCTGAAGCTGGGTTGCTCTGAAGGAGCAGGCCCAGGAGAACGCCCAGCAGCAGAGCCATGACGACGAGGGCGATGGCCGCAACGAGGAAGATCTCCCGTCTTGCGCGGGGGCGGCCGGCCGCCATGGGTGCCTTTTCTGTTTTATATCCGCTGCCACCATGCCCTTGTCACACAGTCACTGCCTTTACTTCGTAGTATCTGACCGCACCTGCCCTTTCTTGGACGTTGGCCCAGGCATCTGAACCCGTCGGGGTCCGTCCACGTGCCGTGGACGCAGCTTTGAATTCGCCGCGGTTAAAAGGCCGTTGCATCGAGCCCGAGAGATCAACTGGCATCGGGTTTGGCCTCGAGGCGGGAGCCCGGATATTCATGCAGGCAATCTCTTATCGTTGCATTCCCCGCCGTCTGCGGACGACGTAGCGCAGGGTTACACCCCACGTGGGTGCAGTCGATCTGATCTCTGGCCAGCAACGTTGAAAGCCAATGGATAGATCCTGTAGTGGTCCAAGATAAAAGAGCGAACAAACGAACAGACATTGAAACTCGTCCGCACAAATTTCGTGCTGTCGATAGGGGGTTTGCGCGCCGAAGATCCATCCCTTGCTAACGAGCATCAGGCATATCCTTGGCAACACCTGGGCAGCATTCAAACGGACGTTCACCTGCCAACAACGCAAGCGTTATTGGAATGGCATGCAAAATAGGCTGATGGCAAACCAGCTGGACAGCTCCGATCCTGGCGGGTCGAGGATGAACATGGAGAGGCAATCCAGCCGCAGGAGAAAGCCAGCGCCTGTGGAGGAGCAGCAGCCACAGGCCGTTGCCGATCAGCCGTCCTTGCGGGGATCACAAGAGCCAGACAGGACCAACTACTTGCAGAGTGCAATCCAAAACAGGGCTCTCGTCATTCTGTTTTCATCTCTGGTCGTCTGCTTGTTAATAGTCTTTGTTTATATCGACAGTAATGGGGACAGATCGTTCCATGTGTTGCTTTCACCCAGCCATTCCAAGTCACATGGTTCCTCCCTGTCACCGTCGACTCTGCAGCTTCATCCAGAAGATCACATATTCCGGGAACCGACGACCCAGTATTTGGATTGGAGGATAAGCTCCGGTGATCGTCGTCCAGATGGAGCTAGGAAACGGGTCTATCTAATCAATGGTGAGCTATTAGCAGCGGTCCCCATGCATAGTTAGCCGTTACTAGTGGTAGAAGTTTCTAATTGTACTCAGATCTCTTCCCTGGACCAACGGTTGAAGCCCGTTCGGGTGACACCCTGATAATTTCCGTGAAGAATGGCTTGCATGAAGAATCCGTGTCGGTTCACTGGCATGGCCTGCATATGAGGAGTAAGAGACCCAAACCGCTCCTGGTTATGCATTAGCATTAGCCTCTCGCTATTCTGCAGCAACAAGAGACGGAGAATTTGGCTGACTGCTGCTTAGACGCAAATTCCATGGATGGGGTCGTTGGAGTCACCCAATGTGCTATTCTCCCGGGAACATCGTTCACTTACAATTTCACCATCCCCGCCGACCAGAGCGGCACATTCTGGTATCATGCCCATTCGGCCGTGCAGAGGGCAGATGGCTTGTACGGCGGACTAGTTGTCCACAAGCCTGCCTCGAAACCCGCCGTCCGCGGAGTGTGGCCGCGCGACAGGTCCGGTGAGAGTTACAGGTATGGGTACGACAAGGAGATTTTGCTCCTGATCGGGGACTGGTACCATCGGCCAGCTGAGGAAGTTCTATCTTGGTACTTGCGCGCGGGATCCTATGGCAATGAGGTGAGCGCTCTGTGCGAAGCTGATGTAGGTAAACGAGTGCCAACAAAATCCTCCAGCCAGTTCCGGATTCTCTCCTTATCAATGGCGCTGGCCGCTTTGACTGTTCCATGGCGGTACCTGCGCGGCCTGTGGATTGTATTGAAGATCATCCAAACCTCCCACACATAGATCTGGATGCGAGAACGACGTACAGATTCCGTGTTGTTAATACTGGGTATCACAGCTGGACAACTGCAGTAGATGACTCTCTGCTAACAACGCCACAGGTCCCTTGCTGGTTTCACACTATCTTGGGGGTATGAAAATCTCGAAATTATTCAGCTGGATGGAATCCCAGTCGAACCGCAATTGCAGAAAGACGTCAATTCTGCGGGAATCCTTTTTCCAGGGCAGCGCATGGACTTCATTCTCCGTCGTCCTCCGGAGACGATCAATGAACTGTCATTTTTGACTGTAGAGCTTGACCAAGGGTATAACCACTAGATAGCCGCTCCAAAGCCTCATAGCCATACTACTAACTGCAAAACAGATGTTTCAACTATCCAAATCCAGCGCTGAACCCGACTCAGGCCTTTCTGATCAACAATAAAAGGAAAAACCAGAGACATGAGAAGACCCCAGTTCCGGAAGAACACCCCGTGCCCCGTCACATCGACATCCAAAAGGTCTCCTCCGCGAGCTCCGTTCTGGCTGCGCTGCCACCGAAAGCGCAGCAGACGCATGTCGTCTACACGAAGATCGAGAAACTCGCCCGGAACCACAACGTGCCGTACGGCTTCTTCAACCGCACATCCTGGCGTCCGCAGTCCGATCCGCCGGTGCCCCTGATCAGCCTGCCCCGGCAGAGGTGGGACAGCAACCAGTTTGCGATTTCTACGGGGCCGGAGCCGGTCTGGGTCGATCTCGTGGTTAACAACCTTGACGAGGGACCGCATCCGTTTCATTTGGTATGTTCCCTCCTTCCTCCCTTCTTTTATTCCTTTTATTTTCACTCCTCCATCCTTTAAATTCCATATCCATATCATATCCAAAACCAACACGACCACAGCACGGTCACAACTTCTACGTCCTCACGACCTACGAATCCACCATCGGCTGGGGCTCCTACAACCCCTTCGAAGACCCCTTCCCACCGGGCCTGGACCCCTCTCCAAACCCGAACCCGAACACGAATCCAAGCAACCCCAGCAGTGACGAGTATATCCCGCACGACCTCACGCGCGCCGTAGTCCTCCGCGACACGGTCCAGATCCCGCGGCGCGGACACGCCGTGCTCCGGTTCCGCGCGGACAACCCGGGCGTGTGGCTCTTCCACTGCCATATCCTGTGGCATCTGGCGAGCGGGATGGCGATGCTGGTCGACGTCATGGGGGATGCGGCGGGGGCGGAGGCGCATGATCCGTCGTGGAATAATGGAGAGGTGGGGGGTATGTGTCGTGTGTAGAGTAGTAGATAGATAGATACAGATAGTCTCGGTACCTAGGTAGATACTGCATAAAACGCTAATATGTACAGTATCTGTATACGACATACATATATTGAAGCGCCGCGGGCTTTTACAATGTGAGTATTGCTTAATTTACAGCCTAACTTACTTATCTTCTGTTTTCGATTTGATTTTGAATCGAGCAGTTCTGCTTAGCACCTGGAGTTTCATGTATGTACTGTATGTCCAGGTAACTCTTTCACCATCTCACACAGAGATGAGACACCCCATCCTCCTAACTAACTACAAAGTGCGACAGTTACTGCTACTTACTATACTCTAGATCAGATCAGACTAGATTAGACCGGTTAGAGAAACCACAATAGCATGAGAGCAATAGTCCATATATTTCACCGCCTTTATTTATACCTTACGGTAGCAGCAGAATCAGTAGAATCATTGAATCGAATCGAACCGACTCAAGCAGTCTGCAGTCTGTCCCTCTCCTCTCCTCTCCTCTCCTCTCGTCTCCTCCTAGGATGCCCGGAACGGGCACTGGCACTGGCACTGGCGCTGGGCACTGGTACTTACATAGGTACAGTACCTAGGTAGGTAGGTAGCTAGGGCTGTCCGTTTCCTACCTACCTACCTAACATAACGGGGAATTTTTTTTTCCCTCGTCTCTCATTCTCTCTCGCCATTAGCTCTAAAAATAAAGCCAGAAGGCAGCAGCCTCCCAGTCAAGTTTTGTACAGTACAGTACAGTACAGTACAGTACAGTACATGCACAATGTTTGAGAAGTGGGAAAAAAGAAGGCACACACTCGAATAGGTACTTATTACTAGTAATATCCATGTACTGTACACACAGCATAGTACCATCCAAGTGAGGATGAGGAATAAAATAAAATAATAGGTATGTAGGTATCATCTCTATTCATTACGATTCGATTCATCTAGGAACAAGACAGTACGGGACAAGAAAAGGACAGACGCTGAACATTCCTCAGTTAGGCAGCCAGCCACCCCAAACACAACGCCAAAACACCACCAGCCTGTTATTAGCATTATAACAGAAACCAGAACAGAACCGACCGAGGCTAAGAGACAAGAGGACGAGACAAGAGGCAAGATGAGTGGACCAGCACCATCTCTTCTTTAATCGAATCTAGTCTATCGTAGGGGATCTATGTGTCTATTTATTTACTCTGCGTGGCCCACTCGACGACCTCGAGCGCGCAGACGACGAGAATGAGCGTGGAGGGGAGGATCCTGGATTCAACTGTTAGAAACAGAATACGGTCGAAGTAGGATGATCTCGATCGGCAGCAACTCACCACACGACGTAGCTCTGGAACAGGATCTGCGACATGGCGCCCATGTAGACGTTGTTGATCTGGCAGATCTGCGCCAGCTGCAGGGCCGACGGCGCCCCCGTGAGCAGGAAGCAGACGATGATGAAGATCGGGTCGTCCAGGATGCTCACGGGCACGTACTTAACCGCGAGCGCGAGGATGGGCGCCATGATCAGGGTCGGCAGCAGCATCCGCGCGATCAGGGACGCGATGATGAGCTTGCGCTCCTCCTTGGGATCCTCCATGTCCTCGATGGCTTCCTTGGGGAGGGTGTTGCGGGCGAGATTCGCGCCCAGGACGACGAGGATCAGCGGGACGGCGACCTGGCCGTTCTGGTTGACGGCGCGGGTGACCGAGTTGCTGAGGAAGGTTCCCTCGTCGAAGAACAGGCGCTGCAGGGATGGTACGGACGCCACGATGATGGCCGCCAGCATCGCCCACAGGGGAGGGTTCATGAAGTCCCACACGCCCTTCATGAAGGCGCGTGTCCAGGTGGACACGGCCGACAGCCCCTTTTGTATCGAGGGTGGGAGTCTGTCGAACGCCGCCTCCGCTTTCTCATGGCAGCAACGGGCCAGACGACTGCGACATCTGCATGCCGTGCGCTTATACCGCTGCCAAACGCCCTTGATACCGGTTGCAGTCGGCTCTTCCAGACCCCGAATCTCGACACGGGGGAAAGACATCATCAATCCATCGGAGTTCTGACGGGGCAAGAAAGGACCGCGAGGAGGGGGGCCAAGTAGACGATCTCCCTCATCCTCCGTCGTGTCACCCATCGAGGAGAGCTTCGAGTACGAATATGTGCGGGCTGTAACAGGCGTCTGACCGCCTGACTCAAAAGCGCCGTCGTTGTGCAAACTGTCGTCAACGATCGCAGGGGCAGCTGGAACTTCGTCCGAGGTTCTCGTTCTGATCAAGGGCTCATCCGGGTCGGTCTGCTCTGGATTATCGGTATAGTGCGCCTGGCCATCCTCGATCCGGGCACCTTCGGGTTCATCCTCGATGTATCGTTCCTTGGGCGCGAGCAGGACATGATAGCCCCAGCTCCACCGCACCAGCTGGCCCAACTGCTGGAATATCAGCAGATACAGGATCCCCCTGGCAGCCACTTCATCGTCGTTGTCGTTGGGCACCCGATCCCAATGGAGGCCTTTCAGGGTCTGGGACAACGAGACGACGAGAGAGATGGGTAGGGAGTTGGAATTGCCGAAAACCTGCAGCGATCAGAACTGCCATACAAGATCTGCGGCGCCGACGGCTACTTACGGCCATGGCAGCGACGAAGTTGGACTGTCGCTTCTTGAATCGAAAGCAGCGCGACACGAACCAGGAGCACATGTACGAGACGAAGGTCTGCACGACAAAGATGAACGGGATGATGGCGAGGTCCGTCAGCTTCTCCGCCGTGAGCTGGGACGCGAGCTTCGTGAAGACTACGGCTATCAGCTATTGTCACTATCGACAGAAGGAAGAGGCATCCATACTCAGACATGGTGTGAACAGCGCGACGTTCAGGTTGGCGACGAGCTTCTGCGCCTCCGCGTCGAACATGCCCTGGCGGGCGGCGATGTACCCGGGGAGGCTGACGCAGACGACCTCCAGCACGGCCTCGAAGACGAGCAGGACGAGGTGCATGAACGACGGATGGCTGGAATGGGGGGACGAGCTGCTGCGAAAGACGCCCGACATGAAGCTTCCGTCGTTCAACGCGAGCTGCCGCGCCTGGAGCCTGGGGGCGCTGTCCAAGCCATTGGCGACGCGGTACGAGGTGGGAGAGGTGAAGATGGCCATGGAGGGAGATAAAAGAGCGACCGAGGGAACGGACCTAAGGATGCGATGAAGAGAAGTCCTTCCAGAGGACTGGCGGGGAGAAGACGGGTTTCTTGTCGGTCGCACGAGGATGAGATCACCACCGGCGACCTTTGACGTTTCGGCGCTGAGACGGAAGTGTCGCAGCCTGCGGTTGGGAAGAGGCCAAGCGCCCGCCAAGAGGACAGCCGGCTACACAGCAGCTGGCTGGCCGAGCTGGACAGAGACGGCGGCGAAGCAGAAGGGATTGTAGCTTTTTTGGGATGCTTTGAGGGCCAGTCGAGATAGCCCGTGGTGCTTGCGGCGATGGACAGCCAAGGGGCGCCAAGGCGTCCCGATAACCACTCCCGTCGCTCGCCCAGATAAGGCGGCCGCCCCTGCGCAAGATGCATCTCCCACGAGACAGCCTGTCGTCGCTGCACATCTGCACGAGATGATCTGTATACACAGCACATCTCTTAAGCGGTGACGCAACCTGTGGCTGGTGTCTGGCGCTTATCTGCGCCTTGCAGAGCCCCTTGCAGGCTTCGTGTTGTTCAACATCTCACCCACCTTTGGGACGGTGCTCTTAGTCAAACCTGGCCCTACGGCTCGCACGGACACAGCGATCTCTACAGTATATTATTCTGCCTTTCTCTCCTTCAACCTCCATCCTGTGCTGCTGATGTTCCCCGACCTGACCAAGGGGCAAGATTCAACCGCTAGTGCCACGGATTCTATCTCTCCTGCATCGTGCATGCTTTGTGCGACATCCTTTGTGGTTGATTTGGTCAGGCAAACAGCGCAGCGGATGTGATCCATCAACCATAGCATCGGCAACAAGTCTAGAGATGGTATAGGCTGTTCATGCATGCAGCTACTCTTGTGCATGCCCTTCAGCTCAGGAACACACCATCTGGTATGGTGGGACGGGCTGCCGGGTGCAATATGAAGGCCATGGTTGTTTGACTGGACGTGTTGCTTCAAGTCTGCAACTTTGTTGTTCTTCCACTGCGAAGAGTGATAATCTGTCTGCTAGTCCCTTCATACATGGTTGGGGTATATCTCCGCCAGAATATGACGCTGAGTCAACATACGCAGCATCCCAGCAATGCTCACAGGATGCAGTGCAAGATTGCAGGCAACCACATCGTACACGACGGATGAGGGAGATGACAGCTTGTGTCAATAAGCTGTACCTGCAGCTCTGAGCGTGTTTACAGACGCAGTCTCATCTGCTACATCCCTATCCTTCCCATGGTACTGATCTGGCTCTAGCCGTCCTTTCATCTCTTCTTGCGCCAGCTCTGTCTTCAAGATTTTAGGACCATGAAACCCTGGCAGACGTGCAAGGCACTGATCCGCCTCGAGACGAATTGGAAGGCAATTGGCCTTCTGAACGGGACTTCGAGGGTCCGGAAGTAAAAGTCCAGAGGGGAAAATGAGGTATCTCGGGCATGCCGACGAACCCAGCAGCCACTCAAAAAAAAAAAAAAAAAAAAAAAAAAAAATTCCAGGCACGGGCTACAGAAGCTGTCACAAGGGTAGATGATCTGGACAAGAAATCCTACAAGTACCCAATCCGGCACGTGAGAGCGATCAACGAAGCGCCGTCGCGCCACAGGCGGAAAATGCGCCTCATGATCAACGCCCGACGGTGGAACCGCTCTCCACCGTCTCCAGGCCCATGGAGTCGCGCGTCTCAGACTCACCAGATCCTGAAACGTTCTCACCAGAAGGCAGGATCGCAAGATGGCTGCCGAGACAGCAAAAGACATGTATGTAGACATGTATGTGGACAGGGCCGAAGGCATGGCAGAAGGGGCACACGGGTGTAGATGAGGTCTGCTGCAGGATTACGGCCGTCTCTCCAGGGTGCAAGGGTGTCTTCTTCTGTCGGTCGGGCCGTCGTCTCCGTGTCGGCTGGATGTTTGTCGCCTCCGTAGAAACGGTGTTGCCTACGCCCAACACCGCCCGCTGGAGAGCTCCATTGGGTTGCAAGGCTTCGGACACTGCGTAGGGGTTCGGTGCGCGCACTCCTGAGAACCAACCCAAATCACGTCAGGCACGAAATGCATGGTTGATGTTGCTTGCTGCAGTGCTCTGTGGACGGTGCCTGGTGAGATTCCTGTTCCTGGTGAGCCTCTGCGGTAGTCCTCTCCATCTGGCGGATGGGGCGGCGGTCGGGCGCATATCAGACGACAGCTGCAATTCCGACCCAACCCAGCGCCTGTTTTAGGGTTATCAGACGGTTCCTTTTCCCACCGGCCTGGGACCTGGTCGCCTCCCGCCGGCCCCTTCAAAACCGCCTCCCCGCGGCCTCGCTCCTCCTGCTCCTCTCTCCCCCCCGGCGCGTTCGTTCCCTACCGGAGCTGCCGCAGCTCGTCTCCCTCCTTCTCTGCCAGCCGGGCCGTCTCTGCGTCCTGCGGCCTGCTGCTGGATTCTCCCTGTTGCGTGCACCGTCCTGGCCTGAGAGTGGTGTGCCCCGCGCCGGCTGCTTCTTCCCTCCGCCGCCCTCGGGAAGATTTCTCTCACGCCCTGCCATCCCCCGTCGAGCGTGTCCCGAAAAAAGACCATTCCCTTGCGCGACCACGCGGCGTCTGACGCAGACGGATTCCCCTCGTTCATGTGCGGCCTGACGCGGTTCCTCTGACCGGCCCGAGGAGTTGCGGAGGCAGCACAGCACCGAGCACACGTTGTGTTGCGCCGACGACGGTCGGTCTCGAGCAAGATGGCGAACAAGCAAGAGCCCGTGGCAGACAAGTCGCCCACGTCGCCCGACGTCGACCACCGGTCCGACTCGTCTGGTGCGTCGTCCCCCGCCGCCCCTGCTGCCTCCCGCGCGAGCGTGCCTTCGCTGCGCCCCGGACCCGATGCTTCCAGCGGCATGGCGGCCTCGTCGACCCCGCTGGGCCAGATCAATGCCGCCCGGCGAGGTGGCATCAACCCCTCGCGCCCGCCCGCGTCGATGGGCGCGCAGTCGAGCGGTCTGAACCAGGACATCATGGCCAAGATGAAGGCGTTCTCCCTCTCCCGGCAGGGTGCTCCCCCCGGGGGGATCCCCCCCTCTTCCGCACAGGTCAAGGGCCCCGTGGTTGGATCGGCCAGCCCGGCTTCAGGCCAACATCCAACTCCTCCCAGCGGTCCCATTGTCGGAGGTCTCGCCGGACGACTGCCACCTACCCCCCGACCGCACGCTCCAAACTGGCCCTCGGGGCCTTCCGTGACGGGGCCGGGCTCTGCGGCAAATCCACCAAAGCCTGGAGGACTGGGGGCCAGGAGACAGAAGCCTGGTCTGAAACTGTCCGATGCTACCGGCCCGCAGGGGGCGGGCGGTCAAGAAAAGGGCGCGGACGGCGCGTCAACCGGCAGCGGTGCCGCCGAGTCCGCATTCAGCAGGTACTCCGAATTCATCGACACGAAGGCGGGAACCCTGAATTTCAAGGACAAAGCCATCATCCACGGCGGAGGAATCGAGTTCTCGTCGGGCCACAGCTTCAGCATTTCTCTCGACGAGGTCGACCTCCTGGAGGAACTGGGCAAGGGCAACTATGGAACAGTGTACAAGGTTCGACACAGCCGTCCGCATCTCCGAAAGCCCGGCCTTGGGTTGAGAGGGATTGTCAGTCGACCACCCGAACCGGAGGGGTCGAATACGGGGTCGTCTCCGTCGGCCAAAAAGCAGGACAATCTCTCGGGTGTCATCATGGCGCTGAAGGAGATCCGTCTCGAACTGGACGAGAAGAAGTTCTCGCAGATCATCATGGAGTTGGATATTCTCCATCGCTGCGTATCGCCTTTCATCATCGACTTCTATGGCGCCTTCTTCCAGGAAGGCGCCGTCTACATCTGCGTGGAGTACATGGACGGGGGTTCTGTCGACAAGCTCTACGCGCAGGGCATTCCCGAGAACATCCTCCGCAAGATCACACTATCGACCGTCATGGGCCTCAAGACCCTCAAGGACGAGCACAACATCATCCATCGCGATGTCAAACCAACCAACATCCTCATCAACACACGCGGGCAGGTCAAGATCTGCGACTTCGGTGTGAGTGGAAACCTCGTCGCAAGTATTGCCAAGACGAATATCGGATGCCAGAGTTATATGGCACCTGAACGCATCGCCGGTGGAGGGATGCAGCAGTCGGGCGCGAATAGCAGCGGTGGAACATACAGCGTTCAGAGTGACGTCTGGAGCCTGGGATTATCAATCATCGAGTGCGCCATGGGACGATACCCCTATCCGCCCGAGACCTCCACCAGCATATTCAGTCAATTACATGTAAGGACTTCCTCCAAGTCAGCAATTTTTTTTATTTGTTATTTATTGTTTTCTGACCGGCTGGCAGGCTATCGTCCACGGTGACCCGCCTACGCTTCCCAAGGAAGGCTATTCAGAGGAAGCGCATGCATTTGTCCGAGCATGCCTGGACAAGAACCCCAATAACCGTCCCACGTATGCCATGATGCTCCGCCATCCCTGGCTGGCCCCTCTCATGAAACCCCCGACTACTTCCGGTGAGGAAGAGAAGGGTGCGAAGTCGCCGTCGACCGCCGACCAGCAGTCCTCCGAGTCTTCTGGTCCTCAGAGACGCCTGTCGCCGTCTGAAACCGAAGACAAGGAAGTGGCGGACTGGGTAAAGGATGCCCTCGAGCGTCGTCGACGCGGACTCCTGGGTGAGGTGGAAAAGCCACCACTACACGCAGCGCCTCTGGATGCTGTGCCAGGAAGTCCGCTCTTTGGTGATCCAACTACCATCTTCCCTGCATAACCGTATCCGATGGACCTTATCGAACGGCGTGCGGGCCATGACGATCTATAGAAATTCTTTTCGCGTTTGCCTCAAGCATCTCGCAGATCAGGACGAAAATGTCGGCGCAGGCGCCGGGCATCCTGGACCTTTTTTGCATTGGACGACCGCGGTTACGATGACGGCCATAAACAAACGAACCTTTTTTTTTCCCCTCATAATTTCCATGCGGAATGCATAAACCACACAGTCTATGAATCTCCAGATCCTCCGGGTCTCCTTCACATATTTGTTTCAACTGGCATTTCCTCCTGCTCTTTCTTCATCTGTCGTGAATCTCCATGCCGTTCCAGGAACTGTTGTTTGCATATCTCGTGTAATCTGGGACGCGCTCCTCCTGTGTTCCACTGTACGACTACTTGGTGGACCGACGGTGGCTCTGGCCTTTTGCTAGGCATTGACCACCGGTTAGTATCATACGGCCATCCTGTGTACTGTACATAGTGTCTGCATACATAGACCCACGCAACATGTATTCAGTATGTACTCTGTGGAATGATCATCTAGACTGTTTCCCGTCTCTGGGCCGTTGTCCTGGTCTCACTAGGTTGTATTGTCTCTTCTGCAGCCTTTGTCAGAGCAACATCGACTGGACGACTCCCCGCCACTCCTCCCTCGTTCTACTCTCCAGGGGTCCTCCATCTGTACAGACTGACTCAGAGCCCGACCGTGATGATTCTAGACACTCGCGCATCTGTCAGCGGCTTACCAATCACGATCACGTGCAAATAGCCGGCGATGACGATATGCATGAGCATCCGGACAAAGAGAAGCAGATAGAACAGCACAAGGACTATTTTCTTTCGGCAAGCAGACGCACATCCGGAGTCAGCAAGCGCGACTGGACGGGTGCTGCAACCTGTCTAATCGCGATCGATCCATCCCCGCCATTGCGGCCTTCCAGTGATCCCGACTTCAGTTTTTCGTCCCCGACTCCCCGCTCATCCTCCCCGTCCTTCATCCCCGAGTCCCCGATCCCCGTCTGCCCCTCCCCCTCCTCTTTCCTTTTTCTTTCTCTTCCTGTATATAATCACCTCTCTCCCTCTCTCTCTCTCTCCCCTCCCCCCGCCCCAAAGGCATGCTCGCCCGCTCCCCCCATATCCTCTTCTCCATCCGACCTCGCAAGGGCCGACTTTCTTCAAGTCAGCTGACGCTATCGACAGCTTCGTCTGGACTTTCACATTCTTCTTCTCCTTCTTCTTCTTCTTCTTCTTTCTCACACATAGGAGGAAAGAGGACAATCACTTCCGTCGCAAGCAGAGGTGGCACTGGCTACGCCAGCAGTAATAACGGGACCGTGGATCTCCGAATCTCTAGTTCTTCGACTACTGCCGTTTCCCGCCTCGCATCCCTCTCGAGACACTTCTCGACCCCCGCACCAGCAGCAGCAGCGGACGGCAACGGCAACAGCAGCAGCAAGGGTTCCGCCTCAATGGCTCCCATCGAGACGAAGGAGTACGATTACATCGTCATTGGGGGCGGCAGTGGGGGCAGTGGGAGTGCCCGGCGCGCCGCGGGGTGGTATGGAGCGAAGACGGTGATCATCGAGAGCAATAAGGCCGGAGGGACGTGCGTGAATGTTGGGTATGTATCCGTCTGATTCTTGTCGGGTTTTTTTGATTTTTATTTTTGATTTTTGTTTGGTGGCTCTGTTCTTGGAATCGCATTGAATATCTGAGATTTCACAAATCGCGGATGAATTCACGCTGACAAATGCAGGTGTGTCCCTAAGAAGATGACCTGGAACTTCTCGTCCATCAACGAGGCGATCCACGTGGGCAAGCACTACGGCTACTCGCTCCCCGGCGAGCCCAAGATCGACTACGGCCACTTCAAGCGCATCCGCGACGCGGTCATCCAGCGCCTCAATGGCGCCTACGAGCGCAACTGGAACAAGGAGGGCATCGACCTCGTGCACGGCCGGGCACGCTTCGTCGAGCCCAAGGTCATCGAGGTGGACCTGAGCGACGGCTCCGGCAAGGCCCGGTTCACGGCGAAACACATCCTGATCGCGACTGGCAGCTGCCCGACCGTGCCCAAGGTCAAGGGCGCCGAGCACGGCATCACCAGCGACGGGTTCTTCGAGCTCGAGGAGCTCCCGCCCAAGTTCGCCGTCGTGGGCGCGGGCTACATCGCCGTCGAGCTGGCGGGCGTGCTGGCCGCCGTGGGCGTCGAGGTGCACATGTTCATCCGCGGCGACACGTTCCTGCGCAAGTTCGACCCCATGATCCAGAAGACCATGACGCAGCGGTACGAGGACATGGGCATCCACATCCACAAGAACCACGAGGGCTTCCAGGAGGTGCAGCTCGTGCGCGACGGAAAGGGCGCGGACAAGCTGCTGCGGCTGGTCGAGAAGAACGGCGACTCGCTCGAGGTCAACGAGCTGCTCTGGGCCGTCGGCCGCGAGCCCGAGGTCAGCGACCTCAACCTCCACATCCCCGGCGTCAAGCAGAACCACGTCGGCCACATCCTCGTCGACGAGTACCAGAACACGAACGTGGAGGGCATCTATGCCATCGGCGACGTCACCGGCAAGGCGGAATTGACTCCAGGTAAGCTTTAAAGTTCCCTTTTTTTTAACCGATTCCCTATCTAACAATCATCTTCTTCAGTCGCCATCGCCGCCGGCCGCCAACTCAGCAGCCGCCTCTTCGGGCCCCCCGAGCTCAAATCCTCCAAGCTCTCCTACGACAACATCCCCACCGTCATCTTCGCCCACCCGGAGGTCGGCGCCATCGGCCTCACTGAGCCCGACGCCCGCGCCAAGTACGGCGACGACAAGGTCAAGATCTACCACACGCGCTTCACGGCCATGTACTACGACGTGCTGCCGCCCGAGGAGAAGCGCAAGAACCCGACGGAGATGAAGCTCGTGTGCGTCGGGCCCGAGGAGAGGATCGTGGGGCTGCATATCCTTGGGTTGGGGGTCGGCGAGATGCTGCAGGGCTTCGGCGTCGCGGTCAAGATGGGCGCGACGAAGCAGGACTTTGATAGCTGCGTGGCCATCCACCCGACGAGTGCGGAGGAGCTGGTGAGTTGATCCTCTTCTAAGCAATTGATTTTCAATGCCTTTTTTTTTGTGGAGCCCTTGATATCGTTTCTGCTGGACTTGTACTGACATATTGTTCTTTCTTTCAGGTGACGATGAGATAAAACCCTTTTCGACAAATCGAATATCAGGGGAGAATGAATGCCATCTTAGGTTTTAGCCTTGAAAAAAAAAATCCAATGTCTTCGGCAAGGATAGAGCTCATATACCATGCATGACTGCTAGCAATGTTATACAGATACAGATACAGACACGTCTAGCGCAATTGATGGTCCGTTAATGTCTTAATCTCTATTTTGGGCATGCGTGAAACAAACGATATATACACATATCTTTTTTCGAAGAATCCGTCAAATTGGACACTATGAATCCCGCCCGTCTCAAACGGCTTACCTGTCTCATAGGTCCGGAATATATATATATACATGTACACACTTCTAGTGGTGATACTTGAAGTCGACCTCCCTGTCTCCAGTCCTGACCTTCCTCTGGTCTTCTTTCTCACCCCTCGCGATGCGCTCCTTCTCCGCGTTCTGCCCGCGCAGGTACAGCATGTTGGCGACGATCACAGCCTCCGCGACCACCAGCGCGCCCAGGGAGAAGGAGTTGCCCAGCACGTACGGCGATTTCCGGTAGACCTGGCCGACCACGATGCCCGCGGTGTTGCCCATGGTCTGCTGCAGCCCGATCTCCATGGCGCGGCGGTAGTGCGGCGCCACGTTGACGTTGAGCCAGGCGATGTTCAGCCCGGGGCCGTTGTAGGTTGCGACGGCGCAGAGGAACGTTGCGAAGTACTTGACTGCGTCGTTTTTGACGGTCAGGAGGAGGATGTAGCCGACTATGGAGAAGATATTGACGGCGAAAAGGAACTAGAAAAGTCAGCAAGATGAGTCTCCCCAGGGCGCCAAATCGAAAAAATCGAATCGGAAGTCAAAACTCACCGGAGCAAACGTTGAGTACTTGTCGGAGAAGTACGCAATGGTGATGAAGCAAGCGGCGCCCCAGACGTACACCGGCACGGTGAGCGCGTTGCTCCGCAGCGAGTCGTAGCCCATGCTGTTGAGGATGGCGGGCAGGAAGGTACTGAACCCGTACAGCAGGATGTCCTGGCAGAACTGGATGACGCCGCTCATGTACAGCTTTGGGTCCGTCACGGCGATGCGCATCTCCTCCCAGCTGAACTTCTCGCTTCCCATGTACTTGCGGCGCTGCTCGTTGCGGACGCGCATCATCCACTTCTCCTCGTCGGTGAGGAAGTAGGCGTTGGCCGGGTCGTTGGGCAGGCCGAACCAGATCCAGACCGCGACCACCATGCTGAAGAGGCCTTCGATGATGTAGACCCATCTGGCGTTCGTTAGCCACTCTCAATGCTTGGGTTTACGGAGTAGGATCAGACTCACCTCCATCCCGCCTTTCCCGCGACGCCATCCATCTGCAGGATCCCGTACGCCAGCAGGCCGCCGACGGCTCCCGAGATGGCCGCGCAGCTCATCAGGTACGACACGCGCTTGGCCTGCTCCTCCCGGCGGTACACCATGGTGAGGTAGAGGTTCAGGCAGGGGAACAGGCCGGCCTCGCAGGCGCCGAGGATCAGGCGCACCGCGTACAGACCGCCGACGTTGACGATGAAGCCCGTGAAGATGGTGGTCAGCGACCAGACGACGCACAGGCCGGTGAGCAGGTTGCGCGGCGTCCACTTCTTCATGAGCACGGCGAAGGGGGCCTCGAACGTCACGTAGGTCGCGTAGAAGATGGAGACGGCCGTCGAGAACTGCGCGCTGGAGGCGTGGATGTCCTCGGGCATGCCGGCCACTTTGACGTTTCCTGGTTTCCTCTCAGTCCCTCGTTCCACATTTCTTTTCTATATAATATATATATATATATATATATATATATATATATATATATATGGTATGGATGGAATTGAGAACAAACCTATGCTACTCCGGTCCAAGAAGCACGACAGATACGCAAACATGATGACGGGGACAAAGGCCGCGTCGAGCTTGAGGAGGAGCTTCTTCTCCTTCTTGGGATCGAGCCGGATGTCCTCGACCGCCGCCGCGAGCATGTCCTCCTCCATCTGCGCCTTCTCATCGGCGGCGGCGTTCTTTTCGAGGTCGACGTTCTTCTTCTCGTCCATCTTTGCGGGCTGGTTCACATACGGCTCTGGAGGTTCACAGGCGGGGAGATGGAGAAAGCGCAACGATCCCAGCGGGATGCGGCAATTGATAAATTATTTAACAGTGATAACCACTCCACAGAGCATCCGCAGGACCGGGCTGGTGTGAGCGCATCCACGCCCCCGCCGTGGAGAGGCCGTCATATCTCTCTGTCGGCGTGTCGCCGAATGATAAGACAGCCGCCAACCGGAAAGAGCAAAGTCACGGGGCGGTGGATGCAGATAACTCGTGGCGAGACTGCTAAATCCTGATAAGTGTAGACGACAGCGTGTTTAGTTTACGTAGTGGACGTCCATCATATCGCGGCTGGGGCATGGTCCGTCAGCTATCGGCATAAGCCATAAAAGCGCGGGGTATAACGCTAGCTTACTTGCCAGGCTCCATAGCTTAACCCAGACAAGACAGGTCGCAGGTACAGTACTACTGGAAAAGCACCGGCCGCTTATCGCCTCGGCCGAGTCATGATAGACATGGGACATGTCGTCCACGGTTCGCCGGTGTTTCTCCAGGTCTGCATGAACTGCCCTTTTGGGAAATGCGGAGGCGGCGCTGATAAGCAACGCCGAGCCGTCTCCACGCGGCAGAGGCGCTCGGCAACCGTTGAGGCAGCTCGACGGCCAGCCTGACGACCAGCCAGCTTGATGCCGTCCGCGATAGGACCTCGGCCCTCATGGCGTCTTGCCGGCGTCGAGATCGGCGATCGTCGTGTCTGGCCGAGCAGAGATCCAGTCATCACAGGCCTGGTAAGTGCGGAGTACTCCGGCAGCATGGTATGGGATGGGGATTCTGACGGGGTTTCTAGCGTACGACCACTCATCGAGCAGGCAGTCTGTCCTTCTCAATGGGCCGATGGCTTCTGGAACAAGTTTAAGTCAGCTATCTTCTTCATGGCCGGCGTCTGCATGGCTGCACGCGATCTGAGCATTGAGATGCACGTCCCCTGCTGGCGGAGGTGGACTGCTCGTCTCAAATCGCCCATCCTTTCTTCTTCTTTCTAGAAGACAGATCTGACAGATCTTCCCCTTGCACGTCCGCTTCGCCATGGGCAGCATCGTCACAGACGGAATCGACGCCGTCGCCCTGCGCGCCCAGATCGCAAAGCAGGCGACGTCGCCCGCGCACGAGGCCCGTCTGCTCTGCCGGCACAACCTCCTCACCAACACCTCGGGCGTCGCCCCGGGCTTCCTCCAGGCGAACCTGCTCGTCCTGCCGTCCAAGTACGCAGGCGACTTCCGCGACCTGTGCCTGCGCAACCCCGTGTCGTGCCCGCTGCTGGGCATGACGTCCCCAGGGGACCCTCACACCGTCCACCCGGCGGGCTGCATCAAGACCCCGGACTTCGACCTCCGCACCGACTTCCCCAGGTACCGCGTCTACCAGGGCGGCCGGTTCGTCGGTAGCCGCACCGACCTCCTTGACGTCTGGACGCCAGACCACGTCGGCTTCCTCATCGGCTGCTCATTCTCCTTCGAGGACGCCCTTGCGGCCGCGGGCCTCCCGCCGCGGCACCAGCGCACGGGGTCCGTCGTCGCCATGTACCGCTCCAACATCCCCGTGCTGCCTGCGGGCATCTTCTCGGGCGCCAAGTGCATTGTCTCCATGCGGCCCTACCGCCCCGAGGATGTTGAACGCGTGAGGGATATCACGAGGCCCTTCCTGGCCACGCACGGCGAGCCGGTCGCGTGGGGGTGGGATGGCGCCCGGGAGATCGGGATCGAGGACGTCTCGAGGCCGGATTTCGGCGAGCCCCAGGTCTTCGAGGAGGGGGAGGTTCCTGTTTTTTGGGTATGCTTCTCCTTCTCTATCTGTGTCTGTCCAGAGCTGTCTGGATATCTATATCCGATTAGGGTTCAGCTAACATGTATGGACATGACGACAGGCATGCGGCGTCACGCCCCAGATGGTCGTCGAATCCGCTGGCGACAGGATCGAGGGCCCGGTCTTTGCCCACGAGCCGGGCCACATGCTCGTCACGGACTGGACGACGGGGGATCTGGCGCGGTTGAAGGCTGGGGTTGCCGCAGCTGGAGCTGTTGGGGTGTGATTTGATCTGATCCGACAGTCTGTCAGTGTCGATCCGTTGTCGTTCTCTTTTCTCTCTGCACCGGACTCCAGACCTACCTACTAGTAAAGATCTCTGTTCGGTTAGGGTTGGTTGGTGTGATATATCAGATATATATGATGCAGTTGATGTCCTGCGTATAGTACATGAGAGATGAGATGGAATGGATGAATGACATGGAATATATTTTATTTCTTCACAGGTGTTTATTCTCGATTAGGATATTTTTATGTAAAGCTCATGAATGGGGAGGGGGGGGGGGGGGGGGGGGGGGTGGGTTGAAGTAGCACGAGCTCCGTAGGCTTATGTACAGCACATACCTAGGGAGTAGGCAGGAATAAGCGGCAAACGAGGTTCAGAAACCCCCTTACATAATCCACGAATGGATGCAGTAGGTCGGTCGGTGTTGACTAGGGGCTTTCCTGATTACGATTGGGAGGAAGCCACTCAGGTCATCATGATCATGGTCCATACAGTATGGATAAAGAAGCGTTCGATAAGAGTAGGGGGAATTGCACTGCAGGCAGAATAGATTAATTAGGTAGAAAGCACGGGCGGGGCGCAGACCTATATAGAGGAGTAACTAAGTCTGAACAGGAGCAGGAGCAGAAAGACCGACTAGTGGGCTAAGAGGGCTATTGCTTCTCTTGCACAAGGCAGGTTACACGGCTGAGGAACTAGCTATCTATCCTGCTACGAATCGATAATATTGATTGTCTGATTTGATGATTGCCAGTCTTGCACATCGATATCCAGAGAGATACGGAAGTAGGTGGATGGATAGATATATCTATATGTAATGAAGATGGCTGAGCCAGCGAGTCAAATGAATCAATAACAGATAAATAAATTGGGAAAAATAAATGAATGGATGAGCGGCGCTCTCTCTGTCTGTCGAACTAGGAGACAAAAGAAGGTTTTCCCGAGTCGGTATGCACAGTACTGTACGTATGAGATATGTATGTCCGTAGATATTTCACAACTTCCCCTTGGACCGCGGAACACCCACATCCACAGGCTCCCACCACGGATAGGCATCCGGCACATCATCCGCACTATTCTCGTTGAAACCGCCCCTGAAAACCGGCTTTCTTTTCTCAAGGAAGCTCCTGACGCCTTCCTCGTTGTCTCTCTTCTCGAACAACTCCCACAGCAGCCTCGAGTCCAGCAGGTGCGTCGCCTCCGCGCTACCGGGCCCGCGGTACATCAGCTCGCGCATCAGCGCCGTCGACACGGTCGACGTGCTCTCCGCGATCTCGGCCGCCAGCTCCAGCGCCCGGGCTACCGTGGCTTCCGGCGTGGGCAGGATCTCGGAGAAGAGCGACGACAGGAGCGGGTGGTCGGCCGGGTAGATGGCGCCCGTCGTGGTGAGGTGCAGCGCGCGCGAGAGGCCGATCAGCCGCGGCAGGAAGAACGACGAGGCGGCCTCCATGATGAGGCCGCGGCGGGCGAAGACGAAGCCGATCTTGGCGCCGCTGTAGGCGATGCGGATCGTCGCGGGGAGGGTCATGGTGACGCCGACCCCGACGGCGGAGCCGTTGATCGCGACGACGGTGGGCTTGCGGCAGTGGTGGATCGAGAGGGTTACCTGGCCTCCACTGGGTTTTCGATCCCTGTCAGCCAGAAAGTTCTGCCTACGCCGGCAGGGAATGCTGCGACGAACCTGTCCCGGTAGTCCCGCGCTGGCTTCTTCGCGTCTTCACCACTCTTCTTGAACCCAATGTCTAGGTCTGCGCCCGCGCAGAACATCTTGCCCGCGCCCGTGACGACGACGGCGCGCACGCGGTCGTCGGCGTCGAACAGGCGGAAGGCCTGGCAGAGCTCGTCGGCCATGGTCTGGGTGAAGGCATTGTGCTTCTCGGGCCGGTTCAGCGTGATGAGGATCACCTTGGTCGGGGTGGGAGAGTCGGCGGGGACGTGGGAAAGCTGGATGTGCTTGGTTGGGAGGGCAGCGTAGGAGGATGGAAGGGTGGTAGATGTCATGGTGGATGGATAGTGTCTATCTTATCGGATGGATATGGATCTCAATCACTCTCCGTAGGCACGAACGAGGTCAGGCGACGGAGATATTCGTATCAAGGGGTGATCTGGCGCGGAGTATCGATATAAGACGGCTTCGTTCAGTTTCCCATGCGTTTCTGGAATCGATTCCGAAAGCAAAGCAACAGCAGCAGCAGCTCGAGTCCGTCCTCACGCCAGGCCCCCGACTCGCGCGCGCCGTCTCAGTCGATATAAATCATGACCGCGTAGGAGATCAGGCAGAAGCAGATGGGAATGTAGACGATGGGGTCCATCTTTCCTCTGTCCATGGGACAGACGCAGACTCCTCGTCTCGTAGATTCAACCGAGGTAAATGTGCGGATCGAGGGATAAGCGATCAAGAAGTTGAGCCGAGTGGTTTTGTCGATGACAGGGGGTGGCAGAAGGCTGCATGTTGGTCTCTTTATGGAGGCCTCAGGGGCGCTGCGGCGCAGGGTCCACCGGGCTCAGCTCAACACGCGGCGTTGGGGCGCGTGGAGAGAGACGACGACCGCTCCCAGACGATCTGCCGTCATCGTCGCTTCTCGGCCAATGCGCATGCCTGAGGCTGTTGGGGTTGGGTGGGGATGGCTCGGCCAAGAGAGCAGCGCTGCGCCGGCCTGTGAATCCGCGGTCCACCAAGTCTGGATGATCATGACGATGACGAGCATGCTCTGTCAGAAACACTCAGCACGATTGTCATGTGAAGGGGCGGGTAGCCGGTCGGGAACTAACCTCGGCTTTGTTCATCCATCCCAAAAAAAAGTCTTCTAGAGAAGAGACCGGATCCCTGCACTGCGGGCTACATGGACGTTGGGGAGAAGAAGCCGTTTTGGACAAGAATCAAGGCAAAACCGCGGTTCAAGACGGCGACGGAGGTCATTAGCTAAGCAAAATGATAGATGTCTGTGGTTGAAGAGCAAAAAGCAATGTCCCCGGGGAGGTTCGAACTCCCGACCTTGGGATGTCATGGGAGTTACGCTCCCATGTCATATTTGCGTATGAGACCCACGTGATAACCAACTACACCACAGAGACTTGCTTGTTGAAGAGGGGCAACCAGAACAAACTTATCAGACTCCTGAAACCGTCCAGAGCACTCCTTGACCTCACTTTTGAGGCAGTTCTCAAATATTTCCAGGGACAGCTCCTGTTGTGAAGATAGATAATAGAGGAATAGCAGAAAAATTCAGGTAACGGCGCGATCCTGCGACGAGAAGGGGAGGGAAAAAGCGGAGCTCTCCGGCTCTCTTGATATACTTGACGTCGAAAGCCGCATCTGATACCTTCATGGCGAAGTGCGTCGCTGGCTGTGTAGATCATGTGGACCTGCCGAGAATGAGGACATTTCTTCCTGCGGATTGAGGTCATTGTTGAAAGTATCGATTGACGCTATCAATTTGTTTGATGGCGACTGGGGTTACGAATTCCGAGCGACATAGATATAGATAGCCTAATGTTGATATCCGTAATCCAGAGCCAACAGAATAAAAGTGGATATAAAGATGTTTATATTTCCCTCTTCCACCAAAAAAAGGAAACTGCAATTTCACCCCTGCTAAATGCCGATACATTCCGAAGAAAAACGTCGACTTGGCCCAGGAAAAACACATTCCTTCGGTCCAAAGCTCAATTCTATCTTGGTGACTTCTTTACACCAAGCACGGAGTACCTAAGATCAGCAGAAGATAAATAGCCTATTTTGATCCTTTCATTTCCAAAATCATAATACTATTTTTCGTCTAGCATACACGTCATGTTCTCGACCATATAATTACGTAAAATACCCCTATTTCCTACATAGAAAAAAAAAAAGAAAACACAAATACGTCATCTACAGAAACCACCCCTTCCAAGCAGCCAATCCGACAAGAATCCCTCCAAGCGAATGCATGGGCCATCGCCCTTTCCATCCTCCGTACTTTGAGCCTCCGTATTTCCAGACGACGTACGCGTCTATTTGTGCTGCGACCTGGTTGGGTGTTTCATTTGTCAGTCGCCGTGTTAAAGTAATCAATTAGCGGTGATTAAGCGATCGAGTACAGGAAGCCAAGTTTGTTCGACGATACGTGCTAGTAGATTTGGGAAGCAAAACAAACGTCATCGGGAGAAGAGAACAATATATAAAAAAAAGAAAAAGAAAAAGAATGGATAACCTACAGAAATACCATACATCAGCGCCCGCATCCCCTCCCGATTCCCCTGCATCCCCATGATCAGGAACGCGATGCTCAGCATCAGCTCCCGTCCTCCATTCGCATAGATGAACGCAAGCGGCGCCGGCTCCGGTTCTGGCTGAGCCTGCTTTGCAGTAGCAGTGGGGGTTCCTGAGGCTCTGATCGACGAACAGGGCAGACCGAATAGTTCACACATCTGGAGCGGGGCGAGGATGTGCAGGGCACCGAGTCCCAGGAAGCCGGTTGAGAGGACGGTGGCCGCGGGGGAGATGGGGAAGGGGGAATTGAGTGCCATGTTCGTGGATGGGATATTGGGGTCTGTATATTATATATACTGCTGAGGTATAGAGGGAGCTTTTGGTGTGATTGAAGGGAATGTTTTCTTTTGATGTTCTCGAACCTTAGGTATGTGTAGATACTGACGTAGGCGGTAGGCGTCTCCGAGCCTGGATATTATCTTATTGCTATTGCACTCGCACATGGGCTGTCAGGTACCTCAGCTCAGTGTCATGATGTCTCCTCATCTAATTCGCCGCTATTATTTCTTCGAAGCCGAAAATATAAAATGCCTTATTCAACTCTTACACCTCGTGTACACCCTAATCCATATACCTCAACTTAGCAACCAAACATGTACTCCGTAGTTCCCCATCTAGTAGTCTGTCGTTCAATCACTGCTGTTTCGAGTTGAAAATGAAGACGAAAAATGGGAATATCATTCCCAATCTGACGTTTAACCAGCACCTACGACCATAGGGTGTGGAAAACAGGGCTTCCCGTCCGCTCAGCCGTACTTAAGCCACACGCCGGGCGGTTAGTAGTTGGGTGGGTGACCACCAGCGAATCCCGTCTGTTGTAGGTTCTTCCTCATTCTCTTTTATTTTTTTTGGTCTTAGACCCCAGGTCTTTTTGAGACTTGTTATTATTCAATCAGTATCTTCCTGGAAATGATGGTAACCAGGGTCTATGTTCGCTGGCGTTCATCTTAGGAATTATTATGGGAACTAGTTTCAATGAAGGCAAACTTTAGATTGGTTCGGCGCTAGAGCATGCATGGGTTAGGGACCTAATTTACTACTAGCAATGGTCGCACAGCAGAGGGACAATGAAGTCGAATACTTTGATTCCACTGAGACGTGGAAGGTACTGTGCTTACTTAGCTAAGAGATCTTTGCCGCTATATACAGACATACGGAGTACTCCGTCGTGCTCAATCCTCTTTAAGTACAGATGTACACCTATCATACAGTAACCCCCCGCTAGTACGGACCCCCTAGTAACGGAATCCTCTGTATAGCGGAACAGCCACATTGCCAAAAACGTCATTCTCACCAATTTTACGGAAAACCTCTAATTGTATACCGGAATGCTGCTGCAAAAGTCTCCATATATTCTGTTATATGAGAAGAAAAAACAGTGCAAAATGCCGCCTCAAAAAGCTATCTCAATAGAGCAAAAGATTAATTTGCAACAGTATAAGGCTGCAATGCTATCGCTGAGCCTAAAATCCCTTCAATCCTGGTTTGAGAGCAGATACAGTCACTCAATTTCTTGTCAAAATATAGGGTAATCCGGTAACCTGACAGGTAACTAGATAACCCGTAAGGCTTCTTAATGTGAGAGTAGTAGGTAGGAACTTTGAAAGAGTAACAAGTAGGATCCCTATATTGATCCTAAGATCTGTATGAGAATAAGACGCGGTAGACTAGATACATGCTTGGGCAATAGGGCCTATTTATGCTTACTCCATCATATCATATTCTTTGCTTTCCAATCCCTTGATATGATCCAATCCCTTGATATGTCGTCATACCAGTGTAACGACAGGCCTAGATAACTAGACCTAAAGGGGTCGTTGGTTTATCTTGAAGACAAGAAACAAGGGGGTGAGCAATATAAGAGCAAGAATAGACCTGTGTTACTAGCAATGCCTATATGACAGGTTGCTATGTGAGTCGACCACGG
>Ga0207841_1000205_pt1 | contig 34498 bp, 35 predicted proteins | sample HigsolmetaGSP18D_FD_184846 | JGI IMG/M metagenome (GOLD analysis project Ga0207841, IMG submission 184846) | High solid enriched microbial communities from the Joint BioEnergy Institute, USA - SP1-8-D (SPAdes) | ecosystem: Engineered > Bioreactor > SSF (Solid state fermentation) > Aerobic >... | reverse complement strand
CCGAAGGTCACCAGCTTGCCGGCTTCAGCGGCCGGCATCGCCGCGCGTACGGCCGCGTGGAACGCGCCCGGCTGCTGGACGACGTGATCGGACGGCAGCACCAGCAGCACCGCGTCCGGCGTGTCGCGCTGCGCCTCGAGGGCGGCCGCCGCGATGGCCGGGGCCGTATTGCGGCCCACGGGTTCGAGCACGATCGCGGCAGGGCGTGCGCCGACCTGCTGCAGCTGCTCGGCGACGACGAAGCGATGCGCCTCGTTGGCGACGACGATCGGCCGTCCGCCATCGGCGAGCGGTGCCGCGCGCAGCCAGGTCGCCTGCAGCATCGTGTGCTCGCCGACCAGCGGCAGGAACTGCTTGGGATGCATCTCGCGCGACAGCGGCCACAGCCTCGTGCCGGAGCCGCCGGACAGCAGGACAGGAACGATCGTGGACATGGCGGACCTCAGGCCTTGGCCGACAGCAGGTCGGAGAGTTCGCGAGTGCGCGCCTCGAGCAGGGCGCGATCGCCACGGGTTTCGACATTGAGCCGCAGCAGCGGCTCGGTGTTGGAGCTGCGCAGGTTGAAGCGCCACTGGCCGAAATCTGCGCTGATGCCGTCGGTGTGATCGAGCGCCGGCGACTGCGCGGCGTAGTGCGACATCACGCGTTCGACCGCGGCCTTCGCGTCCGCCACGCGGAAATTGATCTCGCCGCTGCACGGAAACTTCGCCACGCGCTCGGCGACGAGGTCGCCCAGCGTGCGGCCGCTGGTGGACACCAGTTCGGCGATCAACAGCCACGGAATCATGCCCGAGTCGGCATAGGCGAACTCGCGGAAGTAATGGTGCGCGCTCATTTCGCCGCCGTAGACGGCGTCTTCGGCGCGCATCTTTTCCTTGATGAAGGCATGTCCGCTCTTGCACAGCACCGGAATGCCGCCCGCGGCCTCGACCTGCTCGACCGTGTTCCAGACCAGCCTCGGGTCGTGCACGACCTTGCCGCCGGGCTGCTTGGCCAGGATGGCCTCGGCCAGCAGGCCGACGAGGTAATAGCCTTCGATGAACGTGCCGGTCTCGTCGAAGAAGAAGCAGCGGTCGAAATCGCCGTCCCAGGCGATGCCGAAGTCCGCGCGGTGGGCACGGACCGCGTCCGCCGTCGCCTGGCGGTTGTCCGGGAGCAACGGATTGGGGATGCCGTTGGGGAAGGTGCCGTCCGCCTCGTGGAAGACGCGGACGAATTCGAAAGGCAGGTGCGGGTCGAGCAGGTCAACGATGGCGCCCGCGCCGCCGTTGCCGGCGTTGACCACCAGCCTGAGCGGTCGCAGCGCGGCCATGTCGACGTAGCCGAGCAGATGCGCGATGTAGGCGGACTTGTCCGGCGACACGGTCTCACTGCCTGCGGTCGCCGCCGGACCGGGCAGGGCGCCCGACTCGATCGCGTCCGAGATCGCGAACAGGCCGGTGTCCGAACTGATCGGACGCGCCTGCTCGCGCACCAGCTTCATGCCGTTGTAGTCCATCGGATTGTGGCTGGCGGTCACCATCACGCCGCCCGCCGCGCCCAGGTGGTCGACCTGGAAGTAGACTTCCTCGGTGCCGCCGACGCCGATGTCGATGATCTCGCGTCCCTGGCTGCGCAGCCCTTCCGACAGGGCGGCCTGGAGTTCCGGACTGCTCAGGCGCACATCGCGGCCCAGCACGATCGCACCCGGCGGCAGCTGCGCCGACAGCGCGATGCCGATCTTGCGCGCGAGCGCGGGATCGAGTTCGTCCGGCACGCGGCCGCGGAGGTCGTAGGCCTTGAAGGCGGGCAGGGGCATGGGGCGATCCGTCGTTCGGGAGGCCCGATTCTAGCGTTTCGCCGTTGTGTCACCGTCGGTGCCATGCCCGAAAGTCCAAGGCCGAGGCGTGCGACCGGCGGCTAGAATGGTCGACCGTTGCGCCATGAGGATCGAAATGAGCACGCACACTTCCGCCGCGGACCCGCGCGGCAAGCAGTATCCCGACGCGACCTCGGCACTGGCCGACGTTGTCGCCGACGGCCAGACCCTCGCGGTCGGCGGCTTCGGCCTGTGCGGCATTCCCGAGGCGTTGATCGCCGCCCTCCGGGATTCCGGGGTCACGGGCCTGACCGCGATCTCCAACAACGCCGGCGTCGACGGCTTCGGCCTCGGCCAGCTGCTGGAGACCCGCCAGATCCGCAAGATGATTTCGTCGTACGTGGGCGAGAACAAGGAGTTCGAACGCCAGTATCTCGGCGGCGAACTGGAACTCGAATTCAACCCGCAGGGCACGCTGGCCGAGCGCCTGCGCGCCGGCGGCGCGGGCATCCCGGCGTTCTTCACCGCGACCGGCTACGGCACGATCGTCGCCGAAGGCAAGGAGACGCGCGAGTTCGACGGCAAGCATTACGTGCTCGAAACCGCGCTGGTCGCCGACGTCGCGCTGGTCAAGGCGTGGAAGGCCGACAGGGCCGGCAACCTGGTGTTCCGCAAGACCGCGCGCAACTTCAATCCGGCCTGCGCGATGGCCGGCAAGGTCTGCATCGCGGAAGTCGAGGAGCTCGTCGACATCGGCGACATCGATCCCGACCAGGTGCACCTGCCCGGCATCTACGTCGACCGCATCGTCGTCAACGCGACGCCCGAAAAGCGCATCGAACAGCGCACTGTGCGAGGAGTGAAGTAATGGCCTGGACGCGTGACGAAATGGCTGCGCGCGCCGCGCGCGAGTTGACCGATGGCGCCTACGTCAACCTCGGCATCGGCCTGCCGACGCTGGTCGCCAACCACATTCCCGACGGCGTGGACGTCTGGCTGCAGAGCGAGAACGGCCTGCTCGGCATCGGGCCGTTCCCGGCCGAGGATGAAGTCGACGCCGATCTCATCAACGCCGGCAAGCAGACCGTCACCGCGCGCAAGGGCGCGAGCTACTTCGGCAGCCACGACTCCTTCGCGATGATCCGCGGCGGCCACATCGATCTCGCCATCCTCGGCGCGATGCAGGTCACCGGGCGCGGCGATCTCGCCAACTGGATGGTGCCCGGCAAGATGGTCAAGGGCATGGGCGGGGCGATGGATCTCGTCGCCGGCGTCAAGCGCGTGGTGGTGCTGATGGAGCACGTGGCGAAGGACGGCAGCCACAAGATCCTGCCCGAATGCACGCTCCCGCTGACCGGCGTGGGCGTGGTCGACCGGATCATCACCGATCTCGCGGTGTTCGACGTGACCGCCGGGGGCCTGGTGCTCGTCGAGATGGCGGATGGCGTGGAAGCCGCGGATCTGCAGGAGAAGACCGGCGTGACGTTCGCCCGCGCATCCTGAGCCCGGCCACCCGGCGCGCCCGAGTCAGCTCCGGCGCGCGTAGGCGTACGGTGCGGTCGCCGAGCGCAGGGCGGGCGTGCCGCTCGCGGTCGCCGCATCGTCGAGGCGTCTGGACTGCGCGTGCGCCAGCAATCCGATCAGGCGTTCGATGGCGTGTGCCAGGGTGCCATCGAGCTGCCCGGCCTCCGCTTCGAAGTCCTCCGCAGACAGATGCGCATCGAGCAATGGACGCAGCGTGTCGAGCCGGATCCAGAACATGCTGCCGGCCGGGAACGACAGTTCGGGATCGTCGTCCACCCATGTCACGCCGGTACGTCGGAGCAGGTGGTCGATGGCCGCCTCGTTGGCGCTGAGGAAGTAGCCGAGCGGGTGGATGTGGCCTTCCGGCGCCACGACACCGAGTGCCGGATCGTCGAATGCCGATAGAAGCCGCGCCGCGCGATCCGGCGACAGCAGGCTTTCCAGCATCTCCGCGCGCCACGCGTCTCCGTCCGGGCGGTGCGTGGACCGCTTGGTATGCAGCTTGAGCACGACCTGCTGGCCCTCGTCGAGCAACTCGTCGGCGATGTGCAGGAACGGCAGGATGTCGCGGCCGTGGTTGGGAAAGACGCGGATGTCGGCAGCGAGCCCGGCGTCGCCCAGGCACTTCTGGACGAGTTCGCGCTGCGCATGGCCCGTGGTGATCACGATGCGCCATGCAAGCCCGCTGGCGGACAGCGCGGACAGGATTTCCGGCAATACCTCGGGATACCAGGCATGGATGACGGCGCAGGGGGGCTGCGCGGGCACGGGCACCGGTGGGGCGAGGGCCGCCCGCGTCGCCGCCAGCCAAGCGTGACCGAGCCGCGTATCGGGCTCCAGCACCGCGCCTTCGGCCCACTCGTTCCATGCGTTGATGAAGACGATGCGGTCCGTCGCCGGCACATCGCGCAGGCGACCGTGGATCGTCGTGCGCAGCCAGTCGCGATAGCCACGTGGCGACGCATGCGCGAAGACGCGCCCGCGCCCGGAACGCCGCGGCTCGTTGTCCCAGCCGGGGTTGACCCCCGGATAGAGCGGATACGACGGCAGCGGGCGCGCGGCCATGTCCGCAGCGAGCGCGCGCCAGTCGAGCACGTCGCCGCGGAAGTCGGGGTTGAGCAATGCCTGCTGCTCGACGATGGACGGCGGCGTGCTCATGTTGGGCGGAAACTCGATCGCCGCATCGAAGCCGATGTCGCGGGGATCGGGACGCTCGAAGCCCTGCACGTACGCAAGCTGGAGTTCCCCGATGCCGGCGTCGCGGCACCAGGCACGCCAGCGGCGGGCGGTGGCGGCGGCATCGGGCAGAAGATGAGGGCGGTAGACGAGCAACAGCGGCTTGCCCTCGACCCGGATGTAACGTGGGTCGCGCAGATAGTCCGCGATGTAGGCGATGAACGCGAGATCGTCCCCGGCGCTGTGCGATTGCGCGACAAGAACGTCCTCGGCGCGGCCATCCCACCGGCGCGACCAGTGCTCGTTCGCCCAGCACAGGCACAGCGGCAGTTCGATGGCCGGATCGTCCAGCCAGCCGCGGAGCGGCGCTTCCAGCAGCGTGGTGCCACCGAACCAGTAGAAGTAACTGCAGAACCCTTCGATGCCGGCCTGGCGCGCAAGCGCTGCCTGCGCGCGCATCACATCGGGCGCGCGCAGATCGTAGAAGCCCAGGTCGGCAGGAAGACGCGGCTGCTGATGGCCCTCGAACTGCGGCAGCGCACGGCTCACGTTGTGCCACTCGGTGAATCCGGTGCCCCACCAGGCGTCGTTCTCGGGAATCGGATGGAACTGCGGCAGATAGAACGCGATCAGGCGCGCGGAGGGCTGGATGGGTGGCGCCGCCGAAGACCGCTCGCGATATCCGATGGCGCGTGCGCCGGCGCGGGAACGCGGACGCCGTTCGCGTCGCATCCCTGCCCCTGCATCCTGACCACGCGGTGGCGGGGGTACGAGGTGGCTGTAGCGATCGAGGAAGCGCGCCCGCAGGCGATCCCGCGTCGCAACGGTCATCGGGACACAGCGGAACGCGAAGCGCAGGAGCTTGAACGCGAGGGTGCGCAGTCGACGGCGGGTCATCCCTGCATGATCCCAGATTCCGCAAGGGCTCACGACCCGAACTGCTACCGTTCCGTCATGGACTCGTACCTGCACGGCAACGACGGATGGACGCTGCAGACCGGCTGGCTGCCCGATGCGCAGGCCCGCGGATTGATGGAGGCGTTGCTGGCCGGCATCCCCTGGACCCGCCATCGGCTGCGCATCTTCGGGCGCGAGGTCGAGGCGCCGCGGCTGAGTTGCTGGATCGGGGACCCGGACGTGTCGTATCGCTACTCGGGTACGAGGTTCATGCCCGAACCCTGGCCGTCGGCATTGGCGCCCGTGCGCGACGGAGTCTCCGACGCGGTCGGAGTTCGTTTCAACAGCGTGCTGGCCAATCTCTATCGCGACGGACACGATGCGATGGGCTGGCACAGCGATGACGAGCGCGAGCTCGGGCCCCGGCCAGTGATCGCGTCGTTGAGCCTGGGCGCGACGCGACGGTTCGTGCTCAAGGCGCGTGAGGCGGATGCGGATGGGCGGTTCGCGCGACATGTGCTGGAACTGCCGCACGGCAGCCTGCTGGTGATGCGCGGCGATACGCAGGCGCGGTTCCGGCACGCGCTGCCGAGGACCGCGCGGCCGGTCGGGCCGCGAATCAACCTGACCTTTCGGAAAATCCAGCGTTGAGGCGCGCGCTCGCGGAGCGAAACGCAGACCGGGCGTAGCGCCTGAGCGACGTAATCGCGCTGCGAAGCGCCTGCCGCCCGGTGCGCGCCGTCAGCGACCCGGCAACGAAAGACTCAGCGCCTCGGTGCGGTCGACACCGGCGGCCTGCGATCGTGGGTCACTTCGTGCGCGTTGCCCGACTCGAGGATCCACCCGACCATCTCGCCGCTGATGCTTTGCAGGGCGATCGAGAATGCATCCACCACCTGCGCCACTTCGGTGCTCGATGCCGGCTGCGCAGCGACGAAGGTGCGCGAGTCGACGACCGTCTGGTCGATGTTGTGGATCAGCTTGGCGTTGGCTTCGATCGTCGCCGCCGGCAGCGGATTGCCGTTGTAGTCCGCCTCGAAGCGACGCAGGTCGATGACCAGCTTGTAGTCGGCGGTGATGCCGGCGCCCTGGCGCGCGACGGCCGGGATGTTGCCCGAGTCTTCCATCGTGCGCAGCACGGTGTCCTGCAGCATGTCGGTCGGCGTCTTGGCCCAGCTGGCGCCGCGGTAGACCTGCAGCTCGGCGGGCGTCGGGCGCACGGCGATGCGGAAGCTGTCGATCATGCGCGCCGCGGTCGGCGGGCTCAGCGTCAGCTGCCATTGGGCGCGCGGCCACGCGGGATCGGCCTCGACGCGGGGATCGGGCGCGTAGATCGTCGAGCGGTCCCGATCGCCGCCCCCGCCGCCCAGCAACGAGCTGCAGCCGGCGAGCAGGGCGCCGAGCGCAAGCGCGACGGCGAAGCGGGGCAGGGCGCGATGCACGGAAGTCGTGAGCGTGATCATTCGGGTTCGAATTCCTTGGGCGCGTCGCGGCCGAGCAGGTAGCGCGCGGGATTGGCATCGAGACGGTCGCTGATCCGGCGCAGGTCGCGGACCAGCGAGCGCAGTTCGCCCAGCGTCGGTCCGAGTTGCGACAGCCCGTCGTTGGCGAAGCTGCTGATCGCCGCACGGTTCTCGTTGAGGATGGTGTCGGCGCCACCGGCGGCCGAATCCATGCGCGCCAGCGTGCTTTCCAGGCTGGCGACCAGCCCCGGGAGCTTCTGCACCAGCTCGCGATCGAAGCTGCTCATCGCGCGGTTGGTGGTCGTCAGCGTCTGCTCGAGCTGCTCGCTGGCCTGTCGCGCGTTGACGATCATCGCCGCGAGATCCTCGCGCTGGCCCGCCACCGAGCCGGTCATGCCCTCGATGTTGGCCAGCGTGTTGGAGATGCGCGCGACGTTCTCTTCGCTGAGCACCTGGTCGAGCCGCTCGACGAGGCGGTTGGCCGTATCGGAGATGTTCTGCAGCGCCGAGGCCTCGGTCTGGATGACCGGCACGCGGTCGCTGTCCTCCGACACCAGCATCGGCGCTTCGGGCGATCCGCCGGTGAGCTGGATGATCGGCGAGCCGGTCAGGCTCGTCATCGACATGCGCGCACGCGTGTCCGTCTTGACCGGCGCATTGGCCTGCAGGCGCAGGCGGGCGATGACCTGGCGCGGATCCTCCGGTGCGAGCTGCAGGTTGTCGACCGTACCCACGGCGATGCCGTTGTACTGCACGCTGCTGCCTTCGGTCAGCCCGGTCACCGGCTCGCGGAAGATCACGTCGTACTCGTTCCAGCTGCGGTCCGACGAGTACTTCGCCGCCCACAGCGCGAAGCCGAGCAGGGCGATCGAGGCGACGATCGTGAACGCGCCGATGAGGACGTAGTTGGCTCTGGTTTCCATGGTTCAGTCGGCTCCCGGGGCATCGGCCCTGGCATCGCGGGCCGCGCGTCCGCGCGGGCCGTGGAAGTAATCCTGGATCCAGGGGTGATCGATTTGCTCGATCTCCGACACCGGCGCGACCGCGATGACCTGCCTGTCGGCCAGGACCGCGATGCGGTCACAGATAGCGTACAGGGTGTCGAGGTCGTGTGTGATCAGGAACACGGTCAGTCCGAGCGCTTCCTGCAGCGTGCGGATCAACCGGTCGAAGGCGGCCGCGCCGATCGGATCGAGGCCGGCGGTCGGTTCGTCCAGGAACAGCAATGGCGGGTCGAGCGCGAGCGCGCGCGCCAGGCCCGCGCGCTTGCGCATGCCGCCCGACAGCTGCGCGGGCAGCTTGTCGAGCGCATCCGCCGGCAGGCCCGCCAGCTTGACCTTCAGCAACGCCAGTTCGTAGCGCAACGAATCCGACAGGTCCGGATGATGCTCCTTGAGCGGCACCTGGACGTTCTCGCCGACCGTGAGCGAGGAGAACAGGGCGCCGTCCTGGAACAGCACGCCCGTGTTGCGCTCGATGTGCCGGCGCTCCTGCGCATCGCGCGACAGCGCATCGGCCCCGAGGACCTCGATGCGTCCGTCCTGCGGCGGCCGCAGGCCCAGGATGCTGCGCATCAGCACCGATTTGCCGGTGCCCGATCCGCCGACCACGCCGAGGATCTCGCCGCGCCTCACGTCGAGATCCAGGCCCTCGTGCACGGTCTGCGATCCGAACCGGTTGACGAGGCCGCGCACGCGGATGGCGATCGACGACGGGTCGTCGTCGACGTGATTGGTGATTCGGGATTCGTGATTGGGCAAAGCGCCGCCCTCCCCCGAATCGGGCCGGGTCTGCGGCTTCTGCTCTTCCGGATCACCCATCACGAATCACCAATCACGTCTTCACCATCCCACATGCATGAACCAGATCGCCGCGAACGCATCGAACACGATCACCAGCGAAATCGTCTGCACCACGCTCGAGGTCGTGCGCTCGCCGACGGACTGCGCCGTGCCTTCGACCTGCAGGCCTTCGAGGCATCCGATCAATCCGATCACCAGCGCGAAGATCGGCGCCTTGACCATGCCCACCAGGAAATGCCGCAGCTCCATGGTCTCGTGCATGCGTGCCAGGTAGGCCTGCGGCGGGATGTCGAGGCTGAAGGCGCCGACGCACAGGCCGCCGACCAGGCCGGCGACCATCGCGATGAACGTCAGCAGCGGCAGCATCACCAGCAGTGCGACCACGCGCGGGATCACCAGCAGGTCGACCGGGTCCAGGCCCAGCGTCCGGATCGCATCCACCTCCTCGCGGCTCACCATTGCGCCGATCTGGGCGGTGAACGCGCTGGCGGTGCGGCCGGCCAGCAGGATCGCCGTCAGCAGCACGCCGAATTCGCGCAGGAACGCGATCGACACCAGTTCGACGACGAAGATCACGGCGCCGAAGTCGGCGAGCACGGTCGAGCCCAGGAACGCGATGACTGCGCCGACCAGGAAGGACAGCAACGCAACCAGGGGCACCGCATCCAGTCCCACCTGCTCCATGTGATGCACGGTCGACGTCAGCCGGAACCGGCGCGGCGACACCAGCAGGCGCCCGAGCTTGACCAGGGTCTCGCCGAGGAAACTCACCAGCGAGACGATCTCGCGCCCGTTGTCGTGCATGGTCCGGCCGAGGCGCGCGAGCGCGGCCTGGAACCCGTAGTCGCGCTTCTTCTTCGGCCGGTCGTCGGCCACGTCCTCGATCGCTTCGACCAGCGCGTGGTGGTCGGGCCTGAAACGGAACGTCGAGAAATCCAGGTTCCGCTTCTGCGCGAAGCGCACCAATTGCAGCACGCCCACCGAATCGAGCCGGTCGACACCGGTGGCGTCGACTTCACCGCTGTGGCCGTCCTGGGCACGCAGCGCCGAGGCGATCTCGCCCGCGTGCGCCAGCGTCCATTCGCCACGCAGCCGCAGCGGTCCACCGTCTCCGGACTCGGCGCTCGGCGTGGCGTGCTTGGGGACGGTCATGCAGTCTGGACGGGTCGAGGATGCAAACGCCGGTGAGCATACCCAAATCAGGTGTGAGGTCGCGCGTCACGCCCGCCGGCTACCGGCGCTGCGGCCTGCATGCGATCCTGTGCGGATGTCCGGCGCCACTCCGCTCACCACCGCCAGCTACGCCGCGCGCATCGCATTCGTCGTCGAGCTGGCCGAGCACCTGCACGCCTACGGCACCACCGCGCAGCGCCTGGAAGGGGCGATGATCTCGGTCACCCAGCGCCTGGGCCTGGAGTGCGAACCGTGGATCAATCCGACGGGCATGGTGCTGTCCTTCAGCGATCCGATGCGCCCGCCCGGCGACAGCGACACCACGCGCGTGATCCGGATGCCGCCCGGCGACACCGATCTCTACAAACTCTGCGAGACCGACCGCATCGCCGAACAGGTCATGGCCGGCGAGATGGACCTGGCCGAAGGCTATGCGGCGCTGCGTGCGCTCGACGCGCGGCAGCCGGGCCGCTGGGGCAAGACGCTGCAGGTGCTGGCGTTCGCGATGGTGGCGATGGGGCTGGCCGGCGTCTGGCGGTTGCCGTGGCAGGACATCGCGACGGCGGGCACGATCGGCCTGCTGATCGGCGCGCTCGACCTCGCCACGCGCAACGGCACGCGGCTGAAGGAAGCGCAGGAGGCGCTGGCCGGCATGCTCGCCGGCGTGGTCGCCATCCTGGTGTCTGCGTTCGTGGCGCCGCTCAATCTCAACACCGTGATCATCGCCTCGCTGATCGTGATGCTGCCGGGCATGGCGCTGACCAACGCGATCAACGAACTCACCTCGCAGCACCTGGTCTCCGGCACCGCGCGGTTCTCCGGCGCGATCACCACGGTGCTCAAGCTCACCATCGGCACGATCATCGCGTTGACGCTGATGCAGCTGCTGGGCGTCGAGCCCCAGGTCCGGGCGCTGCGGCCGCAGGCGCAGTGGGTGGAGTGGGCAGGCCTGGCGATCGCGGCGGGTGCGTTCGCGATCCTGTTCCGCGCCGCGCGCCGCGACGTGCTGCTGGTCATGGCGGCGGCCGCGTCTGGCTTCCTGATCTCGCGCTGGGTCGGCGCCGCGCTGGGCCCGAACATCGGCCTGTTCGTCGCCGCCCTCGTGACGACCGCGGCCGGCAACGGCTACGCGCGCTGGATCAACCGGCCGGGCGCGCTGATCCGCGTGCCCGGCATCATCATGCTGGTGCCCGGCAGCAACAGCCTGCGCGGGCTGATGAACCTGGTGCAGCAGCAGGACGTGGCTGCCGGGCAGGCGGCGATGCTGGTCGTGATGAACATCGTGCTGGCACTGATCGCCGGTCTGCTGTTCGGCAACGTCCTGGTGCCGGCGCGCAACAAGAATCTCTGAGGGCGCATACGAAAACGCCCACCGGGTGGTGGGCGTTCTCGCACGCTGGCGGCCGGAGCCGCAGGGCTCACTTCTCGATCAGGAACTCTTCGAGCTTTCGACCCTTCTTGGTCAGCGCGGCCAGCCACAGCGGCTGCTTGCCACGACCGGTCCAAGTCTCGTTCTTGTTCGCCGGATTGCGGTACTTCGGCGGCACCTTGCCGAGCTTGCGTCCCTTGGTCGCACTGGTGCGCTGGGCGGGCGCCGCGGCGCGCGTCGGCGCGCCGGCCGTGCCGCCGCCGAACAGCTCGGCGATGCTGTAGCCCTCGGCCGCTGCCTGGTCGGTCAGCTTCTTGCGCACGGCCGCGATCGGCTTGCGCTTCTTCAGCGTGGTCTTGCGCTGCTTGGCCTGGGTGATCAGGGCATCGAGCTGCTGGGGGGAAAATGCGTTGAGGTCGAATGACGCCATTCGAGTCGGCTCCGGCTGGTGGGTGGGTATACCAGTCCCTGGCATCGCGGCATCTTAATCGCGATTATCCCGCCCGACAAATGCCGAGGCCGCGCGCACGCGGCCTGCGGAAGCAAGCGGCGTCGAATCCTGAGTTTCTACCCGGCGCGAATGCACCGGCTTATCGGCCGCAAAAACCTTCAGTCTCGCAGACGCGCCAGCAGCGCCTCGCGGTCGAGATTCTCGGATTCGCCGGCGCTGCGCGCGCGATATTCGAATGTGCCCGCTTCGAGTCCGCGCCCCGACACCACCACGCGGTGCGGCACGCCGATCAGTTCGATGTCGGCGAACATCGCGCCCGGGCGCAGGCCGCGGTCGTCGAGCGCGACATCGAAACCCGCCTCGCGCAGTTCGTGATACAGCGCCTCGGCCGCGTCAGCGACGTGGGCATCGCCCTTCGGGTTGATCACGCACACCGCGACCTGCCAGGGCGCCATCGTGGCGGGCCAGACGATGCCGTTGGGGTCGTGGTTCTGCTCGATCGCCGCGGCGACGATGCGCGACACGCCGATGCCGTAGCAGCCCATGAAGGGCACGGTGGCCTTGCCGTTGGCATCGAGCACCTTCAAATCCATCGCCTCGGCATACTTGCGACCAAGCTGGAACACATGGCCGACCTCGATGCCGCGCACGAGCTTCAGCGTGCCGCCGTCCTCGGCGCGGTCGCCTTCGACGACGTCGCGGATGTCGGCGACGGTCTCGGGCTCGGGCAGGTCACGGCCCCAGTTGACGCCGGCGAGGTGGAAACCGGCCGCGTTGGCGCCGACGACGAAATCGGCGAGGGCCGCGACTTCCGGGTCGGCGACCACGCGGATCGCCTTCGCCGCGCCGATCGGGCCGAGGAAACCCGGCGTGCTGCCGAGGTATTCGGCGATCTCGGCCTCGGTGGCCATGCGGTAATCGGCGAGGCCGGCGACCTTGGCCAGCTTGATCTCGTTGACCGCGTGGTCGCCACGCACCAGCGCGAGTACGAAGGTCTCGCCGGCGAACAGCGCGACCGACTTCACCGTGCGCGCCAGCGGAATGTCGAGCAGTGCGGCGACGTCCTCGCAGGTCCTCTGCGTGGGCGTCTCGACGCGGCGCATCGCTTCGGACGCGGCGGCACGCGGCGCGGGCGCGGCGGCGCGCGCAGCCTCCACGTTCGCCGCGTAATCGGAGCCGGTCGAGAACACCAGCGCGTCCTCGCCCGATTCGGCGAGCACGTGGAATTCCTGCGAGGCATCGCCGCCGATCGCGCCCGAGTCCGCCTGCACCGCGCGGAACTCCAGCCCCAGGCGGGTGAAGATGCGCGTGTAGGCCGCATGCATCGCCTGGTATGACGCGGCCATGCCGGCCTTGTCGATATCGAACGAGTAGGCGTCCTTCATCAGGAACTCGCGCGAGCGCATCACGCCAAAACGCGGGCGGATCTCGTCGCGGAACTTGGTCTGGATCTGGTAGAAATTCACCGGCAACTGCTTGTAGCTCGCCAGCTCGCCACGCGCGAAATCGGTGACCACTTCCTCGGCCGTCGGCGCGTAGCAGAACTCCTGTTCCTTGCGGTCCTTCACCTTCAACAGCTGCGGGCCGAACTTCTGCCAGCGGTCGGTCTGTTCCCACAGCTCGCGCGGCTGGATCGTCGGCATCAGCAGTTCGATCGCACCGGCGGCGTCCATCTCCTCGCGCACGACGGCCTCGACCTTGCGCAGCACGCGCAGGCCCAGCGGCGACCAGGTATAGATGCCCGCACCCAGCTTGCGCAGCATGCCGGCCTTGAGCATCAGCTTGTGGCTGACGAGCTCGGCGTCGGCAGGCGTTTCTTTCTCGGTGCGGAGGTGGAACTGCGACAGGCGCATCGGCGGCATTCGGCTGTGAACGGACCGCCATTGTGCCACGCAGCACACGGCGCTCCGGGCGCCGTGGCGCGCCGTCAGCGGCAGTAGGCGCGCACCGCGGCTTCCGACAGGGCAAGCTGGTCGGTGCGTTCGTTGGCCGAGAGTTCCCGCGGCTTGCCGTCGGCGCCGACCTGCTGCACCGCGCCTTCGGCCTTCAGTGCCGCCACGTTCTTGCGCGCGAGGTCGCACTGGCCTGCGTCCCCGCCGGCACTGGCGTTCGCGGTCGCAACGGTCGCGGTTGCAGGCCTCGTGGCCGGCGCGGGCATTGCCGGGGTCGACGCCGGCGCGGTGCCGGCCATGCGCCGCACCTCGAAGCGGGTGCCCGCCGGTGGCGGCGTTTCCGAATAGTGGGTGACGCCGCGCGCGTCCTTCCAGGTGTAGATCTCGCTGGCGACGAGCGGCGCGGCGGCCAGCAACGCGAGGACGATCACGAAGGTGCGACGCATGGCGGTGTCCGGCGGCTGGCGAATGTGGGGCGATTGCAGCACCCCCGGCCTGCGGGCGCAAGCGCATCCCCCGGGTGGCGCGGCGCCCGCGCTACACTGCGGCGCATGAGCGAGACCGACCCGACCCCGCGCCGCGGCCGCGGCATCTATCTGCTGCCCAACCTGTTCACCACCGGCGGCCTGTTCGCGGGATTCTTCGCGATCATCGCGGCCTCGCAGGGGCGCTTCAGCGCCGCGTGCATCGCGATCTTCGTCGCGGCCGTGCTCGATGGCATCGACGGTCGCGTCGCGCGCCTGACCAATACCCAGAGCGAGTTCGGCGTGCAGTACGACTCGCTGGCCGACCTGATCAGCTTCGGCCTGGCGCCGGCGCTGGTGATGTACCACTGGTCGCTGCTGGCGATGCGGCTCGACGGCCCGACGCTGGGCAAGATCGGCTGGCTCGGCGCGTTCCTCTACGCCGCCTGCGCGGCCCTGCGCCTGGCGCGCTTCAACAGCCAGGTGGCGACGGTGGACAAGCGCTACTTCGTCGGACTGGCAAGCCCGGCGGCGGCCGGCCTGATGGCGAGCTTCGTGTGGACCTGCCACGAACTCGATTTCACCGGCGATGCGCTGCGCTACGTCGCGCTCGCCGTCACCGTGGTCTGCGGCCTGCTGATGGTCAGCCGCATCCGCTACACCAGCTTCAAGGGCAGCGGTACCGGACCGCGGTCGGACCGCGTGCCGTTCGTGGCGCTGGTCGTCGCGGTCGGCATCCTGATCGCGCTGTGGGTGGATCCGCCCAAGACCCTGCTGATCGCGGCGGTGCTCTACGCGCTGTCGGGCCCGGTGTTGTGGGTGCTGCGCCGTCGCGGAGGCGCGGAGGCCACGTCGTGACCTGGGATGCGCTGCAGTCCGCGGCGCTCGACGCGCTGGGTCACACGCGTTATCGCGTGCAGATGCCGGGACAGGTGTTGCCCGAGCACCCGCTGGTCGATCCGCTGCTCCACGCGGCGGGTCTGCATCGCGACGCCGACGGCGCGCTCGCGCTGATGCGCAGCCTGGGGCCGCTGGACGCACTGCGCGCGCCGACGGCCAAGCGCGCGCTGTGGCCGCGCCTGCGCCGATTGCGCGCGCATGGTGGCTGAGCCCGACACCGTCGCTGCGGCGCAAGGCGTCCAGCCGCGCGACTGGTCGATGCGGCCGATGCGCGCGACCGATGTCGACGCGGTCATGGAAGTCGAGCTGCGCGCGTATCCCTTCCCGTGGACGCGCGGCATCTTCGACGACTGCCTGCGCGCCGGCTATCCGGCGTGGCTGCTGCACGTCGAAGGCCAACTGGCCGGGTACGGCGTGCTGAGCATCGCCGCCGGCGAAGCGCACGTGCTCAACGTCTGCGTCGATCCCGCGCTGCAGGGCGGCGGCCTCGGCCGTCGACTGTTCCGCGCGCTGGTCGAGATCGCCCGCCAGCACGGCGCCGAGCGCATCTTCCTCGAAGTGCGTCCGTCGAACCCGCATGCGATCGCGCTGTACCACGACGAAGGCTTCAACGAGATCGGCCGTCGCCCACGCTACTACCCCGCGCACAACGGTCGCGAAGACGCGATCGTGATGGCGCGCGAACTGCTCGACCCTGCATGAGCGCATTGACCGGAGCCCCGAGATGACCGGCACGCCACGCCGCGACGACGAAACGCGCATCGCCCTGCTGATCGACGCCGACAACGCGCCGGCCGCGAAGATCGACGTGATCCTTGCCGAGGTCGCGCGTCACGGCGTGGCCAACGTGCGTCGCGCCTACGGCAACTGGAAGAGCCAGCACCTCGTGGGCTGGGAGAAGGTCCTGCACGAGTACGCCATCCGCCCGATCCAGCAGTTCGCCTACAGCACCGGCAAGAATGCCTCCGACATGGCGATGGTCATCGACGCGATGGACCTGATGTACGCGCGCAATCTCGACGGGTTCGCGATCGTCTCCAGCGATGCCGACTTCACGCCGCTGGTGATGCGGCTTCGCAACGACGGTTATGCGGTCTATGGGTTCGGTCAGGAGAAGACGCCGCTGCCGTTCGTCAGAGCTTGTTCGACGTTTCTCTACCTGGAGAAGCTCGGCGCCATCGATGGCGACGCAGGCGGGACGCCCCGGTCCCGGACTGCCAGCGAACTGCAGGCCGACCGCGAACTGGTGCAGTTGCTGCGCAATGCTGTCGCCTCGGGCGCGGACGATGCCGGCTGGTCGCATCTGGGAGAGGTGGGCAGCCACGTGCGGAACCAGGGCTCGTTCGATGCGCGCAACTACGGTTACCGCAACCTGTCCGCACTGATCGAGGCCACCGGCCTGTTCGAGGTGCGACGTGACGGTCAGGCGGTCGAAATCCGCGAGAAGCCGCGGGCGCCGCCGCCGCGCGGTCGACGCCGTGCGGCCGGTGGCTGAGGCTCAGTACAGATCCACAGGATCGACATCCAGCGACCAGCGCGCACGTCGCGCTTCGGGCAAGGCGTAGATTTCCGGCAGGGCCGCATCGAGAATTGCATGCAGGCGCGGGCGTTGGTCGCAGGCGATCAACAGCTGCGCGCGATAGACGCCGGCGCGGCGCGGCATCGGCGCCACCACCGGGCCATCCAGCAGCAGCGTGGGCATGCCCTGCGCATCGCGCCCTGCTTGCGGGGCGAACACGCGGCGCGCGGCCTGCAGAAACGCCATCGGCGGTTGCGCCTGCTGCGATTCGGCGCGTAGCAGCGCCAGCGGTGCGAACGGGGGAAACCCGGCGGCTTCGCGCTGCGCCAGTTCGGTCGCGGCGAAGGCGTGGTAGCCACCGCTGATCAGGGTCAGCAGCAGCGGGTGCTCGGGGTGGTGGGTCTGCAGCAGCACCGTGCCGGGCCGCTCGGCGCGGCCCGCGCGGCCGGCGACCTGGATCAGCAGCTGCGCGAGTTTCTCGCCGGCGCGGAAGTCGGCCGAGAACAGGCCTTCGTCGATCCCGACCACGCACACGAGTGTGAGGTTCGGCAGGTCGTGGCCCTTGGCCAGCATCTGCGTGCCGATCAGGATGCCGGGCGCGTCGCCGAGCGTGCCGAGCAGGCCTTCGAGCGCATCGCGCCGGCGGGTGCTGCCGCGGTCGATGCGCAGCACGGGCACATCGGCAAAGCGCGCGGCCAGCAGTTCCTCGATGCGTTCGGTGCCCACGCCCTGCGGCTGCAGGCCGAGACTGGCGCAATCCGGACACGCCGGTGGCGCACTCGCGCGGTGGCCGCAATGGTGGCATTGCAGCCGGCGACCGCCGGCATGCACGGTCATCGGATGCGGGTGTTCGGGCGTGCTGCAACGCGGGCAGTGCGCGCTCCAGCCGCAGTCGTGGCACAGCAGCACGGGCGCGTAGCCGCGGCGGTTCTTGAACACCAGCACCTGGCCGCCGGCGGCCAGTGCCGCCGAAATCGCCGCCAGCGATTCGGGCGACAGGCCGGCCTCGAGCGGACGCTTGCGCACGTCGAGCACGCGTACCGCGGGCGGCTGCGCGGTGCCCGCGCGGCGCGTCAGGCGCAGGTGCGCGTAGCGGCCCGAGACCGCGTTCTGCAACGATTCCAGCGACGGCGTCGCGCTGCCCAGCAATACCGGCACGTCGAGTGCCTTGGCCCGTACGAGTGCGAAGTCACGCGCGTGGTAGCGGATGCCGTCCTGCTGCTTGTAGCTGCCGTCGTGTTCCTCGTCGACGACGATCAGACCGGCATCGGGCAGTGGCACGAACACCGAAGAGCGGGTGCCGACGATCACGCGTGCCTCGCCGCGGGCCGCGGCCGTCCACACGCGCGCACGTTCGCCGTCGCCCAGGCCGGAATGCAGCGCATGCACGGGCACGCCAAGGCGCGCACGGAACCGCGCCAGCGTCTGCGGGGTCAGTCCGATCTCGGGCACCAAGACCAGTGCCTGGCGACCGCGCGCGAGGCAGTCGGCGATCGCCTGCAGATAGACCTCGGTCTTGCCGCTGCCGGTGACGCCGTCGAGCAGCAACGCGGCGAAGCCGCTGCACGCGGCGACGGCATCGACGGCCTGCTGCTGCTCCGCATGCAGGGGCGGCCCGTCCTGCGGCGCCGGCGCCAGGTGCGAGGCCGGCACCGCGAACCGTTCGACGAGTCCACGCGCGGCCAGCGTGCGCGCGGGCGTGCGCCAGCCCGACAAGGCCAGGTCCAGCGCGTCTTCGTCGCGCGCCTGCATCGCCAGCAACGCGGCCAGCTGGTGCGGGCGCCCTCCGGGCTTCAGGCCAGGCAGGGCGGTGCGCCCGGCTCCGGTCAGCCGCCACGCCCAGGCGTGCGTGTCGGGCAGCGGTTCGCCGCGGCGCAGCGACGCGGGCAGCGCCGTCGCCAGGACCTCGCCGAGCGGTGCGTGTGTGTAGCGCGCCAGCCAGCGCAACGAAGCGAACAGTTCGCCTTGCAGCAGCGGTTGCGCGTCCAGCCAGTCCAGCGCGGCCCGCAGCGGGTGCGCGGGATCGTCCGCCCGGCCGACCCCGACCACGACTCCCACCAGTTCACGGGGTCCGAAGGGCACGCGCACGCGCCGGCCGACCGCGTCCGGACCTGCCGCCTCGCCATGCGGGGCCGCGTAGTCGAACAGGCGGGGCAGGGGAACCGGGAGCGCGACGCGCAGGACTGGCGGGGCGGGGGCAGGGGCGGGCACCCGTGAAGTCTAGCGACTCGCGCCGGCGCTTCCATCGCTTGCGGGACGAAGCTGCGCCGCGCCACACCTTGTGCGCGCAAGTATCGGAATCGAAAGGAGTTGCCGCTTATCCACACAATCTGTGGATAACCCTGTGCATCAAGCTGCGCAAGGCACACGTTATGCGGTATTCAGTGCGGTAAAGCATTCGTTGGACAAAAAAGTGCCATATCGAACAAATCCATAAAATTCATGGACTTGGGCGTGAAACATTGCTGTCACGCAACATGGCGTCGGGCCTGCCTTCAGCTGGATGACAGGGTTGTGAACCCTGTGAACAACCACTTGCGCGCGGCGGGGTCTGTGGAACGTTCCCGACAGGCCCTGTCAAGCCTTGGGCAATCCCGGGCAGTCGCTATGATGCGCGGTCTCGCACGCGGGCCACGATGACCACGCCTCCGCCGTCCGCCTCTTCAGGCCTGTCCTCCGCCGTCGCCGCCTTCCTGCGCGGCGTGGAGCGGCGTGCCGCCGCGTTCGCCCAGTGGCAGACCGGGGACATCGACCGCGGCGATGCGGCACTGGCGGGCGCGATGGCCGAGTTCGCCCGGCTCGCGGCAGCAACCCCGTTCCCCGACTGGCCGCGTCGCTTCTGGGCGCAGCTGTTGGCCGCGCCTGCGCTGCGCGCGCCTGCGCCCCTGCCCGACGACGGCGATGGCCTGGCCGCGCTGACGGGGCTGGCGGGCGGCCCCCGGGTCACGGTGTTGCTGCGCCTGGTGGCCGGCCTGGCCGAGCACGAGGCTGCCGCCGTGCTGGGGGTGACCCGCGCGACGTACCGGCTGGGCCTGCAGCGCGCGCTGCCGCATCGTGCCGACGGCAGTCCTGATCCCGACGCGTGGCGCCGGATCGCCGACGCCGCGCAGACTGCGATCCGCGCCCTGCCGCCCGATCGGCTGGCACGCCTGGCCGGCCTGCGCGAGGCCGCGTTGCGCGGCCAGGTGCCGCCGCTGCGCCGCTTTCCCCTGCAGCGGGCGCATGCGGTCGAGGCGCCGGTCACGCTGCCGGGTCCCGCGCGCCGCCATGCGCGCTGGCTGTGGCCCGCGCAGGCCGCGGTGCTGCTGGCGATGCTCGCCGCGCTGGCCTGGACCTGGCGCGACGCCTGGCCGGGCGATGGGCTCGAGGGCGATGCGGCGATTCGCGTCGAGGCGCTGCCGGACGCGCAGGCGCCGGCGGCGACCTACGACGCGGAAATCGCCCTGCTGACCGATCCCGATTTCGACCTGCTCACCGAGCCCGACACCGCTGCGTGGCGCCAGGATCCGGCGTTCTACGCGTGGCTGTCGACGCAGATCGACCCCGCCGCCGGCGCGCGCAGCGACGCGCATCTGCAGAGCGTGCCCGAAGCCGTCGACGACACGCTGGAGACCTCCGATGCCGACCTGTGAACATCGTCGGCGCGTACTGTCCGCCGCGGTGGCGGCCGGTCTGCTGCTGGCGCCTGTCCTGGCAGCGGCGCTTCCGCCGGCGTTGCAGGCCGCACGCCTGCCCGACGCGGAGCGGGCGCGACTCGAAGCACGCGCGGCGCGGCTGGCGGAGATGTCGCCCGAGGCCCGCGCGGCGCTGACCGCACGCATCGCCGCCTGGCGGGCGTTGCCGGCGTCCGAACGGGCGCGGCGGCGCGTGGCATTCGAGGCCATCGCCGCGCTGCCGCATGCCGAGCGCATGCGCCTGCAGCAGGCGGCCGCCCATTTCGAGACCCTGCCCGAGGCCGAGCGGAGCACGCTCCGGCTGGCGTTCGAACAGCTCGACCAGGGCCTGCGCCGCGGCTGGCTGCTGGGTCCGGAACTGGGCGCCGACTGGCCGGGCCTGCATCCCCTGTTCTCGGCGATGCCGGCGCAGGAGCGCGCGCCGGTGCTGCTGGCGCTGCGTGCGATGTCGCCGCAGGCGCGGCGGGATCTCGCGGCGCTCGCCCAGCGCACGCCGCCGCACGAGCGCGAGGCCCTGCGCCGGGCCTGGCTCGCGGCGCCGGCCGACACCCGGGACGCCTGGCTGCGCATGCGCGCGTCGGCCGGCCCGTAAGCGGACGGGTCGAGCGGGCGCCCCTTGTACAATGGCCGGCCGCCGTCCCAGTTCCGGAGTTTTCGATGTTCCAGCGCGATGCCCGACTCGACAGTTTTGACCCCGATCTCGCCCGGGCCATCGCCGACGAGGTCCGCCGCCAGGAAGACCACGTCGAACTGATCGCCTCGGAGAACTACTGCAGCGCGCTGGTCATGGAAGCCCAGGGCAGCCAGCTGACCAACAAGTACGCCGAGGGGTATCCGGGCAAGCGCTATTACGGCGGCTGCGAATACGTCGACATCGCCGAGCAGCTCGCGATCGACCGTCTGAAGGAACTGTTCGATGCCGACTACGCCAACGTGCAGCCGCATTCCGGCTCGCAGGCCAACCAGGCCGTGTACTTCGCCCTGCTGCAGGCCGGCGACACGATTCTGGGCATGTCGCTGGCGCACGGCGGCCACCTGACCCACGGCGCCAAGGTCAACGCCTCGGGCAAGCTGTTCAACGCCGTGCAGTACGGCGTCAATGACGCCGGTCTGATCGACTACGACGAAGTCGAGCGTCTGGCGCTGGAGCACAAGCCGAAGATGGTCGTCGCCGGCTTCTCGGCCTACTCGCAGAAGATCGACTGGGCGCGCTTCCGCGCGATCGCCGACAAGGTCGGTGCCTACCTGTTCGTCGACATGGCGCATGTCGCCGGTCTGGTCGCCGCGGGCGAGTACCCGACGCCGGTGCCGCACGCGCATGTCGTCACCTCGACCACGCACAAGACCCTGCGCGGCCCGCGCGGCGGCATCATCGTCGCCAGCAAGGCGGGCGCCGGCGAACAGTTCGACGAGATCGCCAAGAAGCTGCAGTCGATCGTGTTCCCGGGCATCCAGGGCGGTCCGCTGATGCACGTCATCGCGGCCAAGGCGGTCGCGTTCAAGGAAGCGCTGGATCCGGCGTTCAAGACCTACCAGCAGCAGGTCGTCAGGAACGCGCAGGCGATGGCCAAGGTCGTCATCGAGCGTGGCTACAAGATCGTCTCGGGCGGTACCGAGAACCACCTGATGCTGGTCGACATGATCGGCAAGGACGTCAGCGGCAAGGACGCGGAAGAGGCGCTGGGCCGCGCCCACATCACCGTTAACAAGAACTCGGTGCCGGGCGACCCGCGCAAGCCCTTCGTGACCTCGGGCCTGCGCCTGGGCACGCCGGCGGTGACCACGCGCGGCTACACCGAAGCGGACTGCACCGAGCTCGCGCACTGGATCTGCGACGTGCTCGATGCGCCGACCGACGAGACCGTCATCGCCACCGTGCGCGACAAGGTCGCCGCACAGTGCGCCAAGTATCCGGTCTACGGCTGATCCGGCCGACGTCGCGCGCGCAGGACTGACGCATGTACTGTCCCTTCTGCCAGGGCACCGACACGCGCGTGATCGATTCGCGGGTGTCGGAGGACGGCGCGACGATCCGTCGCCGCCGCGAATGCGAGGCCTGCGGCGAGCGCTTCAGCACGCTGGAGACCATCGAACTCAAGCTGCCGGCGATCATCAAGGGCGACGGCCGACGCGAGCCGTTCGACGCGCGCAAGCTGCGGCTGAGCATGGACCGCGCGCTGCACAAGCGGGCGGTCTCCGAGGAGCAGGTCGAGGCCGCGGTGCGGGCGGTCGTGCACAACCTGCGCATGACCGCCGAGCGCGAGATCACCTCGCGGCGCGTCGGCGAGTTCGTCATCGCCGAGTTGCGCAAGCTCGACCACGTCGGCTTCGTGCGCTTTGCCTCGGTCTATCGCGCGTTCGAGGACGTGGCGGATTTCCGGGAGGAACTCGACCGGCTCGAGCGCGAACTGCCCGGTGACGCGCAACTGCCGTTGCTCGAGGGCGAGACGGCACCGGCCAGGGCGCCGCGCAAGCGCTGAGCCGCCAGGCGCGCTGCTCGGGTCCAGGATCGAAGCACGCCATGCAGACCGGTTCGAGTGACGGCCGTGGGCGCCTGCCCGCGCGCCAGGCGGGAACGTACCGGTTGGCGCATCTCCAGGCCCCTCGCGAGGGGCGGCGCGCGTCCGCTTGCCTCCAATCGCGCCCGAGGCGAGGACGTTTGCCGGAATCGCACGCAAGCGCGCGCCCACGTGTGCATGCGCCGCCCGTCGCAGCCTCGGCGCTGGCCTGATCCGCTCTCATCTGCGTCAATCCGAAGCCAACGCGCCTTCCGGGAGTTCCGCATGACCGACTTCACCGCCGACGACCACCGTCACATGGCCCACGCCCTGCGCCTTGCCGAGCGCGGCGCCTGGACGACGCGGCCCAATCCGATGGTCGGCTGCGTGCTGGTCGCCGACGGCGTCGTGGTCGGCGAAGGCTTCCACGTGCACAAGGGCGGGGCGCACGCCGAAGTGGTCGCGCTGCAGGCCGCCGGAATGCGCGCGCGTGGCGCGACCGCCTACGTGACGCTGGAGCCCTGCGCGCACACCGGCAGCACCGGGCCGTGCGCGGATGCGCTGGTCGCGGCCGGCGTGTCGCGGGTGGTTGCGGCGATGCGCGACCCGTTCCCGCAGGTCGATGGCGCCGGATTCGAGCGCTTGCGTGCGGCCGGCATCGTCGTCGAGTCCGGCCTGATGGAAGCGCAGGCGCGCACGCTCAACCGGGGCTTCCTGTCGCGTGTCGAACGTCGCCGGCCCTGGTTGCGGGTCAAGCTCGCCTGCAGTCTCGACGGGCGCACGGCGATGGCGAATGGCGATTCGAAGTGGATCAGCGGCGAGGCCTCGCGTCAGGACGTGATGCGCTGGCGCGCGCGCGCCGGTGCGCTGCTGACCGGCAGCGGCACGGTCCTGGCCGACGATCCGCAACTCACGGTACGGCTCGATACGGACGCGCCGTTCGCGGTACCGCTGCGCGTCGTGCTGGATGCGGGCCTGGCGACGATCGCGCGCGGCAAGGTGCGCGACGGCGCCGCGCCCACGCTCTACGTCCACGCGCACGACACCAAGGTGCCGCACGGTTTCGACGCGCCGCGCGTCTCGGTGCCGCGCGACGCGGCCGGCCAGCTGGACCTGCACGTCGTGCTCGCCGCGCTTGCCGACGGCGGCATCAACGAGGTCCAGGTCGAGGCGGGCGCCACGCTGTCGGGCGCGTTCCTGCGGGCCGGTCTGGTCGACGAGCTGCTGCTGTACGTCGCCCCGGTGCTGCTGGGCGAGCGCGGCCGCCCGTTGTTCGATGGGCTCGGCATCGATGTCATGGCCGAGCGCCTGCACCTGCAGACGCTCGACACGCGCCGGATCGGCGAGGACCTGCGGCTGCTGATGCAACCCCGGCGCTGATGGCGTGGGAAGGGCGGGGCCGCTCGTGCCCCGCCCCGGTCCGCCGAAGGACCGCTCAGAAGCTTGCGCGCACGCCGACCTGGAACTGCGTGGTATCGCTGTACTTCTCCACTTCGCCCACCAGGCCCCAGGTGCGCGTCAGCAGCACCTGGCCGCCGAGCACGCCGAACACGTTGTCATCGAGGTCTTCCCCGTCCGCGTAGCCGGCCTTGATCCACGCATCGGTGCGCGGAGAGGGCTTGCCGCGCAGGCCGGCGGTCACGCGCCACAGGTTCACGTGGTCGCGCGTGGTCTCGCGCAGCTCGTCCAGGCGCAGTTCCGATTCGACGCCCAGGCGCACGTAGGCGACGTCGGCGGTGAAATCCACGCGATCGGTCATGTCCATGCGGTAGCCCACGCCGATCTCGCGTTCGTCGAGCGACAGCTCGGCCGTCAGGCCGGCACCGCGCCAGGTCTTGCCGGCTTCGGCGTAGCCGCCGAACACGTAGGCGCTCGGCCCAAGGGCGACCGAGCCACGGATGTAGCCGCCGTCGCCCTTGTCGAGGAAATCGTTGTCGATCTGCAGCTGGGTCCAGCCGGCCTCGACCCATGTGTACACGGGAACTTCAGCCGCCGCCGCACACGGAAATGCCGCCATCAGGCTGGCGAGGAGAACATTGCGCATCTTGGGAAACCTCTTGTCGTTGAACGTCCATTTCGCCCTGCCGTTGCAGCCGGGCCGTGCGACGTGCCTGTCGCCGCGTGGATTCTAACGATCTCTTCACATCACGTCATTGCGTGCCGGCACGCGATGCTGTGTCGCAAGGTCAGGGGCGGGGCGCCGCGCCGGCCCTGATAGAATGCGCGGCGCCGGCGATGCCGGCATGCAATCGAAAGTCTTCGGGGCGGGGTGCGATTCCCCACCGGCGGTAGGCGCGGCGACGCGCGAGCCCGCGAGCGCTGCCGGCTCCGCCGGCGGGTCAGCAGATCCGGTCCAACTCCGGAGCCGACGGTCACAGTCCGGATGCGAGAAGACGACTCCATGCGTGGCCAGCGGCCGCGCACGCCGTCGCGTCCCCACGACCTTCCCATTCGGCAAGACCGCGCGGGTATCCGCGTCGATGGAGGTAGCGACATGTTCACCGGCTTGATCGAGGGCGTCGGACGCCTGGTGTCCACCGAGGCGCGCGGCGGCGACGCGCGACTGCGCATCGCGGTCGGCACCTTGCCCTTCGACGACGTGGTGATGGGCGAGAGCATCTCGGTCAACGGCGTCTGCCTGACGGTGGTCGCATTCGACGACGCGCATTTCGAGGCCGACGCCTCGACCGAAACCCTGTCGCTGACCACGCTCGGCGCGCTGGCGCCGGGCCGCACGCTGAACCTGGAGCGTGCGATGCGCCCGACCGACCGCCTCGGCGGCCATCTGGTCAGCGGCCACGTCGACGGCGTCGGCCGCGTCGCCTCGGTGCATGACGACGCGCGCGCCCAGCGCTGGCGCTTCGATGCACCGGCGGCGCTGCTGAAGTACGTCGCGCACAAGGGCTCGATCTGCGTCGACGGCGTCAGCCTGACCGTCAACGTCGTCGACGCATCCGGCTTCGAGGTCGCCCTGGTGCCGCACACCGTCGCGCACACCGCGTTCGGCAGCACGGCCGTCGGCGAGGCGGTGAATCTGGAAGTGGATCTGGTCGCGCGCTACGTCGAGCGCCTGTTGAGCGCCGGCGTCGTGCCGGCCGGAGCACACGCATGAACTTCGCACCCGTCCCCGAGCTGCTGGAAGAGATCCGCCAGGGCCGCATGGTCGTCATCGTCGACGACGAAGACCGCGAGAACGAAGGCGACCTGATCATGGCCGCAGAACTGGTCAAGCCGGCCGACATCAATTTCATGGTGACCCATGGCCGCGGCCTGGTCTGCCTGCCGGTGACGCCCGGTCGCGCCGCGCAACTGGGCCTGGCGCCGATGGTCCGCGCCAACACCGCGCAGTTCCAGACCAACTTCACCGTCAGCATCGAGGCGGCCGAGGGCGTGACCACCGGCATCTCGGCGCACGACCGCGCGCACACGATCCGGACCGCGGTCAAGCCCAACGCCAGGCCCGACGACCTGCACCAGCCCGGCCACATCTTTCCGCTGGTCGCCCAGCCGGGCGGCGTGCTGACGCGGGCAGGCCACACCGAGGCCGGTGTCGACCTGGCGATGCTCGCGGGCCTGGAGCCGGCCGGCGTGCTGGTGGAGATCCTCAATCCCGACGGCAGCATGGCGCGCCGTCCGGAGCTGGAAATCTTCGCCCGCGAGCACGGCCTGAAGATGGGGTCGATCGCCGACCTGATCGCCTATCGCCTGGCGACCGAGCACACCGTCGAGCGCCTCGACGAACGCGAGATCGAGACCGAGTTCGGGCCGTTCAAGCTGGTGACCTACCGCGACCGCATCGCCCACGAGCTGCATTTCGCGCTGGTGCGTGGCGCGCCCGATGCGCAGACGCCGACGCTGGTGCGCGTGCAGGTGGAGAACCCGCTGGCCGACCTGCTGCACTGGCGTCGCGACGATTTCGGCGTCGCCGCGACGGACGCGCTGCGCGCGATCGCCGCCGAAGACCGTGGCGTGATGGTGCTGCTGTCGGCGCCGCGCGATGCCGACGCCCTGCTGTCGCGCCTGCGCCAGGAGCCGGTGGTGCGGCCGCCGGGCAAGGACAAGGACGTGGGCCAGTGGCGGCGCAATGGCGCCGGCGCGCAGATCCTCGCCGATCTGGGCCTGGGCCGGCTGCGCGTGCTGGGCACGCCGCGCAAGCAGGTCGGCCTGGCCGGCTACGGTCTGGAAGTCGTCGAATACGTACTTCCGGCAGCCGACCAGTAGAATGGCGCGGTAATCAACGAATGGACGACGGAATGGGCATTTTCGCCAGATGGTTCGGAAAGGAATCTGCGACGGACGGAATCGCGGCGCGTGCGGGCGCCACCGCGCCGGAGACGCCGGTGGACCTCGCGGCGCTGCGCGCCCACTGGGACGCCAATGGCTTCGCCGTCCTTCCGGGTTTCTACAGCGGGGATGAGCTCGACCGTGCAGAGCGTCGTGTGCGCCGGGCGTGGGAAGAAGGCGAGTCGCGGATCGTCGTCGATGACATGGTCACCGGGCGCCGTTCGCGCCTGGTGGACGTGGATGCCGATGCGCGTCGCAACCACCGCTTCAAGACCAACGACCTGTACCTCGAGCACGAGGAAGTCAGGGATCTTGCGCTGAACGCCCGCATCACCCCGATCCTCCGCGCGCTGTTGGGGCATGTGCCGGTGTTGTGCAATTCGCTGAGCTTCCAGCAGGGCAGCACGCAGGCCGACCACGTCGACGCGCTCTACATGACGCCGCGCAGCCAGCACCACCTGATCGCGATCTGGGTCGCGCTCGAGGATTGCCATCCCGATGCCGGGCCATTGCGGTACTACCCCGGCAGCCATCTCATTCCGCCGTACACCTTCAGCAACGGCAGCAATCATGTCGTCGAGGATGAAATGCCCGAGTGGCAGGCCTACATGGACCGGGAAGTGGCGGCGCGGGGTCTCTCGCCGCTGACATTTCCGGCGCGCAAGGGCGACGTGTTCATCTGGAGCGCGTACCTGCTCCATGGTGGATCACCGATCGCCGACCCCCGGAAAACCCGGAACAGCGTGGTGTTCCACTACTACTCCGAGGAGGACTGCATTGCGCACGGCTGCACGGTGGTGCCGTGCGCGGGTGGGTTCTGGATGCACCGCGCGCACCAGCCGGTGCCGGATCTGGGTCCTTCGCTGGCACCGCCGCTTCCGTCCAATGCACGCGTGCTGGAGGGTGCCGCGCAGTGAGCCACATCGAAGGCGACCTGCGCGCCCCTGCCGGCGCGCGCTACGCGATCGTCGCCAGCCGCTGGAATCCCAGGATCACCGACACGCTCGTCGCCGGTGCGCGCAAGGCGTTCGCCGACCATGGCGTGGCCGAGGACGCGGTCGACGTGGTCCGCGTGCCGGGCGCCTGGGAAATCCCGGTCGCCTGCGCCCGTCTCGCGGCGAGCGGCAACTACACCGCGCTGCTCGGTTTGGGCTGCGTGGTGCGTGGTGACACGCGCCACTACGAGCAGGTGGCCGACGGCTGCAGCGACGCGCTGATGCGGGTCGCGCTCGACAGCGGCGTGCCCGTCGCCAATGGCGTGCTTGCGGTCGAGGCGTACGCCGACGCCGAGAAGCGCGCCGGCGGCAGCCACGGCAACAAGGGCGAGGAGGCGGCCCTGGTCGCCATCGAAATGAGCAATCTGCTGGACAGGATCGGATGAACCAGACCCGCAAACCCCATGGCGTCGACCCGGTGCTGCGCTCGCGCGCGCGCCGTCGTGCGCTGCAGGCCATCTACGCGATGCAGATGTCGGGCACCGAGCCGCGCGAGATCGTCGCGCAGTTCGCGCACGAGCAGGCCAAGGAAGTCGCGGACCTCGCGTACTTCGAGGATCTCGTGCACGGCGTGGGCACGCGCTACCGCGAACTCGACGCCGCGCTGGCACCGTTCCTGGACCGCGGCATCGACGAGGTCGACCCGATCGAACGCGCCATGCTGCGCATTGCCGCCTACGAGCTGCAGCACCGCGTCGACGTGCCGTACCGCGTGGTCATCGACGAGGCGCTCAAGACCGTCAAGCGGTTCGGCTCCGAGCACGGCCACACCTACGTCAACGGCGTGCTCGACAAGGCCGCGGCGCAGTGGCGCGCGCCGGAAGTCGGAGCGCTGCGCGGGCGCTGAGCCCGAGCCGCCACCCGTGGCCGGCGAATTCGATCTGATAGGACGCATCGCCGCGCGCACCATCGCGCGCGGTGACGTGGTGCTGGGCATCGGCGACGACGCCGCGCTGCTGCAGCCGCCGGCCGGCCGAGAGCTGGTCGTGGCCATGGACACGCTCAACAGCGGCGTGCATTTCCCCGTCGACACCGCGCCGGCCGACATCGGCTGGAAGGCGCTGGCGGTGAACCTGTCGGACCTTGCCGCGATGGGCGCAACGCCGGCGTGGTGCACGCTGTCGCTGTCATTGCCCGACCCGGATGCGGCGTGGATCGACGCCTTCCTCGACGGCTTCGACGCGCTCGCACGGCTGCACGAGGTCGCGCTGGTCGGCGGCGACACCACGCGCGGGCCGTTGTCGGTCTGCGTCACGGTGTTCGGTTTCGTCGCGCCCGGCGCCGCATTGCGCCGCGACGGAGCACGGCCCGGCGACGACGTCTGGATCAGCGGGACGCCCGGCGATGCCGCGGCGGCGCTCGCGCAGTGGTCGAGCGGACTCGCGTGCGATGCGGCGCTGCGCGCTCGGCTCGATCGTCCTGCTCCGCGCGTCGCACTGGGGCAGGCGCTCGCGGGCCTTGCGCATGCCGCGATCGACGTTTCCGACGGCCTGCTCGCGGACCTCGGCCATGTGTGCCACGCGAGCGCGGTCGCGGCCCGGATCGAGGTGGATGCGTTGCCGATCTCCGATGCCCTGCACGCAAGCGGGCTTGCGCCCGGGGCGCGTCGCGCCTTCCAGGCCAGTGGCGGGGACGACTACGAGCTGTGCTTCACCGCGCCGCGCGATGCGCGCGAGGCGATCGCATCGCGCGCGTCTTCATGCGCGACCCCGGTCGCACGGATCGGGCGTATCGACGCGGGCGCGGGTGTCGTCGCGATCACCGGCGATGGCACGGCCTGGGCGCCACCGCGCACCGGCTGGGACCATTTCGGCGCCTGAGTCAGCGCGACGCGGTATTCGCCGCCGGACGCGCGCGCACGTCCTCGGGCAGCAGGCCCAACACCTCGTTGATGATGCCGGGCAGGGCCTGCTCGCTGTAGCCGTTATGCGTATGCGCCACGCGGCCCTCGCGATCGAGCATGAACATGTGCGGCAGCGTGCGCACGCCGTAGAGATCGCTGACGGTGCCGCGCGCGTCATGCACCCAGGTCAGGTCGATGTCACGGTTCTTGCGGACCAGGTCGGTGAACGCGCGACGCGGCTCCTTGTAGTTGATCGCGACGACTTCCAGCGCATCGCGGCCGACCACCCGCTGGAAGTGTCCGAGGACCGGCAGTTCCTTGCGGCAGGGCGGGCACCACGAGGCCCAGAACGTCACGATCACGACCTTGCCGCGCAGCGCCGCGAGGTCGATCTCGTTGCCGTCGCGGTCCTTGCCGAGCAGCGGCGGCGGCAGGCTGCCGATGGCGGGCGGCGCGGTGTCGGCGGCGCGTACGGCGCCCGGTGCGAGCAGCAGCACGGCCGCCAGCGCGGCCGCGAAGAACGATCCCTTCATCCCTGAGTTCCCGTCGATTCCCCGCATCGATGATCGCACGGATCGCGGATGCGGCGGCCATGCGGCGCGGTCCCGGTGCTGCGACCCCGTGCAGGGACGGTGCGTGGGCATGCACGCGCGCGACCGGGTGCTCAGTCGTCCGCCCGGAAGGCATCCTCGATCCAGCGCAAGGCCGGTGCGTCGGCCGGACCGCTCGCGTCGACGACGTCGAAGCGGCAGGGCAGGTCGCGCAGTGCCGCATGACGGGACAGGAACTGCTGGGCCGCGAGGACCAGGCGGCGGCGCTTGCCGGCGTCGATGGACGCGGCGCCGCCGCCGAACGCAGCGCTGCGGCGATGGCGCACTTCCACGAACACCACGACGCGCGACGCGCCCCGCGCGTCGAGCATCACCAGATCCAGTTCACCGCCCCGGAAGCCGACGTTCGCGGCGAGGGGCCGCAGGCCCGCGCCCTGCAGATGCGCCGCCGCTGCCCGTTCGACGGCAGCGCCATCGCGCCGCCGGTCGCTCAACCGCCCGCGTCCGCCTGCGGCACCACGTTGCCGTCGCGCCAGGTCGCCCACGCGGGCTGGCGCAGCACGTTGCCGTCGTCGGCGATGCGCAGCATGCCGGTCGCGCCGCCGATCGCGTTCTCGGGACTGCGCGCGAGATGCTCGAGATAGCCGCTCAGCAGCCAGGCGTCGAAGCCGAACGCGAACAGCCGGGCGGCGGCACCACGCGCGGTCGGCAGTTCGCGCGACACGGTCGCCAGCGGCGGCAGCGAACGCGCGCTGGCGCCGGTCGACCAGCTCTCGGTCGGGAACACGATGCCGTCGAGGATCCGGTCTTCCTCCGGCTTGCCCGTACCGGTCTGCAGCAGCGAACTGCCGACGCGCGGACGCGCCGCGAGGCCGGCGACCGAGAGCTGCGGTGCGATGACACGCGCCTGGTTGCCGCGGATCGCCAGGAACACCGCGTCGACGCCGGCGCCGCTGGCGAGCGCGTTCTGCAGCGCTGCGGTCTGGTCGACCGGCTGGTCGCCGACGACCGCCAATGTCGCAACGACGCTGCCGCCGTTCTGCGCCAGGCGCGCAGTCAACGCATCGACGCTGCGACGGGCGGCATCCTCGCCGTTGCTGAGCACCAGCACGTTGCGGGCATTGCGCCTGAGCAGGTACTGCGCGGCGGCGTCGCCCTCGTCTTCCGGCGCCAGCGAGAACGCGGCCGCATTGTCCGGCGCGTGCGTACTGCCGCGGTTGAGCGCGACGACCGGCACCTGCACCGCGCTGCGGAACAGCGCATCGACTTCCTCGCGCCCCAGCGGGCCGACCACCTGGTCCGCACCTTCCGAAATCGCGCGCGCGTAGGCGCTCGCGGTGCCGGCGCTGGTGCCGGTGGTGTCGTAGAACGCGAGTTCGGGGCGGCTGCGGCGCTCGCCGTAATAACCGGCCAGCAGGCCGTCGCGGACCGGACCGGCCGCAGTGGCCAGCGCGCCGGTCATCGGCAGCAGCACGGCCAGCTTGCGCGGCGGGCGGTAGCCGTCGCGCTCGGCCGGGGCGCGGCTGTCGTCGAAGGTCCAGCGCGTCGGCAGGGGCGCCGTTTCGGAGGGCGCGGCCACGGCGCCGCTGCTGGTGGTCTGCACCGTCGCGCAGCTGGCGAGCATCGCGGCCAGCGCCGCGCCGGCGAGCACGCGCAGTGCGCGCGGACGGGCGCCTGCACGGCGCGCGGCGTACGTGCGGGCGTTCAAGGACGGGGCCGTTGCTGCCATGTCGCGGTTCCGCTGCGGGATAATGGCCGCATTCTAGCGTTCCCCGGTGTGCAGACGATGAGCGATCCTTCCCGCGGCCCCGGCGTGCTGCACGTCGTGGCGACGCCCATCGGCAACCTCGGCGATCTGTCGCCGCGCGCCCAGGCGGTGCTGCGCGGCGTCGATGCGATCTGCGCCGAGGACACCCGGCACACGCGCCAGCTGCTCGGCCATTTCGGCATCGAACGGCCGCTGGTCGCGCTGCACGAACACAACGAGGACGGCCTGGCCGCGCGGCTCGTCGAGCGGCTGCGGGGCGGCGAGTCGCTGGCGCTGGTCAGCGATGCCGGCACGCCGCTGGTCAGCGACCCGGGCTTCCGGCTCGTGCGTGCGGCGCGCGCGGCGGGCCTGAAGGTGTCACCGGTGCCGGGGCCGAGCGCACTCATCGCGGCCCTCAGCGTGGCCGGCCTGCCGAGCGACCGCTTCGTGTTCGAAGGCTTCTTGCCGGCGAAGGCAGGCGCGCGGCGCGAGCGGTTGCAGGCGCTGGTCGCCGAGCCGCGCACGCTGCTGTTCTACGAGGCCTCGCACCGCATCGCGGAGATGCTGGCCGATGCGGCGCAGATCTTCGGCGGCCATCGGCCTGCCGTGGTGGCGCGCGAGCTGACCAAGCTGTTCGAGACCGTGCTCGACGGTCCGCTCGATGCGCTGGCCGCGCGGGTGGCCGCGGAGTCCGACCAGCGCAAGGGCGAGTTCGTGGTGCTGGTCGAGGGCGCCGGCGACGACGCCGACGCGCGGCTCGCCGAAGGCCTTCGCGTCTATGCCCTGCTGAGCAAGGAAATGAAGCCGTCGCTCGCGGCGAAACTGGCCGCCGACATCACCGGCGCGCCACGCAAGTCCCTCTACGGCGCGACGTCGGCGCCCTGACCATGCACGGCGTCGCGGATGGGGCGCGGATCACGCCGGGCCGCATCTTCCGGATATTCCTGCGGCTGGGGTTCACCGCGTTCGGCGGTCCGGTGGCGCATCTGGCGTACTTCCGCGATGCATTCGTCGTGCGCCGGCGCTGGCTCCCGGAGGCCGATTACGCGGAGATCGTCGCGCTGTGCCAGTGCCTGCCGGGTCCCGCGAGCAGCCAGGTGGGCATGGCCCTGGGCCTGCGATGGGCAGGGCTGCGGGGCGCGCTGGCGGCATGGTGCGGCTTCACGCTGCCGTCGGCAGTGCTGATGATCGGACTCGCGCTGGGCGTGCTGCGGTCGGGTGACGGTCTGCCTGCGGGCGCGGTGCATGGATTGAAACTGGTCGCGGTTGCCGTCGTGGCGCAGGCGGTCTGGGCGATGGCGCGCGTGTTCTGCCGGCGGCCCGCGGCCGTGGCGGTGGCGCTGCTCGCCGCGGCCGCGCTGCTGCGCTGGCCCCATGCGGGGATGCAACTGGTCGTCATCACGGCCGGCGCGATCCTGGGCGCGTCGCTGTGGCGCGTCGAGGTCCGCCCCGTATCGGCGGAGACCCCGCGCGCCGTTGCCGATTGGACCTCGCGGGTCGCGCTGCTGCTGTTCACGGCCCTGCTGGTGGCTCTGCCGGTGCTGGCGCACGCGTTTCCGGGCTCGGCCGCTGCGGTGTTCGCCGCGTTCTATCGCGCCGGGGCGTGGGTCTTCGGCGGCGGTCACGTGGTGCTGCCGCTGCTCGAGTCCAGCGTGGTGTCGCCGGGATGGATGCGCGAGGACACGTTCCTGGCCGGCTACGGCGCTGCGCAGGCGTTGCCGGGTCCGCTGTTCGCGTTTGCCGGCTTCCTCGGCGCGGGCATCCAGGCCGGACCGGGCGGGTGGGCCGGCGGGGCATGGGCGCTGGCGGCGATCTTCCTGCCCGGGGCATTGCTGATCGTCGGCGTGCAGCCGCTGTGGCAGCGTGTCCGTCGCTGGCATCGCATGCAGGCCGCACTGGCGGGAATCAATGCCGCGGTGGTGGGGCTGCTGCTGGCGGCGCTCGTGGACCCGCTGTGGGCCAGCGCGGTCGCCGATCAACGCGATTCCGGCCTCGTCTGCGTCGCGCTGTTGGCCCTGGGCGGCCTGCGTGTTCCGGTGTGGGCGGTGGTGGGCGCGATGGCACTGGCGGGGTGGGCGCTGGGCGCGGCCTGAACATGGCGCGGCGCACGTCCCGGCATCCGCCACGCCATGCGAGCCTGCCCGGGGACAGACCGTGCGAGAATGCGCGCGGCGGAGTCGGCCAGACAGTCGCGTCATCCCGGGTGCTCGCACCCGGCGATGCCGAGGAAAGTCCGGGCTCCACAGGGCAAGGTGCCAGGTAACGCCTGGGCGGCGCGAGCCGACGGAAAGTGCAACAGAAAGATACCGCCTACGTCTTCTCCGGAAGGCCGGCAAGGGTGAAATGGTGCGGTAAGAGCGCACCGCGAGTCCGGTAACGGACCGGCACGGCAAACCCCACCTGGAGCAAGACCAAATAGGGACCTCATGACGTTGCCCGCGTCGGGTCCGGGTAGGTTGCTCGAGCGTACCGGTGACG
>Ga0207841_1000204_pt1 | contig 34524 bp, 31 predicted proteins | sample HigsolmetaGSP18D_FD_184846 | JGI IMG/M metagenome (GOLD analysis project Ga0207841, IMG submission 184846) | High solid enriched microbial communities from the Joint BioEnergy Institute, USA - SP1-8-D (SPAdes) | ecosystem: Engineered > Bioreactor > SSF (Solid state fermentation) > Aerobic >... | reverse complement strand
ATGTGTAAGAGTAGATTGAGGAACATCATATGCTGCTGCTGCTGCTCGTATGCTTTTAAACTGGCCATTTTGGTATGCTTTGACTGCAAGAGATATGCGATCTTCTAATTTAACAGTTGAATCTGGTTGTTTTGATGTCATATTGGATGGAAAATTGGGTTTGATGATGATCCAATGGATGCAAGGTTTAGGGGTTCTGAGGTGGCTCGCTCGGTTGTGGATTACGTTACATCTCCGCATAACTTCTCGACTCTTGCAGAGAAGTCCAACACCATCCGGAGTTCTATCTACCACTCCATCTCTATCTCCGTAGGACCATACCCCCAGGGCCAGGGCCAAAAAAAATAATGAAAAGGCCTTAAAAAGAGAAACCTACAACAGACGGGATTCGCTGGTGGTCACCCACCCAACTACTAACCGCCCGGCGTGTGGCTTAAGTACGGCTGAGCGGACGGGAAGCCCTGTTTTCCACACCCTATGGTCGTAGGTGTTATACTTCACCAGGAACGGACCTTTATGGAACAGTGTACTGTGCCTATGTAAGTAAATATTGAGATACTACTGATGTTTCTTTCATATTTGCATGCCACATAGGCTATCATGGACCTTGCAAGGCCATGATCCTTATATAGCTCAATAGACTTCACCGTTTCCCCCTTTGCTGCGCACCTCTGAGATATACTTAGCTAGGTCGAGCTAGGTCGAGACATATTTATGGTAATCAACTTCATGTCAGGGAAAGTCTGTATTATTACTTGTTAAAATTGGGTTCCAAGACATGGATCCATGGGTGGAACAAAATTTCTCCCATTTTTTTTAAAAAAAATTAGGCTTAACTCCATGTAGGTGAGCAACCTACAGCTGGATACGTTCTATGGAGAGCATGGCATCATTGCTGTGTCAACATTCCTGCTATCAGAGAACTCCTCTTGATAAACGATTGGAAAGAGTCTGCATCACAGATGACTTCTCATTTCATTTTTAGAAGATTAAGTATCAGTGATAAGCACCCTATAGTCCTGTCAGTTCGTATCCAGCTGCAGGTCCCAGCAGATTTTCTCCCATTGAGGTCTGGCTCAAGGTTGCCAGACGCTGTAAACTGCAACCTGTATCGCTTAGATTCTTTGACATAGCATCGATGCTGGCTTCTTCACCCTCAACGTTCTTCTCCCTTCGATTATATATCCTGTCTTCATCTTTCTCTCTCTTTTCCGAAATGCATCCCAGCCAAAAGTCAAAGAAGCTGCAACGACGGGCTAGTTGCTACGAGTACTGGCAAAACAGACTCAAGGATACGCTCTCATTTCTCGACAACGTCACCGAGGGTAATCTGGCAACTGCAGAAGCTGGGAATACAGCTGTCCGATCTGGATTTGGTCACTGGGGAAACCTCTCACTCGGTGACAACTCCAAAGTATTTCACGCCTTCTGTTCAGAAAGTCTAAGAAATTGCAAACAGTGGAATAGATCCAGCCGAGGATATGTTCTCACAAAGCTGCAGGAGCAAGCAGAGAAAGCTCTACGGGGATAAGGGATGGCCCGAGTACCTTGAAGGCGCCTATGTGAGGTACAAATCCGCGCTGTCCTCCAAGTACTCCTCCATGTGGGACTTTATTCGGTATGATTACTATTCCTCAATCTCAAATAAACATGTTGACCAGATAAAATGCTGACACTGGGAGCTTGGAACAAGTGGAGATCCTGTTAAGAAAGGCCGGTGGTATCCTCTCCGCGGCGGAAGACAAAGATTCCAAACGGACGCGGCCCTGGAGATTCGCGGAGGAAGTCAGCCTCATCGTCAAGTTGTGATCACGATCGATGATTACGGAGATGAAAGTCGCCCATCCGTGTCCGAGCTAGTGGCACTGGTCAGTTGGATGTCGGGCGGGTATGCGTTACCAGGCATTGAAATAAAGATGTCGAAGAAGAGAGACACAGAGCCGCATATTTCCAGATTCCATATGATCTTCCCGGCTTGTTTTCCATTTCTGTCCTTTTTGTTGTTCTTTCTGTATCCTCTGTTTCTATTCGCGATCTCTGAAGACTGTATTGGCTGGAGGGCAGTCATTCAACAACACTGACGTTCGCATCATCATCATCATCACCAGGTACTTGTCATCTCGTTTCTGAAACCAGCTCGGGCTCGAGTCCTCCAGGGCTATTTTGACGGAACGCTCAAGATCCAGTTCACCAAGCTCTACGACTCCAACGTTCCGAACTACACCGATTTGATGAATTGCCTGCTCCGGTGGGGATATGCGACCCCGCATGGGAATACCACGCTGGAAACATCTCTACTGGTGATCTCTGAGGATGCGGAAGATGAGACTGATACTTCTCACGGGGAAATGGACTCGAAAGAGCCTGAACGAGATCAGCTGGAATCATAATGGAATTTCCTACTAATTAAGAACCCGTAGATAACCTATGAAAGGGGCGGTACATTGTGCTCGTCCTAGTAATGTCGTCGGCGATTTTCCTCGCGCACCGGCATCTCAGAGCAACGCTCGCGCAACTCTCACCCAGGAAGAAGCGGCCATCCTCGAAGCACTTCAGAATGTCCTGTAGGTAATTTATCGCGCTTATTACGTACGTGGCTAATCTAAGTACCGCTAGGCAGACAGAAAGCCCTGTTTTCCACACCCTATCTATGATCGTAGGTGCTGAACCCCCTTGGCCATGAACTATCTAACTGGCTTCTATGGAATAGTATCTTAGTCTATTATGTAGATAGAACAGAGATGCTATCCTCGCGGTAAACCAAAACCCTTTTAAGGTGTATTCTTTTAAAATAGTACTACAGCAGGAGATAGCCCGCCATCAAATCAAATGAGAACATGTCGTGAGATGCCTTCTTTTTTTGGTTCCGTATTTTCTATCTATCAACTTAAGAGGACATACAAAAAATGCCCTTTTTCAGGTAACAGATGCAGAAGTCACCAATTACGCGAAAAGAGAGGGAAAAAAAAGGCAGAGAGAGGAGGGAAGTGCCGCTGAGATGATGTGATTGGAAGGAAGTCTATATAGTATCATCAATTGATTCCTCTACCTACCTTCCTACCTCAATTAGGTACTCTATCTAACTTAAGTATACAATCACCACCATACCATGCCACGCCATGCCATGCCATGCCCATGCATGCAAGTGATATATGATATCATTACTTTTTTTAATTTAAACGACATCAACCCATCGAAACTCTACCTGCCTACCTACCTAAACCCATGTGCCTTGCCTAAACCCTTTACCGATTTTTCCATCTTCAAAGATAAAACTATGTATACTATTGCTTCTAGAAGCTACTCCGCCAGAACAATCCTCAACATCGTCAGGAACGAATCCTGCAGCTTCAGAATCTCCTTGACTTCGGGCTTGGTCGGTTCGCCGGCGGTGCGGCGGAGGTGATCCTGCTTCCTCGCGCGGCGTTTCCGCTCGGCCGCGATAGGATCGAGATCGTCGTCCTCGGAGTCTTCATCCGATGTATCCGACGCGTCGTCTGAGATGGCGAGGTCCTCAAGATCGGCCTGATGAAATCAAGTTAGACACCGTTAAGATGGGGGAAGGAGGAAAGGAAGGAGAAATACCTCATCTAAGCCAAAGTCGCTTCCCCTAAATGTCCCACTTCCGGGGATAAAGTCATTACCCGTCCCGTCGGCCGCCATCTTCTGCCTGGTTTTATTGTGATGCCACCTTTTCCTCTCCTCCTGCCACTTCACGAGAGCGTTGATCTCCTCGAGTGCCACGTCCTTGTCAATCAGCCCGCTGTCCACAGCCCCTTGGAATAAGGCGTTGATATCCAGCTTCTTTCCGCCCCGAGGTCCGTTGCGCAGGAATTCGAGGATGTCCTCCAACCATGCCATGAGTGCCCCGAAGAGGCCGTTGTCATGGACATGCACCTCGTGGACGAACTTGTAGAAATTGTGCTCGTGACGGGCGCAGAGATCGATAAAAGCTTGGACGGTCTGGTTCGGATCAGCGGATACGTCCTGTCGCTGACACTTCTCGATCACAGCGATGGCGTCATCCGCAAATTGTGCAAAGTCCGTGATGCTGTCGTACACGTTGGCGGATTTGTAAACGCGGACAAGTGGCTCATAGAAGATCGTGAAGAGGTCACGGAACAGGTGGAGTGTGACAGGCTGAGCAAACAGTCAGCTTTGTACAGTAATACAACATCCAGGAATACATACCTCTTCTATGATGCTGAGCATCATGGCCTTGTCACGCTGCCTCGTGTAAAGCTTGAGCAATTGCTTTAGATATGCGAACCATTGTGCGCCCTGTTTCATCTCAAGGTCAACCTATACAGTTAGCGCTTCTCGGATGCTCTTCGGAAGAAAGACGGGCTAGAGCATACATTTTCAACCGCGTTATTCCACGCGACATATGAATTGAACACCTTTTCGATTTGCTGGGGCGTAAGCCCCGGAGACAGGAGTTCGGTTCGGAGAATGGCCACGACCAGATCTACATCCTCTGCCGCAGCCTCTTGGCGGATCTCTGTCTTGACGGCCTCGTCGGCGTCGACAAAGGCTTTTAACTTCTGAGTCAAGACCGTGTCATCTATTTTCGCCGCCAATTCATCTATCGATTTCTGGAAAGATTTGATCCCGTCATTCAAGGTCATGGAGAAGATCCGTTGCAGAAGAGATCGCGAACCAAACGGCTGAGCGAGGAAGAGATCTAGGACACCCGACATGACAGCCGCCGGATTTGCTATGCGGATGACGTTCTTCAATAGAGTATAGGGGACCAGTGAGTGGATCTTCTTGAATTGGGCAAAGAGTTCGGGAGAGTTGTCTTCAGCCAGAAAGAGGTGGTATAACGTTGCAGCAACCCTGCATAGTCAGCCAAAAGGAGATCAGAAGTTCAGAAAAGGATCAAGGAGCGCATACTCAATACGTAGCCACTCTGCGAATTTCTGGTATTCCGGGCTGAGATCCTGTATGGTGGGCTTTTCCCGGATCTCCGCGAAGAGCTTTGTCAAGCCATCTACAAGGGTCAGCTCTGCGCGGCCTGAAATGGTGCTGTATCACTTACTCCTCTCCACAATCTCCCTTCGGAACCTCTCCATGTAGACGTCCAACTCGGCAGCCCGCTGCCTTGCGATCTCGTAGAATTTCTTCTGCTCTTCCACACGAGCGGCATCCATTTCCTTTCGGCGTTGGATGTCAATCAACTCTTCCTGATTCAGGACAATGGGCCGCGCGGTGAGGAATTCTTCCATGGCTTTCGACTCGGCTATCCGCTTGGTTTGCAGGAGTGTTCGGAGGAACGCGCGCAGAGAAACCCTCTGTTCCTCTCTGTACAGCACGACGTCTTCCCTGGTGAGCTCTCCTGACAACCTGGGCGACTTGGGCGACTTGGGGGACTTGGGAAACGTGGGAGACTTGGGGAATGTTGGAGACTTTGGGGACTTTGGATTCAACGATGACCTCGAGCGCGACCGTGTGAGTGTGAGACTTTCTGGAGCCAGCGTACGAGAGGATGCCCCTTCGTCCAACTGACCCGCCTCCTGGGTCGACACTGAAGATACGGACGAAGCATCATCGTCCCCATTGCTGAAAAAGCTGGACGTCGTCGAACTCTTGTTCTTCCGCGGAAGAGGCGGCAGGATCTTGCCTGGCAACTCGGTGCGTAGCCTACGGTGTAGCTTCGCAAACTCACCGTACCGTCTGCCGACGTAGACGTCGGGCTTACCTTCACGGCGAACCCGAAGAATAAATTCCTGGATACGATCAGTAACGGCCAGACCACTCTCTCCACGTTCTGCTCACCGCATGCTGGTGATACCTCACTGTCCGTCTGACAGATGTGATCCTGACACCAGCCACGTTGACGTCCCATCCATTGATGGCATGGCCCTCCGGTACGTTGACCAGCAGTCCCTGCTCATTGGCGCCGCGATCCACGACCTCTATTTCAGAGAATCGGATGCGCTCTTCGTATCCCGAAGCGGTGGATATGCCCGACACCATCATCAACTCGACGAGCTTCTCGCATTTTCGTGCCAGCTTCCGACGTTTCGTCTCTTCCAGGCGGTCTTCCGTAGACGAAATGTGCTTGTTCGCGAAGGATTCGAGAAACTGTCAACCGACATCAGATCACATTCCAGCAAACGCTGGTCCGGAGGGAAAGGGGAAAAAAACGCACCACCTGCAGCTTGTCCTGCCAAAACTCCTTCTCCTTGGCCTGGTCGAGGAACGGGAACTTGCGCACATGATGCACGAAGATGTATCGTAGGATGGGCAGATCCGAATCGACGGGGGCAACCTCGCCAAACTCCGACTTGAACGGCGCTCCGAACCGTCGCAGGGCGGTGGGGGAGTTGAGCTCTGCGATCTCACTGCGGACCTGGCGGGCGATCAGCTCGCGCTTGAGGTCTGGAATTGGTCAGCAAAACCACACTCCACGAGGATGGAACCGGGGCATCCAAACAGTGTTCTTGCTTTCCGGTCAGGATCTGGCCCGGGGGGCTTCCGGAACCGGCGCTCTTGGAGGACGCCGTGCGGTCGACCGTCGGCCGATGGAGGTGTCCGTTGGGGACGGCTCCTTTGTTCTCGAGGCCGTCGACCCTCTGCTGCAACGACATCCTGCGCGGAGATGCCGGATGGGGTCCGGAGGGACGTTGCAAGGGCCGTCAGGAGAGCGAGAGGCGATCCCGGTCTGCTGACGAGCTCCGTGTGCAACGGTCGAGGTGACGGGCGAGGGAGAGAGGTGAGAGCAGATGACGTCGCGCGGATATGACACCCAGCGGTGCGGGCGGCGCGTCCTCGTTCTTCCGCCGGCCGCCTCTCGCGTCCCAACAGAGACGCTGCCTCTATCTTCAAATACTGCCTCCGTCGAGACGAGCAGGCCAGCGCAAGGCAAGGTGCCGCCTGCAGGTATCCCGAGGGCACAAACGCTGAGCAACCCGGAGAGAGCTTCAGCCACGGCCGGTCGATCAATGGAGCTGCCCGCGTGCCCTACAGCGTTCCCACCCCGACGTCTCTGCGCCGCATCCTCGATCTATTATTATAACTGCCATTGCACGGTGGGCAGCTCGGTTGACGCGTCCAGCCCGAGGAGATCTCGACCTGGAGCCCCGCCATGTCAGCGAAGCCGACGGCGTTCTCGCCCTGCGCCCGAACGCTCTCCACACACCGGACGCGGCCGGACCGCCCAGACGCCCCAAAAAGACGACGGTGCTGCGCTTTGTCGCACGCTTGCGCCTCAACAGGACGACTATTGCCGACGAGGCCCCTGTGGCTGGAGCGCACGCCCTCTCGTCCTGCCTCTGGGCTGCTTGCGTGCATCCGACGTGGCCAAGGTCGTGGGAATCGACGGGCTGTGGCCGCTGGTGCGCTGCTGACCCCGTCTCCACCGAACACGCCCATGGGCCCGCCGCGTAGGGCAGAGATACAGCTGATTCCAAGTCGTCTGCTCCCTACGACAAAGGCAACCCGAGAGAGGACAAGAGCACTGGCTGTCGTCAGCTCCAAGCCCCTGTCGTTCGGCGTTTGCGAGTCTCCCATGTTGGACGGTCTTAGCAGCGGATGGTCTGGCCGGGACTCGTCTCCAGCTCATGCTTAATGCCTACTAATAATACCTATCTGGGCGACGCATTGGCCATACCAGGAGCTGCCCAGCTTTCCATGTTAGGTACAGTACCTATTCTCGATGATTCTGCCATCCTGGACAATCCAACCCCGGTACGCAGATCGATCGTCCAATGTTACCTCCTAATCCATACCAGGGCAATAAGAGTGATGACAGATCTACGTGGACATTTCTCTTTTCCACAGGAGTTAATTAGTCTCAAACCCGTCCCCAGCTGCTGTCCGTGATTGGTAAGAGAGCCAAGAGAAGCTCTGTTAAGAATTGTCCCGTGTCACGGTTATGAAATTCATCTGGTTTCCTGGTAAGAAGGATTAGAATGCTCTCTGGGAGACTGATCTGCCATTGCCGTACGCTGGTATATAGTTGAGCATGTCAACTCGCACCCTCTTCGTCGTGCTGTCATCGATGCTTAGCTCAGGAGACCCCTTATCCTCAGATACCTCTTCAATAGTCTTATTATATCTCTGCCCGAAATACTCAAACCCCGTGGCGTGATGTTGTCAACCTTCCGTCTAGATACCCCTGCCCGGTCATCAGTCATCCGATTTCCATGTGACCTGCGCTATTGCATTATCCGGGACCCCCGGAATCCCAAAAAGAACATGTCCTCCGTACGGTGTACAGAGTAGAAGCCAAGAACTATGCTCGAAGCCAGCGCCGGCGGGCCCTATATAACTATAGTATCTGGGACCCCTAGCACATATAAGGAACAACTAACATCACGGTCTGCAAGATCATTCGCCAGACTCTGCGCCCGAGCGGGGCCGACGATCTCCGTGGCTTTTACTCCGTACACCGGGCTTCTCCCCATTTGTCCCGAAACGGTTTATGCGCCTGTTCAATCCGGCATACCCCCCCCCCCCGCTCGCTTGAAGAGTCAAGACTGCCTTTTGCACCGTTCAGGAATCAGCCATGCCAGCCACTTACGCCAGAGGCTGTTGCATTTAAAATAATAAACAAAAAAAAGGAGAAGGGGTATATGATGAGAGACCAGACCCTGCATCAGCTGGATTCGATATTTTCTTTCAATTGCTCATTGCTGCGTCTCGTCTGCTGTGTTCCTGTCACTTCATGTACTTGGCGGTGGACGCACTGATCGACCAACGGTGCTACTGCGTGTTCAATTTCGGACCGGGTCCTTGACCTTTTTTTTTGACCAGAAGAGATAAAGAACGCTCCTTGAGGAAGAAGCCCTACATCCATGTATTCTTTCTGCCCGAGATATCGCCGAGTCTACTAACTGTGTGTATATTATCATTAAATCGGTTCAGTTCGGCGCCCTTGTCCTCTCGATCAAGTATCAATATGCTTCACGCCTGGCTACCTAAGTACGCAGCAGTAATACTATCTGCTCTCTTCCATGATTCCTCCATGATTCCATCACCCCATCAATCCGGCCCTACGGTCCTGCGGATCACTTCGATCGCTACTCCTCGATATGAACAGAACAAGGGAAACGATGCCCATCCACTGCTGCTTGTCCATTCTCCCATCTCACTGGATGAATGAGGTTACATACTGTATATAGATGCGGCCAGTACATGTACACGTACAACAAATATTTTGTTGAATGATGAAGCGGTCTCACACTCCGACCACCCACCCACTCACCCACTCACTCGTTATTGACCACGGGACTACACGCTAGGCAGCCTCGCCAGGCCTATCCGCTATCCTCTTTCCGCTACAAGGTATCATCCTATCTCATCCATCTGACAACCCCGGGTCCGATCTGTCAGATGATCCCAATCATTCATTCATCCATCCAGCTTCATCAAAGAGTCATATAAACCCGTTTCTTTAATACATCTGTTTCAAGATCTCAGGCGGCAGCGAATCTTATGATAAAGGTCAAACAAAGGATTTCAGCACAAAAGCTTCTTTCGTTCCTGCAGGAGGGATCTCTCTCAGGCGGGTGGTTCAAAGGAGGGAATTGCCTATATATATATATATATATATAAATCATGGCCCTGTAGTCTTCGAGAATGCTTCTTTCTGGTTCTCATCACTTTTCATCTCACCGTCCGAAGCAGTTAGATCAAATCGACATCTTTATTCGTCCCTAGGTCCCTCAGTTCATACGTGCTATACTCTTCAGGTTGGTTACTCTGTACCCACAAATGTATGATTTCTGATTTTGCATCTACAGAATGAGCAAGTACTTCTGCCGATGATTCTCGAACATTTCACAGAGTACGGGCATTATCTATTTTGAGGCTTGGATTTCTGCAACAAATTGGTGCAATTGTTCTACCTGTCAATAGTATCAATGCCGACTCGCTGATCATTCTGACCCATTCAATCCCGCATCTTATCTTTCCCGGTCTGTGAGAGCGGAGCTGGGAACCTCCATTTTGAATCTGGCATTCTCAAAAGGCACTGAAACAGACAACACACACCGAAAATACCAGCACTCAACCCATGCCAAGAAGGCGAGTCCTATTCGAATCCTGCCAAACGAACCTTACACTTAGGTACTGCATCGTATCAATCACGCCATTAATTTCGTCTTCATACGAAACGAGGCGAAAAGTCATGAAACTAGAAACAGGAAAGGGCCGGCAATGCCGTCCCGCGCTACACAGGGTAACCGCAAGATGAAACAACAGAAATTAAACGGGGGTGGAACATGAACGTTTGAAGGCTTATTTTTTAGCCCAAATAGTCTTCCATCTCCATATCTCCGGTCGCATTTGATGGGTCGACCAAATCCTGCCCCGCCCAAGGATGGTTCACATACTGGACATTGTTGTACGTGTTTAGGGGAGGGAACATCTGGCTGGCATTTCCAATGCTTGAAAAGTTGCTGTGGTGCGACGCACCCGTAGTGTTTTCGCTGGCATTGCAGCCGTTCTCGTAGAGCGTAAAGTCACCGACAGGCTTATCGCCGTAACCGTATTCACAGAGGTCAGAAAAGCCCTCGTCAACGTTACTGGAGTGGGGAGAATATAGCATCAGGTTGCCCTGGCCTCCCGGCGACAGGGTGGGAATCTTGGCCGGCTGTTGTACGAGGGAAGATGGACCCGAGATCGAAGGGTCGCGGGAGAAAGAGTCCATGGCATGTGCCTCGACAGAACGCGCTGGCGTCAGCAGCTGCATGTTCATCGCCGTGAATTCATCGTCAATGTTGCTCGAGTCCAAGTTGCTCCAGTCGATATCAAAGTTGAGGCTGCTGTCGGTGGAAGTCATGGGAGAGTCTTCGAAAATGCCCATTGAATCGGTGGCAGTTGCGCTCGTGTCCAGGGACAGACGAGGTAGATCCATAGCCGGAACAAGGTCGTTGCGGTCACCGGCCTCGAGTTGGGCCTGGAACGCCGCAAAATCCATCGAGGTCGGGAACGGGCTGAAGTCATTCAGACACGCAGAGCGATCCTCAAAGGGACTGCTATCCGGGAAGAGCTGAAAATCCTCATGGAGGCTGGCTGGCGGATCGGCAAAGGAGAATGGAGGGTTGCTGTGATACACATTCACCGGCTCATATGGGGATTGAGCGGAACCGGTGACAGGAGTTGGGAGATCGGTCATGTTAGAAATTGGAGTTGCTATACTGGGCGTCTGCGGTGTAGGCTGCGTAACAGAGTTCTTCTTGCTGCCTTTGCCGTTATTCTTAGACCGTATGTAGACCCAGCCGTGGGCCTTCTCCATGTGTTGCTTGCAATTACTCTCACGTTTCGACTGGTATGTACATGGCGCGAATTTGCACTTGAACAACTCCGGGCACGGCGAGTGCTTGTCGTTAACGTGACGGTCTCTCTCTTTTTCCGTTGGCCACCCGATCTGGAAGTATTTGCACGAAGGTTCCGTGCACTTCCATGGACGAGAATGCGTCTTCTCATGTTTTCTGCACCGAGTCAGTACCTGATAATACTTCAATTTCTTAATTTTTTTTTGGGGGGGGGGGGGAGGAATGGAACGAATACTTACGTGAGATCGCACGGCCTCTTGAAGACCTTATCGCAATCTTTGCACTTCTGATTAATATCCATCGGAGGAGCGTTCTTCTTGCGGCGAGCCATGGAACGCTCGACATCTTCGTCGGGTGAATCGGTGCTCAGGGAACGCTTGATGTTGATGCTGGGGGCAGCGTTTGGGTCGTATGGCTCTCCGGTGCGAAGGGAGATAGCTTTGCCCTCCTTATGGACCACTAGCTCGGCCGGACGGCCAGTCTGCGACAGGCCGCCTTCCAATGTGAGGCGTTCGTTTCTGCAATTGAAGGATGAGTAAGGGTCCTCTCCGGAGAACTCTGTATGAACGTACGTAGAAACGTCAGCCTCGTCTCCAGACTGGCCCGAAGCCCTGCGGGCCCGGGTCCTCTCTCGAGACGCAGCAATCATGGCGGCATACTGTCGGATCTGAGCGACCAGATCAAGGAAATAACCGTTAGTATAAGGTCGGTCCGTCGGTAACCGCTGATCGCGCTCGTTGAGGTGTCCAACGGCCGTGTGAATGCACTGAATCGAAAACTCGCAGAAACCGAGATACGACGCCTTGGAGACGGAATATTGCTTCAAACGGAAAAACAGATAATGAGCAACGTCCCCAACGCCAGATGCCAGATCCATACTCACCGGAGCCAGCCAGAGTAAGGTCTTTTCCAGATCACGCAAGCAGGTGATCTCTTTATCTACAATGCGTTGTGGAATACTCTGGACAAGCGGATGGAATGGCTTCAGCTTCTCCTCTTTGAGTATCGGAACGAGAACGAAGCGTTCTATCTGTTTGCAAGCAGCTAGGGCCAGCTGACGACGCTGTGAGCCTGTCGTGTCGAGAGAGGAGATGGAGCCCGTGATGGCAGACTGCCTCTTCTGGGAGCCCGCAACGCCATGTTTCCAGTTTTCGGTGGACATTTGGCCAGCTTTAACTAGACACGTGTTAGAAACAAGGAAGTTGGACTGGGAAGGAGTGAACAATATACCTTGGCCACTCTTGCTGCGTGGGAAAGGAGCCGTGCAGCTACTGATGGAAGTGCCCAGGCCACTGTCAGAGGCTTGGCGACGATGGCTCTTGTAATTTTTATCGGTGAGGTCCACGGGAGGGGACGGCAGGCCGTGCTTGGGGCTGCTCCTGCCCGCATCGCGGGCGGCATCCATGGTGTCTTTCCGTCCGACGTGGGCCTCGAGGATCCCCCTAGGAACAGGTAGGTCGTCGTCGTCGTCGAAGCGGCTGCCCTTGTTGGAGGGAGACAGGGAGTCGAGGTCGAAGCGGCCGAGGATATCTGCCATGCGCTGTTCACCAGCGACAATAGCCTCCAGCGAGCTCAGGCATGAAGGGGAGCGTCGTGGAAGCGACGGGATGCTCAGGATCGGATCGCGATCCTCGGACGGCGGCGAGGTGGGCGCGTGAAATGTAGCACCCTTCCTCAGGCGTATGCTAGGATGGCATGGCGGCGAGGAAGGGTCAGCTCGGCCGTCGGGCGATGAAGAGGTGGGGAGAGAGGGAAGGGGAGCCTTTAATGCACGGCGCCGCGGGTGAACATGGGGCTGCTGAGCCTGGGGAGCGGACATGGCTGCGGCAGTGACAGTGCACGAATGATAGGGATCTAAGGGTGAATGCAGGGCAGAGAAGGCCCGTTGGGTTAGCGCGAAGGGACCGCAGGACAGATTGCTGGATTGACGGCCAGACTTGCAAGGGTGGTGACTCACCTGGCGCGGAGAGCTATTCAGAATCCGGAGCGGACAGGTTGCTCGAGTGATTCAACGCGACCTACGGACGAGTCACAGAGGCGGTCTCTTCATCGATCATCAGTCGTCGAAGCGCGTAGCCGACAGGGGAAGACAGAACGAGGTTTGTCGGCATACCCAATGGAGCTGCCGGCTGGCGACTCACCCTCTCGAGCACCCAAAGCACCTGCCACGGCGTGGCAGTCGACCTGATGGAGGGGATATCTCTCTCTCGATCTGGTCAATGCTATCGAGGGCTCAAGCTCGGGCACGACAGAGACCGGGGGGTATTGTCTGCAGGGCCGTGGAGACGCAGCAGATGGCGGGCAGGGCGCAGGAAGCAAGATCGGGCAAGCAGAGGCTATGCAGGGAGATGGGAGCAGCCCCGCGGACCGTGACAGCGACAGATGTCAGGAATGGGCGGCGGAGGGACGGCGGTGGGATGAAGAGGACGGGTCCGGAGGGTGCCACGAGGCTCTTCGATGCCTTCTCTCGACCTGACGGCCTGAGGACGATGGACAACGGGGCTCGCGAAGGCGAAGAACGGTGGAGATGACGGGCGATGAGGGTTGAGGAGAGGAGGAGGTTTTGTCTGGCGCCGCGCCCGAGTCTGGCGTCGGCGCTGCTGCTCCGGACGAGGCGTCCTGGATGTCTGCCTGATAGGCGAGAGCGCTAGGCCGCGACGGGGAAGGCGCGCGGGCACAGGGCCGTGCGCTGATTGGCCGTACGGGAGCCGTACCGGACGGAACAGGCCGGCGGGACGGCGCTTTGCCCGATGGGGCGTCGGGAGTCGGGCCATCCGCGCTCCCCAGCGGCTCTCGCACGTTCCCCGCGCTCTCCACGGGCCCCTTTATTAATAGCCACAGCCACGGTATATTACACTCTCTCGTCCGTAGGGACGGAAGACCGTAGGAACCTTGTGGATGATACATCCGTCATGGGCCGTAAGAGCCTCGCCTCCTGAGGATCCGTCGTGGACACCTGTCTGCTCGATGGCGCTTCCTCTGATCCTCCGTTCCGGCGCAGCCCGGGGTCCCACCTCGACGACCTTTCCCAGACGGATCGATACCGGACGAACCTCCGTCTCCATCCTCCGCTCCTTCGCCCCTGTCTGGTGTGCTGGCGAGTGTGACGATGCCTTACCGTACCATCTCCGCCCCCACCGCAGGGCCCGGTGGAGCGGCCGATAAAGGCGATCCCTTCAGCTGATCGCGTCGGCGTCCCTGTTCGTCCACGAGCCGCAAACATCCCACCGACCACGCAAGCCCTGCCCACCAACCACAGCCCGTCCCGAGGTCGTTTGTGTCGGTGATGATGCCTCTGTGGCTGTGGTATCCTTGGCTCGGTCTCAGGATGATTGCTCTACCGCTCGAGGCGATCGGGTGCCATCCCGTTGGTGATGCTCTTTGACGTGAAGACCGAAGCACGGGCACATTTGCTCCGTGCGCATAGGACTTACCCCGTCTGATGGTGACGGCTCATCAAGCTTCAGCAAATAGGGTCAGCCTCGGCACCTTGGATTCTACTGCGTATCGATTCAGTGCATCTGGGAGCCAGAGCAGTTAATTTTTGAGATGTTTCTCCCCCAGACCCTCGGCCAAGAGGATTTTCCCGGTTGTGAACGGGCTTTGCTGCCATGTCTCGCTCAGGGCTGCGCCTTGTACTCCCTCTGTGCTCCGTAGACACTACTACGGCGTTGTCGTGAGCAAATGATTCCGGAGACCCTATCTTTAGCTCATGACTCGCGGTTTGCAAGTCCCGGGTACCTCGTCAATAATATCACGGATAGCCGGTGGCTTTTCAGCGCGTCTACCGCGCACCTAGTACATTATTACGGGCATGCTGACCATCTATGTGACAGGAAGTCTAGAACCATCCAGTGACTCACAGGACTATCCCGATTTTGCATCATGACTAGTTGTTGAACCCTAAAGGTGATCTGATCAGCTCCTGTCAGGAACTGCAGAAGGTACACGCACTGCAGGATGTCGAGCACCAAGCTCCACGACGCCCAACCCGCCTGCTGTGCCACTTGAGAAGTTTCGACTGGCTATATCTTGATTCGGCCACCTGGACGGCTCTCACTGGTGTACCCGTTTAACAGCCGCGCTGATTTTGACTCAGGCCTAAATACGAGCGCCTGGCCGGAAGTCTCCGGCTAGGAGCACTTGAGGAAAATCGGGCAAGCAGTGCTCTAGCTTATATCAAGAGAACACATGTTCTTAATACTACTTACTCCAATCCGCGCTATCTGCTTATCTGGCTTTCTGGTCAATACACCTTAGGCATATCCGATCTCCATCGAAGTTGACACCTGGCCACTGTGAATTCGGAGTATCAGAAAATGCAATTCTCCTCGCCCAGCCGTAGGTCATCCAGGAGATATGCTTGATCAAGCTCTAGCACATTGCTTTCGATTCTTGCCTTACGTGCTTTGGTCATGTTCCTGGCATACAGTAGTGGGCTATTTATGCACATGCACTGTAGAGGCACAGCCCCAACCTTAGGACACGAATCATATATCTGGAACGCTAGCGTCAAATAGGTCCTTCTGACTCAGAGTTGAGAACATGGACAACCCGTGCAATCTCCTGTTCGATTTCCTCCTCTGCTGCCGTAGAAGTTGAAGGGGCAATGAGACTAGTAGGAGGGCCGCTCATGCTACGGTATATATACTGTACAGTGCTCAGCGTATTTTTCTCTCTGCGGTTTATGTTAAGGGCGGCCATCTGGCCGACAAAGTTGAGTATGTGCCCGCGTAGCCAGCATTTTTTTTATAAGCTGCCCTAAGAAAATTTGAAGAATCATGAGCGTACAAGTGATAACTCGACTCCGGAGATAATAGAACAATCTAGAGGACGAAAGCTTCACCATCTAAATAAAGCACCTGAACAGTGGTGAGGAGGCAAAATGTTTTTTGCAAGGAAACTTAGCCATCAGTTGTAGCTAAAATGGCCCTCCCTTGACTACTTCCGAATCTTCATATTTATCTTTATCTGCTCCCACGTGGCTGCAGATACCATTGACCGACTTCCTTAGACCTAGCAGATAGATGGACAAAGAACGGAGCATCAACGAGATGGAGCCGGTCTGGGATCTCGGCATCGTGCATATATAACCGATCCGAGACCATGCGCCTAAAGCGAAGTTCTTTCATGGTTGGAAGGTTCCAAGGTTCACGACCGCCGCATTCAACAGGATTTGTCATCTAATCTACCGATGCGTAACGCCTACACTAGTAAGCTTGGAAGTTTGGTTGAGTTACCTGTATTCCACTGCAAAGGTGCTTCTGTGCAGGGATATATACTATTTGTAGGCAAGTCCGATGCTCGCCTGAGACTGAGAGTCTTATGGTCAAAAAACTGCCCGACCTCAGACCGTCTGCATTGGCACCGGCCAGTCATCAAACTCGTAGAGTAGTAGTAGCTGCACGGCTTGCCGCGGGGTTTCCCCATGAGCAGGACGCAGTGGAATGTGGTGGCGACCATTGGAAGGACCTGTGTTCCTTCTCCGCAAAACGGTCCACGCGGAGAACGGAGAGGAATGATGAGGGGAGAAGCTCGCTTGGGACGGACGCCCCATGAAGCCCGTCCGACGGGTCCTGCCCTGCTGCATCTTTCTGTCTCTCCTTTGCTTCTTGCAGCCAGGACAGAACACGACTCGTGTCTCTAGGTAGGGACCGTTTGCCTCTTTCCGCGCGTCGGGTTCTTTACCGACTGATTTGTCTATACTCGCCGCCCGTGAAGCAGCTGAACCTCGGCTCGGAAGCTACGCGGCAGGATGCCCGGGCGGCGCGCGGACGCCGGATAGGTTGTTGAACCCCAGACTGGCGACCGACCGATAGACACGACTATCTCTTCCCACCGCCAATCTCAGACCTTTTCATTAAGGTCCTTACACGTCCGCGTTCGATGACCTACTGATCCTTCTGTCTCCTTTTTTTGCTGTCACTGGAGACAGTCAATAGTCAGTCGAGAATCGGCCGGAGTCACGGGTCTCGACAATGGAGGTCGAGCGCGATGGCCACCGCCTCGACCTGCCCAGACGCAGACGTCGGAGGGCGGGCAGAAGAAGGTTGCGCAACAGAGCTCCCATCTCTGCGCGCCTTGTTCTGGACCGGAACCTGCGTGGCGACGTTGGTGTGCTTTCCGACGACCTGATCACGGATCTCTTTCCAGGATTACATTTGGCGGGTGAGTATACCGCCTCTTTCTACAATATCTAGGCGTGGCTAAGACAGGTGTTTCGAAGTAGGCTCGGACCAGAACAAGGAGCAGATCCTTCACGTCGCGGTATCGCCGTACACCCCGAACTACACCGCGGTGGAGGATCTTCCCTGGACCATCATCCCCGTGCGAATCCAGGACACGGAACGCTCCCCAGCCGCGTCCATTTCACACTCGACGGTCCTGTTCCCTGCATGTACAAACGCGCTGCAGTCCTTTTTCCGTGCTCTCGAGACCCTCGATCCCACGCGCCACGCCATTCAACCGCAGCGCCCAATTGAGATCCGCATACTCGACGTCGTCCCGCTACATCTGGATACGGTGTATGTGACGGTGGAGCGGCATTTGCTGCGTAACCTGGACGATGTCCAAAGCAAATTCGGCGGTGGGTTCGGTGCCAACACTCCGGGTGTCAACGGGCTAGGGACGAAGGAGGGAAAATCATCGGAGGAGAAGAAGTTCCCCAAGAAAGATGCCGCGGATACCGAGGCGAGGATGACGGCGGCAGTGCGTGAAGCGTTGGGGACGCAGAGGATAGTCCATACTGGAGATATATTACAACTTCCCCTTCCGTCTCATCCCATCACGCATGCTCCTCCTCCACCCGCGAAGATATCATTCTGTGAACCTGTCTCTCAAGGTTTGCTGATGCCAAAGACAAAGATCATCCTTGTCCAGGCACGGTCGCGTGGTTACCACGCATATAAGACCCTATCGCACTCGGGAAGGAGCTTGCTGAAGGGCGTGGCAGAGGATGAAGCCGACGACACGTCCAACGAACAGTTCTACTCCGCAGCGGAGGATAAGACGTCTGAAAGCGGCACAGAGATTGGGAGCGCATCTCCTCCTGATGACACTGAGACGGAGACTTCCGTGGACACTATGAGTGAGACGTCTGAAGACTCTCTTGAGGACATGATCTCCCTCAGCGCACCAGAACTGCCCCAGCAGCCCCCCGGGACGATGTCTGGTGTGGCCTCTGGTACTCCCCGTCCCGGTGGTCGACGGGCTGATGGGCTTCACACACCTGTATCTGTGATATCCGGCTTTACTTCGACAACTACGCGCCCCGGCCGCAGCTCAGGAAAGGTCTTCAAAGCAGAAGGCCTGCTCTCTCGTATCCCGAATGAAGCATTGCACCCGAGACCTCGCGAAGATGACGACACCGACTCGTTCGTATTCGTGGACATAAGCACCCTTGTTAAGATTGGCTGCTTCTCTGGAGACTGGGTGAGGATCGAGGCTGCGGAAGAGCCGCAGCTGAATATATGTGCGTCATTCAAGCTCGGGGCATTGAATGGGCTTGAGGAGGAGGCAGGGAACTGGCGCGCCGTCAGGGTCTACGGTTTACCGGGGCTTCACTCTCCCAAGCCGCGGTATTCGATGAACCAGTCAGCGGACAGACGGTCCAGTATGTCTCAGCTCCAGTCCCAGCGTCTGACGCCTACGGTATTTGTTCCCCCAATCCTGCTCCACAACTTGGACAACCCCAAATACCTGAAGCTATCGCCTCTGGCTTTTCCTACATCTTACGGAATGTCAAGGACTGGGCTTTCGCAGCAAGCCAAACAAAGTGCAGCTAAATCCCCGCCGGTGGCTAAAGAAGTCACCCTACTCAAAATCTCAACTCCTCTGTCGACCGACCGGGCTCTACAACCAGCTCTGTTTGCTGGTTTAAAACAATATTTCGAGTCGAAGCGACGGCTCCTGAAGAGTGGTGACCTCGTTGGTATCAGCGTGGATGAAGGTCTCGGACGGACGGTCTTTTCAGCAAGGAGCGCAGATGGAGGAAGCCAGGAAGATGAATTAACAACCAAGCTCGGGTACACAGCGGAAGTCCCTCAGACCGACTCTGGCACGAGGAAAGTGGGCGTCGCGTGGTTCCGCGTTGGACAAGTTGTCCCTTCTGCTCCGGAAGAGCAGGACGAAGGAGTTGAGGATCAATGGGGCGGCGTGGCGGTCATCGATTCATCGAGCACTAGGATGGTCCAAGCAGGGAGCGAAATCAGCAGAATTCCTGGCACTATGACGAACCCATGGGAATACTGGCTTGGGGTTAAGGCTCTGCCAAAATCTGGTAGTGAACTGCCATCGCCACATGGCCTTGTCACCGAGGCACCGAAGACATTTGTTTCCCCTCTGCAACAGCGGATACGTGATCTGGTGTCGGCTGCGACGAGCCCTCGGGCCATCCAGCTCGGGATGAAACCGGTCGTGATCCTCCTCAGGTCGACGCAGAGGAATATAGGGAAATCGACCACCGCGGCTCGTGCGTGCGCGGACATTGGCCTGCACACGTTCACGATCGATGCCTACGACATCCTCACGGAAGGAGGGGCGAATGGAGGCGATGTCAAAACAGAAGCCTACCTGAAGGCAAGGGCTGAGCGAGCCTTTAACTGCGGGCCGAGCTGTACGGCGCTACTCATCAGGCACATCGAGGTCTTGACTGCGGACAGGATGATTTCCGCCATGAAGGAAATTGTGGCGGATTCTAGGGTCGTTATCGCGACTACCACGGATGTCGAGAAAATTCCCGACGGAATCCGCAGTCTCTTTACACACGAGATGGAGATGACTGCACCTGAAGAGAAGGAACGTGAAGGCATCCTCCGAAATGCTGTTGCAGACCGAGGCATCAAGATCTCAGCTGACGTCGACCTGGGAGCAATTGCGTTGAAAACGGCTGCTCTAGTCGCTGGGGATCTGGTGGATGTCGTGGAAAGAGCGTCGGCCGCGAGGACGGCCCGGCTCGAGAAGTTGGCAGAGACCGCGAGCAAGCACAGTCCAGATTCGGTGATCAGCATCAGAGATATCCAGCTTTCTGGTGGGGATGCCGTGCGATGCGTGACAAAAGCCGACTTTGATGCTGCCGTCGACGCTGCAAGGAAGAACTTTGCCGACGCAATTGGCGCACCGAAGATCCCGAATGTCAGCTGGGACGACGTAGGTGGACTCACACACGTCAAAGATGCCGTTATGGAGACAATCCAGCTGCCGCTCGAGCGCCCAGAACTCTTCGCCAAGGGTATGAAGAAACGCAGCGGAATCCTGTTCTACGGTCCTCCGGGTACTGGAAAGACTCTCCTTGCCAAAGCTATTGCGACCGAATTCTCTCTCAACTTCTTCTCCGTCAAAGGTCCTGAACTGCTTAACATGTACATTGGTGAGTCGGAGGCAAATGTGCGACGCGTGTTTCAGCGTGCGCGGGACGCTCGCCCCTGTGTTGTGTTTTTCGACGAGCTGGACTCTGTGGCTCCCAAGAGAGGGAACCAGGGAGACAGCGGCGGTGTCATGGACCGTATTGTCAGTCAGTTGCTCGCGGAGTTGGATGGAATGAGCAGCGGTGATGAGAGCGGCGGTGGAGTGTTTGTGATCGGTGCGACGAACCGACCAGACCTCCTGGACCCTGCTCTGCTCCGTCCCGGTCGCTTCGACAAGATGCTCTACCTTGGCATCTCCGATACACATGAGAAGCAGGCTACAATCCTTGAGGCTCTCACTCGGAAGTTTACGCTGCACCCGGATGTCGACCTTCGCAGGGTTGCGAAGAGACTGCCTTTGACCTACACAGGTGCCGACCTTTACGCCCTCTGCTCTGATGCCATGCTCAAGGCTATCACTCGGAAGGCTACCGCTGTGGATGAGAAGATTAAGGAGCTACCGGACGGACCGGTCAGCACGGCGTACTTCTTTGACCATCTCGCTACCCCAGAGGATGTGGCTGTGATGGTGACGGAGGAGGACTTTATTCAGGCGCAGAGCGAACTTGTTGGAAGTGTCAGGTAGGTCGAACATCTCTTTTAAAGTCCAGACATAGAAATGTGGATGCTAACCCTCAGTAGTGCCAAAGAACTTGAACATTTCGAACGGATCCGCCGCAAGTTCGAGTCCTCTGAATCGCAAAAGAAGCAGCCCGCCGCCCAACCACAGCCATCGAAGCTATCCCTCACGATCGGAGAGGCGATCGATGGCCTTAGTCTAGAAAGCCCAATATCCGAGAACGGCACAGTAGTGAACGGGAACTACCACGAGAATGGCAGTTTCAAGGGGAAGGGGAAGAATGGAATCCGTAGCGCGAGCTGGAATGGCCCCATCACCTCAGGGGGCAAAGGTAAAACCAGCTCCGCCACGAGCACCGGAAAGGGCAAAGGCAAAACCGTGCCCATAGGAGGAGGAGTAGACTCGGACTCTTCACTGGACGGTTTCAAGCCCGGGCCTCTCAGAAACGGCAACGGAGTCCCCCGTGAGTACGACGACGACGGCGTCGAGGACGGGGTTATTGCCGACGCGGACGACGACGATTACGTTGTCCGCACGGATCATCTCAAGATAACGGCTGATGGAGATGCTAATTAGCTGTGGAAGATGAAGGAGAAAGCGTGGCTTGCTCCTTGACGATCTGCATTGCATACCCTTGCATATTTCTTTCATATACCTATTTCAGGAAGGACGATGACGGTTTTTCTTCGGGTTACACGACCATGTGATATCGTGACAGATCCAATGAAGGGGGGAAACAAAATCATAGGTGGTTCCTCATGAAGGGGGACTGATGTAATATATAAATGACTGACTATGACCCCTGCATGCATACATGCATAAGCAACGGCGTTCTCCTATGTACTGTACTGTATATAATCTAATCTCCTGGATATCTACATATGTGTCTCTGTGTCTATGTGTGTGTTATTGGATGCTTCTGATGATTTGATGAGTTTATATCTTCTGTGCTTTGCAGTGATCGATAGATTTTAGGTAGTTAGATAGTTACAATTAATTCATGATTCATTCATGTCTTGGAAGCTTTTTGGCTGTTATTGACCTTTTTGAGCTATTGCACTGGATAGGATCCTTGGACTCAGGTTAAGTCGTTTCTATTGCTTGTCTGGGGGTGTTACGGACTAGGAAGGGGGTCACGTGATGCATCGTCTACGATCCAATTCTATGATCCAACCCCATGATCCAAGACTATGATCCCATTCTATGATCCCCAGGAACCCAGGATAAGCAGCATGTATATAATAACGCTCCTTTCAGACAGATTTCGACCCTCGTGGTCGACTCACATAGCAACCTGTCATATAGACATTGCTAGTAACACAGGCTTGTTCTTACTATTATATTGCTCACCCCCTTGTTTTCTGTCTTCAAGATAAACCCAACGACCCTTTAGGCCTAGTCACTAGGGCCTGTTGGTTACAGGGGGAATGGATAACTTCCATAACAAAGAATAATGGGGCCTGAAATACCTCGAGTCGAGTCCGAGGTAGTGGAGAACTGCACCGTCCCTGCTCATCGTGACCCGAAAAAAATCAAACGGTCCTTGACAGTGAGCCCTCAGCCAGGGAAATTATCCTGGTCCCGAGAGGCAGGCCACGCAGCGCAGGACAGGGAGCCGAGCAGGCTTCCTTCGGGCCTTCGGCAGGTCCGGCCGAGAGGACGCGGGGCCCCGCGTCTCGCAAAGTCAAGACGGGGCCTTATCTTTGAACAGCAGCGTGCTCCGTGCCAAATGAAAGCTCATCGGGACGATTCTGACTTGGGTATATCGAACTCTACATATATTCCGAGACAAGGGACTATTTTCTGCTGATCCTCGAGGGAAGACTCATCGACGTGGGGGTCTCGATGATCCGGAGGCGTACTCGATGCTCATGCGATCAAGCTTCAGCGGGCGCAGAGGGGCGCAGATGACGTCGATGTGAGTTTCGAGTGGTTGGAGGAACGGATACGTCAGGCACAGGAACGGGCCACGAAGTAACAAGAGAATGTCGAGATGATGAGGAGTCTGTTTTGGTCTACAATAAAGTCCATTTACATCCTAGGGTCAATGACCCATGGGGACCAAACGGGGACGTCTTGTAGGTTAATGGCCACTGAACTGTGACAGTTTAGTTAAAGTTTAGTAAGCACGCCCGCGAGTCTTGACCAACGTCTAGTAAGACTATTCCCATTGGAAGGGCAGTGGTAGCTCTCCCAGGCGTTAACACCAAATAGTAGCAAAATGTTACACTGAAAGGCTCCAAGAGGGGGTCCTATTCCCAACCGGAAGACGTCTTCATTTTGTCCCCAAAGGATCTGGACTATACATGGCAATTCAATGGGAGATATAATTCTAGTATAGTAATACAGATAGTACGGATACTTGCTAAGAAGAGTATTCTTATAAAAATATCGAAGAGACAGCTCTCATAGAATCTCATGCCAAGACTTGCCCGACGGGCCGATCGACGCGGGTCCGTGCGCCATTGCGTCACCGGCGCGCCCCAACCGCCGCCCGCACTCTCTGGAGACACGCGGGGATCGAGTTTTCCGAGCTCACGGTGAAAAGCTAGACCCCGGGCAGCCCGTCGCTCCGCGATGCCAGAAGCATCGTCGTTCCTTTGTTTTTCTCTTGTGTCTTATTATATTTTTCAAGTCTCTATTTGAAGTTTTTTTGAGTCTATCACAACATCTTTAACCATGCTCCCGTTCCCCTTCTCCCTCTACAGATACTTCTTCCCGCGCCGCGGCCACGCGATCGATATCCCCTCCGTCAAGGTCTACGAGGTCGACACGGCCCCGGAGAAGCCCGCGCGGGCCCTGAAGCATCTGCTGAAGTTGAACCACGCCAATCACTCCATCCTGTATAATGAACGGCGGTTCCATAATCATGCGCCGCATGTATGTACTCTTCCCTTTCTTTTTTTTTTCTCCTCACAATTTTTTTTTTGGAAGAGCATGGAATCTGACATCGCATTTGCAGATACTGAGCTCCACGTTCCTGCTCGGGGGAACCGTGGACGATCTGAATCGGGTGTATGATGCAGAGGCTAAGCAGCTGGAGAAGTGGACGGATTCTCCTAGTGAGATCAGCTCGTATGATTGGCGGGATCACTTGGGCAGGAGAGAGTAAGTATCATTCTCCGTATGGGAGTCGAGGACCTATATGCTGACAATGAGATACTTAAGATACCAACGGGCGTTCGTGGATTTCTTCGAAGATGAGCTGGTGCGCTACGGCTACGACTGGAAGAAGGTCGTGCACCAGTTCCTCTTCACGGGCAAGGAGCCCTTGATCAATTCTATCGTTTCAGACCGTACGACGCCCTGAGTAGACCTAAAAGGTACATCGGCGCAATCACTGACAACCTGACAGTCGGGCACCCTCTCATTCACCTGGGTTACGCGTTCGAAATGGGTAGCCGCGAAGTGGCCATGGAAGCGCTTGGTCTGGCCGCGACCTGCTACAGCGACATCCACAAGTACATGGATGACCCGTCCTATTCGCAAGCAGAATCATCGTACCACAGCACCTCCACGTTGGAAATCCTGGACCGAGTACGAACAGATAAACGTTTCAACGGCCTGTTCGGCTCCCCCGGGGCCAACAACCTGGGGATCGTCTTCCGGGAGCGCGAAGCCGCCATCCTCAACCACTGGAACGCATGGGCGATCACAGATCCCGTCAAGCAGTTCCGTGAGACCCAGGAAGCCGCCGCGGCGGTCTTTGTCGGTACGCACGTGGACATGGAGAAGTACGACTTCTTCTTCGTCCACCTCCTGACCACCAGCCACGCTATTCGAGTCCTCCTCCCCTTGATCCCCTCTGAATTTCACATCCCGCTCGTCCGGCAGTGGTGGCTGATTACGATCGCGATCTACGTCGCGCAGCTCCGGCCGGAGATCAAGAAGGAGCGGATCAGCGGATACGCGCTGAAGGGGAGAGACTGGAAATGGGCGGCCGAAAAGGCCATCAAGGGAGTCCACTCGACGGACGCGCACTACGTCAAGGCGATTCGGGCATTGAAGGAAGCGGCGCGGACGTGGGGAGATCCGGAGGAGTTCTACCTGAAGGCGGCCGTCAAGTTCGCAGATGAATTTGATGGATGGGGCGGGTTTTTGTAAGGGGTGTCTTCTATTCTCTTTTATTCGATTTATTCACTTCTTATTCATTTTTTTGATGATGGTTTAAAAAAAACGCATCTCTACTCTGGAGCGATGTTTCGTCAATCGCCATGGTCTTGTTGAGGTCCGGCGTTGGGACAATCTCAGTTCCCATGAATACCTATGTATTATATCATCCAAAGGCCCATGTTGTACTTGAATTTCATGAATTGATGATATGAAATTGAGAAAAAAAAAGGCAATATGATTCCAATACTGTGGTCCCGTCATTCCGCAATTCAAATAATCTTCTTATTCCGTCCCTAAACCTTAGAATCTGAAGTGCTACTCCTTGTAGCCGCAGGACTGCTCGCTACTAACCAATCCAGTTCTGTCAAAGCAAGACTCTTATTCTGGTGATCGTTTCAGCAGCCGCTGAAACGGGTAGAAAGAGACAAGTAACGGTTTGCAGTGTGAGTCGGAGAGCTGCAGGCAAGTAAGTATCACATGGTCCTGGCAGGAGTTGCTAGGCACCCGGCTGAAATACCTTGCTAACAATGCTATATACGCTAACGACCGCCCACTTCTATCGTGGCCAAAAAGAAGTCTGTTAAGCGAGAAGACAGATTTCTCGCGGACTCTTCAGCAGCTTACACGGAGCCAGACGCGCCTCCACCGTATTCAACCTTGCAGGTAGGGCACTCGAGGAACAGAGCGCAGTTGCTCGCTCTGTTTTGTTCGCGCGCAAGTCTCCCGTTCCAAAGCCACGGCAGATCGTTCATATTACTAACTAAACGTTTTCATTTCACAGGAAAACGCATCTACCCTAATAGTAATGGCAGACTCCAATAAGGATCCCTTGGTCAAGGGGGTTGCCAAGTAAGTACTGTACATTAGTATCTTACAGAAATTTGACACAACTGACATCGCAGAAAACAGACGGTTCAACAGCCCCGACCATGCAGACGTAAAGATTTACATCGGCAAGTTTGAGCTGCCTGCGCACAGCTTGGTCCTTGCTGTTCACAGTGAATACTTCCAGAAGGCTCTCAAGAGTGGATTTAAAGACGGCAAGTCAAAGGAGTTTGAGTTCCAGGGAGGGAGTGGACACGCGTACTGGAGGGTGTTTGAGTACATGTACACTGGCCAGTACTCGGAAGAGTCTGTCGATATCTTGGATACGGAAGGCATGAATTTCTCACACCCTGACTGGATTAGTTTTTCTTAAGCTGACAGCTCCTCGCATAGACGACGAGGAATTGATGAAGCACCCACGGGTCTATGCTCTGGCAGATTACTTCCTCATGAGCGATTTGAAAGAATACGCTCTCAAGCAATTCGAGTCCAAGATTCAAGAGCTTTGGATCAGCGAAGCATTCGTCGACTGCATCAGAGCAGTGTATACAGCAGATGAATATGACAGCAGAATGAGAAACGCCGTGGTGCGGGTGGCTCGCACAAACATAAAGAAACTGTGGCAGAGGAAGCGATTCCAGGATCTTGTGCGGGAGATTGGCGATTTCGCAGTCGATCTTATGGCAATTCTGACAGCAAGTGTCTATTGAGGCAGAATCCCAGTGGCAAAGTGCAGGAGTGTCAACCTGGTCAAGGTACATAAAACAGTGGGAAGGTTGTGCAAGGAGATAGATACCCAATCGTGATGAATGCCCACCAGCGGTCGCGTTGACATCAATAGCTAGAATTTGATACAACATATTGATCAATCGTACGCCGCCTCTCATATGCGGTTCGCTGATGATATCTGCTGATGACTTCGGCAAAACTAGTGAGTATCTCGTAGTAAGTAATGCTTGGCTTTGCAGGCCTGAGTTAGCAAGTTTCTTCAGAACTTCGCCGGGCTCCATTGAAAGTGTGCTCAGTGTCGTATCTCGTCCCGTCTAGCGCGAATAAGGAGAATCCCAGAATGAAACCGGCAGCAAAGATCCAGGCTCTGGTAATGATTTTAGCTATTATTTACAGCGAATATGCTAAATAAACAACTTATTTTAGCAGATACATAATGTTCAGCAAAAGATCGGACGTAACCAATTGCAAATATTTAGGTTTTTTGTCGCATCCAGCGCAGGAGATGGTTCATGTTTTTCTGCGAAGGGACAACGTCAGATGCGAAATCAGAAGAGGGCGGCGGGTGACCAATATCACAGGTTAACTAGCATGCACAGTACATACTACGATGTCGATGGGTATATCCGGAAATAGTCAACTTGAAATGCTGCAGCGGGATTACTCTCCTGCAGCCACCAAAAAGATCTGGAGTTGAGGATCGAATCTTGGAATTTGCATGTCATAAGACACCATTGAATAGGCAAGACGTCTTCTAGCATCAAATGGTAATATATAGGCCACTCGATAGCAAGTTTTGTCAGTCGAAATTCAGACTTACTTTGAACAGGTCTCAGAATCCGCAGCGAGGAGCATACGGAGATACAGTGATTTACAGCCCGCAATCTGCGGGAATAATCCGGACCGGCTTCACTGGCAGTCCCGGGTATTAATTCTTACCATGACTATGTGAATATGAGACTTTAGCTCAGCCACCTAGCTCTCGCCAGCGGAGATGTGTGAATACCGGATGGGGTACTTGACCATTCACTCACTCCATGCTATCTCCACGGGCACAAAAGGGAATGGATCTCCAAGCGAAAAGACAACTTTCCCATAGTCTTTCAGACCATCTTTACCCACTGGGTAGCATACGGGAACCAGAGACTTCGCCATTTTGGTACCTAGACGAGCTTCCACTGTATTCAACTCGGCAGGTCCGTAGGAAGACTTACCTGCCATCATGTGCGGATGGGGAACTGATGACTTGGACGAACCTCTCCCGGCCAAGGGAATGGCCAAGTGAGCGGCACATCAATTTGTCCAGAGTGAAATCCCACAGCTGACAAGGCAGAATAGATTCTTCAACAATCCTGAGCACGCGGACGTCAAGATCTATATTGATCAGATTGAGCTACCCGCTCACAGCGTGGTGCTTGCAGCCAATAGCCTATACTTCGAGAAGGCTCTCAAGAATCCTCTTGTCGAAGGCAGCTCCAGGGTCTTTCACTTCAACGAAGGAAGTGTCCACGCGCACTGGAGGGTCTTCCAATTCATGTACTTTGGAAAGTACACAGATGAGCCCCGAAGGGCAGCGAGACAGGCATGGATAATTCCTCAATACCAACCAACCCTCTTAATTTACGGTAGCTTTGGTCAAAGAGCTGACTTGATTTGTCCGCCTAATAATAGACGATGGTCAGTTGCTGAGACACTTACGGGTCTACACCCTCGCGGATTACTTTCTCATGACCGAATTGAAGGACTACGCCACGCAGAGATCTTTGAACTCTACTTTCGCGACGCCTTTATCGACTGCATCCAAGAAGTCTATGCCACGACGAGCAAGGATGACTATAGGACGAGAGACGCCGTGGTGCGGGCTGCACGCGAACATGCGAGGAAACTGTTGACAAGGCAGCGATTCCAGGATCTTATCTGAGAAGTCGCCGACTTTGCAGTGGATCTTGTGGCAGCACTCTCAGAGAGAGAGAGAGCACAAGTGCAAGTGGGGAGAAGATTGGAGAGATGCCAATGATGGATTCGGAGGGATGTATCATTAGGTGACCTTGGAAGTGGCTGTGAGAGATATGGTCGCTGCGACTCGTCAAGCCCTCTCCGAACCCGACGAAGACAAGGGATGTCCAGCAGCCACCGGAGGGTGACAGTGCAGGATGTATTAATTGAATCAGAACAACCGCTAAGCCAAGGAGTAGTGGAAGCGGATTTGGTTTTATTAGTGGATAGAGGTAGTACTTCCTACAGGAGTGCAATAATGAAGGCGCTTAGACCGAGTAAAGTGCTATCCATCAGTCCACAATTCCAGAACCCAATAGCCTGCAGAGTTTGCAAGACAATCTCGGAGAGGTATTATTAGCTCATTATTTAACACATTTAGAGATATCTATGCGGTCATTACCAATATTCCTGCTAACATCACCAGATGACCCTCACCTCCAGGATAGTAAAACCCTGCCCGCCGGCTGCATAGGCGGAGTTTTCGTAGCACTCTTCCCCCTTCCCACCTCTGCCAGAGGTGGATGGGCCGGGGATGTGAGCTTTTTTTTCTCTATCTTCCTTACCAGGTTTGTTTCATGAACTGGCATAATTTTTCGATCGTCTGCAACAGGGTTTCTTCAGAGCCCTCTGGCCAGAATGGCTTGGCGTTGCAGGATATTGAACGCGTCAGAATTCTTCAACTTCGATCTCCTTCGACGTTTTCACGCCAAAAAGATGTCCCATACCTCCTGCGCGTGGGCAGTTTTGTTTCCGAACTGAGCAAGTTGGGCCATGTGTGCTGTTGAAAGGGGCTTCTAGAGATGGCATGTTCCACATAAGCAGCATTCCTGAAAATGATGTCTGAAGCAGGGATTTGAAATAAATATTGTCGAGATGAGAAAAAGCAGGCAAGTAACCCAACATTCGGATGTCCCGGTGGGGACAGGAAGGGGGCTTACACTCAAAATAAGGATTATAGAGAAAAAGAAATCCTGCATATTTCTGCAGATGGAAAGCACAAGTCATTGGCAACATGAACGATGAAGATGATCAATTTGACAAAACTATGACTTCTAGATGCCAAGTCTGAATGGTGATCGTTCAAGAAGACCAGAATGATGAGAGAATGCAGATGATATGTCCAAATAACTGAGTGCTTTGTGTGCAAGATCGCTTTGTTCCCAGATTCTGACAGACATGACGGACTTTGTTCAAGGCTTTTGCCCATATACCATGTAAATAAGAACATAAAGGTGTATAGAACGATCCTTAAGCTCATTCTTCACTTTTGACATCAACACCTCTATCTCCAATTGATTCCAGCCAAGGACACGGGAGAAAAGTGCTGGTGTATAGGATTCAACAGCCATGATCTGCTGAACATGCTGGTACCTTCCAATCTCCTTTAGCTTTGGATCCTTTGGCCATGTACCAACCGGGACCTGTTATAGCCATTAGCTGGTTTCTAAGATTCAAAATATATTAAAGTAAGAGCAAGAGGAAGTAGTCCAAACCTTATAGACAGACTGATGTATGTTGACAAACCCTGCCTTTTCCATCTTTTCTTTCCATGTGGGTGCAGTGTCGAGGCGCTTGCCAAATTTGTTGGCAGCTACATGTAGGTTTTCAATAAGTAGCTGGCAATTCTCAGCCTTCTCAATGGTATTGTCATCAGAGAACCAGAATCCATAGCCACCATCATATTCAAAATATCCTCCAGACTTTAGATGTTTGAATGCTTGGGCAAAGAGCCGGTCTTCATCTGCAACACACCCCTCCAATTCACGGCCATGGATAAAGTCAAATGGGGTTTGGTACACCCAATCATTTTCAAAGTCATCAATCTCAAATATGCAATTTGGAGGGACCCTAATTTTCTCATCAGCTTAAAAAAAGGTCATATAAGTAATATGGAAATGTGTGGGATTGTAGAGGAGGTAGTTACCAGGGAGGTTGAATAGGGCTCAAATCAGTGCCTATCACTTGGGCAGAAGGATATTCACTATACCAACATCAGTAACTGCAAGGGGAAAAATTGGCAAGGACCAATGCTTACTCTGCAAACTGAATGGCCCAGATTCCTGTGCCAGTACCGATGTCCAATATGCGCTGAGGATTCTTGCCAATTGGTGCAAGGAAAAGATCTCCTCCCAGAAGAAGGCAATAGATGTGATGAAGAAGATCAATCCGGTCTTGTTCCTCTTCATCATTTGGCTAAGAACTGACTCAGTCACTTTCTTAACAAATAGTTTAACTGAATTGAAAATACCAGAACACAGGCCCCTTCATGATATGCATGGTAACGTCGCCCATTCTAAGAAGTAAAAATGTCAGTATCCCTGGCCTGTTGAGCAGATACACCTTGGAGACTTACCTCATATCTATTAACCATGTCACAAGTCATCTGGTTAGCAAGCTTATGGACAAAACAAAAAAAAACAAAAAATTTATTTGCATTACTTGTAGTTTCTGATGCTTGAACTGAGGGATGACACATAGCTAGCTGTTCCAATACTATAGCTGGTTGTTAGACAAAAGCTGCAAAGTTGTAGCTTGGGCACCTGAATCTACTCACAATTCATTGTAAGCTGACTCATTGTCATCAGGGGGAGCCTCCTGGACAAAACCAATTATATCAGTGGGATATCCCTCATAGCACACATAGCGCAGGAGTGTCCAGATGCTTACATCTACTTCCAGGGTGTTTTCAGCTGGCGGGCTTTCGGCTGGTGGACTTTGAGCTGGTGGACTCTGGGCACGCGGACTTTGAGCTGGAGGACTTTGGGCTTGTGGACTCTGAGGTGGTGGACTTTGAGTCATGTCTTTGGTGTTGACCCTGTGTGAGACAGTGGAGAGAGGGGGCTCAAGCAAGCAGTATGGAATAGACAGAGTAGACAAACAGCAGTCTCAACATTCCAGGGAGGAATACCGCCTTTTATGTAACTGCTCGCCTGGTTTAGCCGCCGGCTGCAGAGGTGACTAGGGAGTACTTATCTTTTTTTTTCTTTGACACCATCAGCACTATCTCCTACCTGCTCTGTAGTATGCAGTAGACTGCAGGAGGTGCTTACCATATGGTCCAGGCCTCTGTGGATAAAAGCACCAATCAATGGCCAATCTACCCCTCATTATTGTCTTAGTAGCCTCCCCAACTGCCGCTCTAAGAGAACTGAGGTGGCAGTCCTTGAACCGGCTCCCTGTCAGTGTGTCAATTGCTTTGCGCGGGTGCAAGGTAGTGCTTCCGAATCATGCTACAGGACAGTTAGCACAGTTGCGGCACAGTTGCGACGCAGCCTTAGTCTTAGAAAACCAAATTAAAGATAGCTCACCGGGCTGGGGGAAACCAGTTGGCCGCCTTGGTATCTACCTACTAAATCAGGTAGGCACTACCATTGCCCGGGCTACCGGGTAGTTCGCCTACATGTGCGACAAAGGTAAGAAACTTCGTTTGATATGTGTCTTGGTACTCTGTTTCATAGAACATGTACAGCCTTGCGGGAAAATGGCAAATGCATCCTTCGGGTCTCGGGGTTAATCAATGTGGTCACTCTCTCGGTGCGGGGATGTGCTCCGAATCGCATCGTAACCCCTGTCTAGAGCATGGTATTCAACAGGGCACAGCGCTGACCGCCATATTGGCCGAATGGCGATGGACTCGCCCCTAGCCGGTGTCACCTCAGGGCTTCGCCCAGGTCAATAACGTAGTTAAGCTATAAGTAAGTTAGTCAGATAGGCGAGTTAACGTAATCCACCACCCACCTGCCATTCCCAGAGACCCGCCACCTACGCGTCTCGCGTCTCCTATATCAAAATCCATGAATTTCAAACCGCCACAATGCCACCAATTTGGCATAAAACTCAAAAAATTAGTTGAACAGGAGGGAAGAATCCTGTTGGCAATTCCGCTTTGAAAATCAAGAGATTCCCAATATCACCCAAGCAGCGCATCTATATAATGTGCCTCGATCTACTCTACATGACCGACTTAGCGGAAGTGTTACAAAGACCGAACAACGTGCCAATGGACATATATTAACAATTACTGAAGAGGATACTCTTCTACAGTGGATATTATCATTGGATCAGCATGGAGCTGCTCCTTGGCCGGCCTCTGTACAAGATATGGCCAATATTCTTCTATCCGAGTGCTGTGCTGCAGATATTAAACAATGTGTTGGCAAGAATTGGGTGTACAGGTTCATCAGCCGCCATGAAGAGCTAAAAACACAATATTTGCGAAGATACAATCATGTCAGAAGGACCAATCAAGGAATAATGCTTGGTGCAACTGTTACAAGGCATTGCCAAAGTCACAGTGGATGACGGAACTACTTTATTCTGGTGGGCTGATCTGGGGATCAGAGGATCAGTCCAGAACTCCCACTGATCCACTGATCCAGGGCAGACAGGCATGTATACAATGACGCTCCTTTCAGACAGATTTCGACCCTTGTGGTCGACTCACATAGCAATCGGACATCCTACATTGCTAGTAACCCAAGGCCTATTGATTATATCTTTGCACACCCCTTGTTTTCTGTCATCAAGATAAACCAAACGACCCTTTGGTCTAGCTGTTTAGGCCTGTGGTTACACTTCGACCACCTTTCTTGCAGGAAGCAAGGCGTGCGTGGGTGACTGAAAGGATCAACAACATGGAAGGGCATATCTCTACCCAGGAACTCGCCCAAGCGGTAAGGGCACTACAGGAACAGATTCAGCAGTTACAGGAACAGTTACAGGGACAGGTCAATGAGAATATGCGACTTTGAGAACAGATGGAATACCTTGGGCATCAGACACACCCAAATGCTGAGAGCAACACAAGACAGACGATTGAAGCAAGCCCTAACCAGGATCTGACCCAGCAGACCAAGGTGGCTAAACCAGACCTCTTTTACAGTGATAGGAAGAAACTTCAGATGGAAGAGGCAGGATCGACACCCGGACCTCTGCGATGTGGTCGTTTGGATGACAACCCTCTTCAGAAGCCTCATTACCATCAGAAACCAGGCTCTGTCCCTTCTTTGTCCTTTAGGCACACCAAAGGATGACATACTCGTCTCATCTGTCGTCCCGTTTCCGTCCCTGATGTCCATGAGACACTATCCTTATCTTTGTATCCGTTCAGTTGTCGTCCCTTTATCTCCACGTGACCTCGCTTCCTTTAACCTTTCAGCTTCTTCACGTAATCCTTTCATTGGATCTTGTATCAGCCCCGCCTTCCAGGGATTTGTCCATCTTCTGACAGACACATCAGAGGGGTTGAGGCTTCATCTTCTCAGTCAAAACCATGCGCCCGTGCGCGATGTAGTATATGTCAGTCGTATAAGCATAATGCTTGTTTGTGCCCCCAGTGTTTTAGAACAGATTGATAATGAATATGAGGTGTTTTATTAGAAATTGTGGTTACTATTCAAAAGATCGTACATGGATGGAGACTGCGCCGTTTGGGGGGGCGCGCCGCTTGGGGGTGGATTACGTTAACGTAATCCACAACCGAGCGAGCCACCCAACCGAGCGAGCCACCTGAACATGATTTTTGCCGTGGTGAAAAGCCATGAGATATCTTTACTACGGAATCAAACCAAAGCAAAAATTATTTGAATAT
>Ga0207841_1000200_pt1 | contig 38173 bp, 36 predicted proteins | sample HigsolmetaGSP18D_FD_184846 | JGI IMG/M metagenome (GOLD analysis project Ga0207841, IMG submission 184846) | High solid enriched microbial communities from the Joint BioEnergy Institute, USA - SP1-8-D (SPAdes) | ecosystem: Engineered > Bioreactor > SSF (Solid state fermentation) > Aerobic >... | reverse complement strand
GACTTCCTTGAGGCATATCCACAAGCCCATACAGAGGTCTTTAGACCAGATACTATCAAGAATGGCTTTGCAGCTACTGGTCTGATTCCATTCAATCCAGAAAGGGTGCTTGGGCAGCTTAATATACGGCTTAAGACCCCTACACCACCAGGCAGTTGATCCACTGATTCTGCACCAAAAACTCCTTATAATCTCAACCAACTGCAGAAGCAGGCATCTACAATCAAGAAGCTTCTAAGGCATCGTACACAGAGTCCTCCAAGCCCAACAAATACTGCGTTGAACCAGCTTATAAAGGGGTGTGAAATAGCAATGAATAGTGCTATTCTTCTTGCCAAAGAAAATCAGGATCTACGGGCTGCACATGAGAAACAACGGCAAAAAGGGAGACGATCTAATCAGCAGATAGCTCATACAGAGGGCCTTTCTATTCAGGAAGCCCAAGAGCTTATACAACATAAGAATGAGACCCAAGAGACCCAAGGGGCTCTACCAGTTGAATCAGCATCATCTACAGTTCAGCGCCCTGTACGAGCGCCACCAAGATGCAGTGATTGTCATGTTATAGGACATAAAAGGTTGCAATGTCCTAATCGCAGTAGTAATTAGTTTTTATATAGAAATACATTTTTTTGCGTTAGAAAAAGGGCCTACTTTCAGTCATGGCTAGAATCGCGTAGGAGGTGCGCGGCTCGCTTGTGGATTACGTTACAAGGATATTTAGCTAGCAATCAAGTTAGAGAAGAGAAGCCCATGCAGTTACTTCTAGTCAGTCATTAATCATCACACACATAATCCTGAGAGACACAAGCCCCAGAGGCATGGAAAATCCAGACACATCATATTAAAGCACACATACATTCAAACATTTCACACAGTACAGCACTGTACATGCACTGTAAATCCGTTAAGGAAGTATACTCCATACCCAAGAATCACAAGAATCACCGCCTAGCTGGCCAGGGCTCATATATGACCCTTCAGTAGTAGTACTGTACGGTACAGTACATACATGCACTAAAGCAAGTCTCTGACAAGTCAGATTTTGCAAACCCCTATATATTAAAAAACCACCATAGACCAAAAACCAATCGAGTAACTGGATTAAGTAGAGAGTAGAAAAGGTAATTGGCAACATGGAACATGAGTCTACGCGATGATTGAATCCAAAACAGACCGATCTTCACAAGGCACCTCACATACGATAATGGCACGGTGAGCGAGTAGGAGGGGAGGTACTGTCGAAAAAAGAGTAGTAATAAAATAAAGGCTCTTTGGAAAGAAAAGTGCAAACTAACAGTCGAAGATCTATTGTCTATTGAAAGATTATCCATAGAACTTAAAAGAAGAAGGGCTGCATAACTGAGGAAGATCATCACAACGCCGTCTGAAGAGCAAGGATATTTTGAAAAGAAATAGATACTGTACATGAATTACATGAATCAGGTGAGCTCTACGCGCGGAGATGGAGAAGAACCGAGATCACACCGTCTCAAAGCCTTTGATAAAGAAGAAGTAAAAAAGCTACCCCTTGGTATCTTGAGAAGACAATAAAAACGGTGTGTGACAGGAACATGAGCCTGGTGAAAGCGTCACTAAACAACGAGGATATCGCGGTGACCATACCCTCGATTGACAATGGAAATGAACGAAGCCCTCGATAACAGATTAAGCATTAATTCCCTGAGAAGATATCGAATCAGTAACCGGTCAGACATCGCCGAATAAATAAGAGTATACATACGAAAAGGTAAGCCAGCTCCCTCGTGTCGAGCCGGGACACGTTCTTTCTCGCCTTCTCGTCCAGGGCACCCTCGATCAGCTCTCGCTTCTTCTCCTGCAGATCCAAAATACGGTCCTCGACGGTCTTCTCGACCAAGATCCGGTGAATGTGGACCTCTCTCAGCTGCCCGATACGGTGCGTGCGGTCGATCGCCTGTTCCTCAATGTAGGGGTTCCAGAAGGGGTCGAAGATGATGACCTGCGAAGCCGCCACGAGGTTCAGGCCCGAGTTTCCGGCTTTCAGCGAGACAAGCATAATCTTGCAGTTGGGTTTATCGGTGAATTCCAGGACGGCCTGGTTACGATCGGCCGGTTTCATGCTACCGTCGTAACGCCGATATCCCCATCCCTTGCGCATGATCGGAACCTCAAGGAGATCTAGGAGAGAAGTGAATTGACTGAAGATGATGGTCTTCTCTCCGGTCTTGCGGTCCTCGATGTCCTGCAAGATTTCCATCGTCTTTTCGATCTTGGCGCTGGTCACCCAGGTCTTCTCCAGACGGTTGAGATACTTGCGCTTCGCCTTTGTGTTCTTTTGCGCCTCCTTCTTGAGCTCTGCCAAGGTCTTCTTTGGTTTGCTGGGACCCTTGCCCTTGCCCTTCACTTTGTTAGTTTTCGGTGGCTTGGAAGGTCCCTCGCCATCGTCGTCATCGTCGTCGCTGTCATCATCGCTCTTATCATTATCATCATCATCATCGTTATTTTCATTGGCTTCTTCTGCTATGCCGCCCGTTTCTTCGGGGAAGTGGACCTTTCTAAAAGAGACGTTGTCTGTGACCTTCTTCGGGTCCAACTTCGCACGACAATTTGGACATCTCACCTCCACAGAGCCATCGTTGCCTTGCCGTACGGCCAACGCCGGATCCGATATCCTCGCAAAACACTCGGTGCAAGTGCTATGGCCACATGGGAAGAAGATGATCGGATTTTCGACAGCATCGATACAAATCGGGCACTCCAGATTTTCGTTATCCTTCAACCGCGCAACAACTTCGCTACTAAATGCCTTTGCATTGGCTATCAGGTCAATGTCGCCCGTGTTCGCATTGACATTGACGCTAAAATCGGTGATGAGGTGTGGATGGCAGCATGCTTGTCGAAGCCGGAGGAGCAGCACGAGGACGTTGGAATAGTTTCGGCCGACGGAACCGGCTTCGAGATACTTGTTGAACTGAATCTGGGTTCGAGTTTCCAGCGCGTCGTACAGCTGCCGTTCGTCCTCGCTGAACACAGCATGGACCTTTTCCGTAATACGGGGCGGCAGTTGCAAGATAGGCCGGCCGTCGATCTTTGAGCTCTTTGTCCGTCGCAAAAGGACGGCCTTTAGCAAGACCTGTAACTGCTGCATGGCCTTCTCCTGCATATGTGGGCTTGCACTCTTCAAAGGTCGCGTGAACGTCTTCAAGTCACATCGGTTAGCCACGAGTTTCATCACGAATAATTGGTACGGTAGCTTACCGCGTTGAACCTCTCCAGATCACAATACGGACGGATACGCAGGAATCTGAGCAACGAATGTAGTTCTGTCACGCTGTTCATCATAGGAGTGCCGCTCATGCACCACCTATACGTGGAATCGATAAGGCAGCACGCAACGGCAGCTCTCGTGTTCCGATTCTTGATGCACTGAGCTTCATCTACGATGACGCGATACCACTTGCTGCCCGGTCCGAGAATAGGTAAGCCAGACGGCTCAGGAGCGCTGTTGCGAGTACCATTTGTATAAGCTCGATACCGCGCGTCCCAATCCTCCTTGCGCTTGAGTTCCGAAGCCAGGGTTCCGAAAGTTGTGAGCACGACATCGTATTTCTTCAGCTGATTGAAGCTTGCTCCTCTCTTCTCGCCATGCAATACATAGACCGACAGTTGGTGCTTTCCCGGTCTAAGCATCCGCTCAATCTCCCGCTTCCACTGGTGCATCAGGGCCACCGGCGCAATAATGAGAGTTGTTTTCCGAGCTGGGTCTTGCGAAGGCCGCGAAACGATTAGGGCCAAAGCCTGGATTGTCTTTCCAAGCCCCATATCATCGGCTAGAATGCCACCTTTCTGTTCGCTTTCTTCCATTGACTTCATCCACCCCAGGCCGAGTTTCTGGTGCTCCATCAAAGGATATTTCAAGGCTTGCGGCGTATCCTCGCGTCGTCCTTTTGAAAGTTCTGTATCAGGTCTAATATTTTCCAGCAGCTGCTTGATCTCCTCTGTGGTCTTCTTGGGATCGCTTTCAAAATCAGAATAATCTCGATACTTGTCCCTACATGACATATCAGATAAAATGAACCGCTCTATATGGCACAGAGGACACGTACCTTAGAAGATCCATCTCGGGATCTGGGGTGTAGCCCAACGACCCTGAATACGCGGAGAAGAGGTCATTGTGAAGCTGGCTGAAGCTTGGCAATGAATAAGAGCTGGGGAAACGATTAGACAGCGGTTGACCTTGACCTGGAGCATTGAATGGGCTCCTCCCCGCATTCAGCGTCGCCATTGTGTTCTGCAGAACATTTGATCCATACCAGGTATTAGTCGACGAGCCGATACCCGTCTGCGAAGTGTACCGCGGGCCGAAGGGGACGATCCTTGAGCTCCCTGGGAGGTCTCTGCTCCTGGAGTTGAGTGGATCCAGCAGGTTGGTCCTCCCACTTAGGGCTTCGGCGTCAGCCCAAGGATAAGCAGAGGATGGCGCTGTGTCCCTGAAGGGCTCCGGCCTGGAAGATGGTCCTGTAAAGAGTCCTTGGGTACGGCGTTGGAAATCTTGCGGCGTTATCTCTGCAATATCACTGTCGCTGCTATCGAATTGAAATGCCGAAGGAGGGCGCTGTGGCGTCGATTGGCCAGACACCGGCAATGGAGGAGGAAGCATGGCTGAATTCCCGCTGTTGGGTCGGTGAAAACTTGGAGACTGAAGCGGCGATGGTGTCGGAATTCTATCAACAGGTGTCTGAGCCAGATCCCGGCTACGTGGAGGCGGCATGTGGGCGGAGTCGAGCGCTGAATGGCTCGGGGCAGGAGAATTAGCAGCGCTTGCTGGGCGTGACTCCTGCTGCCACCCTTCCTGAAGCCTCCTGGCAAGTTCTGCGTCGCGACGCTCCTGTTCCCTCCGCTGTTCAAGCCATCTCTCGGCCTCCATTTGTTCCCTCTGCATCGCTAGAAGGGTGTCACTGTCGAAGCCCAGCAGTCTCTGGAGCTCATCAAGGGTGTTACTGGAACGACTCGGTCCCTCTCCGGAATCACGAACAGAGGGAGAACTCGGAGTTGAAGAGACAGATCGAGGGACTGCTGGAGCAGGCCGCTTGAACGAGTGCTCTGGAAACTCGCCAGGCATATGTCCCAGGTCCGCATCATCATGCGGACGTTTGCGAGTCGACAATGGCTGCAGAAACCGCGAATCAGCGGGTTCCGAGACACGCTCGCAGGGGCGAGAAGAGGGTGAACCTTGTGAGATGTGCAGAGAAGCCTGCTGAGAGCCACCCCACCTGGGGATACTGGGTGAGCCTTGCATGCCTGAGTCCGAGCTACCATCCATCTGTGGAAGTCCCCGGGGCCCTTCTGAAGCCGATGCAGTCAAGTATGAGGAAGGTACAGCAGTGTTTCCAGAACGATCCCCACGGAGTCTCGCCAACTTCTTCTCCAGGCGCTTGATGGTCTGGATGATCTCTTCTTTTTCAGCAACGGCGTCTGGGCGCGTTTCCATCAGGCTCTGGAGCAGCGCGTGCTGGAGCTCCAGATCCTCCAGGACGTCCTCAATGGACGCACTTCCCGAAGACGACGCCATGCCTTTTTTATCTTGCCTCAGCCCTCCAGAGGGCGCGGGTGATGCGGCTCAAGCCGGAGGACGTGTCGATGCAGCTTCTTCCAAGAGCCTCACTCCACGAGCTAACGGGCGTGGATGCCCGGCGGCAGGGCGCAAAAGAACCACGCTTACTTGGGGGCAGGCAACAGAAAGGCGTGCCATGCAGAGAGGACGGGTTGATCCTCCAACGGCAGACAGGCAAACAGCGGCCTTCTCCGGATATCTTTGCCTGCTGGTTTCCCCAGACGACGCGTGCCCGATGGGTCTGCCCTGTCGATCGTGACGCGCCGGCGGTGGGCCTCTGCTGCTCTGTCCGCTCTGCTGGATCGTCCGGGGCTCGCGGCCTCAGGCCCGCAACAAGGACAGCGCCGGCGGATCCCCGACGTCAGCAGTAGTAGAGAGTGCACGTCTAGGCTGTGGCGCAATCAATCAGGGTGCTGAACAAATAGAGTCGTTGTGGCTTCGCGTTGCTGAAAGAGAAGGGGAGAAAGAACGTGAAAGTTTTAAAAGAAAGCGTGTGAAACGAACAGAGTGGTGACACCAACTCTTGTCGGAGAGTTCCTGATGATATATCCCAAAGAGGGCCCCCGCGCTCAGACCGAAGGATGACATGTCGAGTTTCTCCTGTGCGACTAGTCGACTGTAGAATTCTCCTGTGACGAGGTCATTTTGATGGCAGCGTCGTTTGCAGCCGCCCGTGTCTCACCCTACCTATCCAGATATCCGCAGGTTGCAGCCGAGCCAAGGGCAAGGTCTTTGTCTACCTAGTCGAAACCGTGATGACAAACGAGATTCGGTGCTGCTCCTCCGCTGATGCCCTGGAGAAGCATGGCACTCGACATCTCCGCCGAAGAACCCGCAAATTGCTCGTTTCAGAATCTCCTACACTGGCTGCGTCCGCGGAAAAAAAAATGCTCTGCTGACTGGCAGTTGATACCGCAGTGGACCAACGCTTAGTGGTCTCCAGGGCACAGGAGCAGGATCAAACGAGCCGCCAACTGGCCTTGTTTGTTTCTCGAAATGACTGCTAATATTAATGTGCACTACCTCCCGAACAGTACTCCTCGCGAAAAGATGCCACAACCCAGATTCGCGACTTCACAGCGAAATACAGGAGCTGGATGCTAGATGCCATCACGCACTCGTACATACGCTCGCGTTCCCTCGTGCACACAGGTGCTCTCCCTCTTCCATCATGCCTCCATCCGACGTCCTCCAGACGCGGAACGCGGAAAGTGAAACAGACGATAAGCTTATCGATTCTTGCCGCCTCCTTGAAGTCCTTCTAACTGTTCGTCATCTGCTTAGGCGCTATCGACGACAGAGCTCGAAGTCTTCGTACGGAGTGTCAAACCACAGATCTCGGATCTCCCCATATACAGAGAACTACATGTCCAGTGACAGCCTACTGCGATCCCAGATCTCCGCGCGATCGCGTCTAGTCAAGCGCGTCTCGAGACACGTAGATAGGTCTCCGCCGCGTCTGCGCGTCTCCCCGGCTTCTCGGGCCTTCTGGGGCGTGTTAGTCACCACCAACCGGCCGCCGCCAAGATGCATCTACAAGACTCGCTGCATGGTCTAGTCGGTCTCGACCGACCAGCCAGCGCTGCTGTGACGCTGAATTCTCCGCGATCAGACTATCACAGCATCGAGTCGCCTCCACAGATGCCCGCATCATGGTTGGAGTGATGGTCCACTCTCCACCGTACCCGTATGGCGGAGATAGGGACAAGAGAGGCCAAACTATGTTCTCCCAGCCATTCATCACGTCGGATCTCCTCTTCGCGACCGCGACGTTCTCGCGATCCTCCCTGCAGTCTGCTGCGGGTGCGCTTCTCGACTGCTTCTCGGCACGAATCCCTTCCCTGTTGTCCCTCGTATGTGAGTCATACATGTCGGAGGGGCTTCTTTCCATGGGTTTAGTACTACGGAGGACGGTGTCCGCGAGTTTTCTTTTTTTTTTCTCCTTGTGCTGCCCTGTGCCTTTTTCTTATCATTGCCTCGCGTTCCTGAGGTATTGATTGAAACATGTCCTTTGTTTCTGTTCTCCGTTTCATGCTTGGATACTATGCCGTTCTTGAAGTATCGGGTATACTTCGCGCGTTGAATGCGAATCTTGATTGCAATTTTAGATACTGCATAGAAGACGCATCCATATACTCTACTTGTCTGTTCCGTTGAATCCTAATCTCTGTTGTGTGCGTCTCTGCTGCGTGCGACTTCTCCCGTGTACTTCCGTCTGTTCCACTCGGACTCGGGATATAGACCTTCTTCCAGCGCGGGTCGCAATGAGGCCTCGTCCCGATGGCGCCTGGAACAGCCTTTGCTCAGTTCTGGAGCACCGATCTCGCTCGGGACGCCTTCCTATGTTGCCTGGGAACAGAGGAGCTTCGATCGCTGCGCCTCGTGTGCCGTGAGTTCAGCGCCCAAGCAGCTCCCTTTCTCTTCGCAGACATCCAGGTGCAATTCCGTAGCAGTACCTTTACGCGCCCTTCGCGGATGGCGGCCCTGGAGCGCATCGGGCGCCATGTCAAGACGCTGACATTCAAGATTCCACATTCGTCGGAGACTTTCCTGCCTCCGCTTCTCGACCCGGTCACCGGAAAGGAACAGACTTTTGTCTACACTCCCCAGGTGTATCCGCTCAGCAGCCCGGGTCCCCGACACAGCGTCCCGAGATACGGGAGCTGGGAGATGACGGATCTCCTGGTCAAGCAATACCCGCCGCTGTTCCATGCGGCGACCAATATCCATTCCTTTATCTGTGCCTTCACCAGCATGTCCTCTCTACGCCATCTGAAGATTGTCTGTGAAGGGCAGGCACCTAGCCACCGCTACCGTCGCAGCGTCGTCGACTACGCCTTGATTTCCCTCCGTGTGGCAGTTGAGCACGCGCCTCTCAGGTCCCTAGACACTTTGTCCCTCCTCCCCATCCATCCGGGTGCGCTCCTCTATCTCCAGCCCACTATGGGCTTTGGGACGTCGCCCGCTTCCCGCAAGCGCTGGATGCAGATTCGAAAACTTGCGATACACATGGACAGCTTCCCTTACCACCGCGGCCAACCGATGGATCACCTGAAGCTCCTGCACTCGTACCTGCATAGTTTTCCCAACCTCGAGCGGTTCTCTTTCCGCTGGAAGGGCACCAAAGGCCCATGCCCTCTCTCGCTGGCGACGGAGCCTTGCCTGGTACCTCCTGCAGACGGCCCAGCGAAGCAGGCATGCCCAAAGATGTCTGCACTGCCCCCGAAGCCGCTCAAGCTCCGCGCCCTGCAGTACATGGAGGTGGAGAATGCGATCATGGACGCCTCACAGGTATCCACGTTCATCATGGACCACCGGCGCACGCTCCACGAGTTCAGCTTTGAGGATGTGCATCTGCGCAGCGGCACCTGGGACGACGCCCTGGCGCCACTGACGCGGATATCGGGCAGCGAGAAGTGGAAGGAGAAGCAGGAGGAGGTGATGGATGTACCGATCGTGCTGAGCCCCGTCGGGATGGAGAGGAGTCAGCTCCTGAAAGCAGTCTGGGAGGAGCAGAGACGCAAGGAACTGCTTCTGCTCCGCAGCCTCCGCGAGGGCGCCAGCAACCTGGCGCGAGCAGGGTCGAAGACGCACGAGCTGTTCTGGGGCAGTCCGGATCATATGAAGAGGTTCCTGCGGCCGTCAGTCTTCAGCTGGCGGTAGTGGTGTGACATGTCAGTGCAGTATTTTTTTTCCGAACGGTGATGATGTGCATGTCGTTTGTTCTTACTTACATCTTGCTGTTGAGGTGACATGGCTTAGTCGTACGCTATAGTGTACGGAGTATGTGGAGACCCGCTCGGGGAAGATGCTGCATAGCGGGGAAGCCCGATCAGTCTGGGGACAAAGGCAAAAAGACGGCGCCCGGAGTCAACCGAAGGATAGTGGTCCACTGAGTACAGCCCCGGGAACATGCGGAGTAAGGTAAGATGGGCGTTGGATTCAAGGTCTGGGTCAGGTTGCATGCATACAGTGAGGAGTACTGTACTGGTCAGAATAGGGTCCGTTTTGGGAGGAACACGAAGGAACCTAACAAGCAATCGTTGGGGAAAGGACCTCGCCGCCAGAGACACGACGGCTCAGTCTGTAGTGCGTAGCTTGAATATCAAGATGTCAATCTCCCATCCGTATTCCACGATTCCATGAACAGGAGCGTTCTCCATCCACGGCTCGCGCCGACCCCGACCCCGACCGCCCGCCTGGAGCTCCGGGCAGCCTCGGCAGCGCCGCATCACATGTTCTGGGGTCGCTCGGTCTTTTCAGTTTGCATCACGCGCGATATATATATATATACCGCCGTGCCTCGGGAACATCTTTGCGCTGTGATTCTTTTCTAACTTCGTCTCTCACCCCCTCTCCTTTCCATTGATTCCATCATCACGAGCTGTGGTAGTTGTCGTCCGCAACGCGACTTCTCCTAGACACCCGATAGAGCGATCCATTCGATCCGCTCGAGCTCGAGCTCTCTACCTCCTACAATCTCTCCTTAAGCTAGCCTCCTAACCCACATACTACGACATCCCACACACATCCACAATGTCTGTCAAGGACGGTAAGCAGGGCACTGCAGATCGCACTCACTGATCGAGTCAACTCGCTAACGCGTTGCGCGCTTTTCTTTCACAGCTGCCTTCCCATCCTCCGCCGCTTTCGACGTGATGAACGCGGCCCTCCAGGCCGACGACGCCGAGCGCCAGGACGCCATCAAGAAGGGCAACGCCGTCTTCACGTTCACGCTCACCAACGCCAAGGGCCAGACCAAGTCGTGGTACCTGGACCTGAAGGAGAAGGGCGTCATCGGCGAGGGCGAGGCGCCTGCGGGCGGGAAGGCTGATGGTGAGCTAGCTCCCTAGTTCCCTAGCCACTTTCTCATTGTCGCATTCGTAGCAACATCGAATCCATGGGTAGACTAGGCTAACGTTCATTTTTCTTTCTCTCAATGTAGTCACCCTCTCCCTCTCCGACGAAGACTTCGGCGCCCTCGTCTCCGGCAAGGCCAACGCGCAGCGCCTGTTCATGGCCGGCAAGCTCAAGATCCGCGGCAACATCATGAAGGCGACCAAGATGGAGCCGATTCTGAAGAAGGCTCAGACCAAGGCCAAGCTGTGAGATGTTTGATCCCTTTTTTTTCGTTTCCGGAAAATCGATCTAGCTGTTGGATCTTGTTCCTTTTTTGGACTGAATGAATAGAGAGGCGAATCTACAGGCAGAGAAAAGAGGCAATATGGGAAAGAAACAACGAAATAAATAGGGGAAAGAATATAATACCAAGCGGAAGACTGAGTGTGTGGAGAGAGGGTGATATATCCAGAATCTGAGAGTGAGCGTAGCGTGGAGAAGGGAATTGGATCTCATCGATACGTTGGAAAGCTATGGGCGTGTACACTAAACTAATCCAGCAAGCAAGGGGGCAATCCATTTAATGCCTCCTCCGAGTCATCACTCGGACATGTGATTAGCTGTCCTTGCTATGACATTGCATTGCATTGCATCGCATCGAAATCATTATATCTAGGTATCTATCAGCTACTTACTCCCTTGCTGTGATATGCGTGCCATTTTCTATTGAATTTTTTTAAAAAATCTTAATCGCGATGCTGTAGCGTACTTTTGCTGTTACAAGTAGCAGTCTTCTCTCCAAAGCAACCTTTATCAATACACTTGTACTGGCTGCGCTGTCGCCATGACATTCCAAGAATATCTTGCCAACTGCTTCTTCTGAGTTCTCGACGTTCTCTACAGTACGGTCGAGTTTGTCATAATGAAGCACCTGAAGCGCGATATTGGCGTAAATGTCTGTCAGATCGATTAGCAGATATCCCGAGTCTATGGATGAGGATAGATACCCTACGTAAGTAGATACCTACTAACTGATGGTGTGATGGTCGGGTTTCTTGCACTTATCAAAGTTATCCCCCACTCTGCCCTAGCGTGCTTTCCATGATGGATCGACTACCCGAGGGACGACGCTACAACCCCAGCATAGCACCTTCAAAAACTCTGGCAACCTTTCTTGGGAGTCGAAATTGCTAATTTAAATGGGTAATCAAGCTCCAGACGCGTTTTGTTTGGATCACGATCCCTGCAGTGCTCGACCTTGAATGCCTTGGAAGGAGAGAAAATGCTGTCGCGAAGGCTCTGTCGCTGCCTATATTATGGAACCTCGGTTCACACCCGACACACCTGGACAGAAGTGACATGATAACGATAGCTCCACAAGGAAGGCAGAAGAGCCCCAAGTTTCAGAGCCCACAGCAGAGGATAAGCTCATTTCTTTTATGTCTTGGAAACTAAGGTGGTGTCTGGAAGCATTTGGAGGTCCTGACATAGGACTGAGAAGTAGTCATTCACTGCGAGCTCTGGATCTGGGAATCAAGTCACCTCTGTCAGGTACCCATGTGAAGTGAATGTGAAATGAGATTGAATAATAGACAGTGACGACCCTTCCCAAGGTTGCAACCATCTTCTTCTCTGACTTTGATGCCGAACTCTTGACTTCACTTCTTCTCCCAAAGTTCCAGATAAGGGAGACTGAGACCATTACTATCCAAAGTAAGGCGAGCCCTTGACTTTCGAGCTCAAATTGGCACCTAGCGGCCTGACAACTCCATTTCCCAGAGTTCTTGCCATTGTCCCTCTATCGCCTGAAGGAATGTCTTCAGTGTACGAAACGGAGTCGAGGGCCAGAGTTCCTTCGACTCGTGCGTACGCTCCTTCTTTTATGGCTCGTCGTTATCTGGTTCATCGAAATAACACAATCGAATTTACAAATCTCGACAATCTTGCGACGTTCTGGAAGAGAAGGCCGCCGCGTTCGTTAACGGCTCGTCTAAACATCAATACCTCGCGGTCACAAATTTTACCTGGGATGATCTCCAGAGACTCGACACGGAAAGCTGGCGAAAGACAGTTCCACCTTTCAGACTGCTCTTTGACCAGGACGGAGAGACCTTGATCGTCAAGCTAGTCGACACCTCTCATGAGGTCGCGTTTTGGGGGTTCGACAGAGTCTTTATCGAAAAACTCGCAACAATCAACGTTGAGGCTTATGACGTGCCAGCAACGGGAGCAGCGAGGCGTAATTTCACAGTGCGACTTAGCAAAGAATACGACGCGAGCTACAAGCCATTGAATACGAGGCCAGGAAAGAATGATTACCCATCATTTGTGGTAGAATGCGGAGCTTCGGAAAGTTTAGCTCAGCTGCGAAACGATGCCTAGCTGTGGCTAGTCCACACAGAACGGCAGACTCGGCTCGTTCTCTTGATTCAGATTGACGAGACCACTAAGACATTGAGGCTGGAGCGCTGGCAGATGGCTCCAAATCCGCGGTCAAGAATGACGCGATCGGGAAACTCCGTGGAGATACCAACAAACATGCAACCGGTGCTAATCGATGTTTCAAGCAACCAAGTTTCTGGGGCCCCGCTAATTTTGCCGGTTGAACTGATCTTCGACAACGTTCCTCTGCTTCCGCAAAACGTGTCTGCTCCGCAATTTTCTATTGACGGGCCGCTGTTGCTAAGGTATGGACGACGGGTTTTCGATGCTCTTCAGTGAACGGATACAAAAAGGAACCTGATGAAGCCTCCGAAGGCTCGTTGAACTGTGGCTTTGCCATGGTATCTTTTTTTCCATTCTTTCTGTGGTGATGCGATCTTCCTCGGAATGTCTACTACTTCAGCTGCTCTCTTAAACCTTGTCTGTCTGCAATTTGTTCTGTCCAGTCCATCTCGGACATTGTCGCTGATGCCAGCAGTCTTATGACACCAGAAAGACTATGTGAGTGGAACAAAAAAGAACAACAACAACAACAACAATAATAATAATAATAATAATGTACCGTACCCACATAACCCAGATAATAGGACCTCAAGATTGAACACTGGAGCCTCACCAGGAACACTGTCAGGGCTGTTCTGCCTAGATGCATGTACCTTGTAGTCACCTCTATTCAAGAGCGAAAAAAAAAATCCATGGAAATATTAGGTACTTCCTTCAGAGGAATCTTGGCAGATTTCTTTCCCATCAACAATGCTCTTCCCCGATCCACATTATTCTCGTATGAAACGTGGCATTATTGGTTTAAGTAGTACAGAGAGTACGGTCAACGCGGTCCATGGTTTGTTTGCAGTATTGCTAAGTATCGCTTCGCTCGCTAAGATCCGCGCTTCCCGCACACATACCCCTAGTGTGGCGAAAACTTAATAGTCAGCAATCCATCTACTACCCACGCTCGCTATCGATAGATAGGTGATAGGAAATAGAAGCAAAAAAAAGCCGGACGCGGGGGTCGAACCCGCAACCTTGAGATTTCCAAGATCGTGATCACTGTTTTCAACTTCAGTGATCGGGCTTGGCCTAAGAGTCTCACGCTCTGCCGATTGAGCTAGCCCGGCTGATCTTGCTTCTTGTTGTTAGGCAACATGGCGCAGATATGTATATATACTTATCCTAGATTACGGTGGGGTTTTAGGGAGGTAGTACTGTACCTCCTACCTACATGCCATGTTGTTGAATACATCCGCCTTCAGGTGAAAGCCACTTCGAAGTTTCTGTGCGGGAAAAGAAATTTGGGACTGGTGGTTGACGCTAGTTAATGATGGTGCGATTACGTCATAGAGGCAAGCGTCAAGTTGGGCAAATTTATATATTGCAGTACATTACCTGCCTGGTAGGTACCACACGCACAAAGAGGAGGGTTCTACATAACTCCCTGATGCCAGGCCATCTTGCAAGCACGGAATACATTACAATGTAGACCAGTCAAACCCTGTACGTAAAATGTGCGATCGTGTCCCCGTACACATTGACATTGTCCGCGTAGCTCGCGAGGGACGTCCCGTCCTGCGTGATCATGCTCTGGCTGCCGAGAGTCGTCAGTGTGTACACGCGGAGGTTACTTGTGCCGCTGCCGTCGACGGCGAAGATCTCGCTCTGGCAGTTCTCAGAGCCGCCGGCGTTCGAGCATGTGGTGCTGTAGCTGTTGAAGAAGCTGTACAGGCCTGCGCCGTAGATGGCGATATCGTTGCTGTTGAAGATGCGGAGACCGAGGGCGTCGCAGTTGCCGGGGAGGCAGCTGCTGCTGTACGGAGGATCGTTGAGGGTGGCGTTGGTGGGGTAGGGGCTGTTTCGCGCGTCGGGGTTGGGTTGGTAGTACCTGGGATGGAGACCGTTGATTAGAAGAGGCAGGGGAGCTATTGTGCTGATTGTAGTTAAGACTCACGGCGTCTCTGTTTGGATGAAGCCGGCGACGATGGTGTGGGCGTTTGCAAACTGATACTGATACAATGAATGGTGTTCCACACCAGTTCCGTATCTGTTTCGAGTGCAAGTATGTCAGCTTTCTAGATACCAAAATTGTCATAACAGACCTAGATTCACATACAGCCAAACTGTATCTGCTTCGACTAGAAGGCCACGGCCACTGTAGACGGATATCTGCGTGCTCGCGGGGTCGTCCAAGTCATGGTCCGCGGTCCACAGCCAGACATTCTCCAGGTAGACACCGCTGGCAGCGCTCGTGATGTGCATGGACATGTATGCCGCCTCGCAGGCCGAAGAAACCGCCGCTGAAGTTGGACATTGAGCGACTTGTAGATTGGAACCGGCAAAGCCTCCAATACGGGTGTGGACATCCCACATGCCTGAACCCGATGCTGTCGCCAAATTCCACTCGATGAGAACAGCTCCGGGGCAAGAGCCTTGGGTGCTGACGACCATATCTGACCACTCCACACTGCCGGAGTCACCTGCCCTGCCTACCTGAACAACTGGGGACGGCTGGTTAATGTTGGACCAGTGACTTCCGCTGGCCATGATCACTGGGTATGATTCGCCGACAACGCGCGAACCGGGAGGGATGTAGATCGTATTGGTGACTTTGTACACTCCATGGTCAAAGAAGACAATCTTGCCGGAAGAAGCAGCAGAGTTGAGGGCAGATTGAATGGCCGACGTGTCGTCAGTCGAACCGTCCCCTCTGGCGCCCGCACTCCGAATGCTTACAAAAGAAGCGGTCGGTGAAGCTTCGTATTGAGGTTTCGTCTTCGTATAGTAATTGGAGGAACCACCGGCGAGGAGGGCACTTGCTCGCGTAGCTGGTGTAAAGGTACCCTGGAATGTCTGTGGGCCAGAAGGAGTATATCTGTGGCCCTGGCCCCAACCGGTGATAGTCATGGTGCCCGTTGTGCCGCTCAGGACTGTTCCACTTGGGCCTTTCACCGCTACCGGAACATTGCTGAGATGGACATTTTCGAGAATCAGGCTACCTGCTGTAGCTGGAGAGGAGCTCGTCGTCCATGCCGTGTCAACGAAAACCGGAGAGTCGGTAATGGTGCTATCGATGATATTGACAGATCCCACACTTTGAGCGCTGGAACCTCCATTGCTCATTGAGAAAGCCGTTGTGCAGTTCGTAATGGTGATCCCTTGGTATGTCCAGCCCCAATCCCATATCTGGGATATTCCTACCACAGCATTTGAAATGTCCAGGTTGCGCATAGTAAACTGTTGATTTCCTATGTTGGCGCCATATAGGCCACCGATGATTGTAAGATCGCTGATAAAACCTCCAGAGCCTGTACCAGTTTAGCCAAGTCTCCCTAGTTCGAATTTTTTTTGGTCAGACAAGTCTTACCGTTTTCAATGAAAAGCCCCTGATGCTGCGTCCCTGAGTTCTGATTCATGTAAATTTTGACATTCTGAATGCTGGTTGCTTGTCCAGTGGGCCAGTGGATGCCGGTGGCTGCTGAGCTCGCAGGGATGGCGGTCATATCAATGATCAGGTTCCTAATTTGTCGGTAGAATACGCCCGTAGAAGTCCAGCCCTGGTTCCCATCGCTTTGGTATTGATCACCGTCGATAAGTCCAAGTCCTGTGAAGCCTGGTGTCGCCTTGATAATCGGCAGCGAATTCGGGTTGCCGATAAGCTGGGTAAAGTAGTAGTCAATGATTGATGAAGAAATCAAATAAGTCCCAGCTGGAAAATACACGATGGCAGGAGTGGTGGTCGAGGATTCACGGCTCCCGGGCCCCTTTCGAGAACCCGCGCTGATAGCTGCATTAATCGCGGCAGTGTCATCCGTTACGCCGTCGCCTACATGCCTCTTTAGCAGCAGTCCGGAAGGAATAGATAAAAGTCTATACATACCTTTCGCGCCATAGTCCTTGACATTACGGAACACCGTATAGCCGGAAGGGTTGGAGTTGAACGCCGCGACGCCCTGGTGTGATATATCTGCCAACCAGTAGGGCGGATCATCGACAGCGGCGTCAAGGACAACATTGCCTTGCCTTGTTGGATTTGCTGCTGCCGTCTCTGAGGCCAATGCCGAAGCGGCAGAGCCTGTTGGGCCATTGTAGGCTGTGTATGCTGCAAGAGAGCTCAAAGCAGATTCAACTACTTGATCAACGGCTGGAATATCCAGAAGCTGCGCGGACGCGCCCGCCAACAGCGAAAGAGAAGCAATTGCATAGATACGACGCATTTTTCAACCTGAGAATAAAGGGAGCAAAGATGGTTGATGAGCGTGGTATGAGAAACTGCCCGCGCAATGGCCGGGGCGTGTATGGCTTTTGAATCTCTAAGAACCCACATGCTCATCATGAGCCTGCAGCCTATGGACGACTACCAGACGCTGTAGAGAAAATTGGGGGATTTAGCGGCATACAGTTGCATTCGATTGAACCACTAACAGCGTAGTAAAGGAATCTGGCGTCTGGCCGAAGGGTGGTAGTGAGAATGGAAAGCACGCTCGTGAAGCTGGAGGTCATTCCGTCGACAAGAACCGAGGTCTCCAGTATCCACAACGTTGGAGGGTATCATCGTGCTGGCGGTTACTCTGTGAAGATGTTACCTTCATCTGAAAACATGAAACGTAGGGAGATCGCGGAATCTCGGCAGAATGAGTGTCTGGTCATGAACGCGGTATAAACTTTCCATGGTGGACGCTAACAAGGGCCCTCCGCAAAGAAGCTTCTTCAAATCCAACTGCAGGTCTGTATCTTGAGCGCGGGGGGAACAGAAAGCGGGATCTCATCTCCGTCTCGTGTGACACCGGTCACCATGGTGCATCCAGCCCAGGTCTTCATCCAACCCGGACTGACAGAAATCCATCCCTGCGAGGCATTTGCAGTAGAACATGCCGACAGCAGTGGGTTTGCAGCAGCGCCTTGCCAGTTCCCGCATCATGCTCCCCCGGACGACTCCTGGTGACATCCACGTTGAAACGCGAGAGAAGGGGAGTGTTCCCCAGGCCTTGAACCAAGCGGACATGTTGCGCCCCACCTGGTGCGGAGTAGTCTACTGCATACTACTAGCAGTAACTAGTACTGTGCGGAGTACTAGACTGCATATTCCCCGAGCATTGATGCCGTATACTGTATCAATTATCAATTCAATCATCTTAGAGAAACGTCAGGCAGCAGATAAATAACATACTGCAGACTAGTAATCACGTTCTGTCCTGCACTGAATTACTGTCAGTGAGCCTGTTTCAGCTTCTGGTCTGATTTTTTTTTATTCTTTGCCTCTAAGGATGAAGAATCCAAAATGCATGTGAGATACAACTCCACTAGCGCGCAGTGAAATACCCCAAAAAAGAGTGAGACACAGTGCGGGTTTTTTTTTTGAAAAAAAAAAGCTATAATCGAGGGAAAAAAAAATCATACAGATAGTCAGCTGGCTGTCATCAGCAGTTCGGCAGAATGCCGGAATCACATTGGGCTCAGTTGTAACGACAGGCCCTAGAGACTAGGCCTAAAGGGTTGTTGGTTTATCTTGAAGACAGAAAACAAGGGGGTGAGCAATATAACAGTAAGAATGAGCCTGTGTTACTAGCAATGCCTATACCACAGATTGCTATGTGAGTCGACCACGGAGGGTCGAAATCTGTCTGAAAGGAGCGCCATTATATACATGCCTGTCTGTCTGGATCGATGGGTTGTTTGGATCATTCTGGGTGTTGGATCATAGGCCTTGTTGGATCAAGATGGCAGATGGATCATTTTGATCCATGTCACGTGACCTTTGTATGACATACCCCTCCTTTATGCCAACTCCGGCTATAACATTAGTGTGCCCCGTACTCCGTACTCCGACGATTTGTAAAGCCGACTTCTTCACACACAACGGTACACAATTTGAGCCGCTTCACCAGAGAACCAAATAAGTGAACGCAAAATTGTCTCCGTCCAAGCTTACACCTGAGGGTCTCATCGGGATCCAATGAAATGGGTTCCAAGACTTATGAAGGACAACGCCAACACCATAATGGTCGGTTCTGTCCCAGATCATGGGCTACTTCGGTAACTAATGCACATTTCAGAGCAAACTACCAGCCCAACGACACCCAAGCTTGTTGGGGGCAAGCCGCGGGGAGCATCTCTCGCTGAAGACGGAGATGGATGTTACGGCAATGGGGACGACGATGACGATGATGAGAAGGCCCCTGCGGCCGAGGTGATCGCCTGCCATGAAAACAGTGGTGAGTCTAAATAATGATTTTACATTGAACTCCATGCCTCAATAGCACCAATGTCTAGCTTCCTAACCGGCAAGAAAAGGAGAAAATAAGAAACGCAAGAAGGCGAAGAAAAAGAACAAGAAGAAGCAGGCTGAGAAAGGTGCAGCCGCTTCTTCTGCTCTGAAGCAAACCTCCCCTCCCCGTGTGCTGCTCTCGGATCTTTTCCCATCTGGCAACTATCCCCCTGGCGAGTATGTCGAGTACAGTAACGACGGCAAGGATGAAAATCTCCAGCGGACGACAAACGAGGAACTCCGGTACCTCTCTCGTCTCCATATCGATGACGAGAAGTTTCTCAACGACTACCGCAAGGCGGCGGAGGTACATCGTGAGGTCCGCCAGTGGGTCCAGCAGACAGTCAAGCCGGGCCAGACCCTCCGCGAGATTGCAGAGGGGATCGAGGATGGTGTCAGGGCTTTGCTCGGTCATCAAGGTCTTGAGCCTGGAGATAGTCTCATAGCCGGTATGGGCTTTCCAACCGGGCTCGCGCTGAACAATTGTGTCGCCCATTATACCCCAAATCCAGGCCAAACGGACATCGTGCTGCAGCATGACGATGTGATGAAGGTGGATTTCGGAGTTCACGTCAATGGCTGGATTGTGGACAGTGCGTTTACCATGACGTTTGATCCAGTCTACGACAATCTCGTTGCAGCTGTCCAGGAAGCGACGAATACCGGTGTCAAGGTCAGCACACTCTCGCTATCTATGCAACCCGTCTTAGTGGCCAGAATATTGATCTGTATCAATAGCATGCTGGAATTGATGCCCGTATGAGCGACATCGGTAGCGCGATTCAGGAGGTTATGGAAAGCTACGAGGTTGAGATCAAAGGCAAGACATATGGTGTCAAGGCTATACGAAACATCGCAGGCCACAGCATCGAGCAATACCGCATTCACGGCAAGAAGTCGGTCCCTTTCGTCAAGAACTCGGACCAGACGAAAATGGAAGAAGGTGATATCTTTGCCATCGAGACGTTCGGCAGCACTGGCAAGGGATATTTCAGGGACGGCGTGAGTGATACCTTATCACGATTCTCTTTCAGATGCGTAAACAGCCTCTTAACTGACTCATACAGGTCGGAGTCTATGGTTATGGTAAAAATCCTGACGCTCCCAACGTCCCCTTAAATTTATCGTCGGCGCGATCACTCCTGAAAACTATCAACGAGAACTTCGGGACTATAGTGTTTTGTCGGCGATATCTCGATCGCCTTGGCCTTGACAAGTACTTAGTTGGGGTAAGTGTATCCCCTGTAATTGATTATTTATATTGGACGACGAGCCGCTAACACAGTACATAGATGAACAGCCTCATCACTAACGGGATCGTGGACATGTATCCTCCGTTGAACGATGTGGAAGGCTCTTATACTGCGCAGTTTGAGCATGTACGTCTGCTGTTTCCCCTAGTACTTGGGTCTATAGTCCATGGCCAATGGCTGATTCTAATATGGAAAGACGGTCCTGATACGTTCCGCGGGCAAGGAAGTCATTAGTCGCGGTGACGACTATTAGTCCCATCCGACCAATTTCTACGAAGGCATAAGCATTAATCCCGCTTTCTGAAGTTACTCTCTCTCGAAGCATATTTCGAAGATTAGCACCCACCCAACTGCATACGCTCCCTTGAAACAGACGCGCCTGAGCTTGACTAGGGAACCGTCCACTCCTTATTAAATAATGGTAAAACTCCTCATACTGCAACTGTCGCACTGAAATTGGTGAATCACAGTCTTGTTTGCTTCTCATATCTGGTAACGCATTAGCCATTCACTTCCAAGAAACTAAGTCACTACCCAGAACTGCATTCTACCATGAAGGTTGAGTGTAAGCGGCATAAAGCTGCTGAGCTTGAGATTTTCCGGTTATCTCGACATCAACTAAACCGGTCGTCGTAAGCTTGCCACACTTCTTAGTAGACACCTAGTAGCCATGAAAGCAAATACTCAGAAATATATATTTAATATCTGGAAGCGAGAGCCTCTTGTTCTCTTCACTTCTCCCTCAACTTCTAGCATAGTCCTGGCGAAAAACGGGTCGTAAGGAGACACTGATAACTGTCCGCATTCGTGCATTCTACACTCGGGAGGGACCGACTGGAGTAACGTCATGGGTGCTGCCATGGCCTGGTCTATTGAAACTTGACCGAGCGCTCCGTTTCTTTACAGTTCTTTCCGGGAACGAGGGTGCATCTGTTGATAATTTCCATCAGAAGTGACTCTGCGGCACAACTGAGAGTCTTGACAAAGAGCGTCCCCTCGATGGCCAGAGCATCCCATCCTAACAATACTCGCAACCTCGTTGTGCGGAAGAACAGCGGTAGCCACCGTGACCGTTCGAGCTCTGCCCGTATTATGTCATCCCGCCAAGCGCCGCTGTCTTAAACCCGGCCCACGCCAGACTCACGTGACCGCATTTTTCGCCAGCAGCCTCCGGGCTGGAGCCGTCGCGAGCCAAGGGACGTCCGACAAGAAAACAGTGCCGACAGCAAGAGGAATCTTGCCTCCTCCGCCCTTTGCTTCCTCAAGGCAGAGCATACCAGAGAAAGCAGCGCACGAACTGCCTCCGAGAGCGCTCGTTTCCGCTGCTCTGCCTTTCCCCCCTTCTCCCGTACCGATTCGCCTCCCTCAGCCAACATTTTCGTGCATCGTTCACGGTTCACCGACTGCCGTCGTGCACCTCGAGCGCGCCCACGTATTGCCTTGTCATCTCCCGCGGTCTGAGATACTGATATCGTCTGCTCTTCTCGAGCAGCTGACAGGAGATCGACATTGTTTCCAATTCGTCCCGCGTAGCATCGCATTTGTCGCCTTCGAGATTTCTTACAGACCGGTGTTCATCGCCTAATCGCCACCAACGCAACAGACCGTCGATAGTCCTAAGTGAGGCTTGGATGACGGGTATATTTAAGCGATATAGAGGGAAATAACGCGCGACAGGTTTGCGCTCGGGCCGTGGATGATAGAACGCGTGAAAAGGGCCACATAGAGTCTGTTTTGGGTCAGGAAACAAGATTATATATATAGCCGATCGTCTGTCCGCAGACTCTCGAGAACTGCCTTGCTTCAGACAGATTCGACAGCGGCGGCGTTGCTGCTGCAGCGAAGGAGGGCAGGTGTCGCGTGTCGATGTCGAAACGGACAGCGCAGGGTCCTCAAGGAGCTAGGGAGACGGGAATCGATTTCAACATGTCGAGTACACCAGATGATAGGCCCCAGAGGGCCACCGCTGCGCAGATGGCGAACAGAAAGTAAGTGAAGAAAGAAGAAAATCAAAGTTGTCAAGTCCCAGTGACTGTTGGCTGGAGGGAACAAGCCGTGGGAGCGCTCCCAGCGCGATGATGCCGGCGGCCTCTGAATGAACACCTCCCCATTCAGCTTGCAACGACAGTCGGAGCGCGTCAGATCCGTTAATTTGCTTCCTTTACCACTGTTGCTTCTGTTATGACAATATCCGCTTTCTTTGTTGTCAGCCTTTGTGGCGACCACTCTGAAGCACTGCAACATACCTGTTTCGGCTGTTTCTCATTCACATGATCCCCATGCTTTTTTTTCCTACATTCTCTTCTAATTCGACGATCTCTTGTGTTGGTCTAAAACGCGTCTAACCAGAGGTTTAGGATCAAGCAGATTAGATCTCGGCGTCCTGCTTCCACAGCAGGGTCTACCACGCAGCAACAGTTCAGTCCTTTCAGCACCATAGATCCTAATACCGTTTCTTCCACGCCTGCAACACAATCTGGAGGCCTCACGAACGGCTTTACATTTGGACATTCTCAGAGCTTTCCAGGAGCAGGTTCGAATCCCGGACAGTCAACGCAGAACGGAACACAGCCTTTCGCTTTTGGCTCGGGCGGCGCTGCTTCTACATTTAACTTTTCAGCTTCTTTTGATTCCGCTTCGGGCGTGAATAATCCATTTGCCAATATGAGTGGAAGTGGGACCAATCAGACGTCTGGTGGAACCGGATTTACGGGCTTCAAAGGAAGCTTGTTCAATATTCCTCCCTCTGGTAACCAGAACCAGAACCAGCCAACTACTCCTTCCACTGGCCTGTTTGGATCGCAGCCTCAGCAGAATCCCTCCGGTAGTGTGTTCGGTGGATTTGGCAGTAATACATCCACAACTAGTGGGTCCTTGTTTCAATCTACACCGGCGACAACGACCTCGACTGGTAGTATCTTTGGACAAACCAGCACAAGCGCTGCGCCTGCATCCAATATCTTCGGCCAGACGAATGCTGAAAAGCCTTCGATTTTTGGCCAATCTACTCCCTTCGGCACGCCAAAGAGCCAGAGTCTCTTTGGCACCGATTCGATGCAGACTTCACCTGATGGAAAGAGCCCCAATACCACCCCTAAACCTTCTCTCTTCGGCAACACAAGCACCTCGCAATCTTCTTTCGGGAGTTCGACTTTCACCAGCACCAGTGAGAAGCCGCTCTTTGGTAGCACGACTACAGAAAACAAAACTTCCTTCTCCACTGGACAAACTACATCCCAACCGGTGTTTGGCGCAAAGTCGGCGGAGCCTTCTACCCCTACGACTACCGCGGGTAGTTCACTCTTCGGTAGAATCACTCAGCCCGACGCGACTTCTCAGGCAACCCCAACCGCTAGTACTACTCCAGCTACGACAACAGCAGCTACCACCTCGGCCACTCCGTCTCTCTTCGGGAACACGACCCCAGCTACATCTGGTACAACCTTCCAGAATCCTTTCAAAACTTCTAATCTGTTCTCAAGCGTATCCCAGCCGCCGTCCACTCAGCCTACTCCTGCATCCACTCCGTTTGGTACTAGCAACTTGTTCGCACCCAAGCCTGCCCAGGACAAGCAAGAAGCGGAACATAAGCCAAGTGACACTACGGAGCCTAAAAAGACCGAGGATGTCGCGAAGCCTGCAACACCTGGCACTCCTTTGTTCTCCAAGGCCGACACTCCTGCTACTACAACTGCTCAGGCGCCGTCATCCACTGCCACACTGTTTGGCAACAAGCCCGCCTTTGGTACTCCTCAGCAGCAGCCTTCGACTAATCTGTTCGCTCCAAAGCCAGCCTCAACCACGGCTCAGGATGCGTCCCAGACTAGCCAAGCTAATCCCTTCAGCGGTCTTTTCGCTTTGAAGCCTGCAGCCCCAGCAATTTCTACGCCAGAAAAGTTCCAGCCTTTCCAGGCTCCATCTCCCAGCATATTTGCGCCAAAAACCCCTGCCGCGGGAACTGGAGGGGCCTCGCAAACAACGCAGGAAACTTCTGGAAGCAAGTTTTCTTTCCAGTCAGGCTCTGGAGCCGCGGCCACTACCAGTGAAGCTGCTAAGCAAACCACGTCCACTACCACGGCTTCGTCTCAAGCTCCTAGTCTTTTCGCGCCTCGACCCTCAGAACCGTCCACTACTCTTTCCAAGACTGCCCCGGTCACGAATGGCCAGGATGCTCTCAAGGTGGACGGAAAGACACCAGAAACTGGTATGTCTGTTGATACTGAAACAAACAAGGCTTTGGTTCCAAAGGCGCCATTTGGCACACGAGGGCCACGTGGACTGCCTGCCAATCTGAGCAAGGAGCTGAGGGACGACGTTGAGTTGCTGTACAGGGTTCGCATGTTGAACGAGTGCTTCAAGCGCAAAATATCGGAGCTGGACCCTGCGAAGGATGATTTTGATGTGGTTGTGTTGTTTTATATGCGTGTTCGTGAAACCATCGGGGCACCCACTGGTGCATTCCGCACTACGACATCAAAGCGTAAAGTGCGCGAAGACGAGGACGAACACGTTGATGGTGGCTCTCCTTTGCAGAAGAAATCCAAGCCTGCTGAACTCACACCCGCTGCCACGCCAAACGATCGGACATATGTTGGAAAGACAGACAAGGCAGCTACACCCGCGAATCCTTTCTCAACTTCCACTTTTAAGCCTTTCGAATCGCAGCCTACTACCCCTTCACACAAGCGTAAGGCTGTTGATGATGAAGGAAGCACCACTGAGCCCGCCGCTCAGTCTGAGAAGCGCGCAAGAAATACGGAGGCGTCTGAATCCGCTACGGCAAGCATCTTCGCAAGCTCATTTTCGAGCAGCAAAGCCTCTGATTCCACTGCTGGGGCCTCTAAGAAGGAGAGTACTCCTTTCCAAGCAGGATCACTGTTCAAACCATCTGGTGCCGACTCTAGCAAATCTACCGCTTCTCCAGCCCCGTCAACACCAACTCTGTTTAAGCCTACATTGACAGCAGCTGAGTCTAAAGAGTCTACATCGGTCTCATCTTCTACCTCCTCTACATCCTTGTTCAAACCAACTGCACAGGAATCCGGCCCATCTACAAGCGGAACTCCTGCTAAGAGCCCGTTCACTTTCAAGCCTACCGGGGATAAGAGCACGGAGTCTCCAGCGAAGCCTGCGTTTGAAATACCTAAATTTGGCACAGGAGCCACGACTAACTTTTTCTCCCAATTCAAGGCACAGGCTGAGAAGGATGCTGAGAAGGAGAAGGCAAAGCGAAAGGCAGAGGAGTTTGACTCCGATGAAGATGATGAGGCTGAATGGGAGCGCAAGGATGCTGAAGAGCGGCAAAAGAAGAGGGAGAATTTCGAGAAACTTGCGAAGAAGCGCTCCAAATTCATTCCCGGCAAGGGTTTTGTTTTTGAAGATGATGAGGAAGCTCCTACCGAATCGCAGACTGTCGAAGAAAAGCCTTCTGTTTCAGCTGCTCCGTCGGCATCGACGACTAGCTCGTCAATCTTTTCCAACGCAGGAAGCAAGTCCCCTCCGAAGTCCAATAATAACCCTTTCAGTCACTTGTCTGCGACTACTTCTGAGGCCGAAGAAGAAGAGGAGAGCAGTGAAGCAGGCTCGACTGATGGTGGTGACGAGAAAGACGATATGTCGAAGGACGCATCCCATACCCCTTCTCGAAGTGAGGAGGAAAGCGGCGTCGAGGAATCAAGTGGCGAAGCGGCCGGTGCAAAGAGCGAGGTCTCCGGAGAAGAGAGCAGTGATGATGGTGACATCGCCAAAGCTCTCAAGCGGAAGTCGGAGGAAGCCGCAGCTGAGAAAGCCGCTTCGGATGTTCAGTCCACTGAGAAGTCGAACGCAACCACCCCTCCAGCGCCGGCCCCAGCAAGCGGCCGCAGTCTGTTCGACCGCATTCAACATGATCAGGATGGCAAGCCGAAACGCCAGCTTCCAGAGGAGGAAGCCAAGTCGTCTGAAGAGAAGAAAGATTCGCAGAATCCTTTTACGACACTGTTCGGCAACTCCAAGTTCGCCTCGTCGTTCAACACCTCTGGGACGACCTCTCCTAGCATATTTGCCCCGAATAGCAGACCTACCTCCAGCCAGGGAAATGCTTCAACTTCCAACGCTGGCACTACCAGTATTTTCAGTTCCAGCGTGAATTCAACGGGTAGTTTGTTTGGCTCTCCAACACTGGCGACGTCTGGTTCCACTAGCGGATCGCTCTTTGCGCCAAGCAAAACCAGCATTACCAACGATAACACCTGGAACCCAAACTCCCCTATTAAGTTCGGTACCACGACAGTCGCTGCCACAACCTCGTCCACTTCGACTGCCATGCCGGCAACGTCGGGTGCTGGATCTTCGAAGCCATTTTCCACTCTCTTCGGGGGTCAGACAGGGTCCGCGACCCAGAACACTACTACTGCGTCGAGTCAAACTAGCGGTCCCCAGCAGACGGGATTCGGTTTCACTTTTGGTGGTCCAGCCCAACCAGCTGCCTCTCAGCTTGCTCCGTCAACGGGAGCCTCCGCTGACGCAAGCCGTGTCACCACACCTGCTGGAGTCACACCCGACACTGGGGCTGACGAGTCAGGAGATGGTGATGCCGCTCCGCCCGAACCCCAGATTAACCTCGCCCGTAGCGGAGCAGGCGAAGAAGAGGAAGACGTACTGTTGGAGACTCGTGCCCGGGGCCTTAAGTTGGCGCCGGGTTCTGGCTGGGAGAGCCAGGGCGTTGGTTATCTCCGCATCTTGAAGCATCGGTCAACATCCCGTTCACGTGTCCTCCTTCGCGCTGATCCTAGCGGGAAGGTAATACTTAACGCTGCTCTTATGAGGCAGATTAAGTACTCAGTTGCTGGTACCAGCGTACAGTTCCTTGTACCCAAGGCAGAGGGCGCCCCAGAGCAGTGGGCCCTCAGGGTTAAGAAAGAGGAAGTGGAACGTTTGGCGAGCACTATGGAGGAGGCCAAGGTCTAACGACCCGAAAATCCTTCTTTTCACCCTGGGCCAGGTAGCCGTCTTTTCTCACCGTTGCATAGCCTCGTTTTGTGGCACCTGTTTTGATTGTTTCCCCTTTTCGATAATGTGCACACGGTTTCTTTGATGGCCATCAACCAAAAGCATTTACGCCGTGTTTTCATCCTGTTTGGCTTTTCTGCTCCTTTCGGACTGACGGGTCATTTTGTTTCTCCATCTTCCACGTCGAACCTTTCAACTGGGTCGACCACTGGATCCTTTTCTTTGTTCTCTTCTCTCGGGGAGAGAAAGCCTAATTTGCATTTTCCCAAGCGCCATCTTTTCCACGTTTCTCCAGCCCTGCCTTTTCTCGACTTTTTATAGGTTGGATATGCGCATGGGGCTTGATGAAGTGGTTTCAAGTACAGTCTGTCTATATGTAGCATTTGAAACAGCGTGCGTGTGTGTGTGTGTGTGTGTGTGTGTGTGTGTGTGTGTGTGTGTGTCTGTGTGTGTGTGTGTGTGTCTGAAGAGCATCATCAATGGGAGCTGGGCGACATTTAGCATAGCGTGATTGTCGTATTTTAATGGAAGAATAACTTCTGTATTCATTACTGATCTGTATTTCCTGTCATTGTGACTATAGATTTAGTTTAATTAGTTCAGATCCGAGATAGTTATAGTGAGCATAACGGATACTATAGTACTTTCTCGGCGTGGAACTCAAGAGCTCTACAGTATAGTCGTTTAATGACCAAATTTATCAATACGTTGTCGAGGCTACCAGTGAGGAAGAGGAAGAAAGGGTGTCATTGATGGAATGTTCTGACGCTGTACTTTTATTGCACTATTGCGTAACACGCCCGAGACCCATGTAATGGGTTAACCCCCGGCTCTCATGGCCACTGGGGCCAATTCTGTAGGGTATTTTTTTTTTCGGCAATCCATTTCATTTTCATTTTCATTCGGAATTCATCATGAAATATCCCGAATATATCCGAATGGCGACACAGAAACTCCCAACCAACCGACAGACCCCTCTTTCCTTTTGTCCCTCAGCACGCACGAATCGATCGACCGATTGACGGATCAATTGGTATCGATTATCAATCATATCATATCAATCGATCAATCCAATTTACGCGTCCTCGACAACGGTGGTCTGCAGGCCCTTGGGGTTCTTGACGTTGACGGCCTGGACGTACGAGTACAGCTTCTCCTTGGCGCCCTCCTCGTCGTTGCGCTTGCGGGAGATGCGGACGCGGATGCGGAAGGGGACGCCCTTGATGCCGGCCTCCCACACCTTCTTGTTCAGCTGGGGGTCGAGGCGGACGTCCTTGGTGCCCTGGTGAAACGCGAACACGAGGAGGTGTCGGTGGTCAGTTGGTGTATCCCCGATTGAAGATGGATGCTTGGATACGGAGTAACGGGATCTAGAGTTTTCAGCTTACCATAGCCTTCTCAGCGAAAGCACGGATCTCCTTGATGGCGCGGGGAGCGCGCTTCTTGAAGGTAAGGCCGTGCACCTATAAAACTCGCGAGAGAAAAAAGAAGATAAATCAGTCTTCCGCCCGAAAGCCATATTCAATGAAGTGTAGAAATGTGATTTTGTTCTTATGTTGCGGCCATAGAGGTGGACTTCATCAAACTAATTCTTCTTCTTTTTTCTTCTCTTGCGCATTTTGATGCACGTCTCTGTGTATGTGTGTATGTAATATGTTCTCCGTCCATGCCCTCATTTTATCGATTCGTGGTTGGGAGGGGTTTCCGCTCCGCGACGCAGATCGATCTTTTTGGCCGCAACTTCTCTCTCGGGGAGGTGGATGATGACCGGACGATTTTCAACGTACTCTCTTGTGCAGGTTGATGGTGTACTCGCGCGTCACAACGTCGGCGATGGCAGAGCGACCGCCCTTCTTCCCTTTGGCGTTGCTGGACATTTCTGTTTCAAAGGTCAGATTGTCAGTAATCTGCCAGGGACGCGGAGATGTCGCAATGCAGAAAATAAGACAGCAGAGAGACAGGATCCTGCGTAAAGGGGGTACTGACTGAAGGATTGACAGAGGAGCTGGCTGTCGTTGGCTGAAATTGGTCGACTGTCGTTGCGGATGCTGAAAAATCGGTCTACTTTTTTCGACGTTGAAATTGGAGGGTTGTCAGTGCGACTCGCTTACCGACCAGCGCCCGCTGTGATTGGCTCTGAGGTTTATGCCACGTGATTCATCTACATGTCGGCTCTTTCCCAGAGCGGATTAATTACCCAAGTCCATATCATATCACTACTTTCAACGTGCGACTGACAAATTGACGATCAATGTATACGGACTTATGGCATGATCCCCAATGTCATTTATATTTGATCGGGTATTCCTCATGATGCTCACTGTAAGAGTTGAACTCCGAGCTTTCAGGCCCAGGCTAGGAAGCCTTCCGGGTGGTAGAAACGACTTGAACCCATTCATCTCTCAAAGGTAGCCTCTGACTAGCCCCGAGGGCAAGGATAGCCTCATTGTCTGGAACGCGTCTATTCCTTAATATTTACCCCCTGGCTCACATCAGGATACAAGTCGAACCTCCGCTGTGAGTAGATAGGAATGCCCTTCCTGGTATTCTCGATCGTCTCGTTATCCAGATCGGCGTAGACAATCTCTTCATTCTCCCCTGCCTCAACCATGATCTCCGCATTCGGGTTTGCAACCAAGCTGTGGCCCCATGCATGGTAGGTGGCACTCATGTCCCGTGCGGGGCTGCACAGCGCGACGTAGACCTGGTTGTCCATTGCCCGCGCCCGTCCCTGCAACGACCAGTGCAGCGGCCCAGTGGTCAGGTTGAATGCGCCCGGGTATACGAGCAGGAAAGCGCCCTTGCGAGCGGCGATCATGGCCGACTCCGGGAAGCGGATGTCGTAGCAGATGGCGAGGCCAATCTTGCCGTACTCTGGCAGATCGATGATGGTCAACTTGTCACCGGGCGACAGGACCTCACTCTCCTTGAACCTGATTTTCCCGGGGATGTCGATGTCGAACAGATGCGTCTTCCGATGCTTGCCGATCAGGGCTCCCGTCGGCGAGAAGACGAGAGAGGTGTTGTAGTACTTGTTGGTGGTGGGTTCCAACTCCGGAATGCTCCCTCCAACCAGGTATGTTTTGGTCTCTGCTGCGAGCGCAGACAACGCATGGAATGTCGGTGACTGCTCTTTCGTAGGAGGGGAAGGGAGGAGTGTCTCCGCATACTTGGGGAAGTATTGCGTGCCATAGGGCGAGTTCCAGCACTCGGGGAGGACGATAAGCGATGCGCCAGCCCGCGCAGCTTCGAGGACCTTCGTACGAGCATGGGCGATGTTGACAGCTTTGTCGGCACCTTAAAGCGTGTATTTCGTTAGCGATTGTTTATTGCCGAAACTTGCGAGCGGCCAGACTCTGCGCAGGACTTACCTGATGCCAGCTGCACCAGGGCTAGCTTCAGCGGCTTCTTCAGGAGCGCCGTCATAGCAGAGGAGCTGTCCAGAACGCTGCGGTCACTTCAACAACGTCGATAGCAGACGCATGGATTGCTGATCGACTCACTCCTCTCCGATCTCGCGGGGCGGCGGGGAAGCAGCGCCGGCGGGGTTCCGCCTTCGGGATCCAGACCGAGAGCCGGAGTGCATCTCAGGAGTCCGAGAAACTCTCCGAATCACGCGTTGGACGACATCAGTGAGACAGATTAATTTCACACGTTATCCTTGTGTCTCACTACTAGCTATCGCTGGAAGCTAACTTTAAGATATTCCATGGGAGCACTGCGACAGGCGTCAGGACAACGATTTCAAGGAGAAGCGTCCATGAATGAGTGGTGTGGCTGCTATCCTGCTCTCTCTATTACTGTTTCTGCTAATCGTGCGCTGGAGATTCTTTCAGCGATATCATAAGGCGAAACAGATTGATCGTTTAGCTGTCACATCCGTCGTCGACTAAACAAGGTCGCCTGTCGATGCCAGCCGCTTTACCTCTCCCGTATTCCGAGACAGCACTTTGTATCATCATAAGTGATCTTTCTGTTGATCGTATTTTCACAGCAGTGGTATTAACAGTTGTGATAGAAGTTTGTTTTTATTTAAGATTTAACACGATATTTTCTACGATGGAGGTGTATTGTGGATTTCTCCGGCCACAGAGGCTGAAAGGTCTGTCTGACCATTGTCACACGAACTTCATCGATTCCGTCCGCCACGGGCTGTGAACCTGTTCCCTACAAGTCGCATAGTCGATTGGAAAATCCCCGAGGCTTTGCCGGCACTACACAGTAGTTTCTACCCTTCGGAGAAATTCTCAATCCCTCTCCCCCCGCGGCGGAGCTGTATGCGCGATATGCATGTAACAACTGATCGTTGTCACAGCCTTACAGCACTTAAGACTGTTCTAAGTAGTTTCTCTAGCTAACCCTCTACATGCCAAGCTCAAATTGTCTTCAGCGCGGCTGGCCAAGGCTAGCTATCTCTTGCATTCCACGGTTCCGCCCCTGAGCAGGCGGGCTGTGCCGCGTGCGGACTGCAGAGTATCATTATTCTAAACGCAGAGGCATGTCTGATTTCTAACGGCTCTCACAGCCTCTGTGAAGATGCGAATAAACTTTTGGCCCCCAAAAAGCCTCTCAAGGTGACTCAGGGGTTTATCCTGCATGATACTGATCCATGGATGTATGGAGTGATTGTCGAAATAGGTAATATGATTTTTTTTTTCTTTTTCTCTTGCTTTTTGTATATATAGAAGACTACAGCCGCCGCATAGGTAATAAAGAAAGCTATGTGTAAGGGTAGGATTCCTTTCCTTGATTCTTCAGTTTCTTCGGCGCATACCTTTTTGTGTTCAAGTCGCTTTGCACGATTTTCACAGGATGAATTGGTCCCATTTCTTGATCGCAATACTGTTTACTCTAGCTGTCGAGTATGTTCGCGGAGGGGAATCGAGATCGGCATACTATTATCCTGACTCCTCCAAACTGCCCAAGGCCAGACGGCTCTCTGCTGCAAACGTGTGCTCGAGATTGAAAAGCAGAGCCCAGGACATACAAAGCATCTTCAAACATGAAACTGTGTTTGACTACGTCCATGATCCGGAAGATGGTCGCGAAGACTCGGTCTTCACGGCGACTTTGGCAGTCAAGTCACGGTCTCCCGTGTTGGTACTCGAGGAGCTAGAGGGCCATCTGGAAGATATCGTGTGCTCGGATTCTCAAATCAGCCTTTTATTCGACTCTATTGAAAAGGTCGATGTGATTAGAAAGGCGATCGGGACAACTTCCAACTTTGTGGTTGTGACGTCTCATAATGGTTGCAATTCGGACGGCGAAAGAGCTACGCATCGGTGAGTGGGGATCATGAAATTGACTTCATTTACTAGATGCAATTCTCTGACGGACCATCCAGAGTGAATAATATCAAGTTTGATACCGCTGGTAAAGCGGTCCATATGGAGAAGACCCGTTGCGAATGGCGGAAGGCATTCAACTCTACGCAGGTATCCTTTTCGCGCGGACATCGGCCTGAGATACGGAAGCGTGGACAGGTGCTATTTGGAAAGAGACAACAGTATCGGAATTCCACGGCATCCAATATCACAGAGTCGGGACTAAGACCTTCCATCTCGTTCGCTTCCATGCCCTCGGGAACAATGAGGCTACCTTCGGCGATTACCAAAGAAATCGATGAAAGCTTTATTGACAAGGTCATCTTTCCTCCTGAATTCCCAGGAGCTGACCAAATCATGTGAGAAAACCCGAAGTTAACTTGCTTGTTATTATTATAAGAGAGGATGATTATTTATCTCTCACAGCCCGGAAGGCGTAACTGTATCATGCAAGAACTGCACCTTGAGAGGCAATATCGAGATTACGGAGGGCTCGTTCAGTCTCTCTGGATCCGACGACCTCATCCCCGACATCATCGAGGACACGATAGCGTTCTTCGAAGACGGGAACGTTGAGGTCGTTTCGTCGGGCCTCTTCGCGCACGTTGAGATTGGGGTCAATATCTCGTTGACGCAGAACCTGCTGTCGCTTCCAATGAACTTGCCCGCGATCCCTCTGACTCCTTTCGAGGTAAGCTTAATAACGGGGCTTCTTGTGATACAGCATCTACGAGAAAAAGAATTCTGAGAGACAATTAATATAGATTCCCGGGGTTGTAACTTTTGGACCAATGATCCAGCCAGAGCTGGAGGCTTCGATTGATCTGAATGGAGCTATGGTGTTTTCATACGGATTCAATCTCTCGGTAGGTCTTTTCCCCCTGCAGGACATATTTATTGTGTGCCTTGGTAATATTGATATCTGGCAGGTCCCAGCCAACTCAACGCTTCAAGTGAAAATTCCCGACCTGTCAAAGTCAACGGTATCTGGCTTGTAAGTTTTATACGACTCACTCTGCATAGTATACTTCGATTGGCTTATAATTCAAAAACAGCGATGAAACAACATTCCACACCCTCCCATTGAAATCGACCTCCCCGCCCCTCTCCCTAGTCATGAGTGTCACCTTCCGGCCCCAAATCCTCCTCGGAATCAATACAGCAGTCGGTTCCCTAACCGGGGGCATCGGAGCCTTCATGGAACTCCCCAATCTGACCGTCAACATCACCCAGCTCAGCGGCGTGGACGGGAAATGCGAGCAGGCGGCAAACGCTACTACCGGTCTCGGTCCAGCCCCGGGCCACATCTTCGGGAACTTCACCAACATCGTGCCCGCCATCAACCTGAACGTGGGTGCTCTGGCGGATATCGAGGTCGACGTCGGGACCTTCCACAAAGCCACCTCGACGCAGGTCGTATTTGCCTCGACCAGCTACCCACTCCCGACGGCGTGTTTGTCGTTTGGCATTTGAGCAGGACTGCCGGTCATACTGTGCGCCTTTCAAGGCGACCACGATGTCAGAAACGGGGACGGGAGCGGTAACAAGAGCTGCTGCGGCCAGAATGGAGGATAGAGCGCGTTTGAGGTGGACATGCGGTTTTGGTCTTGCCTGTTTCTATTGGGTTTTATTAACTATACTGGAACATAGCATTTCGCTATGCGTGGTTTCCTAAGACAGAAAAAGAAAGAAAGATAAGACAAGTTGAGCTTCTCTATGGTGTTTGGGCCAGTGGCGTAGACATTTTCTTTTCAGCGCTTCATGTGTTTTTCCATATTCGACAGCGAGCTCATTGCTGTCAAGAGAAGGTTTTGTTTCTTATGCACAGACAGCCTGTCAACAATATTACACTGCTTAAACTTTCTGTGCCACGATGCTAAAGTCCTTTGCAGATCCTGGGACATGCGTACTTATTCCTACAGTAGAAACGCTGTTGGTCCAAACCAGTTAGCCTCGGACTTTTGAGCTTTGAACTTCAAAGTCCTCAAAGGGGCGAAAATCTTCTGTTCTTTCTTCCTTCCAAGCAACCGTTGGGAGGCGTCACCGCATATGTTTCTATCATTAGTACTGTTTCGATTACCATTACTCAACAACATAGGAAAGAGGTTCAGTAATATGTGACGGCGCTCAGGCATAGTAAATTATGCATCAACTATGGTAGCTAGTCTAGTCAAGATCCAGAGCATAAGGAGTTCGCGGGCTGCAGGAAAACTGGCGGTCTTTCAACTGATTCCAGAGAATCATGTCCAGGTAGATCTTGGAAATAGGGACTTTGATTCAAAAGCTGGAAGCTAAAATTCAGCAAGATCTGGCTGATCGTCAAAAGCCGGAAGAGGAGAGGCAATATAGAAAACTAATTGAATTCCGAACTATTCATCTCTAGGCCCAGAAATCAAAGAGAAGAAGAATCAATGAAAGAGAGAGAATTTCCTGGGAATAGTTAGAAGAGAAAAGAGATGAAACGACTGGAAGAAATTCACACTAAGGGGTAGGAGCTAGGTGAAGTAAACAAATTCCCGAAGAGTTCGATTTGACAGGGGACAGTATGTACTTGTCCTTACGTCCTACGTGGCCGTCTTCGGATCTTTTCTTGGACAAAGGCAGGCATCACCATCTTCCGCACGTTGTCTTGCTACTACCCCGAAGAGTCAAGACTTTGTCCAAGCGCCAATGCCACTGTTGCGGTGTAGCCTTGTCGGCAACGTGGCACGTCGCGAGGTTTCGGGTCCCCGGCTAGAAGGCTTCCAGAACGGCGCCAAGAAGCATCGATGGGATGGGGATGGGGATGCGGAGCGATCGATCGCCACAGCCCTACCGGGCGTGTTCTGGGCTCTATTGGCCGGGAAGTGTTCTTCTGGCGTGCTTCTCTGCATGGTCCCTGGACAACGGTCTTTGAGAAATTCTGTGTGTTAGGAAAGCGGAGGAGATGGACGCAGGACTTATGCAGCACTGCCTACGGAGTACTCCGGAGGCAAGATCCAAGTGACAACCAGCATCCCTGGCATCCGAGAATTGTCAACGGTCCCTGGATTCGTCCATTCTTTGTTCTTGGCCGCCTGCCGGGATCGTACTCCGTAGGCTGTGGCCAAGTGGCAAACATTCAACACACAGAGCTAAACGAGTACCATGTACAGATGTACGTACATATGCGGTGTACAGTACATCCCCTGGATACTTAAAGGTTAAGGGGTTAGGAAAGCTGTATCGTCGACGGCACTGGTGTCCCAGCATTGCGAGCCCTCTGCGTCGGAAGATATGGGGAGAGTCGATTGACTCTGGCGGTACCTGCGAAGAGGATAGTCGGTGCACGCTCTAGCCAAGTGGCCACATCAGAGACTGCGTACTTCTGCACTGACACGGGCGGTGAGAAGACTCGGAAGAGAAAACGCCGTGGGTGTCTACAGAACTCCCCTGATGTCAATTGGCGAGGTCACGCCGTGGCCAAGGGGCGTTTGAGAGACACGTGGAAAAGGAGTGCTTAGTCATCCCACGGGGGGCGACCCCGACCGCAGATCCTTTTTTATTATCATCATACATGCAATCTCGCCTCGCGTTCAAAGGGGAGGTCGTGGCAGACTCTCTCGTTCTCTCTGGTTTTCGAGTTCTTGTTTAATATCTGTATAAATTAAGGGCTGCAGCGTTGCTCCCCATCACCATCGCGCCCTTCCAGACACCACCCCGGCGCGAGCGATAACGACGTGCACGCTGCTCCAATCAACGCGCCAAGTCCGCGCAGGCGACTCTCCAGGATTCGGTTTTGGGGAGTCTGTGAAGGCCCATTGGTACATACAAGTCGTTCTCTACCTTTTCTCTGTCTTATCTTATCCTCAAGCCTTCTGCGCCCTGATCAGCACCCTCGAAAGACGGGGTTGCGAGCCGATCACGATCATCACAATCCAGCGCGCGGCTGGCCTCAACTGAATTCCTATTCGGCGGCTTATCCGGCCCCCTTGCTGCTCATAGCAGGCGCAGGTTATATTATTCTTTTTGAATCAGAATATACCTGTTGCTCAGAGGCTCTGGATCGTATACGAGTACCTACCTACCTAATCCACCATGTTCGAAGACTTCTCCTTTTCCTCGCCCTCGTCGAACGGGTCAGTATGCCTGGCCCTGGACACGGACGACAGGATGATGGTCGACTGCGACTGCTCCTTGATATCACCTCTATCATCGCGATGTCCGTCGCCGCCGTTGATGCACCGATCCTCGAGACCTCTCCCTCACCATCTCAGTCGCTCTCGATCCTCGCAGTTCCGCTCCGCGCAACCCCCGACGTCCATGCCGTCGTCGGAGTATAAACAACGTCGTCTCTCCATCGGGACTTTGACAAAGAAACTCCATGCCCATACTCTGCAGAGCGGATCCAACGACGAGCATAATAATGATGAGTTGCCTCGAGGAATCCCTCGTTCGGTGCGGGAGACAACTCCGACGACATCAGCCCGATACACGGGTTACGTCCTGACTCCCCCAGACACAGACCACGACGATGAGGGCTACTGCGAGTCGTCGTCCATTGCCTCTCCTTCTACTCCGCCGGATCCGCAGTCACCCTTTCTGGGCCCTACATCAGTCCCGCAGCCCTATTTTCCTATGGATGCGGCTCCAGATGACATCTCCCCGCTCGAGCCTCTGAACCACTACCACAACGACGAGCAGTTCAGCATCCGCCTCCAGCGGCAACGCATCTCCCGCATACAGTGCAAGGCCACATCGGGGATCGAAGCAATCCGCCTTGCCCTTCTCGCCGAGGCCGAGGACGAGCAGGCGGCAGATTTCGAGGCTGCCTTCCTCGGGGAAAACGACTGCCATCCCAGCTCGCTCCCTCCAGATATGTCGCCGCCGGGGCGAAGGAAATCCGCCGTACATCTGAATCGCCTCCGCTTCCGACAGAACAGCACCGTGAGCGCTGGCGAACAGCTCTGCGTGACTTCCGATCCGCGGGCGAGGAGGAAGAGCAGCGCGGGCATCATCCCGTTGTCGCACTCTCACAGGATCGACAAGAGCCATTACCACCAGACGGCTGCGAGCAGCCGTGACATGCTTCGAAAGAAGAGCGAACAGGGACTAAGACGGAGGAGCATCGTTTGTGCGGCCCTGGCGGCCATGGAAGCTAAGTCGTCGGACACTAGCTCTTGATTCGATTTGATTCATATTGTACAAACAAAAGGTAATAATTTACTGTTAATACTTGTTCTCTGACTTGTGTACTTTTTACTTGCAGCATGGCGCATCAGGTTTGGGAAAGGGTCACTTCACCGTTTTTTTTTTCCTTTTTTCCCCTTTCTTCTTCCCTCCTTTTTTTTTCTCATTTTCTCTTTTTTTTCTTTTTTAACTGTATGTAACGACAGGCCTAGATAACTAGACCTAATAGGGCCGTTGGTTTATCTTGAAGACAAGAAACAAGGGGGTGAGCAATATAATAGTGAGAATAGCCTGTGTTACTAGCAATGTCTATACGACAGGT
>Ga0207841_1000198_pt1 | contig 38734 bp, 33 predicted proteins | sample HigsolmetaGSP18D_FD_184846 | JGI IMG/M metagenome (GOLD analysis project Ga0207841, IMG submission 184846) | High solid enriched microbial communities from the Joint BioEnergy Institute, USA - SP1-8-D (SPAdes) | ecosystem: Engineered > Bioreactor > SSF (Solid state fermentation) > Aerobic >... | reverse complement strand
CAGGACATTTCAAATGGTTTATCACATAGACATTTTAATTGGTGAATAACAGGTGCATTTCATATAACAACCATTATGTTAAATGGATAGTGAATTAGTGGAAAATTCACTCTTTCCTTTAAGAAAAACTTACAGACCCTTTTTTAATTTGTATTCTGGACTGCCATCTCTTTACTAAATAAATTTATACATTGAATAAGATAGAGCTAAAAGAACAGAGGACATCCACAGAATAAAGAAATATTCTCTAAATTTATGAAAAAATAAAATATGTATAAAAAATGCTAAAGTTATGACTAGGAAAATCCAAGTCATTATTCCCACTGAAAAACCGTTATCCAGACAGTTCAGATATAAAGACAGTGCCAGAAAAATCACTGAGTATATTTTTAACAAAGGTTGAGAGTAATGAAAGCTTAAAAAAGGATACCCAAGTTTTTTCATTCCACTTTGAGTGGTCATACACAGCTGCATCATTGCAACAATTGCCCACAATATTGCAGCCAGGCTCATTTGGCCACCTCACGAAGCTTTATTTTCTTGAAATAAAAACAGGCAAATATATATCCCGTGGCGATGAGCATCAATACAAGATCAACTCCTGCTACAGACCATTGCTGATGCCGCAAGGTATTAAAGAAGAATGTTTGAGGAGCCAAGACGATCGGGCTGAATACTGTCATCCATAAAATAACAGCAGTGAAGATAAAGGCCAAAACTATGGCTTTTTGCATTTTAACCAGCATCGCAATGAATACAATACCCACCCAGCTGATAAAAAATATGCCTAACTCATACTGAATCCGCTGTTCAAGACTGGCCGTTAAAATCCGGTTAGCCAAAAAATACATGGCTGTCGCAAATGGCAAGCCCAGAAAAGTGAAATAGTTAAGGTAAGCAACCACATTATAACTTAAGGTATGTTGTTGTTTAATACGTTTCTTTTGCCACAATAAAGCCCCTGCGACCAGCATGATGCAACCGACGAGACCTAAACTCGCTAGTATCCCCCTCATCCATTGACTGGCGTAATATCCTAAATGAATACCATAAGTTGCTGAGCTTATTTGAGCGACAGGATGCAGATTTCTTTCGGAATTCAGATTCTGTCCGGTATTTGCTGCAAAAATAAATTGCGGATTATTGAAAGTAATTAATTTGTTATATCCATAATTAAAAGTAATTAACGCTTCTGCAGTATTTGGGTTTTTGACTTCAATTTTTTCCAGAACAGCCCCATTACTCCCCTGCTGAGGTAATTGACGAGAAAATACGGAGAATTCTTTTAATTGAATACCTGAATCTTCTGCCGGTTTTGGAACATTGCTATATTGTATTTCACTATAAAACTTTTTTATTCCATTCTGGCCATATTGTTGATTAATACCCATAGGCATGAGCAGATAGAAGAAAATCATGACACCGGTAAAGGCCATAATCAGATAAAAAGGCAGGGTCACTACACCGGTAATATGATGTAAATCCAATAAGGTACGCTGTCCCTTGAAACTCCGGAATACAAAAAAATCTTTAATTATTTTTTTATGGGTAAATATCCCGGTGATTAATGCGATGAGAAATAGAACCCCTACAATCACCACAAGCGTTCTACCCACGACATCAGGCAAAGGATAAAGACTGTAATGTAATTTAAAAAAGAAGTCGCCCCCCAGACTTTCCCGACCCTCTGTTAAAATTAAGCCTGTATTCGGGTCTTGAAGTTTATGGTACTTACTGGCTTGGTCTTGCCATTCCAAAGTGTTAAAAGGCATTCGGGAAGTGGCAAGATTCACTCGCCATCTTTTTGCATCGGGCGCATGGGTATTTAAATAATCATAGGCAACCTGGGCCGACTCAAGGGAACTGGGAGGTGCTTTTAGATATAAAAAATTTTCTGGTTTAGACCAGAGATTGATTTCAGTTCTGAAATAGGCAATAGACCCGGTAAAAAAAATCAGGAAAACTGACCACAATACAACGATACCGAACCAGCTGTGTAAAGTTGCCTGTACCTGGCGAAATTGCATTTAATGTTCTCCCAGTTTCCTTATGATCCAATAGCCCAGCAGTAAAATATAACTAAGATAATTGATTCTCTTTTGCCATAATTTAGAGGGATTACAAGGAACTAAAACAATATAAAAAATGAGAAAAATAAAACTTAGAAGAGCGGATAAATAGATATTTTCAGCTTTTGCAAAGGGCAAATAATCCGGTAAAACCCAAGAGATCCATAGGCTATAGCCATAAGCGGCCAAGCAGATATAAAAAATTTCTTGAATAGATAACCATTCCGGTTTCTGTTTATCCATTGACCTTATCTTTCATCACATATCAGGAAATGAGGAAGTATCTGTACGGCGACAGATACTTCTTGGGTGAGTATTAATAATTAATGGTATAGCTCAGGCCAAAAGTACGACCCTCAGCAGGGATGGCCAACAGGGAGTTGCCATTGGTTACGGCTGCTTGCTGTGCAAATACATTTTTATACTGCTTGTCCCAGACATTATAGACACCAAAATCGACACGGCCTTTCGCTACAGGGAAACGGGCCAAGACATCCATAGTGGTATAGCCTTTAATCTCTGCTGCACTATTACCATCAGTTAAACCCGCGGCTTTTAATGCCTGGTCATCTTTGTAGGCTTCGTCTGTGCCTTTAATGGCTTGCATTTGCGCACGCACACCATAGCCTTCATCATTATTCCATTCAGCAAACAGAGTGCCTTTCACCGGGGAAACAGCAAAGGCATTCAGTTCATGCCAGTGATCTGCGGCATCTTTATACTGTCCCCGCGTATAACCCAAGGTACCACCGACCTTATAGTTTTCCATAAATGGGTAGCTTACAGTCGCTTCTGCTCCATAAATGCGTTGATCGGTATCTACCACATTTACTGAACGGTCAGCGTTGAACTGTACAACTTTATCGGAAGTGTTATAGAAACCCGTTAGACCCAAGTTGAGGCCGTCGTCCTGATTTAAGCGCCAACCCAATTCATAGCTATTGACCGTGATCGGTGCAATACCTGACGTCGTTAAGGTATAGGCGGCTACATCACGCAGCACCCGTTGTACATCGGGATAACTATAACCTTGTGAGAAGTTGGCATAAACTTGCTGCGAGTCTGTTAACTCATAGACTGCACCTAAATTGAACAGGAACTTGTCAGCATCGGTAGAGTCAGCCGCCATTAAAGTAATCGGATTGCGTGCAGTTAAATAACTGTCAGTGTCTGCCTGAACGTACTGATAGCGCACACCAGCCTGAACATTTAGACGATCCGTCAGTGCATAATCCCCTTGTACAAATGTGCCAATATTCTGGATTTCTGTATCCGGTCCAGAACCTTGTTTTTCACCTGTCGGGGTATAGACCAGGCCATTGTGACTTGGCGTATAGAAATCAGCCCACTGATGGTCTTTTTCCCAGTCATAGTCCAGACCATAGGTCAGCTTTAAATCTCGCTCGGCCACCTGCAGGTCAGATTGAACAGTAGAGCGAATTCCTGCATAGTCCACATTGGATTGGCTTTGCTTTACATTCACGCCATCTTTGGAATAACCATACGGTACAAAACGCGCTTTTTCATTACGGTAATACGCTTCAACATTCAAAATTTGTCCCAGGAAATCCTGGTTTTGATACTGGGTATTAAACGCATAGCGTTCTGTAAAGGGTTGTTGATCTAAACTCCACCCTTTAATGGCTTTATAAGAAGGCTGTGTCCCGGTTTGCAGATAAGAATAGTCAGGACCATATTCGGTATCCTGTTCATCATGATAGTATTGTGCACCAAAACTTAAGCTTTGCTTATCGGTTAAATTAAAGTTTAAACGACCATTCACATCAAGCGTATCGGTATCCATCGTGCTGCCCTGCCAAGGGCTTAACGAGATACGGTCGCCGTTACCATCAAACTGCGAACCCCGACTGGTAAAATCTACCCCTAAAAAACCGTCCATCTTGTCATGACTAAATGAAGCAGTCTGCCCCACTTGATAAGCTAAACTGTCACGACGGAAATTATCAGCCGATGTCAGGCCTAACTTGGTCTGAAAGCTGACCGGTTTAGATTTGTCCGCACGTTTGGTAATAATATTAATAATCCCGCCCGTCGCACCTGAACCATAAATACTGGTCGCACCTGAAACCACCTCGATATGATCAATCATATTCGGACTGATGCTGTTGAGCTGACGCGCCACATCGCGCGAACCGGTCTGTGAAACTCCGTCAATCATCACCAGTACATTCCGCCCACGCATGGTCTGACCGTAATTACTGCTGGTCCCGCTGCTTGGGGCCAATGAAGGTACCAGCTGCGCTAAAACATCTGCGACTTTTCGGCTCGCTCCAGCCTGTTGAGCAATTTCTTTACCCTGAATAGTCTGTACAGTTCCTGCAACTTCAGCAATCGTTTTAGGGGTACGGGTTGCTGTGACCACAATAGGAGAAAGCTTTATTGTTTGATCTGAACCTTCAGGCTCCTTCGATGCAGGACCAAACTCTTCTGCGTACAGTTGTGAAGAAATAGCGACACTAAGAAAACACAGACTAAATTGAGATAGTCGCATTTTTAATCCCCTTACACAAATATTAATAATGACGCAAATAATAATCATTACTATTATTAATGTAAATTTTTTATTGCCATATTTACTGTTTTTTATATCCTTTTTCGATTTGCTCTTTATGAATTAAGCTAAATCCCTAACTAGGAAAATCCGAATTTTAAAAACGATAAAAAATGGTGAAGTGTGTCTGGAATTTTGGCTAGGATCAGAAGCATTTTAGCCAATAAAGATGTTTGGCAGAAAATCAATTCCTGTTCTTGCTATAGATAAATTTTGTTGCTTAAAAATATTTTTTAACTGCTGTGTGAGTTAAATTTAAACTATTTTTATTGTATAAAAAACAGTTAATTAAAAATCAGCCCTGAATGGGCAGGGCTGATTTTTAACTGGTTGATGGAGCATTTATTATGAAGATAAATCTACACACAGATATTTCATTTCGAGATATTCATCAATACCGAATTTAGAACCTTCACGTCCTAAACCAGATTGCTTCACACCACCAAATGGCGCAACTTCATTAGAAATGGCACCGGTATTAATTCCGACCATGCCATATTCCAATGCTTCACCCACACGCCATTGACGCGCTGTACTCTGTGTGAATATATAGGTAGCCAGGCCAAACTCGGTATCATTTGCCATCGCCACCGCTTCTTCTTCCGTGTGGAAGCGGAATAACGGAGCCAATGGACCAAAAGTTTCTTCTTTAGCCACTTTCATGTCCTGGGTTACTTCAGTCAGCACGGTAGGCTCAAAGAAAGTGCCCCCTAGACTTGAACGCTGGCCACCAATTTTAATCTGCGCACCTTTGCTCGCGGCATCTGCAATATGCGACTGCACTTTGGCAATTGCATCTTCATCAATTAACGGGCCTTGAGTGGAACCGTCTTGACGGCCATCACCCACTTTTAAATTGGTCACAGCTGCAGTCAATTTCTCAGCCAGCGCATCATAAATGCCATCTTGCACATAAATACGGTTGGCACAGACACAGGTTTGACCGCTATTACGGAACTTGCTGACCATAATGCCCTGAACCGCCTGCTCCAGATTGGCATCATCAAAAACCAGTACTGGCGCATTGCCACCCAGCTCGAGTGACAGTTTTTTGATGGTTGGCGCACATTGCTGCATGAGAATGCGGCCAACTTGAGTCGAACCGGTAAAGCTCAGCTTTTTCACCGTGTCGCTTTCGCACAAGGTTTTGCCCACTTCAATGGCATCGCCACTAATGTGCAGCAATACATCTTGTGGTAAACCTGCCTGCAAAGCCAGCACTTCCAGAGCATAGGCTGTTAATGGCGTTTGCTCGGCCGGTTTAACCAGCATAGAACAGCCGGCAGCAATTGCAGGGGCAGCCTTACGGGTAATCATGGCTGCAGGGAAATTCCACGGCGTAATTGCAGCGGTGACCCCAATCGCCTGTTTGATGACCAGCAAACGCTGATTCGGCAGCGTTGGTGTCAGCACTTCACCGTCAATACGGCGTGCCTGTTCAGCAAACCAGCGGATGAACGAGGCAGCATAAGCAATTTCACCGCGCGCTTCAGCTAAAGGTTTGCCTTGTTCAGCAGTCAAAATCTGAGCCAATGACTCTTTATTTTCCTGCATCAAATTAAACCAGGCCCACAGCACATCAGCGCGTTGTAATGCTGTTTGTGCTTTCCATGCCGTCTGTGCCGTCTGTGAACGAGCAATTGCTTGTTCTACCGACGCACGGTCATGGGATTTCACCCATGCCAGCGTGTCATGTGTTGCCGCATCTTTTACTTCGATGTAATCACCTGTTTCAGGCTGATCAAAATGAATATCTGGATGCTGTAATAAATCTTTATATTGCGCTTGAAGCATAGTCATTACTCTTCAATTATGCTGCAGCAGAAAGTGCAAAACCTTGTTTTAAAATGTTTAAGCCAGCACGGAATTGCTCTGCAGGAATCGTTAAAGGATATAAGAAACGAATTACATTACCATAACGACCGCAGGTTAAAATCAGCAGGCCATTTTGCATGGCATAGTTTTGAATCGCTTTGGCTTGATCAGCCGTTTCCAACTCAACAGCAACCATTGAACCTAAGGCACGAATATCTTTGACAATAGAAGAAGACTGTTTCAGTTCATTTAGAACCTCAACTAACTCTGCACCTAATACATTGGCGCGTTCACACAGACCTTCACCTTCAATCACATCAATAACTGCATGTGCTGCAGCAACGGCAATCGGACTGCCTGCATAAGTACCGCCTAAACCGCCAGGATTCGGTGCATCCATAACTTCAGTACGACCAACCACGCCAGAGATCGGGAAACCACCGCCCAGGCTTTTTGCCATCGTGATCAGGTCTGCTTTGGTTTCGTAGTGATTCATGGCAAACAGTTTACCGGTACGAGCAAAACCTGTTTGCACTTCATCTGCAATCATCAAAATACCATGCTGATCACACAATGCACGTAAACGCTTTAAAAATTCTGCCGGTACAACATTAAAACCGCCTTCACCTTGCACAGGCTCGAGTACAATTGCCGCCACATCATGTGCAGCCACATCTTCAGCAAAAATGTCTTCAATGCTTTGGATGGCATCGTCCACAGTAATGCCTTTTGACTCTACCGGATAGCGTGCATGGAAAACACCCGCTGGCATTACCCCAAAGTCACGTTTGTAAGGGGCAGTCTTACCCGTCATTGCCATGGTCATGAATGAACGGCCATGGAAACCGTTACCAAAAGTCACAATGCCGTGACGGCCAGTATAGGCACGGGCAATTTTAACTGCATTTTCTACTGCTTCAGCGCCGGTAGAAAAGAATGAGGTTTTTGCAGGGCCATCAATCGGTGCACGCTCATTGATGCGCTCAGCAAGAGAGACATAACTTTCGTAAGGTACAACCTGATAGGCGGTATGGGTAAATTTTGTTAATTGTTCAGTAACAGCAGCAATAATTTTAGGGTGACGATGACCGGTATTCAGTACCGCAATACCACCTGCGAAATCGATATATTGATTGCCTTCGGCATCCCAAATTGTCGAGTTCTCTGCTTTCTCCGCGTACCATTGACACATGACACCAACACCACGAGGCGTCGCTTGCTGTTTACGTGCATTCAGTGCAGAGTGTTTACTGTCCATTTTGTATCCTCATTCTTGATTCATACATTGTAAAATTTTGGCATCCATATCATGTGCTTGATGATATGCAAATGACTGATTGATCTTCCTCATTTTGCGCTTTTATCGGCCTGATACGAGAGCCACTTTGAATCAGATAGACAGAGCCAATTCACCCCACCCCGAAGATTTTAAAAATCAAAAAACAGGATAATTATATACAAATCATAAGCTTGAAATTACACCATAAAAAATGGCACCTTTTTTTAAAAGGTGCCATTTTGATAACTAAGAGCAAAAATTTAAAAATTATACATAAACAGTAAATTCAGCAGCCGGCTATGGCCTGCTGCATCTCCTTGCGCCAAAGAACCAGCATCACCACCAATGAATACATCATTTTTACCGGTGATATATTCGGCTGCCAGCGAAAACTGCTTAACATCCAGCTGAGCACCCAAAATATTGCGTGTAGATGTGGCAAAACCGGACTTCTCTTTGTCAAAGACGGTATAGCTGACATAAGGCGTCAGATCGTAATCTTTGTAAAAATCAGTCATTTGATAATCCAGATTCGCCACATAATAATTGGCTTTATTGGCCACATGATACTTCGATTCAAAAGAACCTACCGTGGCATAATCTGGATTCTCTACAGTCTGGGTATCTGCGCGATTCTGTCCGGCAGTCAGGGTCAGGTTTGCATTCTGGTAGTTTAAGCGACCAAACACATTCCATGCATTGCGATGCCCGGTTTGACCATTGCGGTTATTTTCCAAATCTGAATACCAGTAAGAGCCGCCGACATTCAGCTTAACCGGGCTGTCCTGCAGCAGAATCTGCTGATTGATGCGTGCAACCCACATGTTTTTTTCTTCAACGTCATCGGTGCTAGCATCTTCCGGCTTGACATAATTGGCCGCATAACGCGCCGCATCGTCACCAGTGCCGGCAAAACTTCCCCCATCACGCACAAAATAAGCCACATTGACTTTGGTATTTGTACCGAGCTGCTGCTGCCAGTTAATACCCAGATTATGCACATCTTCCAGTCCGGCATTGTCCATTGAACTGCCGTACCAGCTGCTGCTCCAGAAGCGGCCAATACCAAAAGGCATATCTTGCAGACCCAGGGTGATGCGGCTGTCATCATTCAGCTTATAGCCCAGGTTGGCATTCACCAAGGTTGAAAAATCACACAGGGTATCATTTTGATAGCAACGGTATTCCACATCGCCGAACAATGACTTGGCATCATATTTCAGGCTGAGTTTCGCCGCATTAAACTTTAATTTATGGTCACTGTCTGAATAATCCTTATCCTGATAATTCGCTCGTAGCCATCCCGATACGGTCAGTTTGCCTAAATCGGTATCGGCATCTCCCCAAGAGAGCGTATCTGCCTGCACGGTGGCAGATATCGTAATGGTACTGGCGACAAGCGCACAGAACGAAAATGGTTTCACTAAAAAACGTTGCGACATCATAGAAGCCCCAAAAAAGAAATAATAATCTTCAAAACCAGATCGCTGGCATAAGCAAAATTTCTGACTAACTGGAATCAGCAAAGGCGTTAAATATCCAAACTTATGCCGGGTCAAATATTGCATCCTGCAAGAGACCCTACCCTTAACCTGGATAGATGCCGCGCTCTTGGCGAGCCATCAAAATCCGTTCACATGCCAAAATATAAGCTGCGGTACGTAAAGAACATCCGGCCTGCATGGCTTTGAGCCAAACGTCATGCACGGCATTTTTCATGATTACATCCATACGCTGATTGATTTCTTCTTCTGTCCAGAAATAGCTGGCAAGGTCTTGTACCCATTCGAAATAGCTGACAGTCACGCCACCGGCATTGCAGATCACGTCTGGTACAACCGTGATTTGACGTTGACTCAGGATTTCATCCGCTTCAGTGAGGGTCGGACCATTGGCCCCTTCCAAAATGATCTTAGCTTGAATGGTTTGGGCAACCTGCACATCAATCACCCCTTCCAGTGCCGCCGGAATAAATACTTCTGCGGGAATTTGCCAGAATTTTGCCGCCGCGATTTCGTCGCTTGCAGCAAACCCCTGAATCTTGTGATGGGTGTTTGAATATTCCATTAACTTGGGGATATCAATTCCTTGTTCCTGATATAGGGTTGCGGAGTGATCCTGTACACAAATCACTTTGCTGCCATTTTCATGAAACAGCAAGGCGGCTTCGCTACCGACATTACCATACCCCTGCACACACACCCGGGCATCCTTTAAATCCAGGTCAATTTGCTGAGCCACTTCACGTCCGCTAATATACACGCCACGTCCCGTAGCTTTACTGCGGCCTAAAGAACCGCCAAGATGCACGGGTTTCCCGGTCACCACACCGGTAATGGTAGAACCGGCATTCATGGAAAAGGTGTCCATCATCCAGGCCATGATTTGCGGATTTGTCCCCACATCCGGTGCCGGAATATCTTTTTGCGGCCCAATAACCAAATTGATTTCTGCGGTATAACGTCGTGTCAATCGTTCCAGTTCACGCTTGGATAACTGGCTTGGATCAACCCGTACCCCGCCTTTGGCACCACCAAAAGGTAAATTCAGCGCCGCACATTTAATCGTCATCCATGCAGACAGCGCCATCACTTCATCTAGATTGACATCAGGATGGAAGCGTACACCGCCCTTGCCCGGACCGCGGGTCAAATTATGCTGAACCCGATAACCTTCAAAATGCTGAACGTTGCCATCATCCATAATCACCGGAATATCCACAATCAGGCTTCGTTTCGGGCGTCGCAACATATCCAGTCTTTCGCTGAGTTCACCCAGATAAGGAGCCACTTTATCCAGCTGTTTCAGATAATTGTTCCAGGCCGTCGTACCGTGCTCGGTATAGGTGAGCCCCTTCATCATTGTGTTCATTGCATGATCCTGTTTTTTGTATGCAGACGCATTTCCTTGCGGCCGCAAAAATATAAATTTATCTCTGCTTGTCAGCATTTATTGATTCAGGTGTCTAGCCAGCGTGATCTGGGCTAAAACATTCAGCGTGGATTTTTCGCTTTGGCTTTAACCAAGATATGTGTATATTGCCTGCCGTTTACAGGCCCGTATTTACATCCACTGCGCAACAACGGGATACTTTACAATTACTGCCTGACCAGATTATTTTGCACATACCGATATCGCTCTCACGAGAGCCACTTTGAATTTGTAGGAGAGAGCCAATTGCGTAGCTTGCTTGGAGACTATTTGCTGCAGCGATTACAGCAAGATATCGATGGAACATTGCAGCTGCGATTATTTCGCTGCTTGCGCAATGCCATAATTGATGGCGTATTGGCACCCAAGACTCGTCTGCCGGCATCCCGCGATCTGGCCAAAGAGATCAAGGTTTCCCGCAATACGGTATTAAGCGCGTATGAACAATTACAGGCACAAGGCTATGTCGATGCCCGCACAGGACAAGGCACCTGGGTCACAGATAAACTGCCTGAATCCTTTTTAGTCAAGGCGGAAAATAGCAACGCCCCTATTCAAGAAAAAAAATCTCAGCAAAGTTACAGCTTGTCCCAGCGCGGTTCTTACTTAATCGGCTATTCAGCAGCTTCGCCTTATCAATGGGGTGCCTTTGTCCCTGGTGCGCCAGATGTGACAGAGTTTCCGCATCACATTTTTAGCAAAATTCAGACCCGTTTGAGCCGTGAACCAGAAATTACCCGCTTGATTTACAGCAATGCCGGCGGCTGTCTGGAACTGCGCCAAGAACTTGCGGAATATCTGAAAATTGCACGTTCGGTACAATGCGATGCCGATCAAATCATTATTACCGAAGGCACGCATCAGGCGATTGATCTAGTCTCGCGTACCTTGAGCGACATTGGAGATGAAGTCTGGATCGAAGACCCAGCCTACTGGGGCGCCCGCAATATTTTGCGCATTAACGGGGTCAATCTGCGTTCACTACCGGTCGATCAGGAAGGCATTATTCCTGATCTTGATCCGAAAGTACCCCCTAAGCTGATCTTTGTTACACCTTCCCACCAGTATCCCCTAGGTTCACATCTCAGCCTGGAACGGCGCAAACAGCTGATAGCAATTGCCCGGCAGCATAAAAGCTGGATTGTGGAAGATGATTATGACAGTGAATTCAGGTTTTCAGGCCAGCCCTATCCGTCTTTACAAGGATTGGAACCTGATTCCCCGGTCATTTATATGGGCACATTCAGCAAAACCATTTATCCTGCACTGCGTATCGGCTATCTGGTGGTTCCGAAGAAACTGTTTTCCCCGCTGCGCATTGTGGCCTCAGAACTCTATCGCGGTGGACATTTAATTGATCAGAAGGCACTGGCAGAATTTATCCGTGAAGGCCATTATGAGGCGCATATCCGGCGCATGCGCTTACTCTACAGTAAACGCCATGCATTTCTGATTGATTTAATTCACCGCCATTTAGGTGAAGATTTTCTGCACGAATACAACACGGCAGCAGGCCTGCACCTGATTTTAAAACTGCCAAGCAGCAGTGATGATGTCCTGATTGCGTCGAATGCACTTGATCAAGGTATTAAGGTCAGAGCCCTGTCGCAATACTATACCAAGCACTATTCTACCCGGCAGAAAGGATTACTGCTCGGTTTCGCCTGCGTGAGCGAACAAGAAATATTGGTGGCTTTCGGCGTACTGTTGAAATGCTTGCGCGACAATGGAATTCATACTTTAAATTAGTAAAATTTCGATTCTAATTAAAATTTTATTTTTAAAATTAATATATTCTCGGCCTGTTTTTAAACAAGGAGTAAAACCTTTTATGGCCCCTTCATTTTATTTAGTCTTTATTTTTCTGTAAACATTTCTTTCGGTAATTTTCACCTTTTTAACGCAATTGGCTCCCTTCAATAGCTAAAAAATGGCTCTCGTCACCTGACAACAAAAAAGAGAAATTAGCAGCATACATACACAGCATGTAACAGTTTTGTAATCTAAGTGTGATTTTTCCTGTGTTTATAGAAACATCGGTTTTATTAAGTTTAACTTAAAATTAATGAAGTGATTGCGAATTCGGTTACAGTTTCAAAGGATAGATAGTGTACACAAGGTAGAGAGCTCTATTGCTGTTGCACTATGGAGATTAAGGGAAATTATATGGCAGAACATCAACATGTCTCCACGCGCGATTCATCACACGGCTTAAAAAGTGGACTTAAGTCACGTCATCTTACAATGATCTCGATTGCCGGGGTAATTGGTGGCTCACTGTTCATTGGCTCTGGTAATGTAATCTACTCGGCAGGTCCCGCTGCAATTTTGGCCTATGCCTTTGGTGGATTGCTCATTCTATTAATCATGCGCATGCTGGGTGAAATGGCCGTTCTCAACCCGGATAGCGGTTCATTCTCAACTTATGCTGATCGCGCAATTGGCCGCTGGGCAGGTTTTACCATTGGCTGGCTGTATTGGTGTTCTTGGGCATTACTGATGGGCTGGGAAGCGTATGTCGCAGGTAAAATCCTCAACAGCTGGTTTCCGTTTATCCCCATCTGGGGCTACATGCTCCTAGTTATTGTGTCATTGGTTGTCGTTAACTTACAAAATGTCAAAAACTATGGCGAATTTGAGTTTTGGTTTGCCCTGATCAAAGTGATCGCAATTGTTATTTTCTTAGTCATTGGTAGCTTGGCAATTATGCACTTATGGCCGTGGAGCCAAGCAGGTGTGTCAGGTATTACCCATTTAACCTCTGAAGGTTTCATGCCCAATGGTTTCTCTGCGGTAATCACGGCATTACTCGGGGTTATGTTTGCCTACATTGGTGCTGAAATTGTGACGGTGGCTGCCGCAGAATCACAAAACCCTGCACGTGAAATCCGCAAAGCATCTAACTCAGTGGTATGGCGTATCATGTTGTTTTATGTCGGTTCAATGCTTATTACGGTCTGCCTTATTCCACATAACAATCCACTACTCAAAGACCCAACTTGGGGAACCTATAGTGTGACCTTAACTGCACTCGGTATTCCGGAAGCAAAACACATTGTCAATTTTGTGGTCCTCACTTCAGTGTGTAGTTGTTTTAACTCTGCACTCTATACCTGTTCACGTATGCTGTTTTCATTGTCAAAACGTCACGATGCACCGAAAAGCTTTGGTTTAATCAACCGTAATGGTAGTCCTTGGATGGGTGTTCTGGTGTCATCATCATTCGCTTTATTGGCAACCTACCTGACTGCCACTGAAAGTATGAATGTCTACGACATCTTTATGTTAGCGACAGGTACAGCGGCACTTTATGTCTATCTCACCATTGCCTTTTCTCAATTACGTATGCGTAAGAAATTAGAAGCGGAAGGACAAGTGATTGACTTTAAAATGTGGTTATTCCCTTGGCTGACTTATCTGGCAATCTTCTTTATTATTGGTGCCCTGATTACCATGCTGGTTGAAGGAACATATTTCAAAGAAGTGACTTATACCAGCTTGCTTGCGCTCTTTATTGTCGGATTAGGCATCTGTGCACAAAAATTCAATTGGGGTAAAGATTCACAAAGAAAAATTTCACAAAATAGAATAAACTTGAGCGACAATATTTAATGCTCAAGCTGATAAAATAAATCTTGCTGACAGAATCAGCCCGGCTGGTAGGTGAATGTTTAATCTAAATTTTCACCTATCAATCGCAATAAAAAAAATCTTTTATCATTCAAAAACTGCTCTTCTTTGATCAGCAGGCTTTCCAGGCCATTAAACCGCTGCATCCTGTTTGGCATACTTTTCCATTAGTCTTAACCATTTTTCACGTTTTAGCTCACTTGAACCGCGAACAGAACCAATATAAGCCGTCTTGATCTTTTTTATACCGCAGAACGCTAAGGTGGTTTTTTTCAGCTGCCGAGTACTCGGTTCACCATAATACCATTTATAGAACCAGCCCGGCTGGTCCAATGTGGTGATGATTCTGGCTGTTTTATTGAATAAATGCCCTTGGATACGGTGGCTGTTCTCCACATAACTAAAAGCAGTACGAGGCAAAAATACACGGTCAATAAAACCCTTTGTTATTGCAGGTAGTCCGCCCCACCATACTGGAAAAATCCAGACCAAATGATCAGCAAGCTGAATTTTTTTTCCAAGCCTCTTTTAAATCCGGCTCGAGCTCCATTCTCTTTTCATAGCCATGTTTCAAATTAGGATCAAAATGCAAGAGCCCTACTTCAATCAAATCAACCTGTACATTGGACTTTACCAGATAGGATACATAGGCTTCGGTTAAGGCAGCATTAAAACTGGTTTTTGAAGGATGCCCATCAATAACAACGATTTGTTTATCTGTACTCAAACTCATAACAATCTCTATAATTGAACCATATTTTTCAAATTACAAGTGATATCTGAAAACAAGTAGCAAATTTATCGTATAAAATTTAAGATATCAACTGTTATCTCATTTCTTTTATCTTATGAATCCAGCAAAACTTTCACGCGATGAAAAACAGCTTAAAACCCGTCTGGCGCTCATTGAATCTGGATTTTCACTCATTTCCAGTCATGGTTATGGGGCAGTTTCTATTAGAAATATCTCCAAGCATGCCAATTATACTCAAGGGGCTTTTTATTCTAATTTCAGCAACAAAGAAGATTTTTTATTGGAATTAATGCGATTACAGTTTGAAAAGGAAAATATTCAGCTTCAGAAAATAATATCCACAGAAGACTCAAATATTGATCATACTATTGATGGACTCCGGATTTGGCTTAGTGATTTTTTTAATAATTTTGAATGGTTAAAAATATCCATTGAACTGCAATTATATGCAGCTCGTGATCAAGCTTTTGCATTGGAATATCAAAAAATTTGGCAGACACATCAAGATGAAGTCACCAGAATTTTAAGCAGACTCATTCCAGCAACGCAATTGTTCGATCAGAAGCGTATTGAGAATATAACTGTTGAACTCATCTCGTTAAGTTACGGTTTAGCCTTGCAATATATGATTTTTAAAGATGACATTGAAAAATATATAGATATTATTATTAAAAGTTTAAACCGCAGTCTTGAAGTCCTAAATACGGATATAAATTGAAGCCAATGTCTAACAACTGGAAGTAAGCTATATTTTTATAATAAATATATGAAAATAAAAAAGACACTTATGTAAGTGGTTGATTTATAAAAAGAATTTTGGTGGGGTGGCGTCAATTGAACTCAAATCCTAACCTATTAATTCTAAAGTAATTTTATTGAATAAGAAAGTTCACTGACCCAATTTTGACCCAAATTAGATTTAGTGTATTGAATCACTTTAAAATCTTGTTCAAATCCAAATTCAGGATTAGAACTGGTGTACACATTTTAACACGTAAAGACTGAAGATCAAAAGAAATGTTATAACATTGCATTTATTTACTATTCAGTATTTTCTATAGGCCATCTTTTTTCAATCTGTATTTCTGCTTAGAGCTCTTGGTTTATCAGGAATTATTCGTTCAATTAATCTAGGGTCTGTTGACACTTACTGTTCATAATTAACCCTATAAAGGTAACCATAAAAATATACAGGCTAAGGCAACAGAACTTTGATAATTTCTTTTGAGCTTGTCATATCGAGTAGCTATTCTTCTAAATTGCTTTAATCTACAAAACATATTTTCAACTAAATGCCTGATTTTATATAAATACCAGTCCATATGGTCATTGTTCGATGGGCTATTCGTTTTCTGGCGCAACTTTAACATCATGTGTGGTTCCATCGGTAATCATGAAATCAATAGGATTGCCATGTGCATCAACAATCAAATGTATTTTTGAGGAGTTTCCTCCTACACTTTTAGAAATAGATTGATTCGCTATGCCGGCAGAATGTTGATGAGCACGTACATGAGAGCCATCAATAAAAATCCACTCCATATCGGGGCATGAGGCTAGTAATTTGAATAATCTAAGTAACTTACCGCTGCTTGACCAACGATTAAAACGTTTGAAAATAGAGTTTGAATGACCAAAACAAGAAGGAATATCTCGCCACGGACAACCTGTTCTAATTCTATAGAGAATAGCTTCAATAAAATTGCGTAAATTTGAGTTGTGGTGAATGGATAAATTACGCAGAATAACTTTCAACTTTTGCCAGTGTTGATCTGTCAGCATGGTACGAGGCATAGCGAATAGTAAAATTGGGTTTGGTGATTTGATTTTACTACTTCGCTATTTTTTAAGCTAAAAGTGTCAACACACCCTAATTATTTCTCGACAATAAAATTGCTTCAGGGCTTACACTTGTGTTAGCTTTTCCGCGCTCATAATTTTAGGTGAGATTAGGTTGAGAGTATCTGTGCTTCTCTCTTTTTCGGCGATGCTTATACATGTAGCAGTTTTTCTGCAACCACTGTTACCTGAGAAAATTCAGATTGCTCAAGTATGCGTCACTATTGCTGAATTAGTAGTTAAAGCACAAACCTCTACCAATATTAGCCATCATAAGCATTCCACAATTAAACAAGTATATAAAATAGAAAAAGCACATCACTCAGATTATTTACATAAACATACAGTCGATGATCACTGTATCTTTTGTACAGTCTATGGACATTTGGTTTCCCATCTAAACTTAGGAATCACAGAAGTTTTTCAACGGTTTCAAATTCGTTTACTCACATTCCAGAAAAACTTCAAGCACGTCTTTTTTGTTTTACAGAGATTATTTCTCAATCCTCAGGGGAGAGCCCCACCTTTATTTGTATAAATTCTAAATAATTTTTAAAAGAGAATTTCTATATTTAAGAAATTTTCATGGAATTTTACATATTAAAGGAACTGAAATGGTTCAATTCAAGTTAAACCCTTTTCTTCAAGGAAACGGTGTCATTGTTTTTTCACATACTCAGATTTATATGGGTAGTCGAATATTAAAAATATCATGCGGTCTAATGCTAGGTATTTTAATTTATGGCTTGAATGTACAACATAGCTCGGCTGCTGGAACAGACGTACAGTCAGAAATATCTCAATTACCAATCATCACCATAACTGCTGAAAAGCAGGATGAACGTCATTCTTCTTCTCAAGCGATTACACAGTTCAACCACAATTTATTGGAAGTACCATTTACCAAATCACATGTTTCAAAAGAAGATATTCAAAACCATAATATTCAGCGTATTAATGATGCTTTGTCCTTAGTGAATGGCGTGGTCTATCAAGACAGTTATGGTGGTGGTTTTTGGGATAACTATTCCTTCCGTGGATTTAGCACTGATCCCAATATGGGCACCATTTATATGCGTAACGGTTTAAGTTCTGTGAGTGGAATTCATACTCCGCGAGATATGGTAAATATACAAGCCATTGATTTTTTAAAGGGTCCCATGGCTGCGATGTATGGGCAAGGCGCAATTGGTGGGATCATGAATATCACCACCAAACAACCTGAGTGGCAGAAAAAAGGAAGCTCAAGCTTCAGCGGAAGTTCACTCGAAGAATATCGAGCAGACTTAGATAATACGGGGGCGATTAATCAAGATTTAGCTTATCGTCTTGGGCTTGCTTATGAAAAGAATCAAAGCTTCCGTGATCATGTTGATAATCAGCATTATTACATTGCACCACAATTAGCATGGAAAATTTCTAAGCAAACCCAATTGAATCTTGATACTGAATTTTCAGAGTCTAAAGGCGTTTTTGATCGTGGCGTACCTATGGTCAATGGGAAATTCCCAGTCAACAAGAAAACCTTTTTAGGTGAGCCAAACGACGGTGATATTGAGATCAAAGATCAAATGTATCAACTCCGTTTAAACCATGAATTTAATGATGATTGGAACAATACAACTGCAATCACTTATAACCATGGTGAACGTGCAGGCACATCAACCGAAATTTCGTCCATTGCGTCAGATGGAAGAACGGCAAATCGATTCCGCCGCTCTCGTCAATTTGAGACAGACACGACAAACTTTCAATCTATCTTAAGAGGTAAGTTTGATACTGGTGCAATCAGACATGAACTAGTTACAAATGTCGAAGCGGGGCATTATACGATTGATCAACTGCAACGTCGGAGTGCTGTTGGGGCTTCGAGTCAGATAGATATTTATCATCCTGTTTATGGTCAAAATATTCTTCCATTAACCCGAATAACCAAAGATACAAAAGAAACCCAAAATATGTTGGGGTTTAACGTTCAAGATCAAATTTTCTTGAGTGATCAATGGAATGTACTAATAGGCGGACGTTTTAATCGTTTGGAACAACAAATTGATGATCATCGAACTGGAAATACATCAGAGCAAGCATTTACACCATTTACGCCACGTGCAGGGATAAATTTTCAGCCCACTGAGCAGTTGTCTTTTTATAGTAACTGGGGGAAGGCATTTGAACTTAATACAGGGTTGAATAAGGACAATGAGCTGTATGAACCAGAGAAAACAGAAAGTTGGGAAGTGGGTGGTAAATATAAATTTTTACCTCAAAGTTGGTTCGGTTTAACGTATTTTGATATGGAAAAACAACATCTACTCACTGAAGGCATTACTGATAGCTATGTGGATAGCGGGAGAGTACAGAGCCGGGGGATTGAGTTAGAACTACAACATCAATTCACTGACAACCTACGTGTTAATGCTAACTATACTTATACTGATGCTGAAATTGTAGAAAGTGAAGTTGAGGATAAAGGCGCAAGGCTTAAAAATATTCCAAAGCATACTGCAAATTTAAGTACTGACTATCAATTTGATCTTGTAGGCTACGATGCTGGTTTGGTTGGCAATATTAATTACTACGGTAAACGCAGTGCAAATTATATTGATAATGGAACCAGTCTTCCTGATTTTACTATCGTTAATATTGGGGGGTATTTACAGTTACGACCAGACCTACGTGCGCAACTGAATATTGATAATCTATTTAATCAAGATTACTACGTCGCAAGCTATACCAACTATTGGGTAATGCCAGGTGAGCCGCTTAAAGCAAAGTTGAGTTTAAATTTTGATTTTTAAATAAAAAAATCAGCATTAACGTCATGTATCTCTAGGATTCATGACGTTTTTTACTACTTAAATAATGAATCAGCATTACAGTAAACTGTAGTAACAGCACACTGATGACCCATACAGGTACTAAAAAATAGAGTCCAATTAAAATGCTGATGTAAGTAATCTTTTGGAAGTAAGTACAGCTTTTCCATTCTCTCCATACTTCTTGATTAAATCTTCGCAAGGTATGCAACGGACGTTGATAAGCCCACCATGCTCGATAAGAAAAAACCAATAGTAATAAGATCAGCATGGCAGAAAAAACTAATATCAGTTGATTCACTAAGCCAAATAAAACACCAATATGCAGGTCTACCCCCCAACGTGTCAGCTTTGCAGACAATGGGAAATCATTAAATCTTAAATGGTCAATGATATCGTAATTTTGCATATTTACAGCTAAGGCATCGATCTGAATAGGCCAGCGATGGTCCATTTCTTCTATCGACCATGCACGGTCTGTACGATAACTTGGTTTAATTTGTAATGCTTGTGCACTCAATCCATTTTGATAGGCAATTGCTAAAATGCGATCGAAATCTTTAAGATTTAATGTGTTCGAAACACGCTGTTCTGACATATCGATATGCATATGATGTTCAGCATGAGGGTCCACTACATTTAGAGTTGTTGGCGTTAATGTCAGACTTAAACTTGGTGTGTCGCTATTCAATAAATGCCGGAGTTCTGCAATGTTTGCTCCAGTCCATTTTGACCAAGTTAAGCCTGTGATAGAAAAGAAAAATAGCATCGGAAGTACAGTTAAACCGATAATATAATGCCATTTGATATTAAGGTGCCGTGAGTGAGCTCTGTTATTTTTTTTACGGTAGTTCCACCATTGAATCAGTCCTGTTAAAGCAAATACTCCTAACCAACTTGCTGCAAATTCACTATATACACGACCATATTCACCGAATAATAAACTGCGGTGTAGCTCGTCTAGAAAAGTTCTTAAAGGTAAAACACCACTTGTCCCATAAACAGGAAGCTGACCCTGCACATCCAGAGTATAGGGATTTATAAAGATTGCTTTGGTTATATTAGCCTGGTGGGGTAATTGATAGAGAATACGCGTTGTATGTTCAGGAGTTATGGGCGTTCTAACTGCAAATATTTTTGCATTAGTGGGTAAAATAGTTAAAGCAGATGAAACTTGTTGGCTAAGCGGTAGTATTTTTTGTTTAGGGAAATGTTCTGCAAAAAGCTGTTCTTTATAGATAAAATTTTCAGCTTGAGGTGTTAATGCATAAAGTAACCCTGTTAGAGAAGCAATAAAAATAAAGGGAGCGATTAAGATCCCTAATTGATTATGAAGCAGCCTTAACAATGAATATCCAGCATATGACTATAAAAGTAAATTATATTCAAAAATTCGTACCCGAAATGAAATTAGTTTATACAAGTATGCAAATAATTAAGTTAAAAAGGCATTAACCTTCTCCATTTAACATAATGGTTGTTATGCGAAATTTCTATTGTTAGAAACCATTTAAAGTGTCTATATTCTCACCAATAAAAATGTCTAGTTTATGATGGTTTTTACCATCATGGACTGGATATAAATTAGAGATGTTGATCACTATGTCTGACAAGGAAATTCAACGTCTTGCAGTTCTGCAAGACGTTCGAGATCATCGCATTATTCAAGTTTATGCTGTAGAATTTTTAAATCTTTTGACTTTCAAATCACTCGTTTGATTAAATTTTTAATTATTAGAATTTTTCAAGAATCGTATTGCATTAAGTGCAAAGTGACTCGATTTAAAATATGGTTTGAATCCTACTTTAAGATCTCGAGCTGAGATGCTAATATTTATTAAGTTATTTCTAATAGAAGTATACAAATGAAGGGCAAAATAAGCATTCTTATCATAATAATTATATTAGCTTTAGCCATTAAGATAGAAAATGACAGGGAAAAACAAAGGATTAATGAGTCGATTCTGAATGACAAAAATACTCGAGTACCTTAACCAAATAGCTGACCTACTCCTTGAACAATAGACCTCTTGCGAAAGTATCGTTTTACCTAATTTTTAAATTGGCTAAAACCTTATAAAATGTAGCTCTGGGCTGTTTAAATTTTGACTAACGCAAGAAGTCTAATCATGATATTAGTACTTTTGATGATTTTTAAGAAGATGTGTAATGAGGGATACCTTAGAGCATTTCAAGACATTAAAAACCATTGAAGTGGGTTAAGCCATTTTTTGCGCCAAAACAATCAAATAAACATCCATTTTTAAGGGAGTTTTAAGGTTAAAAATTTAAATTAATCAAATCTCGTCTTAACTGAATCACTTCTATGTCCCCCGATCGTTCACTCTACAAAGGTACTTCCGGAACACAACGTATTTTCAATGCTACTCGTTATTCCGCGACCGGCCTTAAAACAGCCTTCCGAACTGAAGCAGCCTTTCGGCAGATCGTGCTGATTAACCTGATTTTGATTCCTCTTAGTTTTTGGATATCACAGAGTCTAGCTGAGCAAGCACTCATGGTGGCTGTGTGCCTGCTAGCACTGATTGTTGAACTGATTAACTCAGCAATTGAGGCAGTAGTGGATCGTATTTCCCTAGAACAGCATGAGTTATCCAAAAATGCTAAGGATATGGGCAGTGCCGCCCAGTTTGTCGCACTCAGTTTAATTACCGTAACTTGGGGCATCATTTTAATCGGTCATTCGTTTTGATCTCATTTCTGCTACAACGACAAGAATGGAATATTTAAAATGTCGTCCGAACGCTCTCGTTTTTTACTGAATCAAATATTGCTACTGAGTTTCAGTTTTTTGCTTCTCTGGAATTTTTTTGATGTGGGTGGAGTCATTGATTTAAAACTAATCTATCCATTTATCGATGGTCAGGGACAATTTCCCCTCCGGCAAGATTGGGCACTGGCAGAGTTGAATCATCGTTATATCAAAGATCTGTTAATTCTAGTTTATATAGTGCTATTCATTGGTTGGGTGGTCGCACTAAAATGGCAATCTTGGCATAAGAGACGTTGGGAATTAGGTTATTTCTTTATAATGGTAGTGCTTACAACTGGGATAATCGGAATTATCAAATCCCAGTCAGTTCATGCCTGTCCTTGGGATATGGTAACACCTACATCTAATGGGTTTTTATGGGATTTCAGTGCTACCGCTGGACATTGTTTTCCTGGTGGACATGCATCTAGTGGTTTTGCATTAATGACAGGCTATTTTGTTTATCGCACTGTAAACCGTCAGCGGGCTTATTTTTTTCTAATCGCTGCAGCGATCTTGGGCTTCGCTATGGGCTGGGCACAAATGATGCGGGGGGCACATTTCCTGAGTCACAACCTGTGGACTGGCTGGGTGACTTGGTGCATTAATATCATTGGTTATGTTTTATTTAGCCACAAAATGCCAGTTGAAAAAAACGCTTCCTTGCTCGCTAGCATCAAACAGCCTTAAATACCTAAAAGACAAAAGTCTATCTAGTTAGGCTTCGACCAAGGCAAATTTCACCTGTACACACAGACCACCTAAGCTGCTACTTTTTGAAAATTCTAAAGTACCGCCCAAACGTTCAGTTGCTTTATCCACAATTGATAAACCTAAACCACTACCAATTTCAGCATGGTTATGAACCCGATAGAATCTCTGACGAATTTGGTTAAATTGCGCTGGATCAATCCCTGCTCCACTATCTTCTATCTGTAGAATCGCCTGTTGACCTTGCTGCAATATCGATACATTGATCACGCCATGCTCTGGGCTGTATTTAATTGCATTATCAATCAGGTTATAAATAATCGAGTGTAGGGCTGAAGCCTGACCCTGAATCAACAATTCTTGCTGTTGTTCTACTCCTAAATCAATTTCTTTTTGTAGTGCCAGCTGGATCAACTGCTCAATGCAGGCGACTGTCATTTGATTCAGAGACAGGGATTGTACAGGCTCAGTTAAACCTTCTGTGACATCCTGTTTAGCCAGACTTAACAGTTGATTTACCAGATGTTGCATCCTTAAGATGCCCAGACTCAAGTTGTGCAAGGCATCACTTTGTGGAAATTGCTGTAATAAGATCTGCAACTGTAAATTCAAAGCTGTCAGTGGTGTACGTAGTTCATGTGCAGAGTCTGCTACAAATTGACGTTGCTCTTGTTGGGCTAAGGAAATACGGCCAAACAGGTAATTCATTTCTTGAATGGTCGGTTCTAGCTCCAAAGGATATTCTTTCATTTCAATTGGTTTTAATTCTTGAGCCTTACGGCTGGCCAATTCTGTTTTAAAATCAATAAGAGGCTGAAAATTTCTCCGAATTACCCAGCTTAAACCGAATATAGCAAAAGGAAGAAATAGTACATAAGGGAGAAACATATTCACTGCGAGCTCCAATGCTAGATCTTGCCGGACATTTTTTTGCTGGCTTACTTGGATCTGTAATTGGTCTCCAGGAATGATATAAGTTAGCCAGGTCCCGTATGGGGTTTGATGTGTATAGAATCCTGCTTTCTTGACCGATGCAACCAAAACATCCTGTGGATGTAATGTAGTATCTGTATAAGACCAAATATCTACAAATAAATCTTCTTCACTATACTGTTTTTCTAAATCAATCTCGCTTTGTAGCGGTTCAGGATGATTTTCTGCAATGCGCTCTGCGAGACTTTGCATCTGTTTGTCCAAGACTTCATTAATTTCTTCAAGTGCAATCCGGTATGCCGCAAAGATTAGTACACAGCCTAATACTACGCTAAACAATGAAATATAAATAATTAGACGTTTTTGCAAGGAATAGCGTTTTTTCATCATGCTTTACCCTAAGCGATATCCTAGTCCACGAATCGTCCGGATAAAGTCTTTCCCTAATTTGGCCCGCAGATGATGAATATAGACTTCCACAGTATTACTACTTACATCACTATCGAAATCATAAAGTTTGTCTTCTAAATCATTTTTAGAAAAAATTTTGTTTGGATACGTTAATAGTGCGGTGAGAATAGACCATTCTCGATTAGATAATTCGATAGCCTGTCCGTTAAATAATGCGATGTGTTGCTCAATATCCAATTCCAAACCACTGTGTAATAACTTCTTATTAGTATCTTTCTCAATATTTATACTTCCACTTCGACGCATTAAAGCGTGAATACGTGCCAGTAGCTCGTCAAATTCATAAGGTTTAATTAAGTAATCATCTGCCCCATCATTCAGTCCATCTACCCGGTTTTGTAGCTGATCTCGAGCAGAAATAATCAGGACAGGTAAACTTGGGAACTTTTGACGGATATTCTTAAGTACCAGCATACCATCCATCATTGGCAAACCCAGATCTAGCAGGACAATATTATAATGTTGCTGTTGTAGCTGTTTTAAGCCATCAATGCCATTGTTGACCCAGTGCACATCAAATTGATGGAGCTTGAGCAATGTTTTAGTTGACTCGGCAATCATGAAGTCATCTTCAATAATCAATATTTTATGCATCTCAAGCTCTGTTCTTTAATGATGATGAGCATTGTGCAAGCATATCATTTTTAGCTTCAATCACTTGCGTTTTTATACCCAGCAAACTCAATAAACTCGGGAACAGATTATCCTGACTGAGCATCTTACCGGTTTGTGCTTTGAGACAGTTGACCTGCTGGGTATTGTACTGTTGCCAATACTCTGAAAACCACATCAACATTGGAACATGGGTCTGTTGCGTTGGTGCTATGCTATAAGGGGCACCGTGCAGATATAGACCATGTTCTCCGGTAGATTCACCATGATCAGACAGATACCAGAAACCAGTTTGATATTGTTTTTGATCCTGCAACGTTTTGATCATCTGAGCAAGGACATAATCTGTATAGACAATAGAATTATCATAGCTATTTTTTAGCTCATCGGCGCTACAGCCCTGAATGGCATTGGTATTACAGGTTGGTTGGAAAGGTTGGTATGGTGATTTGGAGCGTTTGAAATAAGCCGGACCGTGGCTGCCCATTTGGTGCAGAACGATCAACTGTGGTTTTTGATTATTTTTATCGAGATGTGACAAATAATCTTTCAGACTATCTACCAATATTTCATCAAAACATTCACCTTCAGCATCACACCACTTTTGTTTCAGTTGAGTGGGAATTTGATAATTTTGAATCCGGTTACAGGCACCTTTACAGCCAGAATTATTATCAATCCAAGTCACTTGATAACCAGTACGCTGAGCAATATCTAGTAATCCTTCACGATGGCTAGCCAACTGTTCATCATAGTTTTGACGTGTCATCCCTGAAAACATACACGGTACTGAAACAGCTGTGGCAGTTCCGCAAGAACTGACTTGATTAAAATTTATCACCTGCAGTTTGCTCAGTTCAGGATTTGTATTACGTGCATAGCCATTTAGAGCAAAGCTCTCAGCACGTGCAGTTTCCCCTACTACTAGCACCATCAATTTAGGTTTGCTTTGCATTTGAGTCTGCTGAAGTAGATGTGCATCTTCACCAAAGGTCACCAATGGCAAATTTGCTTTAGGGGCTTTTTTCTTATAATAGGATAATGTAGATGCAATACTGTTTTGTGGGGAGATCATCCCTTTCAGGTCACGATGCTCACGAAAGATGGCAGCATAATCGACATAAAAACAGAATAATAAGCTGAGTATTAATCCGAGTGAAAGTACACTGCTCAAACTTTTATGCAACAATTGACGCCCCAATGATACAGGCTGAATTTTAAGTATCCACACGATAAAGAGTGGGAAAATGACAAATACCAATGTCCAGATAATTAATCGTATTGACCAAAGATCCCGAATTTCACGAACATCAGTTTGTAACATATTCTGGATCTGGTCTGGGGTAATGACTACACCTAGACTATTAACAAAATAAGCACTAAAGCCACCCAGAATGATCAGAATACTGGCTAGTATTTTGGCATTCCACTTCCAGATAAGCCATTGTAATACCAAATAATAAAAGCCAATAACAACCAAGACTGTCGTAGCTAATAATGCCCATGCTTTGAAATTGCTATGGGGCGTCAGTTGATGAATGTTTTGATAAAAAGAAAAATTCAAAACTAATCCCAACCAAATAGCGAGCATCAGATTAAATCTTGCTAAACGAATTGGTTTGATTTGAAGAAGGCTTGGAAAAGAAGTCAGTTTAAGCATTTTTTAAGTTCGAAGACTTTAATATGCTTTAGCCTAAAATTTGAACCTTAAAAATGACTTAAAATAATCTGAGAACTACAAAAACTCAGACATATTTTAATTTCAAATCGGCTTTGTTGCATAAATATGTAAGCATCTGATTTAAATAAATTTAATTTTGGATCAAAAAATAATCAAAACTTTTAAAATCATATAGTTATGAAATCTTTGTGCAACAAAGCCATTGGTGAATAACATACAAATCTACTGTACACTTTTTAGCATTCCTTTGACCCTGAAGTAAAGGAAAAAAGCCTAGATTTAAACATAATAGCTATTTCGTTTCTTAGAAAATCGTTCAAGCTGCTTTAAGAACCCTTCAAAATAGTCTCTCTGTTTTTCATCCGTTCTAAAACCTGCATATAAGGTTCGGCGTAATCCTTCAGGTGAAACACATTCTAGACGTCGTGACGTGACCCAGCCTTTCGCTTCATATTCATTTACTACCCAATCAGGTAGCGCTGCAATACCACGTCCGCTCGCCACAAGCTGAATCAGCATTTGGGTTAAGTCAGTGGTTCGAATGTTTTTAGGTTGAATATTTTCAGGAATAAATAGTTTCGACATGATATCTAAACGATGTTTATCCACTGGATAAGTAATCAGTGTTTCTTCAGCTAACTCTTGAGCGGTAATTTGTTCTACACGTACCAATGGATGGGTTGTTGATAAAACAAGTCGCGATTCATATTCAAATACCGGAAAGTATTCAACACCTTTTAAAGCGATTGGATCTGCTGTAATCAGTAAGTCAAATTCGCCATTTTGCAATAACTCATGTGGATTCGCTTCAAATCCTGATGCGAAGTCTAAATCGACATCTGGATATTGAATACGGTACTGATTTAATAGTGGCATAAGCCAATCGAAACAACTATGGCATTCAGAAGAAAATGTGATTCGACCTGTTTGACCATGCAGAATTCTACTGATATCAGCTTGTGCGATTTGTACTTGTGGCAAAATCTCATCTGCTAGTTTTAGTAGACGTTGACCAACATTAGAAAAAGTAATAGGCCGAGTCTTGCGGTTCACGACCTCAATACCCATCCACTGATCAAGCTCACGTAGCTGATGAGATACCGCTGAAGGTGTAATGCAAAGATCGCTCGCAGCTGCGACTAAAGAACCATGTTCTCTTAAAGCTGAAAGCATTTTTAAGTGTTTTAATTCGATCATCTTGGGAGAAACTCAAATCATTGTCCTTGTAAGGATACATTAAAAGCAAAGATTAAAAGCCCACATGAAGCAGGCTATTTAACATGATGAATGATCATTGCGTAATATCAAATGAATCCTTTCACAAGGAAAAAGCATCCAACAATGACCAATAAAAGGGCAAAGCATTTCTTCAACATTACTGGCGATAAGGCATGTGCAGCCTTCGCACCAAATTTTGCAGTGATGAAACTCATGATACTGATGCCAATGAAGGCATAAATATGAACATAACCAATAGTATTCGGCACATTGATTTCAGCATTCATGCCAAAAAGCATAAATCCTAATGCACCTGCAACCGCAATCGGTAACCCACACGCCGCAGATGTTCCAACAGCCTTCTGCATGACCACACCATAGCGATTCAGATATGGAACCGTCAGACTTCCACCACCAATACCAAAGATTGCTGATGCAACCCCAATCACACTACCTGCAGCAACTTGTTGACCTGATGAGGGTAACGTTTTCGTTGGGTCAATTGCTTTTTTGGCACCTGTAAACATCGTATATGCGACCCAAATCAGAAATAAGCCAACAATGATTTGTAGATGTAATCCTGATATCAAACCAGCAATACCTGCCCCAAAAAAACAACCAATTACCATAGGTGGCGCTAGATTTTTAAAAACAGGCCAAATCACAGCACCAGTTTTATGATGCGCCATCAATGAGCTAATCGAGGTTACAACAATGGTTGCCAAAGATGTGCCTAATGCGAGGTGCATAACCACATCGGGGTCATAGCCCATTTGGGTAAAGACAATAAAAAGCAGTGGTACAATAATCGTACCACCGCCGACACCAAACAGCCCTGCCGCAAAACCAGCAAAAGCACCGATGATTAAAAAGGTTATAAGTTCCACAATAGACTAACTTTTAAAAAGATGAAGGAATTAAGGCATTGGGTTAAACGTGTTCCAATTGACCCACTTGATGATAAGCACGGTTAAAATACACCAGACTTTCTTCTTGATCGCTTTGTTGAACTTTAAGAACACGACACATGAAAACACTGTGTGTACCGACTTGCTGAATATCTTGAATCTCACAGTCAAAACTGACCAAAGCATTTTGCAAAATCGGCGAGCCTGTCTCTAAACCGCCCCACTCGCCCAGTTGAAAACGCTGTTCAGAACTGAGTTTACTTGAAGCAAAGGCATTTGAAAGCTGTTCATGCTGCGAACTCAATACGTTTACAGCCAAGACTTTATTTTCAACAAAATGTGCATGTGAACGAGAGGATTGATTCATACAGACCAATAAGGTTGGCGGGGTATCGGTCACACTACATACCGCAGATGCAGTAAATCCATGCATCCCTGCTTCACCTTTCGTTGTAATGACATTCACTGCTGTGGTGAGTAAAGACATTGCATTTCTAAAGTCTGTTGCTTCAATCATCTCTTTCATCTCAAATGTACATATCACGTGCTCGTGCATAAAGCTGGACAAATGACCTTGCGATGATTTGTTCTGCTTCGCACGAGACTACGTTTGATTAAGCTTCTAGCTCTTTACGAACAATAGCAGCACCTGCGCTTAAAGCTTCAAGTTTGCCACGTGCCACTTGGCGAGATAGCGGTGTCATACCACAGTTAGTTGAAGGATACAGTTTATCTGCATCAACAAATTGCAATGCTTTGCGTAGCGTATTTGCTACTTCCTCTGCAGTTTCCACTTGAGTGGTTGCCACATCAATTGCACCCACCATCACTTTCTTACCACGGATCAATTCGATTAAATCCATTGGTACACGTGAGTTTTGGCATTCAAGTGAAATAATATCGAGCTTAGATTGTTGTAGTTTCGGGAATGACTCTTCGTATTGACGCCATTCATTACCTAAAGTTTGTTTCCAATCTGTATTGGCTTTAATGCCGTAACCATAGCAAATATGAACTGCAGTTTCACACTTTAGACCTTCAAGTGCACGTTCTAAGGTTGGTACACCCCAGTCATTCACTTCATCAAAGAATACGTTAAACGCAGGTTCATCAAATTGAATAATGTCTACGCCTGCTGCTTCAAGTTCTAAAGCTTCTTGGTTCAAAATTTTGGCAAATTCCCAAGCCAGTTTTTCACGGCTCTTGTAGTGTCCGTCAAAAAGTGTATCAATCATGGTCATTGGACCAGGCAACGCCCATTTAATTGGCTGACTGGTTTGGCTGCGTAAAAATTTCGCATCGTCTACAAACACTGCTTTTTTACGAGAAACTTCACCCACAACTGAAGGTACACTTGCATCATAACGATTACGAATACGCATGGTTTCACGCTTTTCGAAATCTACACCTTCAAGATGTTCAATAAACGTGGTTACAAAGTGCTGACGGGTTTGCTCACCATCACTCACGATATCGATACCTGCAGTGACTTGCTCATGTAATGATAATTTCAAAGCATCACGTTTAGCTTCTAATAATTCTTCGCCTTCAAGCTTCCATGCAGACCATAATTTTTCAGGTTCAGCTAACCAAGACGGTTTTGGCAAGCTACCCGCAGTTGAAGTTGGGAGTAAAAGTTTCGGTTGTGTAAGCGCCATGTCTAATCTTCTTTCTCTAAAATTCGTCAGTCTGTGTGTCAATTCGATGTCTTAAGCAGCTGTTTCGACCTTAAAGTTTGCTGCCCATTCATTTAAAATATCTTGATATGGTTTGATGAAGTTTTCTTCTGTCCATTTACCTTGCTTAACCGCTAACTCACCACGTTCCACACGGTCATAGACCACACGTGTAAGTGAATAATCGCCATAGCTCAAGCTTGGTTGATACTCCACACCTGCCGGAGAGTTGGTGTTGTAAATTTCAGGACGATAAATTTTTTGGAAGCTTTCCATGGTTGCAATCGCGCTGATCAATTCAAAATCAGTATAATCACGGACTAAGTCGCCAGCGAAATAGAATGCTAATGGTGCATTACCACCTTCCGGTCTGAAGTAACGTACACGTAAGCCCATTTTGGCGAAATATTCATCGGTACGTGAATATTCATCATTGGTATATTCCTCACCTAAAATAGGATGTACGTTTGCCGTACGGTAATAGGTTTTAGAGGTTGAAACGCTTAAACAAATCACAGGTGGCTTGGTAAATTCTGCCTTAAATACATCTGAATTCACCAAATGTTGATACAATTTACCATGTAGATCTCCAAAATCTTCAGGTTTTTCACCTACACCACAACCCAATTGAGGCAATACTACGCTGAAGTCGTAATCACGCACATAAGATGAGAAGCTATTGCCGATCATGCCTTCAATACGCTCCCCTGTTTTATGGTCAATCACTACACTTTTCAGTGTTTCAATAAATGGGAAAGTTTGACCATTACCTTCGATATCAATTTCAGCAGAAATGATGTCAATCTCAAGTGAATAGCGATCACCTTTCGGGTTATCAACGGTTGCCAAGCTATTAAAACGGTTGTTGATCATCGCAAGGGTACGACGCAAGTTTTCTTCACGACTTTCCCCACGTGCCAAATTGGCAAAGTTTGTGGTTAAACGTGTGCTTTCTGCTGGTGTATAATTCTCATCAAAACGGATACGTTTAATTGAACACTCAAATGCTGTACTCATGGAGATTGCCACCTAAAAATTTTATAAAAAGCTAAATTTCTGAATGGCTTTATTTAAACGTGAATAAGAAAGTGAGTAAAACGATATAAATTCAGCTTAAGATGAGAAATACTCATCTTAATAAATTAAAGATTCTGAGGATTTTTAGTTATTCAGTAAGTTAAGCGGCTATCTAAAATCTTTATCTGAAATTAATAATGTTTTTTGCAACTCTACCAAAGATAATAAATCTCCAACTATCAAGTATGTGTAAATAACATAATGATCAGCTTCTTGCCTAGAAGTAATAATATCATGAGAACCTTTCTGAGCAGCTTTGAAAATAGTATCTAACCGCTCGCCCAAATATTTCATCTGTGAACCAACGATTTCCTCAAATCTTTTAGAGTCTGACTGCTCATCAACATATGCAATAATTCGATTTATATAATTATCCACACCTAATTTAATAATTTTAGTTTTATCATTGTCTAAATTAATAGTCTTATCCTCTCTAGCAGGATAAATCACATCAGCAGTATCTTGAAATATTTGCCTACAACTATGAACAGCATTTGACCAATCCTCTGAATTTTCGGACGTTAAATTCTCATAAACAGATGCAAATTTTTGTGCTGATAATGGTACTAAATCTCCAATTTTTCCGTCTACAAACTTTCTTGTTCTAGAAAAAATATCTGACGTAATTTTTGAATATTTTAGCTCATAATATTTATTAGACGCATATTCGTATACAAAAGGTTGTCGTTTAATTAGAAATTGAGAGTTCGTGCTAATACCATCTCTTAAACTCTTTCTTTCTAAAAAATTACTAGGGCGTGGCCTCATTTGAAGAATTGGTTTTAAATACTTATAATCCTCTTTTAAGCTCTTTTCATTTCTATATTTTTTCAATGGCACGTACTCTTCTCACTGATGATATTTGGCAGCAAATCCAGGATACTATGCGATTACATGGTTGTTACTGTTCAAAAAACAGTAGAAATATCATGGAAGCCATCTTATGGAAACTGCGCACAGGCGCCATATGGCGCGATATTCCTCAAGAATTTTGCCCTTGGCAAACTGCTTACAATCGCTTTAATCGCTGGGCAAGTAAGGGATTATGGGATAAATTTTTTTTAGATTACGAGGCGTCTTGGATCAAGAATGGGTATTCATTGACGGAAGCTACATACGCGTGCATCAACATGCAAGTGGAGCTCGGTATGGTTTCGAAAGAGCAATTGGACAATCACGCGGTGGACAAACAACAAAAATACATCTTGCAACCGACGCGAATGGATTACCGATTGATTTTAAAATCACTGGGGGTGACGTCCACGACAGTCAAGTTGCAAAACAACTGACTGATATTGTAGGCGAGGCAACATATTTCATTGCTGACAAGGGATATGATGCTGAGCACATTCGAATATGTGCTAAGAACAAGAATATGATTCCTATTATTCCATTGAGATCAAACAGTAAGAGATCGAATAAAGAATTTGATAAATATCTATATAAATTAAGATATTTAGTTGAAAACGCTTTTGTGAGATCAAAACATTTCCGTGCTATTGCAAACTCGATTTGATAAACTAGCACGCAATCATAAATCTATGCGTATAGCCTGCATATTTATTTGGTGCAAAGCCAAATGAGGACACGCCTTAATAATTTCTTCACTTAATTTTAAAGCTTCATACAATGATTCTTGATTAACTTGCAATGTTCTAATTCCAAAGCATTATTGTAGTTATTCTCTTATATAATTTAGTTCTTATTAAATTTCAATTAGTGAATTTCTTTCATCTTAACCTTAGAAAATATCAGTATATCAGATCTTTACTATCTAATTAAATCGTTAAAATATAGGGTTTAGATTTAAACCCATATAACTATGTCAAACAAACTTGAACGTCAGAAATTGACTCTCCCAGCAGGTCATGACAAGCTTCTGCTTCACTCCTGCTGTGCACCATGCTCGGGTGAAGTGATGGAAACCCTAATTGAATCAGGCATCGACTTTTCGATCTTTTTTTATAATCCCAATATTCACCCTGTCAAGGAATATGAAATCCGTAAGGAAGAAAATATTCGCTTTGCAGAAAAACATAATATTCCTTTTATTGACTGTGATTACGATACAGACAATTGGTTTGCACGTGCCAAAGGCATGGAAAATGAGCCAGAGAAAGGTATTCGCTGTACCATGTGTTTTGATATGCGCTTTGAACGGACTGCCCTTTATGCAGCTGAAAATGGCTTCAGCCTAATTAGTAGCTCATTGGGTATTTCTCGTTGGAAAGATATGAAGCAGATCAATGATTGTGGGCATCGTTCTGCTTCACATTATGAAGGTATCACCTATTGGGACTACAACTGGCGTAAAAATGGTGGTGCTGTTCGTATGCTTGAAATCAGCAAGAAGGAAGAATTCTACCAACAAGAATATTGTGGCTGTGTATACTCCTTACGTGATACCAACCGTTGGCGTATGAGCCAAGGTCGTGATCGCATCAAATTGGGCGTGAAATTTTATTCGAATGCCATGGATGATGAAAGCTAAGCTTCAGTCGCCAGATACCAATTTTTCCAGGAACTGGTTCCACGGACTTCAATGGGTACAGTTGGAATCAGTTTTTCTTTTAGAACGTCAGTCTGTCCCACGGCTTTGGCAAGTCGGGCTTTCACAGAATGAATGCATTCACGATCTCCAAACTCACAGCGATCCAATGTCGTACCACCACAAGGACCATTCGCCAATCCTTTGGGGCAAGTTTCAGGGCAAATATATAAAGTATCTCCTAACCTACATTGACCACAACTTTCACAACCCACAACCCCTTGCTTAGAGATAAATTCAGTTTTTAACAATGCTTTTGCTGCAGGAGTATTTTCCCAGAGTGAGGCTTTAAAAATAAAATGCCCCACACCTTTGGCAATTTTGGACTCAAATAGAGCCTTGTGCATGAAATGCAATTGCTGATATTTAATAAGCTGGCTAGAGGATGGTTGGCGGGAATAATAAGCTAATTCTGGCACGAGTTCCTTTTTAGTCTCCACTTGCCACAGTGCATTCCAGAGTGCTTCGAGTTCCTGTAAACCATAATGTCGATATTGTTCAATATATTTTTCTAAAAGCTTTTGCTCTTCAGGCTTATGGCATGCTGAAAGATGCACACCTGCAAAACCCAAATACTTACACATCAATATTTGTATAGCACAACGTTTATAAGCATTCTCAGTTCGTCCATCCTGTTTTTCCTGAGCCAACACTCGTAACATGTGTGGTGTAATCACAATTCCTGCGATCTTATGTTTCACCATAAAACTGGCACGTGCCAAACTAAGTGGCATAACACAAGCAAGTATATTTTGTGGGTATCGATGACGATTTAAAAAAGCCTTGGCTTGTTTTAAAGCCTCCATATCGTAACCCAACTGGGTAACGATAAAGTCTGCTCCTGCTTTAATCTTTTTGTGAAGTTTTAAATATTGTGCATCACGTTCAGCTTCAGCATATTTAAAGGGATTAAAAGCTACACCAATATGAAATCCACCATAACACTTTGCGGCCATGACCGCATTTACAGACTCTAAATATCGGGTGCGATTCGTTCCATCTTGACCATTTGTATGCCCTTTTAACTTATCACCTGTGAGAAGCAGTAAATTTTTTTGTCCCGAAGCTTGAGTTAATTTTAAGAAGGTCTCAAAATCAGTAATATCCCGACCTTTCCCTGAATAATGGATGATTTTTTCCACTGATGAAGGAAATGTCTTCGCACATTCAAGTGGTGGCAAATCACTATCGGCATGCACTCGATCTGCCAAAGTGATCGCACATGGAAATTCTGCTAAAGACATTGGTACAGCAATGCCCTTAGCAGAACTTAAATATTCCAACAAAATACAAAACTGATTGTGCTTAAAATGGGAAGCAAGCTGTGACATAAAATAAAGTTCAAATAAAAATGATTAAAGCAGGTCGCTATTATATTCGACCTAACAGAATCAGCCCGATTAATCTTAAACAGGCTGATATAGAAAATTTTAGTCAACAATTATGCAATGAATCTATTCACTACATTCAATCAGGCAACTTTCTCATGAGATTCTCGCTCTAATGTGAAATGAAATGCCTATTTTTCAAGAATATTTGATACGACTTAATGAAGTTCTCTTCTATCCATTTACCTTGCTTAAGATTCAATCGAACACGTTCAACACCGTCATAAACTTTAAGAGTTAAGAGAAATCATTAGATAATGATTTATGGCGGTGAATAGGTTGGTGCAACAAAGCCTATTCTAATTAAAACTTGGATTTCATAACCATTAATTTACAAGACCTCTTGCGAAAGTATCGTTTTGCCTAATTTTTGAATTGGCTAAAACCTTATTAAATGTAGCTTTAGGCTGTGTAAATCTTGACTAACGCAAGAGGTCTACAGTACAACTATCAATAAAATCGCCCCACCATTGCATCATTTCCATACGCTGATTAAAATATTCTGCATGATTATAACTTGCACGGGTTTTATTTTTATCAGTATGAGATAGCTGTGCTTCAATCCAATTTGATTGAAATAAACCGGATTCATTTAATATGGTACTAAATGTCGATCGTAACCCATGAGAAGTTAATTCATTTTTAGTATATCCCATTTTTCTGATAATCAAGTTCAGGGTATTAAAATGAATAGGTTTATTATTGTTTCGGGGGCTAGAAAACACATATTTTTCGCCATGAGACCAAACGAGTGCTGATTTCACAACTTCAAGTGCTTGATCAGATAGTGGAACAAAAAAATCAGGGATATCATGACCTAAAATAACCTTTCTTCTATATTGTTTAATATGTAAGGCTGGTATTTTCCATATTTTTTTATCTAGATCGAAGTGATGTGGTTCGCAAAGCAATAATTCTCCACCACGGACGCCTGTATATAATTTAAATAATAGGGCTTTTTTAATAATAGGATCTGTATTAACCTGCTTTAATCTAGCTAAGAATCTAGATAGTTCATCTGAGTTTAAATACGGATAATTTTTTTTAATTTTATTATTGATTAATATTTTATGAAGACCATGGGCAATATTATATTCGCAGTAACCCATTGCTACAGCATAATCATAAATCTGATTTAAATAACTATAGGCTTTCTTTACAGGTTCTTTTACATTTCTAGATTCTATATTTTTAATAATCTTAACTAGATCATATCTTTTAACTTCAATAAATGGCATTAGTCCAATATTTGGATAAACATCCTGATCTAAACATTTTTTTGCGAGCTGAATTACACCGCATCGTGGTTCATCTTCAAAGGAATTTTTAATTTTAAATTCTAACCATTCTTCACAAATATCCTGAAAAGTTTTGATGTATTTTTTATGCAGTGGTTTATTTTCATAATTATTAAATTTATATTCATCCCGGACTGATCTGGCCTCTTTCAAGGACATTACAGGATATTCACCCAACTTCATGCGAGGACGTTTATTTGTCCCTGCAAGTGAATAGCGGTAACTCCAAGATTTACGTCCGTTTGGTTCTACCTTCAAACTTAAGCCGTCATCATCTGCCAGAAAATAGATTTTTTCCTTTGGTTTAGCTTGACGTACCTTAATTTCAGTAAGACTCATGAATTTTTAACCTAACCACAAATGGCACTGCTCAATTCAATTATAGCAAATTTAAGCGATATTCATATGATGCGTATCATACGCATCACATATTTTTATAAGTAATTGTTAAATAAAATTTATATTTAGATTGGTTATTCCCTAGTAACCAATTAATTAACCATTGATTTTGCAAGTCTTAAATTGGCATTTGAAGTGCAACCCCATGTTATGACTATTCACATTTCTGCTCCATGATTCATGGTTACTTATTAGTTATGTTATTATGTCAAGAGCGATACAAGAATTAGGGTAACCTTATTATGGAAATAGCGAATACGAAATTACTAGCTGGCGCTTTGATAGCCCTAACTTTAACTATAGTTAGCCCTGTCGTACTTGCAAATGATAACAATGATATACGGAAGACTATTGTAGTTAAGTTTGCTAAAAAAGCTTACTCTGCAAATTATTACGGAAGGATAGATGGATACAAGTATGATTCCTACAAATTTTATGCTAAAAAAGGGCAAAAGTTAAAAGTGAAGTTGACTGGAGGAAATGTTGAAGCTTACTTATGGGGTAATCAATTAAAAGACTCCATCAATCTTGGAGAATATTCTCCAGAGCTTGATGATAATGGTATTTATATTTTACCTGCTTCAGGTGAGTATGAAATTAGAGTATTACAACCTAGATCACAGGCAAGAAAAGATAAAAAACCTCAATACTGGATGAGTATTGACATTAAATAAAGACTTGCTAGATTTTTTTAAGCTTTTATAACAGGGTTCAAAAACTATTGCCAGTTAAACGGGGCGTGATTTTTATTCATATGTTTTTATATTAGTAAAAATGATATAGATACGTAACTCATAGAGATCGTTTCAATTTAACAATCTCTAAATACATCTTGTCATTGGCATGTTGAATCCGTTCATTTGAGGGGTCGTATTGCTTCTGGACTTCACCTAAGAAAGGAGTTTCTTCACATAATTCAAGTACCTTTCCATCGGTGTTTTATCTTTCAAAGCTGAATGTGGTCTCATCCAGTTATAGTAATGCTGCCATTCTGCCAGTTTGCTCTGAATTTCCTCTGAATCGATATCTACAGTAGCGTAGAACTCAGATTCATCAGTCTTTTGTGAGCGCTACCTTGCCATTCAGATGAGGTGAACCCGGTTTATTCGGCCTAAATTTGATCCCATACTGCATCATTTTTTCTGTACTTTTTCAGCAAAGAATTCTCGTCCACGATCGGTCCGTATTCGCTGTATGGGAAAAGGCATTTATTCAATTACACAGTTAAAAAGTCGAGTGTATTCGCAGCTGTTCGGCGTTTATATATCCTTAAAATGCGATATCGTGTGCAGTCATCGATAGATGTGTACTGATATAGTCCAGGACCCAGTTTACA
>Ga0207841_1000197_pt1 | contig 38959 bp, 25 predicted proteins | sample HigsolmetaGSP18D_FD_184846 | JGI IMG/M metagenome (GOLD analysis project Ga0207841, IMG submission 184846) | High solid enriched microbial communities from the Joint BioEnergy Institute, USA - SP1-8-D (SPAdes) | ecosystem: Engineered > Bioreactor > SSF (Solid state fermentation) > Aerobic >... | reverse complement strand
TGCCGTGGAGTCGGTCCTTTAGAGTAGAGAAAGGAACATCATAAAGACGCGCTGCTTTGCGAATACTCAGCGGATTCTCATGATTTTTTATGGCAGATATAGCCAATAGGATTCGCCCCTCCTGATGAGCTGAATTTTTCGAATTTATACGCGCTTTTGGTGGCATGGTGGCGCGTTGAATTTGATCGATTTCTGTATAGTATTCGCGCGGGTGGGCGGGTGAGCGGTTCGGTTGGGTGAGCGGCTCGCTTGTGGGTTACGTTATACCTCCCTTCAAGGTCTTTAATAGATAAAGGTATAAAGAATTGGTATTATATAGTAAGGAGGCCTGCCCAGGCGTCCCATGGCGCGCCAGACCGCAGTGCAGAATTTATCCTTTGACTTTGCGCTGAGGAACATAAAGAAGGGTGTAGAAACGGCAAAGCTCTTGAGCTTCGTATATATATATATATCCCCCTTATGCTCCATTGTGTGTGTATCCGAGACTTGAATGTTCTGTTCCATTCATTCCACCAAGTCTCTACCAGACACAATGCATATCAAATTCTCCCCATCCTCGGAGGATTGAAGACTCCACAGTGTGTGCGGGTGAGAATGTTTGCCATTGTGGAGAATCATGGATGGGATCTGTGGTATATAAACCAGTTCATACATACATATATGCCTGGCCGGTCCAGAGACTGAAAGAGGACACGCAAGGACAATTTTGAAAAAAACAAGTGCCCTTGTCAAGAAAGAGAGAGATATATTTGTCCTGCACAGCGCTTCAAAACTGGTTTCTGTTCCCGAACGCCAGTGCTTTGTAGAGGCAGGAAAGGTAAGAGGACAAATTGTCCCTACTAATATATATATATATTCGAGCAATAAGTTCTTTCTTTCTGATAGACTGAGGCATAAGCCATAAACCAGACACACGCGCACACATATATATATGGGACGATGTTCGGGCACCTCGCTCTGCGGTCTGACGAAGATGTATATAAAAAGGAAGTAGGCAGGAGCAGCAGCAGAGCTGCAAGCCGGACAGGAAAGAAAGAAATAAGGAAAGAAAGAAAGGCCCACGATGCCCTCGAGTTTCTTCAGAACCCGTTCTATTGCACCGGAGCAATGATTGTATAGATATATCTTCCTATTATATCCAAACATCCATGCCGGTGTAGAGACCGACCAACCGAAAGAAAAGGGGTAAGAAAAGGAGAGGAAACTTCCACTTTTTTCCCGGCGAACAGTGTGTATCCGTTATATACTTTTTATCTGAAGTGGTATCCTGCTTTCCAGGCAGGCAGACCTGCCAGGTGGGCGCAGATTGTGCTCGGAGCAAGGATGCAGACCTCTCAAACAAAACACCGAACAGAACAGAACGTCGTGTTGACAATTCTTCGTCTATATGATTTGTCAGCAGATCATTGTTTTCTGAAAGGAATGCATTACCAGACCGGCAGAGAGGTTATATTCTGAATTTTTTTTAAAAAAAAGAAAAAAATAGATCCCGACATTGAAGTCCTCCTCTTTTTGCATAGTCCGTATGCATGCACTTGTTCTTTGTATATGTATAATATTATATTATATGATATGAGATCTCAGGTTCAGACAGACCAAAGCATATAGACAGGGATGGGATGGTATCTGGGGCATAAACTTTCTGACAACAAAAGAAACACAATGACCATCTATTCAGACAATGGGCCAGTTCTCTATATCTTCTAATTTAGAAGTATATATCAGCTGAGACGTGATCTCATAGTAGATAAAGGTTAATAGATCAGGCACATTTAAGTAGATACCATGTCCATAGAAGATCAATCTGTCTCAGTGACGGACAGCCGGACAGTGACGGACAGATAAAAAGTGACGTGCTGCAGTGACGTGCTGCCCATATGGGATCAGACCCTGGGGCAGTGAAAAAAAGAAGTATTAACATTGTCTTTTTTTTGCAGACCAGATTCTGATTTAGGCCATCTGCTGTAGGGTTTCTTGTAATATAGTCATATTCATGTTTTCATCCCTGAAAGATAAGACAGCTTTCTCAACGCCCAGTAAAGCAAGCAAGTATATGCAGATAAACAACTATGTGTTGAACAAGAATCAAACAGCCAAGCTCGACGCGCCGTCTGGATGCGTTACTAGGAGGGAGGAGAAAAAGAAAAAGCAACGAGAACTGTATTCTTAGTTCCATACATCTTGCCGAAGTATTTATAGATAAATAGATAGACAGATCGATCGATCGATCCACTTATCAATTGATCTGCAGAAGTCGTCGACTGCCCTTGCAAGCTCTCCGTCCTTCAAATTTTTGTTTCCACCAGGACTTCGACGACGTCCTGGTGGTTGTTCCATGTTTCAGACTTGGTCCCGGAAACCTTTGATCAATCCTGCTCTAGTCAAAGTTTGTGCCCATGTGCAGGATAATCAACAGTATTAAAGTAAAAGAAGAAGATTATTTATTTATTGCGCCCTGCGGTCGGTCCACTTGCCATGCATTCCTGCGGCAATCAAAGTCTTGCCAAAAGAAAGGGCAGGAATGGAAGAAAGATGTAAGGCATGGGTGCTGTCCTTTTCTTCTTGTATAGGAGGGAGAAACAAAGTAAAGCAGTTTGCTAGAGATGCCGATCTTTATCTTTTAGATCTGTCTAATAAATATCTTCTAGAAGGAATTATAGATCCAGACAACTGTTTTTGGTGCTGAAGTTTGGACAGTAGATGGATACCATGTAGAATAAATAATGTCAAGCTAGGTGCCGCACAGTCTGGATGGGTTGCTGGACGTGAATATAGAAAGAGAGTGATTGTTAGAGGTGGCAATCTGCACCCTGTAGAACTATATCTTGTAGAAGTATTCATGGATCTAGAGGATTGTTGCTGGTACTGCAGTTTATATACAATGCCAGACGACCAGGAGGACAAGCTGTCTGAGAGAAAGAAAGAAAGAAAGCACCTATCTCGGGGCAAATCCTCATCTATATACTTCACGGAGAGGGTCCGTGCGCAGCTTTCACGCTCAGCAGATGATCATTCACGCAATAAGATTATACCGCCTTTAGCATGCTATGTATTGCTAGGTGGATTAACTAACCTCTATGTACAAAGACAGACTATGTAGTTAATAAATGCCAGTTGAAATATATCATCGACGCCTCCTGTCTCCCTGCCCAAACCCATTCGGTACCTTGAGTAATCCGTTGCCCATACCGGGGACCCCTACGACCGATGCGGTGGTCGAACTTGAGCTGCTACTCTTCTCCGTCAGCTGCGCCCAGACCTCGGCCATCCCGGCCCGACGGGCGGGCAGCATGCTGTACTGCATGCTGTACAGGTTGCGGCGGTGGATGGGAGGAACAAAGCGGCCGGTGACGAGGCAGAGGATGACGCGTGGGGAGAGGTAATGTTTCCGGAGCCGGTGGGCTAGTTGGAAGTACTGATCGAACATAGCGCGGAGGGAGAGGGGGATAGACTGATGAGAGGGTAATGTAAGTGTTAGCATTGCACCAAATTCAGGGGCTGCAGATGAGCAGGCTAGAAGAGACCTACCTCGAGATGAATGTATGATACGACAGTAGGTGGGGCATCTGGATTTGTCGCTGATGCCGACCTGTCGATTTCTTCGCGTAGTTCAAAGTGGATGCCGCCTGAAACTCAGTGAGCAAATAAACTCTCTCAACGGGATCCAGTCATTTCCTATTTCGACGAACTTACCTGGCAACCGCCTCGAGTCCTTAACCCGCAACATCAACGCGAAGAGCGGAAAATGATTCAGAAAAGCCAGACAGGTGTCGAGCGTCGCCTTCAACGATATGATCAACATCCGCGCCGACGCAAACGTCAGGTAGAACACGATGACCGTCGGCAGCAGGAAGAACAGGACCGTGAACAGGATCGTGCCCAGGAGCAGTTGGTCGAGGTCATAGTCGCACGAGTCTATTCGATTGCGAAGGACGTTCCGTTTCTTGCCCCGGAACAGGTGGAAAAGGGAGATGATGATGGTGAGCTGCCAGTTGAAGATGCGCGCTGACGCGATGTAAAAGGAGTATATGTGGACGGTGAGAACGGAGAGCATGTCGGAGAAGAGCGCGATCGGCATGCTTGCGCCGGCGAAGCTGGAGCATCCAATTACATATATTACGTGAGGAAGGTAGGGCTGCAGATTTGCGATGCAGGCTGCTTGATGTTAGAGAAGGGATACTCATCTATCGACTAGGAAGACGCCTTACCTGCCCAGTGTTCAATAACCCAAAGGAAAAGATCACCAAGAAAAGCCGCCAACTCATTATTCAGCTTCAAGCCCGCCGGCCAATCCATAAGCCAAGAGATCGTGCGCTGCAAACCTTCCACGGTGTAGCCGCTAAGGACATTGTTGATCTGCTGTGCCACCGAATGCGCATTGTCGATAATATACGAGCCAAGGGCGATCCCGATAATCACATCGTTGGCGACAAGCCACAAGCTGTTATAGAATCGAATGTAGTCGGGATGGTTATTGGTGACGCTCTCCCAGTTGTCCTTCCTCTGCCGCAGCTTGATATACTGAATGGGCCAGTAACAGAACTGCTGAAGCCGAATATCCACCTGCTGAGCCGTTGCCGATATATCTTTCAATGCGGCCGCATCAGGACGAGCACGCCACTCAAGCACTTGCAGCACAACCTCAGCGACCGCACGGTGACAGACAAGCCAAATGACAAAGCCCCTGGTGATGACGGGCCAGATCCACTGCCAGAAGACATAGGCAACGCCAAAAACGAAAAAATCCCACATGGTCGTTGCGGACTCGACGACACGTTCTCCGACGCTCAGGCTCCTCTTGATCCGCGTTCCAATCAACCCGCTATTCTTCTCTATAAGCTTCCCCATCTCAAAAGCACAGTTGATCTGGTTCAAGATGAGGGGAAGCGCCTGCTCTTTCTGCGAGGGGACATGTTTGACCACAGTGTGAAGCTTCAGCTTCTCAACCAGTTTCTCAGACCGAGCCTTCTCCCTCTCTTCTTCCGCATCAATACTATCCGGCACGGTCCCCTCCCTCTCCGCAGTCGACGGCTTGTCCCCCAACGCCAAGGATATCGGGGTCAACGACATGTACTGCATGCGGGTCGGATGCGGGCGGTCGAACATGATGACCTGGACGGAAATGCCCGTCTCCGGCGGACAGAAGATGCGAGGGACCTTCAGGTGCGGGCTCGTCGTGACATAGAGATGCGATGGATTGAACGTCGTCGGCGGCTCTCGCGGATTGGTCGAGCCCAGCACATGCATCTGTGACCTCCCGCAGAGGGTAAATATCCGCGAGATGGGATGGGGGCTGTTGCGGAACAGGATCCCCGCGCGCAAAGCGTTGTCCACATTTCGGGGCTACATTTGAAGCAATTAGCCTCTGAGAGAGTAAGACCACATGATATTTGAAGAAAGAGCTGACAGGCCACTAACCTCAACATCCTCCAGCACACTGATCACGAACAGATCCAGCTCCGAGTTCCTCCAGCCCACAATCACTCCGGGCGCCGTGGACCGGGGCAGATCGTACGGCCAAAATACCCGCAGCAACCCATCGCTCATGAGCATGTTGTCATCCTCCTCCTCCTCCTCCCACTAACCTCCGTGGTTCCCCGCCCCTGTTTTCCTTTTTCAGAACGAGCCTCGACGGCGCAATTGCTCTCGCGCGGATATACCCTGTGACGGCGAACGGGGATGCTACACACGCAGACACCCACAAGTAAGCATGCCGCCCTCTGCACCCATGGTAAGGAGAGTTCCTTACAAGGTTGATCTCTCTTGTCGCGATATGATTGATCGGTATGATAAGGAGGAAGAAGAAAAACGACAGGAGCACGAACCCTTTCGCCGTCCGAGTCTGCGGGCAGACAATACACAGCGAAAACAGAACCGTCAGCATATCAATCGCAATGGCAAAGCGGCAAGTGCAGAAACTCCATTATGCATATATGGATATGTATGTACGTACAACAACGCCGTGATCCCACGCGAAGATGGCCAGCTCGTACAGGCGAGTAACCAGGTCCCACCTCGCGGTGATGTAGCCCGCTACGAAGATCCCGAGAGTGAGGACAGAAAACGGGTGCATGAATCAATCAATTAGGTATAGGTAAGGTATAAAGTACAATCCAAATCCAAGGTTCTGCGGACCGTAATACGTCTCAGTGTTTCGCTCGCCGGCTACCTAGAGGCAATCTATCGTTCGGGCATAGCTGGCAGTAAATGATGTCTGTCGGCTGAAGACTCGACGATCGTCGTTGCGATTGCCTTCGCGGAATCAAATGGCGGGACAGGAAAGGGTGTGGGGCATAGATCAGCGGTGGCCGCGTCAAGGCGCATAAAGGAGGAGAAGGGGACCTTTGGGATTTATGTTTGCTTGGGAGATATAGAGAAAGGAATTCCAGACGGAATACAGTAGAGACATCAGGGCGGGAGTCTGGACCCTGCTGCGTCCCCCAGAATGGGTATCGCCTGCCGATGGGTGGCCGGCGGTTGGAGGCGTCTTGGCACGTGACTTTGAGATCTACAGTATATCGGGGTATCACAGATGAAGAGGGTAGCTATGCACTCACATGGAACTGTGATGACTTGCACAGGTGAAAAACACTACAGGAGGTATATCTAAGATCGCTCATAAGATATGCAGTGAATGCCTAGTTTTGACCCATAAATTATAGTAATTACATCTCGTATCGTAGTAACAAAGACCCCAGACCATCTGTTTAGGACACTCGTAAATTGAAAAAGAAAGGTGATAATCATTGAGAGGAAAAAAAAAAGAACTTCCATCACAAAGCCGTTATACCCCGAAACACCTTATTCGCCTGTAGCTTCTCATCAGCCATGACCATATCCCGCATGATCTGCCTTTTCTCCTCGACAGTCAGATTCTTCCCAGGGGCCTCGACCTCGGCCTTCCACCTCAGCAGCATGGCCTTGAGCAGGGCGCTGCCCTCCTCGACCTCTTCCTGCGTGTACCCGTCCAGAGTCTTCGCAAGCCCGTTCTCCTTCTCCTGCTTATCCGCCGTGGCGGAAGTGAAGTCTTCAAGCTCCTCGGCTTTCTGCCGTGCCATGTTGACCACTTTCTCCGGGAAGCGCACGAGCTCAGCGACGTGGATCCCGAACGACTGGTCGCAGACGCCGGGCTCGACGCGGTACAGCAGCGTGACCTCCCGTTTCTTCTTCCGCGGCGGTTCTGAATCGGCAGCGTTGCCGCTCTGCTGCTTGTCCTTATCCGTCCCGTCGCCGATGTAGGCCACCACGTGCAGGTTCTTCACGGACTTGGGGTACCGGTCCGCGAGCGCGGTGAGCTCGTGGAAGTGCGTCGCGAAGAGGCCGAAGCATCGGATCTCCGTGATTATGTGCTCCGAGATGGCCCAGGCCAGGCCGAAGCCGTCGTACGTGCTCGTCCCGCGGCCGAGCTCGTCGATGATGATGAGCGAGTCAGACGTCGCGGACTTGAGGATGTTCGCCGTCTCCAGCATCTCGGCCATGAAGGTCGAGACACCCTTCAGCTGCGAGTCGCTGGCGCCGACACGGGCGAGGATGCAGTCGAAGATGGTCAGCTCGGCCTCCGAGCAGGGCACGAAGCATCCCGTCTGCGCCATCAACGCGATCACGCCGATCTGCCGGATATAGGTCGATTTACCGCCCATGTTGGGACCCGTGATGATGAGGAAAGAAGATTCGTCCCGGATGAGACGGACGTCGTTGGTGATGAAGGAGATGTCATCCTGCATCTCCATGCAAGGGTGACGGGCTTCCTTGAGAATGGTGTTTCCAGTGCCGCGCGGGTGCATCTTGGGACGCACATACGGGGTGGGCGCATGGACCGACACATGCGCGAAGCTGACGATGACATCGAGATGCGCCAGGACGCCGGCCAGCTGCTCGAGGACAGGGCAATACGACGCGGCGACGTTGACGACTTCGTGGACGAGCCCCGTCTGGGTGCGGTTGTAGTTGTCCGACAGCTGGTCGTGCTCCCGCCGCAGAGCCTGCATGGTCGACGTCGTGAAGTACACGCCGTTCTTCTGCGTCGAGCACTCCTGGTACTCCCTCCTGTTGCGGATACATCCCGCCTCCGTGCGGGTCAATCTGAAGCACCAGCCGTGGACGCGGTGGTTCTCCAAAAACAGCTTCTTGTCGACTTCCTGGTTGAGATCCCTGCCTACCCTCCGGTGCTCGACCTCCATGTCATGCTTGAGCTTGTCCAGCTTCTTCCTGATGATCCGGAGACTGTCGTCGAACTCGGGCTTGATGATAAACTCGTGATTCTCCAGAGCATCCAGATCGACGGTCGTCTCAACCATCTCCTCCAGCTTCGCAAGACTGTCCGACAGATGCCGCAGCTTCGACGTGTACTCCGCCTCCAGGGGCGTCTGGTACTGCTCATCCATCACGTTCTCCAGCGTGGTAATGATGCCCGGCAAGCGAATCGCAACCTGATAGACGCGTACCACATCCTCCAGGTTCGCCTGACCCCGTTGAAACCGCTTCGCCAGGCGGTACAGATCGGGGATGGCCCGGAGATGCTCCTCCTGCATCGTCTGCCGCAGCTCCGTATTCATGACAAAGGCCTCGACCAGTTGCTGTCTCTTCTCGATCTCCGCCAGGTCCATGAGCGGCTGCTTCAGCCACTGCGCCAGCAACCGGCTCCCCACGGGCGTCTTGCAGTGGTTCAGGAGACCGTACAGACTCATATTCTTGGACCCGTCCCGCGGACCAGGCATGAGGTTGAGCGCTCTCAGCGCGGACGCATCGAGCTTCATGTACTGCGACAGATCGTGCTGGTACAGCTGGTACTGGCCGAAATTCGTCGGGTCGGACATGACGCCCAGGTACTTGATCAGCGCGGCCGCTGCGCCCATGGCCAGCTTCAGCTCCGTCTGCGGCAGCGTTCCCGCGGAACGCTCGTCCCGCAGCAGCCTCGTCAGGTCCTGCTCGATGTCCTTGGTCCCAAAGTCGGCCGCCGGCCTCTCCGAGATGGCGATCCCGCAGCTGTCCGCGATCGCCCGCAGCTTGCCCAGCTCGACATCCTTCTTGGAGCCGTCCGCCTGGATCAAGCACTCCTTCACGCCCAGCTGGATGACGAGCGACTCAAAGTTCGAGTAGACATCATTGTCCAGGAACTCGCTGACACCGAGCTCCCGCACGCTCGCATCCGCAAAGCAGACTCCAACACTCCTAGCCTCCGTCGCGCGAGCAGACACCTTGACCGCCAGGATGATGGGCGCCGAATCCATTGCCATGCCGCCGGCGCTGCCCAGCTCCTCCTCCACGTCCTGGAGGTTCCCGGGACTGGCCTGCTTGCTCAGCTTCCACTGACCCTTCCCGCCACCCACAGAGACCCAGATCTCGACGCGCTTGCTGAGCCGGAACAGGGCCTCGCGGAGGAAGTTGCGGAACACGGTCACGCTCATGGTGACGGACGGCAGGCCGCCGGTGTCGCTTCGGCCCAGGTTGCGCAGCACCGAGGTCGTCTTGTAGACGGTGCGGGCGATGAACTCGGCGTCCGCGCCGTGCGCGGTGTACCAGTCGCCGCGGTCGAAGATGCGTACCGTGTCATTGTTGTCCGGCGCGGGCAGGGACCGGAAGAAGCGGATGAAACCGACTTCGTCGTCGACCTGGAGGACAAGAATTAGTAAATTATTAATTTAAAGGCAAAAACGAAGAAAGGTCAATGACATACCTTGAGCTCGGGTCGCGAAGACATCTTGTCGGTGACCTGGACGAAGATGCTGTCTTGTCGCCTCCCGGGTCTGTAAAAGCTGCAGTGTAGCTCTTGGAGGACGCGATCGGGGTGACACGGTCACGTGAGGACGCGTCCTGCACGCCAACTCATTAATGGCCTCAGGCACATCTACTGTGTACGGAATAATAGCAACTCATATGATATTGAATTTCGGTCCATCCGTATCATGTCTATTATTCTCTGTCGGGGATAGAATAAACACTATCGCTGACCGTAATAAATAGACATAAAAAAAGATATACAGGACAATCCTAAAACACACCGTGGTCTCCGCCCATACCTTGGACGCACGAGGTATCCAAACCAAACCTCATCCAAAAACAATGCACAATATGTACACACATCAGGTTCTAACATCCCCCACCTCCTGTCCCGGAGGACAATCTTCCCACCCAATCTTCAACTCCGCAACCCTCGCCCCAATCTCCTTCGGCGAGGCATCCCTCCCGGACTTCAATACGACCGACCTCAACTCGTTCACCGTGACAAGGTTCACCCAGTCGCCCGCGACTTCCTTCTGCGCAAGAATATTCAAGCAGATCTCGACCTCTTCATCCGAAATCGGATTCCGCACCGAGTCCTTAACATTCTGTATGATGGTCTCAAGCCGGTAGGGCTTCTTCTGCGCAGCAGCGATGGCCCACGGCCCGGACCCGACGGAGCCGCTGGGTCGCAGCATGGCCAGCACGCCTGCGACCTCTTCGACCCGTTGCGCAGCGGAGCGGCGAAGAAGCGTCTCCTTCGACGGGGGCGGGGGCAGCTTCGACTGACGGAGTTGCTTGTCCTTGATGCGATCCAAGAGGCCCTTGCGACGGTCGCTGGCCGCTTCGGGAGCCTTCTTCGCTGAATCGTTCTCCTCCTCGGTCTTCGCTGCAAGTTTGGCCGTCTTCAGTCGTATAACTCCGCCCTTTAGATCCTGTAACCGTTGCTGCCCCTTGCGGAAGGACGTGAACGGGGTCAAGGATTCGTGGATGGGCGCCAGGGGGATCTTTTCCACAAAATTATCAACCTGATTCCCATCCCCTTCCCCTCGAGTAGAAGAGGAGGAATCCACAGTACGCCTCCACATCCTCTCCAACTTCCGCTCAAACCTCCCCTGTAGCTCCTTCTCATCGAACAGACCGCCTGACACAGATTGTTGTCCTCCGACCCTCTCCAAACACACCTTCCCAAGACCGTAATTAGCGATCCGGAACCGCGGCACCGTAGACGCAGTGTTCCCTTCCTTCTCCTTCTCCTTCTCCCCCTTCCCTTCCTCCTGTGGCTCCTCGTCCTGCTCATCCCACACCCGTATCAGCCGCTGCAGATCCTTCGTGACAACCTTCCGCTTCTTCCACATCCGCTCCACACTGGGTACGAACTCCCTGAGATCCGCGGGCGTGGAGGGGCCATTGTGCGCAAAATGCAGCGCGAGCGCCTTAAGGAAGCACAGGTGGAGGCTCAGCAGGTCGTAAAAGGAGGGTGGACGACGGTTCGGGGTTGGAGATGGAGAGTCGCTTTGGTCCGATTGCTCAGGGACACTGGTGGCAGTAGTCGAGGTCGAAGAAGACTTCTCACTGAGAGTCGGAAGGAGGGACCGGGAAAGAGGGTTTGCCTTTGTCGCTTTGGCGAAGGCTGTTATCGTCGTCTGTGTCTGTGTCCGTGTCCGTGTAACGGTAGGAGAAGAAGAAGAAGAAGAACAAGGGCTTCGACGAACGCTCCTACTCCTGCTCTTACTCCTACTACTACTCTGCGGCGTCGAGACGGACAGGTCGCTGAAGCGTAGTATCTTCGAGGGCGTCGCTGTTACTGCATCTGCATCTTCCCCCTCTAGCCGTTGTTGTTCTTGCTGCGTCTGTTCCTCGTTCTCCTTCTCGCAATCTCCACCCTCACCAGACGCAGGGGCAATCTCATTCAACTTGCGCTTCTTGGAAGGCGAAGCCGGAAGAGCGAGCGCTGCCTTCTCCTTCCCATCGACTGCAGTTGGGGGAGGTGTAACCCCCGGCTTGGACGTTCTCGCAAAACTCTGTATGCCGACCTGTCCTCGCTGCTGCTGCTGCTGCTGCTGCTGCTGCTGTTGCTGCAGAGGAAGAGGAGGGTGAGGAGGAAGGCGTGTTCGGCTTCTCGTCGAGGTGCGCGGCATATCGTTTCCGTTCCGTTCCGTTCCGTTCGTTCGTGCTCTCCTTTTTTTCTCTTTCTGTTGGGATCGAGAGATCCGGGTATCGACTACCTCCTAGGTAGGTAGACAGAATAAATAGTAACTTATACGGAAGGTACTGTGCTGCACATAGAGTAGGATATGGGGAAGCTTCAATGGACGATAAAAGAAAAAACGAGGTACCGTAATAGAAAGTGTAATCGACTCAACAATTGTCTAGGTCAGGTGGGTAGGTAGGCAAGGTCGGCGGGCACCTGCATCCCCCTGGACTTCTGGCGTCGACGTCGGCGTCAGCCTAGTCTCGTCTCGTTAGCTAGTTTTGTTTTTCAAACGCGGTGGAGCTCACTAGCCAAGCTCGACGCGCCTCTCCGCGTCGCACGACGCGTCTAGTCCCTAAACAGGCTATATTGATAAGCTGCCGCTGTGGGACCTAGCCGGAACCGCTCAGCTCCTGGTCGATAACTTTTGTTCTACATGCACGGAGTACAAGACAGGCACAAGACGGAATAGAAGTTATTTGAGAGGAGCTAAATTTTTTGTTGTCCCTAGGGAAGCTGAAGACGAACCCGAACCTTCAACAATCAAAACAAAACAGTAAATCAATCACAGCATAGCATTCCAACTAAACGGCACGGACATTCCAGTTATGATCCATCATTCGCTACGAGCCCACAGCAACGTGCCGATATCGTAAAATCCATCCCCGATCTATCCGGAAACACGATGCCAATCGGTGCTGCTTTGTTCCATCCCATAAATGCATGCACATACAAGGTCGATCTTATTGTTACTTGGCCCCGAACCACCCCTTGATGGTATTTTTCGCCTCGGCCGCCTTGTCCTCGATCTTCCGGTCCAGCTTGTCGACGCTGGTGCCCATCTTCTGGGCCGTATCGTGGCGGATCTCGTCGATCCGGTCGAGGCTGGTCTGCATGGAATTCCCGATCACGCCGTCTGCGCGCGCCTTGTCGCGGGCGTTTTCAACCTTGAGGAAGTGCAAGGTTAATGATCAACAGATCTAGACGACAAGGTCGATCAAGGGAAGAAGAGAAAGAAAACTTACAGCCTCGTCAATATGAGCGTTGGCCTCGACGCCGACCCTCTCGCCCGCTTTCTCGGCCTTGCCGCCTCGCGGGATCTTCTCGCGTGCCTTGTTGGCGTCACCTACAGTACTTCGCTATCAGCGCCTCTTCCATGACCATTTCCCCTATATAGGTGCACATTGGATGGGCAGTAGCCAAGACCCACCCTTCAACTGGTCCTTCGCGGTCTTCGGGTCTCCTCCGGCCTGGTACAGGTAATAGCTACCCATACCGGCGAGACCAAGACCGACGTAGAGAGGTGTTCGCGCCTTCAAGTTTGCTGCCATGGTGGCGGTTGCGTGTTGTATAGTGATAGTAGGTATGGATGAACCAGAAGGTGCCCAAGCAAGCGACACCGATAGTATCTACTATCAAGAGTTGAATCCAGAACAGGAAAGACAGAAGGATTCCTCGCGCTGTCTGTCTATCTTCTCCCCGTAAAGTGACAGGGAGTCGCCTCTCAGCACTTGGTGCCACGGCTTTAAATTCATGGGAGAAGGAGGTGCATCGTCCCTCGGGAAGTCACCGGGTTATGACGTTAGCGGCCAGCAGACGGGGTCCTCCAATTCCAGCCTCTTCTGTCTGAGTAGACGGTCGCGCACTTGTACTTTCCAGATTGTGACGGTAGGGCACTGCCTGTGGGCAAGGCAACTTGTAATCTTCTGTGCTAAGAATGGATGACCACGTGTGGAGTCCTACAGCCCTGTCACATGGGATACATCCAACCTGCTGCACCCGCCTACGCTCTGCTGCGACCACAGGTTCTCGTCTGTCCTTGAGAAAGATATTGAATGGGAAACTTCCCAGGGAGCGTCGCCTTCGGGCGGTGGAGTTGGCCAGGCCGACCGACGTCAGCGGACGGTCATCGCCCTGCCATCGGTGGACATCGAATGGACGGCGTCCTTACTTCTCAAAAAGTATACTGTGCAGGTACATTTGATTCGGCAGTTGATCGAATTCGAGTTGTGGGGCAGCGTTTATGTACCCATGAAGTCATCAGATGAAAAGAGCAGGACATGTGCTCGGGCAACATTTTGCGTGTCTATAGAGAGTCGCAAAAAGATATGCCACCTCATTGGTTGCACCTGTTAAAGACATATGACTGCTCTTAAATACTGTCTGTTTAGATCTGGTTATCAGCTATCTCGTTCTGTGATGCTCATCACGCACCAGTGAAGCAACGAGGGACAACGATTGTGTCAAACAAAATCAGAAGTAACCAAACATTGGAAAGCCCAAGAGAGAAGATACCCTAGATAACCAAACGGCGATGCAAACAACATGCACATATCAAATGACATAAGATTCGCCAAAAGCTGAAGTCTTCCCAGATTGCAAAAGTATAACATAGCAAAACAGGTTAAAAGCATGCCGGAACCAGGCCAAATATCAGTAGATTGATGAAACGAGATGCCAATGCCACTGTCAGTCGTCAACCGCACTTATCACCATCTCACGCATCTGAGACATTGACATAGTCATCACTCGTTCACATTCTCTGAATGCAGGCATCACAGACACGGAGGGGAAAACAAAGGCAATCCAAACGAGACAAATCAAAATTTGAAAAAAAGCAAAAAAAAACCCCTCAGGCACAGTCGGGAGTTCTACTAAAACATTCTCGAAATCAAATACCCGGTCGCACACAGAACCGCAGACTGAAAAATCGGGGGTGGAAGTCACTTGGGATAATGAAAGCGAGGGAGGAAAGAGCGGGGATTGCGCTGCCAGACCCTCGTAGCGGAAGTAGAGAGAAAGAAATGCCGGGGTATCATGATGCATCAATCAACGAGCCAACGCGGAATGTCCCAACAATGCTAATATTCCGGAGACGACTCATAAAAAAGAAATCATGGCATAGTAACCCGACAGAAGAGTAAATCCGTCTGTTTATGCATCATTCATCAAGTCGTCACTTCGTTAGAAGACCGTAGCAAGCGCAGTCGTAGGTAATACTCGAGAAGGACGGGACAAGAATCTTGAAGCCGGGTACTTGGGGTATCAGGAACAAGTTTTTAAGAGATTGAAAACCGGCTCCGTCTTGTATCGTATAATGCCAGTTCTAGATACCCAGAAGGTTCAAAATCACGACATCTCTTCCAGCTCCAACAGCAGGAACTTCAGAGCTCGTCGAACAGTGACTTTTGGATTCAAGCTACCCGTGCTTCCTCTAAGGAGGCGTCGTCTGGTCTCAAGTAAACAGCCTTGTCGCGCCTTTGTTCTCACTCGTGGCGACTGCTACAAGAGCCTCCAATCGACCCATGCCGGTTCCTCGGTCAGAACTTGAGAAGAAATCGGTGCGGCGTTCAGGCTCGTGATTAGCGTGATAGCCATTGGGATGAGGCGGGAGAGGCGCACAAGCCTGCAGTCAGATTAGTAAATCTCACAACTGCTTTCCGGGCCAGAGATCATGCGTACACTTTGAGGAACATCAGCTGAGAGCTGGGGGCGATGCGGCTCGATATACCCGTTGCTATGTACGATGGCTGGATGGTACTCGAGAGATGATGTGGATGGCGTGGCGACTCCCTCACTACTACTGGATTCCTCAGGAGACGTACGAGTAACCTGAGAGCCGGGTGCGTTGCTAGATACGGGACCATTATACCACTCGTGCCTCTTACTCAGTGGCGTAGCTGGTTCATGACCTAGACCTTTCTCATCATGCTCTCGCCGGTCGTGCTGGGCCATGGCTGACGTGACCTGATTTGAGGGCTGTTGATATGTGGGTAAATGACCGGAAGCAGCGCTCTGGATCTCCCCAGTACTCTGCTGGCTCCACTGGGGGACATCCCTTTGGGGAGTCCTGTCTCTTAGATTAAGTCCTGTGAGATTGTTGTGCAGGGATATGTCCCAGGAAAGATGGCCCCGCCGATGGCCTGGGCCTGATATGGGTGGTGGGGGACGAACAGCAGGAGGCCCCTGGGAAGCGAATCCAGGCGTAAAGCTAGGTGGTTGTCTGTTGAGATTATCAATCTGCATGGGACTTGGCTTACGAATAGGTGGAGTTATAGCGCGTTGCTGTGGTATCACCCTGTCGAAGCTCTCGATTCCTGGTAGTCTCACTGGTTGTTCCGTTGCTCCATTATTTGACCCAAATGCCGGCTGGAGGGGATCAGGGGTCTGGTATTGATTGAGGCCGCTGGTCGCGGGTCTGGGAAACCCAGAAAATGACGACGGATGCCAGGTCCTTCTCCGGACCTCCGCGTCCGCAGCACTCAGACTGGGCTCATCCCGAGAGGAGTAGGTAGAGCTTGTGGGGCTCGCATATATACCGGTACCTCTGGGGAACGAAGAATTGGATGGGCCGAATGAACCGACATAGGGGGGAGGATATGTGCTAGCATGCGACGGCAGAAAAGGATTTGACGCTGTTGGAACGGAAAGGCGGCGAGCAGCGGTCTTGCCATCCCAGAAGCCGGAAGCATGGGATGAAGTCGACATCGGAGAACCGAAATGGGGGCTTCCACCCCCGGCAGAGAAGGTGTTGGAAGGCGTATAGTGCGACGCACTCGGAGATTGGCCTGAGACGCCCGGAATCTGACCCGGAGGTGTGCTTGGAGGATCGCCCATCGTGTCCAGGGACAAGCGTGTCCGGGCATTGCCATCGTTCGCCATGATTAGCGGTGGAGGTCGACGTCGAATTTCTTGAGTCGTCTGACTAAAGGTCGATGCCGTGGAGGCGATACTCGAAGTTGAGAGGTTTCTACTGTGGCCTCTGCTATGAGTCCCTTGGCTACCTGTAGTACCAGCTCGTGCTCGACCCTGAGGCCTGACTCTATCGGTCCGTATTTGACGCTGGAACCGCGTTCCCGTCGCCGCGAGTGAATCACCGGGGATCTCTTCGTTGACGTGGACGGTCTGCGCATGCTGCCGCAGGTTATCAAGGCGCGAGAACCGTCTCGAGCAGTGGCATTGAAACGGGCGTTCTCCGGTATGTTTTCGGATATGTCGTGCCAGATGTTCGCTCCGCGTGAAACTCAGATTGCAGGGAGGGAAATCCGTACAAAAGAAGCGTTGTCCCTTCTTCTTCTTCGAAGGAGGGGCCGAACCCGCATTTTCATTCTCGTTTTCTGAACCCTCGCGATCCCCGTCGGAGTCATGGATTGCCTTGTCATCCGGTGCGGATGCGGTGGACTGCACAGAGGAGCCTTCTCTACTCGCGCTAGTTGTGGTAGTTTTCGGGGAGACACCGGCCCGAGAAGAATCTTCGTTGGACCTTCTTGGACTTTGGGGATCATTTTCGTTCTTATTGACATTGGTTGTAGAACTCTCCTGCGCGGCTGGTATGCTCGTTTGGCTTGGTTGGACGGGTTTCGGTGTGGTGGCTTCATCCATCGCATGGTCCCGAGAGGGAGGGATATTGTTCACGGGTAGGAAGGAAGTCATGTCGACTGCGTCACGAAAGGACCGAGTAGAGAAGGCAAGCGTTCGGATATCGACCAAGTTCCGCGTCTCCGATCGACCTGTCGACGGAGAATCGTGCGACTTGCACCCAGACGGCGTGAGCGCCCGCGCAGTACGATGTGATATCCGGCGGGATCCCCCCAGGTAACACTGGTGCTGGACTCGAATCGAGAACAAGCAAAGATATCGATCCTTTGGGGACGTAAGGAGCGAGGTGGAGTGTGATTGTGGTTGTTTGGTTCAAATGGCTCTCGGGTAGTGCGCGATGTTTGGGGCTGTGCGTACTGGCGGCATGTGGTCAGCACGCGAACCTCGATCCAGACGAAAATGAAATAAAGCGAGCGCCCTTGACGTACCAGCAACGACGGACAACACCGTTGCAGCAACCCGCACGGTACCTGAAGCGGGGAGATTCGGAAGGGATGGAGGAGAAGGCTGGAGAGCACAACGGCGCACGGTGATGACGACGAAGCAAGGGCAGCAGGTTGACGGGGCGAGATGCAGGGACGATCAAATGCGCCGGAGCATTTCTCCTCGAGACGAATGTGACGTGCGAAGCGAAGGGAGCTCTGGCCGTGGAGAGTACACCGTCCCGAACTCTATCGATCTGTTGTTCTGTCGGTCGCCGCGCGGGCCAGTTCCAGGCGCCGCAGCAAAAGCTGTCCGAGCCACAAACGGAAAAAAGCCGCCTGACGGGAGGAAGACGGGAACGGCCGAGGGCGCTAGGGGGGAAAGGGGAAAAGAAGATGGATGCACAGGGACCGATATGGAGCCCTGCACCGATGAGAGGTTGATGGCAGGAAAGACGAGGAGTGGATGAAGAGGGGAGGAAGAGGAGAGAGAGAGGGCGGGTGGTTGGATGACGGCAGGACGCAGTGACGACGATACAGGAGAGCGAGGAGGCTTATCGGAAACGACGGTTGGCGGCGGCGGCGGCGAAGCGAGGGGCAGGAGGGGGAGGGGACGGGCAGGGGCAGGGCAGGGCAGCGCGCAGGGCTGGCAGACACGGTGCGAAGCGGGCCAAGCCAGGAGACAACAGACACTCGCCCAGGCACTGCGGGCGGGCCAACCGAGCTACCACAGGGACTGTCGCAGGCGTGCGTGGCAGGGCAGCAATGAACGCTCACCACGACGGCGGTTGCGGTCTGGGGTGAGACGGCGACGAGGCATCTCTTCTTATCCACCTGGGATGTGGCCTGTTGGGCGTCGACGGCCGTAGCACGACGGCGAGCCGTGGGTTTTGCAGAGCTCCCGGCAGCGGCGCTGGCAGGCGCTGGTTTGTGTATCAGGAACGCTAGGCCGAGAGCGGCGTGCCCACTGGCGCTTGTCAGGAACCTTGATGGCTGCTGCTGCCAGTGTGACCGTCCTGCTCGATCCGGTTCATGAATCATCGAGCCTCGTCCATGCCACGTCGAACGCCTGTGTTTCTCCAGTTGACCTCCCCACAGCAAGACACTATGAGTCTGGGAGCCCTGGAGGCCTGACCATCGTCATCGCACCCAAAGTGAGTTGCCCCACGACGGAGCTTAGCACACAGGCTCCGCCGCTTTAACGATAAACGAACTGGACCCTCTGACGTTATCGATTCTGCACATCCAGACTGGCCATCTCTCCGGACAGCCCATGTCTGGGTCCGGCTCCGTCAGGTAGAGCCCAGAGGCGAACCCTGTGCCTGGGCGCTTGTGACAACTTCCACCATGCAAGCCTACATGCAAGTACTGTACAGTACATGCCTCGACCATCGCTCGGGTCGCGCGTCGAGATCGGTCCAGGCTAGCCACGCCCATCTGTCCCAGAAAACATATAAAACCATGGTATCTCCCGGGGAAGAAGCAGAATAGATCATCTGTGCTGTCACCGATGGAACACACGGACAACCGCAAGCAATCTGAAGGTGTCCCAACGGTGTGACAGCTCCGCGCTCAGCACGGATAGGAGGGGGATGCCTGTCGCATGTCATTAATAATCTCCGCCTTCTCCAAGGACATGGCGCGCAGTCGTCATCGCATACGCGGGCACGTCGAGCAGCTCTCAAGGTTAGAGGCGGATATGGGAACCAAAACAGCTGCTACACCTGCTCTTCTGCCGTCGCAAAGGTCCTCTGTAACACGGTATTTACTGAAGATTCATGTTGTTGAAAATGTTCCCTACGTCTCGAATGAATAGGAGTTGGCCGCGTTCGCCTCTAGAGAACTGGATTACCCATCTCAATATCAAGACCTTGAACATTCGTACCGGTTGTTTCGTGTTCGTGCGGAGAACAGAGTAATGATACTAACATCGCTGCGATCGACTATATCTGCAAACGGAAGACGCTCAAGACGGCCCTGGAGAATGCCCAAATGACGGTATCTTGGAATTGATGACGTCTGGGGTTCCGCCTTGCCAGCAGACCATTCGCTGATGTGAAGGAGAGACCCGCCCTTAGGGACAGGAGTCCCTCTGAGGTACCGAAACCTGGTCTCTACCTTGATGATGTATGATCCGTCGCTGGGATGGACGGTCACACTGGGTCCGTAGAACCTTGGGGGACTGCGAGCCTTAGGTTGGCGGGGTATTCCAGCGACGACCGATCCCAGTCACCCAAACACGATCCAGAAACGGAGGGAGTGGCGAAAGATCGGGGCCGGCACGGCCAGCAGGCACATCCAGGCCTCCAGGCACACGGGCGAGCGACCGTATGAGGGGCAGGGAAGTGCTGGACCATCGAATGCTCGTGAAGAACCAGGCTCTGGCATGCAAGGTAAAACAAGCGGGGGGTTGGAGGGGCTCGTGACTTGGAGGGGCACACACAACTCCGCTCGAGACGGCGCGATGCATGGCATCGAAGCGGCAGCAGACCGGTGCATACGGTTGGTAATCGTAGATGCAGCCGTCGTGCAGACACGGACCACCGGCGATTGGCCCAGAAGGATGCGATATTCTCCCGCTCGAGTCAGTGATCCGCAGACCCTGCGTGCATTAGCAGGAGGGGGAGGCGGGTGCGACGGGTACCTGTGTGCCTTGTACCGGTACATGTAGGTACACGGGCCCAGGCTCGAGATCAGGCACGGCGGCGGCGGACATGGCCGTGTCCGGAGTACAGACAGGTACCTGCGCCGCGGGCCTCCGTTATCGATAGAGCGATCCCCCTCCGGCTAATCGATCTCGGACGATTGACGGAACCGGATCGACGCACCCGGGGCTCCACGTCCTGACCGCACGCTGACGTCGTCGACGGTCAGCTGTCCGGCTGACCAAGACTGCGTCGCAGGCCTACGCGATCCCTCGACAAGTGGCACAAAGAGTGCTGCCGTCCTTATCTGCCTTCCAGGCCGGCAGAATCACACGCCGGGCGGTGTGCGGGGGCAGGTGACATGCCCAACGTACTTAACCTTAACGCGCGCACGACTCGAAAAATTCCCAGCCAACGGTTGCCAGCTCGGCCTGCTCCACCGCCTTGTGTCCGTCTCTTCTCCTCCACGATCGCACGAAGCAGTCGACCGTCCCTCCAGCGACAAAGGACATGTGGATCAATAATTTTTTTTTTTTTTTTTGCAATGTGAAGCCGGATCTGCTGCGCGCGTTCGAATCCAGGCGCCCGACCGTTTCCCAGCGCCTCCTCTGGTCGTCTCACGATGCGTGGTCGACGGTGGATGACCCCTGCTCTCAACCAGAGTCTGTTCCCCATTTCCTAGTTGGGCAGCGAACGGCCCAATGCCAGGATCGCGATCTCGTGAGTCTTTGTCGCCGATCCGCATCCAGGTGCAACAGGGCGCTTGGCTCGCGGTGCCCCTGGATCCATGCACGGACCGTTTGTCTGTCCAAGTGTCGCGCCATTGGCGACGCAGGAGCCCTTTGCCCGGCTGAGCGGTACCGCCGACCTCCCTCGACCAGGGTAGGTTCCGTCCTCGGTTCAGCCGCACCGTCTGCCTCGCGTTTAATAATAATACCAGGGTATCTTGCTCCCCTTCCTCCGTGTGGTCCAGGGTCCTTACGCCGCGTCCATCCAGGTGGCCTAACATTCAACAAGACCAGGAATCGACTCCTGTAATTCACTGAAAGAGAAACGGATCTTATAGTAGGCAGTGCCATACAGCCAGGGATCATGCTACTTCTACCTCAGCTGCTGTCCGACTCAACTAAGTACTGATATGACATAGTCACGTGTGATATCCGTCATACCGATTAATGCTCCTCACATATTCCTTTTACCTCGAGACGCGCCCAAAATCCCAGGTCTTTTTTGTCGATGGGGAAATCTGATTCGTCTAAACTTACACTTGGACTTTGGTACGACAGGGCAGATCAAACAGAGATGACACAGCCCCCATTGCAAGAAATCAACCAAGTTCACACCGCATGTGTGCTGTCTTTTCTTCAACAGGCTTGAGCCACGTTCACGTTTCAGGTTTGCCTCGTGGAGTATCACAGAACTTATACAATTGACGTATAATCCCATGGGATCTGTTATGGTCGTTCTATCCTGGACGACTCTCGTTGTTGGTCTTTTTTCTTTTTTTTTGGGGCGTGTTTCATCTAACCTGAAAGTAAGAGTACTGTACATTGGTACTGTGCAGTACTTCCATTATTCATATACTCCGTTCTCGAATATCTCAGGAGGATCTACCTACCTAAGTCATTGGATTTACCAATCTTTTCTAACCACCCTTTTTCCCTTTTTTTTCAGCTTGGACGAGAACAACTCACAAAGTTATTTTATTGATATGTCTTTCTCTTCGTGACACAGTGCGCTTTTTTTTCCTCCTAGATGACTGACGGGCATCTCCCCCAGTGTCACCTTGCTATCTTGACCAAGAAAAAGGAAGAATGACGTTTCTCGAAATACCCTGCGTCAAAACACGGACAAGACTATAATGCAGCTCCAGATGACCTGCCAGGTGTAAATTTAATCGAAAACAACCAGAACGACGGACATCAGATTTTTTCCCCTATTTTTCTCTCAAACGCAGCAGGGGTATGGATCTGCGCGGTGATTATCGTTGTGATCACGCTCGTGGCTGATTTAACATTTTGCATCACAGCGGAAGCGACTATTACAGCATGGGGATATTCTATTGGATACTTTTCTTTCTTATGCTAAGCAAGCCAAGATTATTGAATATCTTGGAAAGGTGGTATTTCTATTGCAGGATTGAATCAACCAAATGAATTCAGAGTATTATGAAATCGATTCATAGGTCCGATCCCCCTTGGAGGACGACGGCGCTTTGGACCCATATAATTATATTTGGATTGCCTATCTCAGCATAGACTAGACTTGGTCTTCATAATATTATATTATATTAAGGAAACTTCACTCAATTCAATTCGATACCTTTCTGCCTCTCTCTCCAGCTCATCTTATTCATCTCTTACACTTATCTCCCTAAAGGCCCAACCACAGCCCCAACCATAACCGCCGCTTCCCTTTCCCAATTATTGCTATTATTACGCACCGTCACAGAATCCGCCCCTCCAGTCTGTCCTCCCCTTCCACTGGCTAACGCACTCCCCGCCGGGAGCTGCGAGCCCCGAAAAACGCATTCTCGGATGTCGGCCCGCAGCCGGTCGCGGTTCGCTTTGAGGTTCCGGGACGAAGCGCCGCCGCGGCTGACGAGGTCCTGGACGCGGGAGGTGAGCGAGGAGGCGAGGGAGCGCCAGAAGTAGGACGCCAGCGAGGAGGTGTCGAGGGATTGGAGTAGGGGTCGGAGGAGGTTGTTTTTGTTGTTGGGAGCGGGCTGCGCTGGTTGTTGCTGTTGTTGTTGTGGATTGGCAGCAGCGTCCTTGTCGCCGTTCTGTTGTTGTTGCTGGTGTTGCTGCTGCTGCTGTTTTTCACTTGCTGGAGGACCGGTGCTCAAGAGTGGGTGAGGGGGCGGTCGGAGGGATTCGAGGATGGTTTCGAGCGCGACGAGATCCTGGCATCGTCCGGAGACTTCGTAGAGTGTGCGCTCCATGATCGAGAGCATCGTCAGCGCTTTTGAGAGTGCCTGTAAAGACGTCGCGAGAGCCGTGTGGATGTAGCCGTGCAGAGTCGAGAGGAGGAGCTCCGGTTGGAATTCAGACGCCAGGATCCCGCCCTTGGGCACCGGGGAAAGCATGTACAGCGTTATGATGGCGGATATCGCCCGCGACCGCGCGTCCTGCATCTGCTTGAACGTTGAAGCCTGGGATCCGGATCCTCCTCCTCTTCCGGCGCCGTTGGCCAGAAGCGAAGACACGGAGAACTTGCTGATAACCTGCTGCGCCCGCGCCTTGACGGTGTTTTCGGCGGGGATCACCAGATCGCTCCTCAGCGTCCTGATGACCTTCACCCGGTCGAGACCGTACCCTTCCTCTCCTGGTCCAATGGCAGAAAACATCTGCCGCAGCATGACGATCGTGTTCGCCGCACGGAGCAACGCATTGTAATCCTCTCTTCCTCCCCCCGATCCCGACGGAGAGGAAGTCCCGCTCCCACTCCCACTCCCCGAATCAGTCCCAGAACCTCCACGCCCATTCCCATTCACCTCCGCCAGCTGACTCTCCAACTGCCGCCCCAGCACCAGACACCGACCCACCGCCCGCGTCAGCCGCACCGTCTCCCACGACTTCTGCGCCGCGACCCGCGCCTCCTCCGCCGCCTCCCACTTGCGCAGCACCTCCCGCTCCAGCCGCTCATACCCCGCAGTCAGCGCCGCGACCTGGTCCCCAACCTCGCGGAGCACGCGCGCCGCGGCGTCGGTCTGGTCGCGCGTGTGCGTGAGCAAGGGTAGAGCGGACTTGGTGGTCAGCGTGTGGATGTGGGTGTCGATCTCCTGGAGGTCGAAGAGGACACGGGACAAGGGGGTGGTGAGGTCGAGGGGCGTGTCGGTGGGGTTGTTGGTGGCTGTGACGAGGGAGTTGGCGAAGGAGTAGGGGGAGAAGTCCGGGGAAAGGAAGGTTTCGTAGTCGATGTAGGAGGGGTCGGTGCTTCCCGCCATGGTGGCTTATCCCGGTGCTGGTAGTCTCGCTTTCTCTCTCTCCCTCGTTCGTTAAGTATTTAATTTGGAGACACGGCGTTAGATGTATCGCCGGAGTTGAACAGAGAGAGGTAATATGGCAGTTGGTCTTTGACAGAAAACAACAGGTGGGTATCAAAAAAGAAAATAAAAAAATAAAATGTTCAACAAAACAAATTTGAATATTGAAAAGATTTATTGCCTCTTCCCGGGCCAGGACTCCAGAACTTGATGCGAGTCCTGCCGGAAGAGGATGAATGTCTAAAACTCAGCAGAGGAGAGATATCGACGCATGCAGTGCAATTCAAAGACCTCTCGAAAATAAACCATTACAATCGAAGTACTTGAAAAGGAAAACGGTAGAGGGATATCATCAAAGCAGCCTGGAGCTGCTTCCGAACAAGCAAATGAGTTGCCAGATTGTTGAAACCACGTGCTTGGATCGCTGTGATCGGCATCGGTTGGTATCCATATGGAACTACATTGTCACGTGATGGTGTTTGTGCTTAGTCAGCAACGCGATGAGATGTCCCTACTCCGTAACGTAATCCACAAGCGACCCGCCACCTGCGCGTCTCGCGTCTCCTATATTAAAAATTCATGAATTTCAACCCACCACAATGCCACCAAATCAGCATAGAAAACCAAAAATTTTGTTGAGCAAGAAGAAAGAATCCTACTGGCAATTCCTGCTTTGAAAAATCAAGAAATTCCCAATATTCAGCGAGCAGCGCGTCTATATGATGTGCCTCAATCTACTCTACGCGACCGACTTCGAGGATGCAGTATGAAAACTGAGAAATGTGCCAATGAACACAAATTGACAATTACTGAAGAGGAAACGCTTCTACAATGGATATTATCTCTTGATAGACGTGGAGCGGCTCCTCAGCCAGCCTCTGTACAAGATATGGCCAATATTCTTCTTTCTGAACGCAGTCCGTCAGATATTCAACACCGTGTTGGCAGTAATTGGGTCTACAACTTCATCAACCGCCATGAAGAGCTTAAAACACGATATTCACGAAGATACAATCATCAGCGTGCCAAATGCGAGGATCCAAAGATCATCCATGAGTGGTTCGAGCGTGTACAAAGCACTATTCAATAATATGGCATTCTTGAGGGTGATATCTACAATTTTGATGAGACAGGCTTTGCAATAGGCCTAATTGCTACTACAAAGGTGGTTACTAGAGCTGAGACTATTGGTCGTCCTGTTCTTGTACAGCCTGGGAATCAGGAATGGATCTCAGTCATTGAATCAGTCAATTCAACTGGATGGGCTCTGCCACCGTGTATCATATTCAAAGCAAAGACCCATCTACAGGCCTGGTATGAGAATGAGGCCTTACCACGCGACTGGTTGAGATAAGTCCTAATGGATGGACTACTGACAATGTTGGGATCTCATGGCTTCAAAATCTCTTTATCCCCTATACAAATCCTCGTACAAAGGGGAAATATCGGATGTTGATTCTTGATGGGCATGGAAGCCATCTGACTCCTCAATTTGATCTGATCTGTGCCCAGAACAATATTATACCAATTTGCATGCCACCACACTCATCTCATCTTCTTCAGCCTCTTGATGTTGGCTGTTTTGCAGTTCTGAAGCGTGTATATGGCTGTTTGGTGGAGGAAAGCATGCGGCTTGGAATCAATCATATCGACAAGCTAGATTTCCTCGCAGCATATCCAAAAGCTCGTTTGGAAGCCTTCAAATCAGAAAATATCAAAAATGGCTTCGCAGCAACTGGACTAGTGCCATTTAATCCAGAACAGGTCCTTCTATAGCTCAATATACAGCTCAAGACTTCTACACCATCTGGAAGCTGTTCTGGAGATCTGCAGGCCGATTGGGTGCCAGAAACTTCATAATATTGTTGAATTAGAGCATCAAGCAACTGCAATTAATAAGGCCTTACTAAAACAGCGTACTCAGAGTCCTCCAAACCCTACAAATGCCGCACTGGATCAGCTTATCAAGGGCTCTCATATAGAAGGTCTTTCAGTTCAGGAAGCTCAGGATCTTATACAGAGTCAAAATCAGGTGTCAGAGGCTATAAGTGCTCTGGCTGGGGAGGCGGCTTCTCCACGTCGTACACGCGCCCCGCCAAGGTGCAGGAACTGTAATATTACTGGGCATAAAAGAACTCAATGCCCTAATCGCTCTAATTCTTAATTTTTTGTAATTAATTACAGTTTTGGGTAGATAATGAAGCTTCAATTTCTATATAGGAGACGCGGATGCGGAAGGGCGGCGGGTCGCTCGTGGATTACGTTACACCTCGAAGCGAATGACACATGTTGATGAAATGGCAATATGCGTCTTTTCTACGGTATGATATCTGGAACTTTGCTCAGCAGTTTTATTAGGGTTAATTGTGGGTCGATATATTTGCTTATCGCTCTACCTCGAAGTCTGCCTGTCCTATCTGTCGCGACTGAAAATGTCTACAGATTCATAGATGCAAAATAATCCTCAATTACCCGTTGGACCTTATCAACGATGGTATCCACATCGGTCTTCGTGATGTTGTAAGCTGGCGCTATCAATATGAAGTCTCCCCGTATCCCATCGACAGATCCAGTGGCAGGCAGGATAGAGATGTCGTAGCCGGGCTCGAGGCCTTTCTTATGGATGCCCCAGGCGACCCCTACGGAGGGGTCGAAGGCTTCTTTGGTCTGCTTGTCTTTCACGAATTCAACCTGTGAAGATACTATTTAGCGAAGGCAGGGTGTGGTTTTATGGCCTCGACTTACACCCCAGAATAATCCTCGGCCCCTCACGTCCCCGACATGGGGGTGGGAGTCAAGTCTCGTTTTCAGAAGCTTACCCAGGTATTGACCCATTTCATGACAATTCTGGATCAAATTCTGTTCCTTGATGATGGTCTGCACCTCGAGTGCTGTCGCGCAGGCTACCGGATGTCCCTGGTATGTTTGACCATGGGAGAATGCCCCTGTTCCTTTGTCCAGCACATCCACCACCTTTTTACTAACGAGGATACCTGCAATGGGGGCGTATCCGCCTCCCAGACACTTGCCGATGGCTTGGATATCGGGGGAGACTCCTTCCTGCTCCCACGCGTGCAGGGTCCCCGTTCGGCCCATGCCGGACATCACCTCGTCCATTATGAGAAGGGCGCCGTAGCGCTCGCACACGGCTTTCATGGCTTTGAAGTAGCCAGGGACTGCGGGGACACATCCTAATGACTACACAAAAATATTTTTAAGTGATCTTGGGAGAATATAACCCCGGGATAAGGGAAACAAACGTACAGCTCCGACAACAGTCTCCGCAATGAATGCGCAGACGGTATCAGGACCGACTCTCTGAAACTCATTGTCCAGTTCCTGCGCCAGTCTGGCGACGTACGATTCTGTATCTTCTTCCTCTTTCATTCCCCGATAAGGATAGCAAGGAGATACATGCGTCCAGTTCTGATTGAGCAGGGGTTCGTACACAGCACGTCGGGTCACATGGCCGCCAGCGGAGAGTGTACCAATCGTGGTGCCATGATACGATGGTTTCCGGGCGATGAATCGAATCCTCTGCGGTTGCGGAGGCGAGAGTTCCATGAAATACTGGCGTGAGAGCTTCAGGGCAGCTTCCATGGCTTCGGAACCTGATATACCTTGCGTCTCAGCATCTATTCTCATTGACAGTAATAGAGGACATTTTTTATTCTATATAGGTATCGTACCTGAACTCACAAAAAGTGCTTTAGACATAGCCCCGTTTGTTGATTCGACAAGGAGCTTCGCAAGCTTCTCGCCCGGAGGATGGCTGAAGAAGAGAGAATAGCAGTATGCGTTCTGATCCACCTGTGTCATCATGGCCTGCTTCACGCGCTCGTTGCCATGTCCTAGGCAGGAGACAGCCGCTCCTCCGGTGGCGTCGAGTATCGATTGACCATTGTCCAAGTGCAGGTAATTACCGTTGCTGGCGATGACTGACTTGGGATATTCTCGGAGAGTCCGATGGAGCACGGCACTGTTCCCAGAGTCGCCATTGCTGGCTGCGGGGATCGCAGAAGTGCTGCCGTTGTTAGTCACCTCCGGAAGCGACATCTTTGTGTCGATAAGAATTAAAGGTCTTGAGAAAAGAAGGGAAGACAACCAGAGGTAATAACTAGAATCAAAAGTTGGTGTTTGTTATCGAGAGGAGTCTGGCGGTTTTATCTACAGGGTTATCAGACCAAGATCCCCGGAACTGTACTCTTTATCTCTAACAGTTTCTGATAGGACGTCTTTAAAGAGTACTGTCGAATTGCGGATCATCTCCAGATTTGCCAAACTTCGACCGACTGCGTGGGAGACTCGGTCTGTGAAGAAGATATAGTCCATTCCCTTCCTAAGTACCAAGGTTCCATGTCACGGTTACAAATTGCCCCACGTCACTAAAGCTCCCCGCATGTGTCAACTGGGTATAGATGAACGGGACTTAGCCAAGTCGAGATTCGTCTTAGGAGCCATGTTTCTCCAGGATTCAGCGAATGGGTATAGATAAGCTTAATGCCTATATCGTGGAGGGGTAAGGTCGGTTACTCTCGGTCAACTTCGCCAACCAGAAGACGCTGTTGGACCGACTCGGCATTCTCGTCGAATCGGCGATATATTGGAACATTTTATCAACTCTCCGAGGTAAATTATTGGCAAAGGCAAGGTACAGTACTGCTCATGTATAATGCAAACACGTCCGGGAAATGATACCGATGTTGGTATTGGCTCGCCAATGTGGGTTCTATTATCTTAAATATTATGGTTTGTAATCCAAGGAATGCATCTAGACGGTCTCTTAAGTATTGACTATAAATTAGCCGCGATATCTCCTCTAATTAGACTCCTTGCAACCTGATGACAAAAATAATACCAAACTGCTCAGACGTAGCACTAAATTATGAACGTGTAAGAATAATAGCAAGATAAAATACAATTTCCACAATGTATGTAAATAAAGCTTCCCATACCAGAAGTGAGGTACTTGCTTATAGCATTTGTTGTCTCTTTAGCAGGTCTAACCATTCAATGCTGTTTCCGTTTCTCACCAGATTGTTATGGACCAACTGTTTGCCAGTCTTATCTCAGGGTTCAATTATCTCTCATATCTGGAATTCTCCTAGCGAACTGCGCAGAGAGTTTTCCATTTATCTGCATGCTTGTACCTGCATTAGGATACAAAACTGAGTTCATGAAATATGAATGGCAATTTCATGTGAGAATAGGAGTAAAATGAAAATAAAAACAGATATAGCTTCTGACAAAATTAATGAGAGAAACTTTTCACATCTAGCATATATAGCTCCAAAATCCAGGCCTGATGGCACACTTTGAGTGATAAAAGTCCATTGAGATATTTTAGAAGACAGCATATACAGCAAAAAGTGCACCAATGACCCTGAGAGCCAATCTCTAGCATGGAAGCCCAATTGCTGCTACCGCGTCAAGTCACAGGAGCACCCCCCCCAGGCAGCATCTTTATATGCCATAAACAACAGAACACTACAACAACAGACCCAGGGCCTCTAGCTCAGTGGTTAAAGCGGTTAGCCTCCAGGCAAACTGCTCAAACCACCCCTGCTAGAGGGCCTGGGTTCGAATCGAGGAGAGGGAAGATGGTTGCAGCGGTGCGGTAATTACCAATATTCGTGCTAACAGACCACGGGACTCCTAAGCCTCCTGGATAGTAAAACCCTGCCCGCCAAAAGCACGGCGGGGTTTTCGTAGCACCCTTCCCCTTGCCCACCTTCGGGTGGATGGGCCGGGGGTGTGAGCTTTTTTTGCCTCCTTTGTGGGTTTGGTTTGTGGTGATGGTGGTGGTGGTTCTGGGTTTCTCATTCACGCGTTGAGGCGATAATAACAGGTAGACATGTCCCTGGCGCCATTGTAGAACTCCGCAACAGGCCGAGTTTTATTGTACACAATTACAAGTTATGATCAACAAGGACTATCATAATAGCCTTTTGGGCTGAAACATATCTGCAGTGCTTTGCTTGCTCCTGGAACAGGATGCCGAGAACCGGACAGTAAAACGATGCGTGAACTGAAGGCGACCCTGAGGAAGGGAACTTTCCTCAACATTGTCGGGGCGGACATCATTGAGTCTGCTCCAAAGCACGATGATGCTAGAAAGTCGACCTGCCTGGGCAGCTGCGGATCTGATTTTTGGGCTGAGGGCTGAAAACCATTTATGCCCTGAGTACGCGTGAAGAACGACGCACAGCGGCCGTGTGGTCCTAAAAAGGCATAATAAAGACGGAGTTTGTAGCCGGATTGTGGACTCTCAGCAGATGTATCATCTGCTGTGATAGCAAAATAGTGATAGGAAGTCAGTTCTATCCTGGAATACAAGTACTTTCTAAGTCCCTATAAATGATATCTCAAGGATACTAACTACTGCTGCTACTGCACAAAACCTCCCAATCCCAAAGTAGGAGAAATCAGGATAGAAAATGGTTACATTTGGAGTCTTATCTCATGGAACATATGTAGGACTAAGATAAATCTCCAAAAAGGCATAATAATAGATACTACTGGTAGTACCATCCAAAAAGATGGCAAAAAGTTCACACCTCCTCCCTGCATAGCAGGTAGGCGGTGCTACGAAAACCCCCGCCTATGCTTTTGGCGGGCAGGGGTTTTACTTCCTAGAACCCTCCAAGCCAACAGCCTCATCCGATGTTAGCAGGTAGAGATAGATATCTCACCCGCTGCACCTCGGCCAAGGCAAGGATCGAACCCGGGACCTGAGGCTGGCACCTGGTCCCTTTGGGGGCCCAGTGGCTTAGCCACTAGGCCACGGCCCCGGGTTCTTGTTGTCGGGTGTAGGTATCCTTGGAATATAACCCAGAAACGCGTCGGGAGGGTACCTGGTTGCCTGAGAAGGGGAGGGCGGAGGCAGGGGAGAAGTGAATGAGAGGAAAGGGTGAGGATTGGGTCATATGTAATTGCAAAGGAAGAATAGAATATCAAGCTCTACATAATATTCTCTGCAATTATATAATGCCAATTCATATTCAGAGTCATTGTCACTGGCTATCAAATCGCTGAAATTACTGCCACTGTTGCCTTCATTGTCTTTCTTCTCAGAGAATTCCAGTTGCTCAGTTATGACAGCTTATTGTCCAATACCACTTGCTAGATGCAAATCTCCGTAGTTTTCAGGGGATACGAACAGTACTTTTATGGCTCTGGATGACTTCTGTTAGCAGGGTGCTTGTATTTCGACGTGGCTACCATTTCCATCCATTAAACAGATGTATGTATGTACACAGATATGTCTACTGAACTCATCATATATCAATGAGGCCAATTGCTATCTATCCAAGCTTGCTGACTAAATGAGAAGAAGCCAGCGTGCCGGAAGGACGGTGCCAAGCATTTTGAGAATTGCCTCAAAGTAGCAGCAACCCAGCTTATATCTGATATCCTCCTTTTTTCAGTCATTTTTAAGGAAGGCTTTTTAGTTTAAAGGAGATAGAAAGAGAGAAGTTGCAGAGTAATTATTAAGCACCGAAAGAAAACTGTAAATGCATCCAGGGTCCTGCAGAAACTTAGCAATCTCAATCTCATGGCAATATACTAATCAAAATAAAAATTGCCAACGCGTCAACGTTGGCAAGGGATTGATCAGCTGCAAGGTATTGCTCGTTGCTCGTAGATTTTCTTCCACTGAATGTTCTTCGATGTTTGGTCTAGTAAGGCGGAAATTGAACCTGACTTTGAGGGAAATTTATGTCTCGATAGACTCTATTTGAGTAGTAGTAAGAGGCAAGTCCATGGCTGCACGGAGAACTTGTCGAATGTATGAGATGATTTCCTGGGAGGAGACAAGATACAATTGGATATTCATTCAAACAGTTTGGGTAAACAGAACTTTATCCAATATATAGTAGGCAATAATGACAAAGCCCCGAAAATAAGGGTTGGAGCTGATGATGTCTTTGCACATGTTGTGCAGCTTGTCCACAACAGGAAATGCTGGCATCCTCTCCGACTTTGGTGTCTGGAGAGCAATAACCTCGGCTTTGCTTTCCATCAGTGCTCTGGTATGCTTGTGAAGGACCCGTTGGGACCTGCGTCGAGAATATAGCCCAGCGGTTCACGGTGAAATTGCTCAGGGGCTGGATTGTCATCTTCAATGAAAACTTGAGAACAGATATGTGGCTATGAGGTCCTAATATATATAGATCCACGGACAGATACCGTCTCCTCAAGTTTGGACTTTGGCTCGGGATTATACATAGTCAGACGGTTCTAACCGTACTTTCGACGTTTCTTATTAACATAGGTCGATATAGTTCCAAGCAGACCAATGGAGGGTGATCACGGTTGGATGATGTGGCATGTAGTGATTGCACAACACAGGAGTACAGAATTTTGATAATGTTTCAATTGCTGTAAAAAAAAGTAAAGTCCTGTACATGATGCCTAATTGTGAGACCTGGGCACAGTGCAGGGATCTGGTATTGTGATGCGCCTGCGGCACTGCCTGTGCGTGCTCGTCCAGTTTGAGTATATATCATATTAATGCAAAACAAGACTGGAGGACGGCAGAAATGAAGAATTATGCGTCATGGTCGAAGCTAGAAACCTCAGAAGCAACAAGACGGTTGATCAAGCCTAACTGGTCTGATCTGAATGCCATGAAAGTGGTGGTAAGAGGAAGAATCTGGCAAGGAAATGAAGTATCCATAATCCATGTTATATAGGCAATTACACCTCTTTGATGGGTATGGAATATTCTGGGAGTCTTGGCTAATCCTTTGATCCTTGAACAAAGGGTTTATCCTTCCGGAGACTTTTGGATCAGACCTAATAAAGAACTGAGTACCCTTCTTTTATGTATACGGCTTGGATCCGGGTTCAGACACACAACCGGTATGATTGGAGGTTTCAAAGCGGTGTAGGACCGCTTTGTTCAACAAATAGATATTGGAGAAGGGGCTGGGCAATCTAGCTTATAAATGACTGTGTGACATGACCATCAGCGTCTGGCTAGGACGAAGGAGTCTGATACTAGACTGAAGAAGAGGGGAAAAAACAAGAGTATGAAGTATGTACAACAATTATTGCAAAACCTTCTGCAGTGGATATATCTTGTAAAGTGAAATCCCCGCGGAAAGGGAATAAAGAAATGTCTTGGATTGGTGAGATATATTGTAAATCCGAAAGGCATGTATAACCACACTAGAAGTCTATAACTGCGCCATCTTTTCGATAGACATCTATAGCTCCGTGCAGCCTGGAAGGTATCTAGATTGCAAGCGCAGAGAAAATTATCGAGACATGAAAAAGTTCTGGACCTCGGCAGCAGGGGGTGGTTAATATAGTAGGCAAAAATGGAGTAAGGTGATTCCCACAAGCAGGGTGAATTGTCGGCAGTGGTGATACGTCGCGAGATGATGAAATATGGTAGCAAACAGAAAGGTATGAGTCAAACGATAGAAATGTACTGTACCAATTGCTGTTACATATTTTGGGATATTCCAATGTAGACATATTACGAAGCCGTTTGGTGCATTGCGTTTCTGGACATTTTAAAATGTCGACTAGACTAGATCTAGGGCACCTACTCCGTAGGTGTCAATTCACAACTTGAAACCGTCGTATCGCGGTTAAAATTCTGATATGGTAGTTCTACAGCAATACTCAAGTTCCACCAGGGCAGTAAACACTCCATAATGCTTTGGTGATGCTTGCTGGGCCACTCCGTATAGATGCGGAGGCCACTGCTCCGAAGCCACAACTTCCTGGAGGCGTCGAAGCCAATGACGCATTAATACCAAGCCCATCTCTGACTTTCTTGCCCTTGTGGGAAATGCCCATGTGATCTGAAAAAATGGGTCCTAAAATATCCGAGCGTCAGTGTGGGGAGAGGGCGAGGGAAGAAGACTGAAAAGGCGGGATGTAGGAGCACCGTGCGTAACTGGACCCGACTGCGATGAATCATCGAGGAATACGGATTGTGACTGTATCGAAAGCTTGAATCGACTCCGATGAACAGAAAATCTAGAGAACGAGGTAGGAAAAAAAGGCATCAACCAAGCGGCCCGGGGAAAGAGTGGCGTGCCGCGTGAAGCGGAGGCCCCGAGGTCTAGGCGAACGCCTTGGCCCTCGGGGGTTTTCCGCCCCCAGTCTGACCCCATCCCCCGCGTTCCTCACCCCATGGAGATGGCAGAGATCGTTTGACATGCATTATCACGGCCGTCTCTTGTCAGGTTGTTGCTTTCTATATGCACCGTGCAAAACAGTTTGCAGCCTGCTTGACTGTGATCTGTGAATCCGAGGATCTCTGCGGTGAGTCTTGAGCCATGCCTGGTTCCTGAAGATACATACGGATCGACATGAGATCTTTTCGGGAATCGGAATAAAAAAACGCGAGTTGCACGCAACTAATCCCTGTATTAGGCTAAATTTGACCGTGGTTCTCCCAAGCTAGGCTCCCGAAGTCCTCGTATCTGTCTCCGCATCGAATCAGCCCATGAGGAAAACAGAGCCCTGTCGTTGCCATACATTCCCGGCCAAGGATTCCCGAGCCAAGAGCAGCCCGCATCGTCCTAGTCATGTCGGATTACCGAATTCGGCCTTCCTCCGGGCTCGGTCCACCCCGTTTTCGAACGCCTTCTACAGCGTGCAGCAGACACCCCGCCAATCCACTGTGTGGAGAAGCACGGCCGACATGTGCTCTCCACGGGGAGGATCGTCCAGTCTCGTGGTCTCACCATCTTGACGGTTCCTGCTCTTTGCCATCGCTGTCTAACCGGGTTCAGTATGTCCTTTCGGAAAGCTCTCTGGGCCTGCATGGGGATCAACATCCCTCTGTCCTGTCCGGGTCTAGTCTCGATGACCGAAATCAACTCGGACCGTTGCGTATGTCGAGGATGGACTGGCACGCCTTGCATTGTTCTCCGCCTTAAAATGCTGGGGCAGCCACCACAGTAATGCCTCGACCATGTAAGTTGCCGCCAGCGACCTCGCACAGAGACCGGAGAGGTTTGTTCCATCGTTGTACCGGCCCGTGGAGCAGGGTCTATGCTGTGACGCGCAGGAATTGGACTTGGTTCGGAGAGGAGCAGCTTTTTCGTCCATATAAGCTACTCTTGTCTCTCCTGTCGTCTTCTGTCGATCCTTACTAGCTCGATATTTCCTCCATCAGCCAGCATACAGAGTGAGTAACTAGCAGCTCCTCGACATGAGCGACAAAATTTCCTCATGGAATGTCGCCCACAAGCTCGAGAAGCGCAGTCTTCTCGTTGCTATCAACTGTGTGGCCGCGCTCTCCATCTTTTTCTTCGGTTATGACCAGGGGATGATGGGAGGAGTGAACAATGCCAAAGACTACATCGATCTCATGGGTTTCGGTTACACGGAGACTATCAATGGAACGCCAAATACTCCGGTAATCACGAACAGTCTCCTGCAGGGAGGCATTGTGTCCGTCTACTACCTAGGGACGCTGTTCGGGGCATTGTTTGGTGGCTGGCTCGGTGACCGGATTGGAAGAATCAAGTCAATCGCTGCGGGAGCTGCTTGGGCGATTTTTGGTGCATCGTTGCAGTGTTCTGCGCAGAATCACAACTGGATGATCTGCTGTAAGTCAAGAGACCTACGGGCGCCAAAGCTTTTTTTTTTTTTTTTCACAGAAACTGAAAGCAGCAGCGCGGTTTATCAATGGGATTGGAACTGGAATCCTCAACGCTATTGTACCTGTGTGGGCTACTGAAACGGTATGGCATCGTTTCCTTTTTTTTTCTTTCGTAATGTATGACCGCGGCGGTATTGACGCATCTACCAGGCGGAGCACACGTCTCGAGGACAGTTCATTGCGATTGAATTTACCCTCAACATTTTCGGCGTTGTCGTTGCATACTGGCTCGAGTTGTACGTGTTGCCACGCTACTCGCTTGTGAGATGCAATCTGACTGTGCTACAGTGGCCTGTCCTTCGTTGACGGCGGTGTCTCTCCCATTCGGTGGAGGTTCCCTATAGCCTTCCAGATCATTCCTCTGATCTTTCTCTTCTGCGTGGTCTGGTTCTTCCCGGAATCGCCGAGGTGGTTAGTAAAGGTCGGCCGCGAGGATGAAGCTAGGTATATCCTTGGCCGCCTGCGCGGAAACCAGGGCGAGGATGTGATTAGGGCCGACGCAGAGTTCCGCGATATTCAGAACATTGCGGAACTCGAGAAGACTGTTGCCCACAACAACTCGTACCTTGCAATGCTCTTCGGGTACAAGTCTGGGAAGCTTCACATTGGTCGTCGCGTACAGCTGGTTATCTGGCTGCAGATCATGCAGGAGTGGGTTGGTATTGCTGGTGTCACTATCTGTACGGGTTCCTGTCCTGGGAGCATTGGTCTGGCTCTTTGAAACTGACTGGCTCTGTCAGATGCACCAACCATTTTTCGCATTGCCGGCTTCAACGCTGAGAAGAGCCAGTGGATCAGTGGTCTGAACAACATCTTCTACATGGTACGTTGTCGACAGGCATTTCCAACAGTGAAACGCTTACTGATGTCTACCACTTCCAGTTCGCGACACTAATCTGCGTCTTTACTCTGGACCGCATCGGCCGTAGATGGACTCTCTACTGGGGTGCCGTAGCCCAGGGTATTGCCATGTTCCTAGCAGGTGGTTTCTCTCGCCTGGGCATAAATGCCACCGCAGCTGGTGACACGCACAAAGCATTCCAATACGGAGCCGCGGCGTCCTCCATGATCTTCATCTTCACGTCCGTCTTCGGCGCCACCTGGCTGACTGTGCCGTGGCTGTATCCCGCTGAGATCTTTCCCCTGGCCGTCCGAGCCCGAGGCAACGCATGGGGTGTCGTGGGCTGGAGTATCGGAAACGGCTGGCTAGTAAGTTTTTCCTCATCATTCACATATTTGTGTCTCACCAAAGATCCAAGCTAACATGGGGTTAGACCCTTCTCTGCCCCGTCATGTTCAGCTCCATCGGCGAAAAGACCCTCTACATCTTCGGCATCAGCAACGTGATCACGATCCCAATGGTCTGGGCCCTGTACCCGGAGAGCAACCAGCGCACCCTGGAGGACATGGACCTGCTATTCGCGGCTGACACGCCCTGGAACTGGGACGCGGAGCGGACCTTCGCTCGTCTCAAGGCTGAAAACGCGGGTCTCGTCCAGACGTCGACTAGCCGCAAGAACAGCATGGACTTTGAAGCGGGCAAGGCCTTGCACGTGGATACGGCACCTGCGATGACGCTGGAGACGAAGGGGCATGGGCAGCAGTGGGCAGATGACAAGAACAATAACGAGACTGGAGGAAGCTGATCTTGGAAATTCTGCATCGAGGAGGATCCTCTATCTTTATCTTACCTATTGTTTGACTATCTATGGCGATGATTATGACGAACGACGGACTACTGATTGGACCACGCCATTATCATGCTGTGCTTGGTGTTGAAAGTATATTACCTGCCTATAGAATTATCTGGTACAATAAAATGGGGTATGATTGTAGCTGTATATAGCCATAAGATATACCAGAACATTTCATTCTCCGAAATGTACAGTCCCAAGCTTCCGGGTCTGCACACGGCCTGGGCATGACGGGGCGCTACCTTATCAGGTTTAACGACATTGTGTGACGGCCTGGTTACATCCATGGAGAGTACCTTGTACCTAGTAAGGCGCTCTTCTTGCTGTTCGTTAACGGAGATTCAACCTTAATTGAACTCTTTCTGACGAACATAACTGGTCCGGCTCCCAGGGGTGGAACTGTTGAAGGATCGGCTTGCGGTGACTGCCCCAGTCACTGTGCAAGTAATGAGGAAGAAGCCAGGTAGTTTGAGGGATACATGGCTATTTGATGATTGATCGATCTATTATTATGGGACAGGGCACGAGAATTTGATCCTGCTTTTGTCTTTGGTCTCAGCCTCTGTAAATGTCCTCCACTCGCCTGTGAGATCCATCAGGAGGTAGAGTTCTAGAATTATGTAAGTATGCTGGTCAATCCGATCTCTGGTCTGCTATGAGGAAGCCGAGTGTCTCTTGGACATCGTCCCCCTTCAGCAGGCGCCACGGCCGGGGCCGCGCGCGTCTTAATATCTATCACCTCTCCCTCTCCCGTCTTTCTGCAATAAGACTCGTCCTCTAGCCATTCAGTTGTTTCTCTGCCCCTCCATGGTCTCCTCCACCAAGGTATAAGTACGCTCGGCCCCCGAGGCTTAGCAAGGCTTAGCTGTCTGCTCGGTCTCCCAGGCTTCTTCAATGTAGAGCCTTTAGCAGGGCCTTGTGCCCACAGCCTCTTCAGTCGCGTGTCAGATCTCAATCCCTGCCAGACCCACCGCAAATTCAAGACCTGTCCGCAGCGAGATTCAGACCCAAGACCTCATCCAGTGCGTACCAGTATTCTGTCAGATGCGATTTGGTTAACGTAATCAATCACCGAGCGAAACACCCCACCAAACTACGCGACGCGCTCATCAACTTCAACCACCAAAATGCCACGCAAACCAGCAGATTCAGCAGTTCATCAAGAGGGCCATATCTTGCTTGCAATTAAAGCTTTCAATGATGGTCAATTTAAAAGCATACGGGCTGCTGCACAGGCATATAATGTGCCACATTCAACACTCTACAACCGCCTACGCGGGCGTACTGC